>ENA-OQBV01000029-OQBV01000029.1-human-gut-metagenome-genome-assembly--contig:-NODE-29-length-79082-cov-4.521424_pt1 | contig 79082 bp, 63 predicted proteins | sample MGYA00242750_ERZ504559 | MGnify/ENA primary metagenome ERZ504559 (study PRJEB26092, sample SAMD00036230) | human gut metagenome | host: Homo sapiens | study: EMG produced TPA metagenomics assembly of... | reverse complement strand
TGTGGGGAAAAATTAGATAATTAAAAAGGCTAAATGACTGGAAATAATCACTTAGCCTTTTAATCCGTACCCAGACCCGTACTTCGTAATTGCTGCGCCCATCATTCAAGACTGTCAAATCGGGTCTTTCCTGTCAAGCCAATGATGCCTATGCGTATGCCAAACACATGGATTACGGATTTCTCGTTCCGTGAACAAACACTTTATCCGCAACTCTGCTATGTGGTGTATTGGCTTAACTCCATTTCTATGGGCAACACTTTTGTTGCAGATTTCAAGCAGCTTTTATCGAAATACCCATCAGTAAGAACTCGTTTATTAGGCTTTCCTCATAATTGGGAACAAGAGCCTTTGTGGAGATAAAATAATTGCCCTGTTTCTTAAAAAGCACTGGGGCAAACCAGCTCCGTCTTTAATTGTTTCCAATAAATGGATTGTTTCAAGCCCCTATAGAAAGAGAACAAAAATTCCTGTGTGAAAATTAATCTACGACAAGGAGCAAGCAAGGAGCAATATCAAACAAAAATCAATACCTTTGCAGTACATATGAGATAGACCAAAACAAAAGTGGAATATCGGAAACGAATAGCAAGGAAAAGAGAAGAAACGACCCAAGTTGATGTCCTTTTTGAGTTAATAATCAATAAAAGCGTTAAATCTTCACCTTTTAGAATGTGCAATTAAAAATAACAACCATATTTCTGACTTATTATCTATAAAATATTGAGTAATAATCGGTTGTAAATACTCTTCTTGAAAGCTTTGTTTCCCTTACATTTGTAAAAAACAGAAATGCAAATGTATATGAAAAACATATTCTTATTATTGAGCTGGCTGATACTACTCCCCTCCGGTATACTGGCAAACCCTATCAAGGGAATGCTGGAAAGGATAGACAAGGGAGCATCGAACAAGTTCGTAGTCGAACTACACAAAAGCTCTAACGACTTTTTCGAGTTAGACCGGAAAGGCGACAAGGTAGTGATACGAGGTAACACCTATATTAATATAGCAACCGGCATCAACTGGTACTTAAAGTATCATGCCGGAATCCATCTGTCATGGAACGGTATGCATGCCTCACTACCCGATGTTCTTCCTCCCGTCCTCCGTAAGGAACGCCACGAAACAAACCTAGCCCTGCGTTATGACTTCAATTACTGCACCTACTCTTACTCCATGGCATTCTGGGACTGGAAACGTTGGGAAAAGGAACTGGACTGGATGGCACTACACGGAATCAACCTGCCGCTCGCTGCCGTAGGACATGAATGTGTATGGCGTAACCTATTACTCCGGTTGGGGTTTTCCAAACAGCAAATCAATAATTTTATTGCCGGTCCGGCATTCCTTGCCTGGTGGGAAATGAACAATCTGGAAGGATGGGGAGGCCCTAATCCCGACAGTTGGTATGAACAACAAGAAGCCTTGCAAAAAAAGATATTGCAACGAATGAAAGAATGGGGAATGCACCCCGTACTGCCCGGTTATTCAGGTATGATCCCCTCCAAGCTGGATTTGGGAAAGCGTATTGATAGTGGAAAAGAAAAGAAAACAGCAAGCGACACTTCCTCGGAATCCGCCCAAAGCACCCTCAACAAATGGAACGGATTCGACCGACCGGGAATCTTACTGCCCGACGATCCCAAGTTTACCCAGATTGCCAACCTTTTTTACGAAGAGACCGAAAAGCTGTATGGAACAAGTGACTACTACTCCATCGATCCTTTTCATGAAGCCAAAAGCTTGCCTGCCGGACTAGACTTCGGCAAAGCCGGCAGGGCTATTATGGATGCAATGAAGAAGGCTAACCCCAAAGCTGTGTGGGTGGTACAAGGATGGACAGAAAACCCACGTCCGGAAATGATGAAAGCGCTGAATCCCGGCGATCTGCTTATCCTTGATTTATTTAGCGAATGTCGTCCCATGTGGGGCATTCCCTCTATATGGAAACGAGACAAAGGATACGAAGAACACAACTGGTTGTTCTGCCTGTTGGAGAATTTCGGGGGGAACGTGGGCTTGCATGGAAGGATGGACCAGCTTCTTCACAATTTCTACCTGACCAAGAACAATCCACTGGCCGCTCAGCTAAAAGGCATCGGTCTGACGATGGAAGGCATTGAAAATAATCCCGTTATGTTCGAACTGATGTGCGAACTTCCTTGGCGTGCAGAAAAGTTTACCAAAGAAGAATGGATCAAACAATACATCCGCGCACGCTATGGCACAGACGATGAATCTATCCGGCAAGCTTGGCAGATCCTGGCAAACGGTATCTATAACTGTCCGGCAGGCAACAACCAACAAGGTCCTCACGAAAGTATCTTTTGTGGGCGTCCATCGCTGAATAATTTCCAAGCATCCAGCTGGAGCAAAATGTGCAACTATTACGATCCCACTACCACAACAGAAGCCGCACGGTTGATGGTGAGCGTGGCAGACAAATATCGCGGTAATAACAACTTTGAATATGACCTGGTGGACATCACCCGACAAGCCATTGCCGACCGTGCCCGAATAGTGTACAATTACGCTGTTGCCGACTTTAAAAGCTTCGACAAAAAAAATTATGCCACACACACCCGACAGTTCCTGGAACTGTTAATGATGCAAGACAAGCTGCTGGGCACACGCAAGGAATTCAAAGTCGGAAACTGGATTCAACAAGCGCGCAATCTGGGAATCACATCTGAAGAGAAAGACCTCTACGAATGGAACGCCCGCGTACAAATCACCACATGGGGAAACCGCTACTGCGCCGACATCGGCAAATTACGAGATTATGCCCATAAGGAGTGGAACGGGCTGCTGCGCGACTTTTATTACAAACGTTGGGAAAAATACTGGCAAGTACTGCAAGACCAACTGGATGGCAAACTTCCTGTACTGCCAGTAGGTAATTCATCAACCCCCACTGCCGATAATCCAGCCATGACCATAGATTGGTATGCCCTGGAAGAACCATGGACACTGGCAAAGAACATCTATGCGGCATCTGCCGAAGGTGATTGTATAGAAGTAGCGAAAGAGGCTATAACATTGATAAACAATTGATAGTAAGATGAAAAAGGAAGAGCTCAATACAGAAACCGCACAGCAGGCACCGCCCATTAAAAAGAGGCTTTTGTCACTCGATGCACTCAGGGGCATCACTGTAGCAGGGATGATTCTGGTCAACAATGCAGGAGGCAAAGTGTCGTATGCACCTTTGCAACATTCTGTATGGAACGGACTGACACCTTGTGACTTGGTTTTTCCTTTCTTTCTGTTCATCATGGGTATTTCAACATATATTTCATTAAACAAATTCAATTTCAACGTTTCCCTACAAGTGGTAACCAAGATATTGAAACGCACATTTCTTATTCTATGCATCGGATGGGCAATCGGTTGGTTTGACCATGTATGTGAAGGTGACTTCCTGCCTTTTGTCCATCTGCGCATTCCCGGGGTACTGCAACGCATTGCTTTATGTTACTGTGTTATTTCTTTTACAGCCCTATTTATGAATCATAAGTTCATCCCCGCATTAACCTTTATCTTACTGGTAAGTTACACTGTCATATTATGCATGGGGAACGGTTATGCCTGCGATGAAAGCAATATTTTATCCATTATTGACAGGCAACTTTTCGGCGAAGCGCATCTCTATCAAAAGAGCCCGATTGATCCGGAAGGATTTGTAAGCACTCTCTCTGCTATCGCCCACACTTGTATCGGTTTTTCATGTGGAAAATGGATAATACAAAGTCATCAGACAGAAAACAAAGTACTCCGTTTGTTCTTGACCGGATTCATTCTGATAAGTATCGGCTATTTATTGGCAGATGCGTTGCCTTTAAATAAAAGAATATGGTCTCCTACTTTTGTTTTGGTGACCTGCGGAGCGGCTTCCATGTCACTTGCCACACTAATGTATTATATAGACATAAGGAATAAACAAAAATGGTGCCGCTTCTTCATCATCTTCGGCGTCAACCCCCTATTCCTCTATGTATTGAGCGAAGTACTTGCCATTATGATGGGAAGTACCGGATGGAAGGCGGCAGCCTATGCAGCCATTCATTCAGGAATAACCGACGCCTACCTTGCCTCAGCCGTCTACGCCCTCGTTTTCACTCTGTTTTTGGGGTGTATCGGTTATCCACTATATCTTAAGAAAATATACATCAAACTGTAACAACAGATTCACAATATATAGAGAACTATACAGTATTAAACAAGAACATATTAATCAAAACCAAAATTAAATTCTATGCTAAACGTACAATCTCTAACCAAAAGGACAGTTGCACAGATAGTAGTCTTTGCGTTACTCCTATTAAACAGTACACTGGCATTTGCTCAAAGTCAAGTCAACGGTCTTGTTACGGACAAAACCGGAGAACCTCTCATCGGGGTAAATGTAGTGGAAAAAGGTACTACCAACGGTGTTATCACTGACTTTAACGGACAGTTTACACTGAATGTAGCACAAGGAAAGGTATTGGTCTTCTCCTACGTAGGTTACACTACGCAAGAAATTACAGTAAAAGGGGCTTCTTTGAAAATTATTATGGAAGAAGATTCTAAAACGTTAGATGAAGTTGTAGTAGTAGGTTATGGCAGCATGAACCGTAAGGACGTAACCAGCTCCATCACCACTGTGAAAGCAGACAAACTGAATGTGGGGGTTTATTCTGATCCAGGACAGTTATTGCAGGGTAAAGTCCCCGGTTTAACCGTGGTACAAAGCAGCGATCCGACTTCTGGTACCGCCTCTATCTCTTTACGTGGAGCTTCCTCCCTACGTACCGGTGCAGCAATGGAACCTTATTATGTTATTGATGGTATTCCCGGTATGTCATTAAGTCTGATCGCCCCCGAAGACATTGAAAGTATTGACGTACTTCGTGATGCCTCTGCAACAGCTATTTATGGTTCAAAAGCTGCCAACGGTGTAATCTTAATTACCACCAAAAAAGGTAGTAAAAGTGAGCACACGTCTGTAAACTACAGTGCATACCTTGCATTTGACAACATTGCCAAACGTTTGGATATGATGACTGCCGACGAGCTCTGCGCCTATGCCAAGGAAAATAACATTACTCTTCCGAATGACAAAGGAGCAAACACCAATTGGAATGATGAAGTACTGCGTACAGCAATCAGTCATAACCACAACGTTTCTATCAATGGAGGTTCAGAAAAAACTCAATACAGTGCCAGCATGAGTTATCAAAACAAACAAGGTATCATACGTGGTACAGATTTCGAGCGTTTCGGCGGCCGCGCATTCTTGCAGACCAAAACACTGAATGATCGGCTCACTTTAGCCTTTAACGTAAATGCCGCACAATCAAAAGGTACCACCGTTGATTCCGCCAAAGATGGACAATCCGTATTTGATGCCATGAATTATTATTCCCCATTAGTTCCTGTCACCAATGCAGACGGTTCTTGGTATAGTGACAAAACTATCTCTCAAAACTTCAATCCTGTATCCATGATCAATGAAGATACTTTTGAAAATAATAAGAAGCTACTTCAAGGAACGGCCAAAGCCACTTTGGATATCACCAAGGATTTAAAATGGAACTTAAGTCTTTCCTATCAAGACGAACAGTACATATGGAATGAATACCATACTAGCCAATCCCAATACAACACCCGAAATGGAGAAGCTAAACGTATTGCAACAGAGAACAAGAAAAAAATCCTTGAAACCTACATAAACTATGATCATACATTTGCCGATATCCACAAACTAGGTCTGATGGCCGGTTACTCATGGGAACAGAATGACGACAATGACAGTTTCGGCCTGAATGTCTACGACTTCTACAACGATAACACCACTTTCTATAATCTGAATCTTGCCAATAAAATGGACTGGCAGAATGGCGGTATCACCAGCAATAATAACGGTCATTTGGAAACCTTACGTATGATCTCATTTTATGGACGTATCAACTACTCCTTTAACAGCAAATACCTGCTTCAAGCAACAATTCGTCGTGACGGCTCCTCCGCTTTTGGAAAAAACAACCGTTGGGGAACTTTCCCATCCGCATCGTTGGCATGGCGTATGAGCGAAGAAAAATTTATCAAAGATTTAAATGTTTTCGACGACTTGAAGTTCCGTGTCGGTTATGGTGTTAGTGGTAATTCACTCGGGTTCGGAGCTTATTCGGCTATCCAGACTTACAGTACTTCCGGTTGGTTCAACTATACAAATGCCAATGGCACACAAAACAGCTACCATACCTTGGCAGCCGCCTCAAATGCCAATCCAGATCTGAAATGGGAGCGTACAGCCATGTTGAACATCGGGCTGGACTTCAGCTTCTTTGGAGGCAGATTAGGAGGAACTATCGAATACTATGACAAACGTACCAGCGACCTGATATACACTTACGAGGTTTCCACAAACCGCTATCCTTTCGGAACCATGCCGGCTAATGTGGGGGATATCAGCAATAAAGGTATTGAATTTACCATTAATGCCACTCCTATACAAACAAAAAATTTCTCCTGGCAAACCAGTCTGAACTTATCTCATAATAAAAATAACGTAGAAAGTATATCCAATAGCGAATATTCCGTAGATTATATCCGTGCAGCCGATCCTGAGATCACAGGTTATTCTTCAAATGCAGATGTACAACGCATCATGGAAGGGCATCCTATCGGTACTTTCTACACCTACGAATGGGCTGGCTACAATGACCAAGGAGTATCCGTATTTTATGTACACGATCCGGAAACGGGTGAACGTACAGGCGAAACGACCACAGATCCTGAAACAGACAGAGACCGTACTATTATCGGTTGCGCACAACCTGACTTAAATTTAGGCTGGAGCAATAACTTCCAATACAAGAACTGGAATCTCGATTTATTCTTTACTGGTGTTTTTGGACAAGATATCTACAACGCCACTGCAGAACAATACTCTAATGTTTCTTTTGTGAAAGAAGGCCGCAATGTATTAAAAAGCGTAGTTACCGAGCACCGTGCTACTGACACACAATCTCAAGCACCATCCAATCGCTGGATAGAGAACGGTAGTTATTTCCGTCTGTCCTCAGTCTCATTGGGATATACTTTCGGCAAAATTGGTAACTGGATAAACTCGCTCAAGCTATACGCCACTTGTAATAATGTATTCACCATTACCGGTTACTCCGGCCGTGATCCGGAAATCAACCTTGGAGGCTTGGAACCGGGCATGGACAGACGTACCAATTACTATCCGCGTACCCGTTCATTTATGATCGGTCTAAACGTGAACTTCTAACCATATAATTGAAAACTGATATGAAAAATAACATAAAATTAACAACCTGGCTGGTAGGTAGTCTGCTTACCTTCTCCGCCTGCACAGATCTAAATGTGGACCTTAAGTCCACTTATACCGAATACCCGGATTCCGAAATTGCCAAGGAAGCTAAAATGGCAGGTTTGTATTATGGATTCGGCGGAGCATTAGGACGTCGTTATATGGAAGCTGCCCTGCTGTCTTCCGATGAGTTCATGGCAGTAACATTTGGTGGTAACTGGTATGATGGCGGCAACTATATCCATTCCTCTCTTCACGCCAGCCTTCCAGGCGACGCACACGTGGACTGGGCTGGTGATATTCCGGCTGCAATCACAAAATGCAACCAAGCAATTTTTGACTTGGGTGGAGAAGATGAAAACAATGCCGAACAGGAAGCCTTGATTGCTCCGGCACTTGCCATGCGTGCTTTCTATCATTTTATTTTTATGGATACATTCGGAGCAACTCCCAAATTAGACCACTTGATCGGCGATTCTGAAGCTATCGACCGTTCTCCCCGTTCCGAAATTACAAAATTTATCGAAAGCGACCTGCTCCGTGCTTTGGCTTCCGGCGGTTTAAAAGAAGATGTTGATGCTTCCACTTATGGCAAACCAACCAAATGGATGGCTGAGGCTCTCCTTGCCAAACTCTATATAAACTGGGCTGTTTATACCTGTGATGATGTAGCTACTTATGATCCAAGCATGACTAATTCCAAATTGAATGATGTCATAAAATATTGCGATGATATCATCGCCTCCGGTCATTTCGATCTCAGTGATGGTTATCGCAAGAAATTCATGCCAGACAACGGCTATCAGATTAAGGATTTCATCTATGCAATGCCATACCAAAATAATGAAACATCAACCAGAGCCAATACTTACGCCCGTTTCCAATTCTGGCCTAAATTCAACAATGATGGTGCGGACGGTAAAGGACTGTTCGGCATAACACTATCCCAAAATGCCGGAGGCATTTTCATCGTTACTCCCGAGGCGGCAGACCGTTTTTGCCTGGAAGGAGATGAACGCAATGAGATCATCATGAAAGGTGCGATCAACTATTATGACATCAGCACACATACAATGGGAACAGAACCTTATATATACAACGGACAACAAGTTGTCCTCACCAAGAACATCACCATCTTGAATGACCAAATGGATCTTGGAAATGACTTGAACGCATGGTGCCAGGGATACCGATGCATCAAATGGGCTATTCAAGCAGACGATTATAACCTCTATAACCGCAATCAAAGCAAATGATGTACCTATCTTCCGTTATGCAGATATTCTGCTGATGAAAGCAGAAGCTATTCTACGGGGGGCAACAGCCACTAACGGCGACACGCCACAATCCCTATTCAACCAAATACGCAGCTATTGTAACGCTCCATTATTAGAGCATACTCCTTCATTAAACGAGTTACTTGAAGAGCGTGGCCGTGAATTTTATGCAGAGACATGGCGACGTAATGATCTAATCCGTTTTGGAAAGTTCGAAGACGACTGGGGGATATAAAAATCAATATCATCCGGAAGCTCAAACCGAAAAAATGGCGTAGGATCTTCCCTGTATCTGTCGGCTTGATGAATTCAAAGCACCAACTGGAAGCAAAATTACGGTTATTAATAAATTAAATAAGTTTTTATAAGGGCTTGTTACAGCAAGCTCTTATAAAAACCTTTAAAGCAAAAAATAATTCATGAAACTTCATCAAATCTTATTGCTTCATATTGCGACATCTATCTTGGCATTATTCCCATCTCCTATATATGCCCAAAAAATGATGTACCAGGACTCTATCGAAATCGTAGTACACAGAGGAGCGAACCATATAGCGCCGGAAAACACCATTCCATCAGCTCTAGCTGCATTGGAACATGGAGCCGGCTGGATAGAAGTGGATGTGCGCAAAAGTAAAGACAATATACTTTATAATCTGCACGATGAAACTTTGGACCGTACTACCAACGGTAAAGGTCCCATTCAAGATATGCTATCCAAAGATATTGAAAAATTAGACGCCGGCAGTTGGTTCAGTTCTCGATTTACCGGCATTCACGTACCCCGTATAGCCGAAATGCTAGACACCCTACAAGGAAAGGCACACATTTTTTTTGATGTAAAACGAGGAACTCCGATAAAAGATTTGGTTATATTAGTACGCCAAAAAGGATATGAAAATAAAAGCTTCTTCTGGTTTGCAGACTCTGAAATGCTGAAAGAATTTATCAGAATCGCTCCGGAAATGAAGATTAAAGTAAATGCCTCCAATATAGCGGCTCTGAAGAAATGGATGAAAATATGCACCCCGGCCTATGTAGAAACAGATATCCTCAATATCACCCCTCAATTCAAAGAATTCTGCAAAAGCAATCATATCAAGATAATGGCTGCTATTCAGAATGCGAGTGAAAAAGAATATAAAAAAGCGATTGAAGCCCATCCCGATTTAGTCAATCTGGACCGGCCGGAACTCTTTATAAAAATGCTCCGTCAGGAGATTAAAAAATAACCCTTTTCCAAGAAGAGCCATGAAAAGTACCCTATCTTATCTGCTGATTCTATGTAGCCTGTTCATGTCTTGCACCGGACATCAGGAAGAATCCCTATTGTCCTATGTAGATACCCGTACGGGAACTGCACCGAGCATAACCCATACCGCAGGACTTTTCGGCAAAAATACCGAAGAGTACGGACAGACGCTGCCTGCCGTCCTAGAGCCCAACGGAATGAACTTTTGGACTCCCCAGACACAAGATACAGAAATAAAATGCAAGGCTCCCTATTATTACAAAGATAAGAAGATACAGGGGTTCCGCAATTCACATTGGATTGTCGGAGGGTGTACACAAGATTACGGTTCCATGACCTTGATGCCTGTATCGGGTACACTGAAATATCTCCCCCAAGACCGAGGAAGCCTGTTCTCTCACCAAGAAGAAACAGCAACGCCTGCCTATTACTCCGTCCTTCTCAAAGATTATTCCATTTTTGCAGAAATGACCGGACGTTCCCGTTCAGCCATTTTCCGATTCACTTATAACCAACCGGAAGATGCTTATCTCATAGTCAATCCTAACAGCGACGAAGGAGAAGGATATATTGAAATCGATACTATAAAAAAACAGATACGCGGATACAATCCCGTACACCGTATCTATCAAGGCTGGGGAACCCCCGCCGGATACAACGGGTACTTTGTCATTGAATATCAAAATGAAATAGAGGAATATGGTACATTCCGGTATGACAGTCTCTTCGCCGGACAACGACAGATAGCCGATGGAACAGATATAGGTGCATATCTCCGGTTCAAAATACACCCAGAAGAACCCGTATTAATCAAAGCCGCTTCTAAATCCGGAAAAACCAGACGTGCCGCTTAACAAAAACGATGCGTTTCAAAAAGTACAAAAACGACGCGTACAAGAAAAACGGTGAGCGCGGTCCTATTCAGCATGATCAAAGCCCACCGTTTTTCTTTCACTTGAACCCTCTTTAAATGGCTTTAAAATATCATTTAAAAGCCATTGCAGATTCAAAATAATTTCCTATCTTTATGCAATTGTTAGGCTGCTATACCTGACACCTCATCCGGCTTCGTGTACAGCATCATGTCTGTATATTTAGCTTGATAGTTTACGCTTGCACTAAACTCCACTTTCCTGCATTCCTTGAATGGGCTGCCGACAAATGGGTTTCGGTCCATCCAGTCGCACAGTTCTAAAATGGAGGACTTGTTCGAGGTGAAGTACACGAACGAATGCCCTTTCAGAACGGTTAGTACATCCAGATAGTCAGCCAGACGCCAGAACATCTTGTAAGTACCCACCTCGGTGGAGAGGTACGGCGGATCAACCAGGAACACCACACCCGGAACATCTTTGTAACGTTTGAATACTTCCTTGTAGTCTTCGCTGGTTATAGTCAGTCCTTCCAGATAATCCTTTGCTTCGGGATAGTCTGTCTGCCGAATCCTATTGTAGATGGCTTCTTTCTTCATTCCTTCCAAACTGGTCACATATTTCATGGCGAACAACAAGGATGCGGAAACCGTGATATAATCCACGTAACCGTGCTCTTTTTCTTCCCTCTCAATACGAGCAAACATTTTATCGCGAACCTCCCCGGTTATACGTTTGTTTCTGGGTTCCCCTTCAGCTATCCGACGCAAATCGGATAACAGCACATTGGTGGCCGGGATATTTACAAGTCGGCAGCGGTAGTTGTCGAAGTCATTATACACAACGGTGGCATCAGGCCTGACACATTTGGTAATATGTGACAGCAGGCCCGAGCCGCCAAACAAGTCCACAAACACGGTGCTGTCCGGGAACTGTCCCAGCACCTTGATAAATTCCCTCGCAAACATGCGTTTCTGCCCCACGAAAGGAAGCGGGGCGGACAAATACATCTTTCTCATTTCATTCTGCTTTAAAACGGCCGCAAAGGTCCACAGAATAAACGAAAAACAGCGGGAAACATGAACTGTTCCCGCTGCAAGACATATACAGCAAACTACACGTTCAACCCGAAGCGGACCGTCTCGTCACCGGCGATCAGCGCACGGGTGCCCGGGATATTATTCTCGTAGATATGTACATTGCCCAGATAGAGAGTGATCGACTTCAAGGGAAGTTCTATCTGCCGCGCCATCAGGTACAGGTGGTAAATATCGGAAGGTAGCCCGAGGTTTGCGTCACTGCTGCGCTGGTAGGCGGACAGAACCAGTTCACCGCCATCTAACTGGAACTGTACCAGACTCAAACAGGGTGCCTGGTTGCTCTCGGCACCGGTTTCGCCCAGAAAAAGCACGTAGTTCTTGCTGTTGCGCCTCTCCCGGTTAATTTTCGCTATCAACGGAGGCAGCTTCTCGAAATAGGTCGGGTAACTGTTCACCAGGATGGAGCCGCAATAGTCCCACCAGTTGATGCCGGCCTCCCGGTACTTCTCCACGTTGCGCTCACCCTGCATAAATAACTGCAACTCGCTGCGGAGCTTCTTGCGGGCGATATTATGCCCCTCGAATATGTCAAGCAGGTCCGCCGGTGTCAGTGACAGCTGCTCGTTCAGAAGGTATTGTATATTTCCCTTCTTGTTGGTCTGTGTTTTTCCCGTGGCAAGAATCTTGTCCAGGATACGGTAATACTTGTTCATAGCCATTTCCTCCTTCTAAATTTGAAACACCCTAAAGATAAGGGGAAACGGCACTCCCTACGACATAAAACAACCCGTTCACACTGCAAGCGTCTTGCAGTCGCTCTGGAATCGTTTCACCAAGGCATAAACCTTACGTTCGCTCACCGAATACTTTTCGGACAATACGGCCACAGCATACGAGACTTTTTCACCTTGATCGAGTAGGCGGGTATAGTCCGCGTACAGGTCGATATACCGGGCATCTTCCAGACGGATGCCGGCCGCCTGAAGCCTTTTCAACAGCTCCCGGTTAAAGTTTAATATCTCAATCACTTTCATACAACAAAAAAATTATATCTTTGCATCGCCAATCATTTTTTAGACAACAAAAAAAACGTCAAACCGTGACAGAGGGTATTTGCCCCCGGTCGCGCGGTTTGGCGTTTCATGTTTATAAAAGTGATTGGCGTTACTTTTTAACAGGCCGGGGGCTTTTTTCTTATCCTCCCCCGAAGGATTTATTCCACCCGGTACTTCTCCGGATCAAAAGCGTCTTTCTTCCTCCAGCCGTCAGACAGCGTGTCCTGAACATGCTTCATGGCTTTCGTGTAGAAATCGGTCAGTTCCTCCAGTGTGACGAACTCCCGATATTGGGGAACCTCATCCGTACCGAACTTGAATGTCACGGGAAGCGTAGCACCACCAGTCTGTACGGCCAGATCATACGCTGCCTTATAATTGAACTGGTTTTCACTTGACAGCCATACCGGCATACCTTCATAGAGAAAACCGGAAAGTATCTCACGGTCAATTTGCTCATTACACCAGTCTGTAATGACGGACTTTATAGTATCCATGTGAGGTCTGCCGACAAAGCCTTCCTCCATGTAGGAGGCGGATCCGTCCTCACGTTCCTGTACATCCCAGCGGATGCGCCATCTGTTGCGTGCCGGGCTCACGCACTCGATCAGTTTTATCCCGGATGTTCCTTCTACCCGTTTCATGTAAATATGTATTTAGTTCGACCCTTGCCGAAGGTTTCCGTCTTGATGGTGGTCTCGAACGGGAAGCCGTCGGGCATATCCTTCACTTGCAAGAGGATGTTCTTCATCTCCTCGCTGTTGGTAAAGAACTTTTTCGGTTCACCGTTCATCTCAATGGCCACGATACAGCGGTCCTCGCCCTGTTCGGTCTTGATGCCCGTCTCGAAGTCCTTCACCACAATCGGTAAGTTCACCAGCTCCCGGATGCTTACCACCACCCCGGGAAAACGTTTCTTGCCGTCCTCCGGCTTGTAGGAAACGTTCAAGTCTTTAAATGATCTCATGTCTTTGCCTGTTAATTTTTTAAACAACGTATGACAGTCGGCGTGCTTGGCCATCCCGTAGAACGACGCTATCAGCTCACGCCTCCTCCTTCTCGATTTTACCTCGTGCATTTTTCGGGCGAACTTCTGCTTGATGCGCTTGCGAAGGCGGACATGGTCCGCACCGAAAGTCACATACCCCAGAAAGTCGATGCCCTCGCCCGGCGGGAACACGCGCTGTTCCCCTTCACCAGGAGACCGGCACACTCCATGCGCCCGTGGACGGCATCACGAATCTTCCACAGTTCCGCTTTCGTTTTACCCAGTACGACGCCGTCATCACAATAGCGGTAGAAATGACGCACGGCATACCTGTCCTTCAGATAATGGTCCAGATACACAGACAAAAGCAAATTGCCCAGCCCCTGCGAGCTGCGCAGGCCGATACTCAGACCTTCAGGCATCAGGCGGATAAAGCTCTCCAGCATGGTCACGAGCTTTGCGTCCTTGAACACCCGGCTGACGCAATACATCACAAAATCCTGCTTCACGCTCTCGTAGAATTTGGTGATGTCAAACTTGTAACAGTAACGTGTACCATCAGGGTCTTCGGCCATGTCACGGCGGACATACGCCAGGAGGTCGTGCATCCCCCGTCTCTTGATACTGGCGGAGGTGGTACGGATGAAACGTTTCCGCAGATGGCGGTCCACCACCGCCATGATGGCATGCACGGCGATGCGGTCCTTCATCGGGATCACCTGAATGCGGCGTAGCTTGCCGCCCTCGATGATCTCGCGTTCACGGTAGTCCTTCACGCGGAAAGTACCGGATGCGATCTGCGCGACCAGCTCCTCCAACACCTCGGGCTTATGCGCGAGCAGATAGCACCCCTGGCGGCTGCGTTTACGCTTGCTGCCGCGAAGGACCTGCCGGAAGGAAGCCTCCATGTTGGAAGGCTCCACGATCTCCTCGATGATATACCCAACCCTGCGCATAAATTACTGTTTATTGCTTTTAATACGGGGCCTTCAATCCCCCGGGCCCGGCTTCTTCGAACCGTTTCCGGCCTACCAAACCCTACCCGACACTTTATTTTTCAGTTTTCCGGCCCTTACGGACCGCTGTTACTGCGGCTTGCCCCCCTCGGCACCACGGTGGGGACAAGTCCCCGGTGTTGTACGCCGATTAAAATTTCCTTTCGATTGTTGTTCAGACGAGAACCGATGTTCGTGTTCGTATTCGAGGAATCGTTGTTCGCATTCGACATCGAAACACCGCCATTCGGGTTCGCGTTGTTGTTGCCACGATAGACCACACGGCTGGAGGCAGTGGATATGTAGTAGATGTCGCAGTAATTTGTCGAGGAGGAACCCGAAACGGAACCCACCGGAATCACGTCCATATATTTGCCATGCGCCACGGCGGTAATCCAGATACCGGAGCTCACGGAACCCTTAACCAGGCGGGTACTGCCGTCAGGCATCCAGATGCGCCACTTCCCGGAATTGCCCGTGTCATTAGGAAGATCCACGCCGTCCATCATGTCATATTTATGACCATAGATGTCCTCGTAGCCAAGGCAGCAAATATTATTCACCTGCGTAACCGTGGCCCCGCCGTAGTCATCCTTCTCACGGTACCACGCATACTGGTGGACGGAGTTTTCTATCAGGCTGTTCGTCACATTAGGGTTGATTGAGGAGGCTTCCTCGTAGCCGATCGTGTCCGTCATACCGCGGCTGGCAGTACCACCCGTAGTACGGTTGTTCGTGTGAGAGCCCGCGCCGCATTGTTCCTGGCTGTCACGACGACCGTACTTCGCGTAGAAAAGATTCGCGATGCGCGAGTGCATAAGGGCATCAATCTGCTGCATACCGCGCTGGACACTGTAATAGTGGAAATCAGCCCAGGTCATGCTCGCCGTAGTGCTCCCGCCGGTAATGCAGGCGCGAAGTTTGGAACCGACAACACTGCTGCCCACAACGGCACACAAGTGCTCGTCATTAGGCACCCATTCGGGTTCCATATCCTCGATCCTGTCACTGTTAGAAAGGACAACCTTATCGAACTCTGCCGTGTTCAGAATGGAGAAGTGAAGAGCAGTGGCACCCTCCGGAACATCGGCAATCAGGTACATACCGGCCTCGAACTTGTTGCTCAAGGTAGGGACGACGATTGAACTGATGACCGTGCCGGAATCGTCTGTGAAAATGCTTCCGACAAGGCTTGTACCGGGAACGCTCGGGAAACGCACACGCTTGTAACCGTCCACGTTCACCTTGCATACCGAATACGTACTGTCAGTACTGTAGCTGTTCGAAAGCGTATCCTTTCCGCTCATGATCTTACGACCGGAAAGATAACCGCCACTCGTGCCCTTAATGTCGTCAAGCGTAAGGACGTCAGCATCCGGAACGGAAGGCATGTTATCCGAACCGTTACTGCTGTAACAGGAGTAATGCTTGCCGTTCAGGTAATCATTGATACCCTTGCTCCAGAAGAAGGGCTCGTACATCATCCAGTCACCTTCAGTGCCGTCCAGTCTGGCAGCCGTGCCGTCGGCGTACTTGTTGCTGTCCGTGTCGTCCAGCGGGTAGTAGGTCATCTCACCGTCCAGGTTGTTCACCGTGGTATCAACGTTCGCCATGTTCACACCCCGCGTCGTCGCTTTTTTAGTCACTTTAGCAAGTACACGGTGACGCTGCTTCAGGATGGCGGAAATATGACCGCTCACCTCATACGCGTTGTCATACTTGTAGCCGGTACCGTTGTCAAGGTTGCTCACGTTCGCGTCATCCGATACCTCGTCGTCGAACTCGATCATCGTGTATTCCGGCTGCCGGATATTCAGTTCCGGGAAGTGCGCCTTCAGAGCGCTGTACGTATCGTCATCAATGTAGCGCGTGAGCTGTACCGTACCCACCAAGGCGCACGTGTCCGTAGTGTTGCCATCGGAATCCACACCGCCCATCCCGACAAACTTATCCAGCCACGTACCGTCATCCTCGCGGTCAATACCGGTTACTCTGATACGTTCCACACCCGTGCAACGGCCCAGCAGGGTTTCCCAGTCAATACCTGGACAACTGTCAAAGATGAAGGTCTTCACCTTGCTGTAGCTTTCCAATGTCAGCCCGCCGGTGGTCAGTCTGCCCAGATATTCCAGACGGAGGCTGGTCAGTGTACCGGGAAGGTGGAGCAGCGTCACGGGAGAACCCTTGGCTAGCACCACGCTCTGCACCTGCGTACCGCGGGCCTCAAGTTCTTCCAGCTTGGTCTGCGCACTCAAATCCAGCTCGGTACTGGTACTTCCCCCGGTTTTCGCCTGTGCCTGGTTACGAAGGTTGAGTTTACGTAGCTGCTTGCAGTTGCCGATGTTCAACCACCAGCCGGTACTGCCGTTGCCGGAACTTTGAAGGTTCAGTTCGCGCAGCACGGTACATTTGCCCAGGTCGAAAGCGTTTTTCAGGTGGTCGGCGGCCCCGCTCATATCCAGCACCTTCATACGGCTCGCGCCATAAACCCTCAAGGGATCGTTCACCGTATAGGCACCGGTGATGGAAAGGCTCGCAGCCGCATCTTTCTTGATGATGCCGGTATTCCCTATATTCGGGCTGTTGTTCGTACCGTAGCCGAAAGCATAAACCTCGTTGGCCGTAATCTTCAGCACGTCGGGGGTGTCAGCAGCCGTACGTGCCAGATAGAGGTCGATGTTGTCACTGGTGAAATTGCTCGTGCCGTACTTAGCATCCAGAGGGCGAACGATTACGCACGAAATATTCACGGTGCGCACGGTTACTGCCCTGAAGGGCGTAGATGAACGGCCACACCTTGCCGTACATCTCCTGCGTGGCGGGCAGGATGTACTTCAGCTCGCCGCTCTTGTTATAGGCACGGTCGCACCAGTTGCCCGCCTGCTCCACGTTCAGCATGTCCAGGACACGGCTGGTGGTAAGTACACCGCGAAGAGCCTGCGCCTGTGTCTTCAGGTCAGCGTCCAGGTTGGCCAGAACGAGGTTCCAAAGCCAGCTGTCACGGCCTTCAAAGGCATATTTCCCGGCCTCGGCGTCATAAGTGTCGCGGTCGGTGGTGTAGTCATACACCAGGAAACAGTCGTTACGTTTTCCCATCTGGGTATCACCGTCGTAGTAGGTGATGTACCATATCAGGCCGTCCCACGTGCGCAGCATCATGTTCTTCGCACGCTGGTCAACGGCAAGGAAATAGTCCGTCCAGAGGTAATACGTCAGCAGGAAAGCCTTGTCGAAATAGTCACTTATCTCGTCCCTGAACTTCTCGCTCTTAAAAGTGGAGAGGTCGGCGCTCGTCGCACCGTCCGGAACACACGAGCGTATCCATGCGTACAGCCGTTTCACGGCCGTACGCTGCGACTCGTCAAGGCCCGCCCATTTCACATCATCCGGAACGTTGGTCTCGGCACCGGCATCAAACACCTCCTCCAGATGAGCGTCACTTGTGGTCTTGAAAAGGCACATGGCCTCGGTATTGTTCAGCATTTCCAGAGTGAGGGGACAGGCAGGATCGTAACCCTCCACGCCACTAAGGCCGAACAGGTCGCCGCTCTTGCTTTTCTCGTTGTTGAAGTTGTATTGCCCCACATAGTTGTTCTCGCCGTCCTCCGCAGCCGCCACAAACATGTCGATAGGCACACCGTCGATAGCGGTACGCACGGTGACCGCGTTCAAATCGCTGCCGCCCGTCTCGTACTGGTAACGCTGCGGAGGGGTGAGAAGCCCCATCTCCTTCAGCACGTCGTTGAACAGTTTGGCACCGCCTGTGTTCAGCGACATGGACGAGTCGGAATAATCACTCTTCAGACAGATCAGGTTCATGGCGATGCCACCGGGACGGACGGGATATTTCTTTTCCGCCTGCTCCTTGCCGCCAACGGTGAAGCTAAGGTTCGTGCCGCCCTTGCTGATATAGATACGGATGTTCTTGCTCGGATATTTCGTGGAACTGGTACCCTGAATACGGATATAACAGTCACGAAGCACGAAGTCGTATTCGGATCCGAAAGGGGAGTAATAGAAGATATCCGCCGAAAAGTCCGTCTTCTTGTTGTTCTCGGCATACACGTCATCGAGCTTGTTCTGGCGCACGATACGCAGCACCCCCTTGCCCTTGGCACGCAGCTTGTCCATATCCACAGTGTCGGTATCACCCAGGATATCGTTCTCCTCATACAGCGCGATCATCTCCTCACCGTCCGCACTGTCCACCATCCGGTTCTCCAGTTCCTCGTCGTCACTCAACCGGCGGGTATAGATACGCACGCTCTTTACCTCCACGTCCGCCCCGGCGCTGTCAATGGTGATATATTTCGGATTGTCCTGGCGGAAGCTGAAGGCGTTGTCGTAGATGTCGGCACCGGTACGGTTGCCGTCCACATAAAGCTCCATCAGACGGCTCTCATTGCGGGTACCCACCATGAGGGCCACCTTGATCCACCGGTCTTCCACATAATTCGTGCCCAGCTTGATCTCACGCTCCACCAGCTCGTCGTCCTCGTTGGTATAGGACACTTTCTCACCGGTCTTGAAACTCGCTTCCGAAGGGGTGATATAAAGCCCCTTGCCACTGTCGAGACAGTCCACAACTGCGGTATCGCTGTCAGTGGGATTGCTTACCCGGAGGGTCAGTTCAATGGTCAGCCCCGTACTTTTCACATCGGTGGCAAAGGGCCGGTAGCCGATGACGGCTTTCGCACCGTTGGTCAGCTTCAGCGCCTCACCCGTCCAGCCGTTGCTGCTCCAGTCAAAACCCTCGAACGTGGTCTCCACGCCGTTCGACTCCCATGTTCCGGGGTTACTCTCCCCGTTGCTGCGGCCCGCCGCGTCAAGCTTGACCGCCAGGCCGTAGGTGGCCTCGCTGATATCGATACCGCTCTCACCCACGTCGATGCGCAAAGTGTACCCGGTCGGACCGGCTTTCAGGACAAGCGTCTGCGTGCCTTCCTCGGTAAACCGGTTACTGTAGGTCATCATGCTGCGGGGAGCGCTCACGGTACTGCTCTTGACGCCGTTTTTTCCAGAACTCCACTTCAGCGGGCACACGGTCGGGATCATAGGCCACCCAGTCGAAAGTGAGCTTCTCGTAGCGGCCGGCTTCAAGGACCGGCTCCAGATGCTCGTCCCGTCCGAGGACATGCCCGTCGGCATGAATGAGCTTCAAACCGATGAAGGGCGCGCCGGTTCCGGCCTTCAGCAGGTCGATATGGATGCTCTCGCTTTTCAGCGTGAGGTCGTCAGTTTCCATCTCGGCCACCAGCTGGGCGGTATGCCGCCCCACGGACAGGCCGGTCATGGAAACCTCGAAACTGCCGTTCGTCGTGCCGCTGCGGGTGACCGTATGCGCGTTCTGCTGTACACCGTCCACGTACAGGCTGACGGTTTTCGTGCCGGTACCGCTCACGGCGTAGGGTATACTCGCGGAATCATAGGTACCGTAACCACCGTTCTGGATGGTGGCCGCCAGGTTGTAACCGCAGGAAAGGGACAGGGTGACGCTCTTCACGCTCACGTACGCCTGCTTCTTCTGCGCCTTGCCCGTGGTGGGATCGGTAGTCTCGGCAATGACGTAGATATCGCTCGTGCCCACCAGCAGGTATTTGGTCAGGTCAAGGGTATAGGTACCCTTGCTCACTTCCTTCAGCGAGGAGGAATAAGTGGTGGTCGTCCCGCGCTTCACCTGGATGGTGACGGTCGCTTTCTGTCCGGTACTGCTACCCTTGTCATCACCGCCGGCAACCTGGTGGTCATAGGTATAGGTAAGTTTCACCGCTCCGCCTTCCTTCACGGTTTTCTTGTCGGTCTCGGCAAGCAGCACGATCTTGGTGGTGGAGGACTCACCGCCGCCACCGCTGCCGGCCGGGATGTCAACGCTCGCGATCTCCGCCCCGCTCTTGTTGGTCAGCGCAAGGCGGACACTGCTCTCGTCGTCGCTCACTTCCGCGCTCATGCCGAACACGGTACCGGCTTCCACCTCCTGGAATTTGGCGGCGACGGTCTTGTTCTGGACGGGATTGGTACTGTCGGCATCCAGGCTCTCGTCCACTTCCAGCTTGTCGATGGTCAGATCCACGTTGCCCTCGCTGTCGGGAACTTTCTTCTCGCCGTTCACCGTCAGGCTCTTCATCGTTCCGGCACCGCCGAAGTCCTCCCAGCTCGCCTCCTGCTCCCAGCTCGACAGACTTGTCCCCACGAACTGTTTGGTCTCCCATTTGCCCTGCGAGACTTCATAGGTGATGCAACGGCCCTTGTAACGGTATTTCTCATCCACGGCACCGATCGCGGAGGAAAGGACATAATAACCGCTCTCTAAAGGGACTTCCGCCGTCACATTATACGTGTTACCGCCACCGCCCGTACCACCGGGAATATCAACGGAGGCAATCTCCGTCCCGGTCTTCCCCAGCAGGGTGAGTTTCACCGTGTCGTTCTCCTCATCAGGGACGGCCGTCATGCCACCGACCAAACCGTCGTTCACACCGGCGGCGGCATCCTCCGCCTGTTTCGCAGCCGCGGATGCCGCTGCCGCGGCGGAATTTGCAGTTTCAGCAGCCTGATTGGCGGTACCGGCCGCATCAGACGCCATACCCGCAGCTTTATTCGCCAAAGCCGCAGCATTATCCGCTTTCGTGGCAGACGCATTCGCCGTGGCAGCGGCATCATCGGCCGGTTTACGCAAAAGGGTGAGCGGAGCACTCACCAGCTCACTGCCGCGAAGGGCGGGGAGACTTTTGATATTGTCAAGGGAGCTGACCTCCACAAGTTCATCAACGCTCTGGCTCTCGGCCTTGATAGCGTTCAGGATGTCGTTCTTAAGTTCCGTTTTCTCCGATTCTGTAAGTGCCATAAGTTATTCCTCCTTTTTTATTGTTGTCAGTCATTGTAATAATGGTATGAAAGCGCGCTGAAGCCAAGGATGCACCAGCCGCACTTGTTCAGGCTGTTAATGATGGCGGGCTCCTCCCAATCCTCGCCCGTGTAGAGCAGGAGGAAGCGGTTCACGGAGGTGACGTACAGCCAGTTCCTCTCCGGGTTCTCCGGAGCGGAAGAAAGCTCTCCCTTCCACGTGATGCGGAGATCATCGGAAGCGCCGCCGTAAACGGGGAACTCCACCCACGCGCCGTACCAGTAAAGGTAGTTGCGGTTCCTTTTCGTGTCGTAGTAAAGCCATCCGCTCGAGGGGGAAGCGGGGGGACCGGCCGACGCTCCCCGCCACGAAACCAGGTCCGCAAGGATTCTCCCGTTCAGCTCGGGGGTACCGACCAGCTCGATGATCCCGCTGATCCAGTCGATCCTGTAGGGGTCGGAATAGGAAAGCAGCGAATCACTGCTAAGGTTCACGTTGGAACCGCGGAGCAGCGTGCCGTCGTCCACACGGACGGAGCTGTAGCGGATAGAGCCCACCGTACGCGTATAGGGAGGGTGGCAGCCGTTGTAAAGGGTTACGCGCGAGCCGATATAACGCACGTCGTTCGGAAGGATGATGTCCGCACCGTTCGACGAACCGGCCATGTCCACCTTCAGGCTCAGCTCGCGGCCGATCAGGTAGCCGGCCTCGCCGCGGCCCGAGCAGGAGGTCAGGACGGCGTCGCTCGACTCCACAAGGTGGAAGTTCGTGCGGATATGCCCGGAGAACGTGCCCGCGTTCGCCTCGATGCTCCCGTCCTCCAGGATCTTGAAATTATCGTTGGCCGTCACGAGGCCCTCCAGCTTGACGCGGTCACCGGTCAGCTTCACCACGCTGATCTTGTTGCCGTCAGCGTCCGTCCCGTCCACACTCACGCCGATAAGCGCCAGTTTCCCGTCCGCGTCCTGGGCGTAGATGCCCGCGCCTTCAGGCTTCACCACAAGCCCCGTCTCTTCCAGCATATTCTCGTCACGGTCAAAGACGGCGGCCGTTATCTTCACCAGACGCTCCGACTGCTCGAAAAGCGTCCGGTAGCGGTGTGCAAGGCTCTCCACCTTGTCAGTGGACAGCACGAGCATATACAGGTAGATGTCACCGGTAAAGGACAGTTTGAAATCACCGGTACCGTTCCAGAGGCCGCTACAGGTGTACTGCACGTAACCATCAGTTGCAGACAGTTCCTCCTCCACCTCCAGGCTGTTGAAGTTCGCGAAACCCGTCTTGTCAACGTCCAGGAACTGGACTCTTAGAGTCCCTTTGGTTGCGCAGCGGTAGAAGAAGGAAAGGTACACCGGCACGGCCTCCTTCTCCCCGTCACCGTTCACAGGCATGGAGGGGATGCTTTTCAAATTCGCCCGTTTCTGGAGGATGTACTTGTTACGGATGTGCACCACCGTCCGCCCGTCATCCACCGTCACGCTCGCCCCGTCGCCCTTTCTGGTCAGTACGTTGTTGTTCGCCCAGATCCATTTGTTACCTGCCAGGAAGAACACCGTCTCGTTCTCCGTGTTCCATTTCTCCAGCCCGTCATCGAAGGCGGGGTTGTTCAGGTAGCCCTTCTCCGTGGCGAAGTCGTTCCTTAGGGCGGTCACCGCGCTGGTGATGCGCCCCTCCACGATCTCGAACTTGGTCTTGATGTCCTCACCGGTCACCAGAAGGAAAGTCCCGCGCAGGTAGGCGTTGTCGCTGTAAAGGCCGTTGCCGTGCGGCTGGTTGTCAGCCGGGAACCAGTCATCGCTGATGCCGTCCAGGTTGCCCAGGCGCGCACGAAGGCAGCCGGTGAAGTTCTTCGCCTTCACCCCGTCCATCACGTCCACGCGGGGCTGACCGTCCTCGGTGGCGGAGATCAGGATCAGGTTCTGACGCAGCGGGTTCTCCGTGTTGCCCATCAGCACGCACTCGTCACCGGCCTCCGGAAGGGAACCTGAAAATTCATCCTCACTTACGAGAATGGAGTCACCCTCCACGCCGGCCACCTCCACCCAGTACCCTTTCAGGTTCCCGCCGCTGAACGTGGCGCAGCGCATCAGGTCATGGGCCTGGAAACTGTTGTCCTGCTCGAAAGTGATCCTCCAGTAACCGTCCTCAAGTACGGCGGTCTTTATTTTCCCGTTGGCGGCGCTGACGCACAGCTGGCCGCCAACGCTGCGTACCTTCTCGATAAGCAGCTCCAATACTACCATGACCTGGCGTACCGTCAGCTTGTCGATGGTAAGATGGGACCAAAGCGTCCTCCATCCACCAGCCGCCACCCATCACGAAAAGACCGTCCACGAATTTCGGGCTGCGAAGGAACTCACGCACGACAAGGGTCAGCAACTCGGCATTGCCCTTGTCATCAATACCCGCATTATCCTCCTGTCCGAAAGAGGCTCCCGCTTCGAAGGTGATCTTCCCCTTTGCACGGTCATTCTTTTTTTTGCTGATGTGTTCCGCCTGACTTCTCCGCGCGGAAAAAAGATTGTTGTCCGTAGGCAGTGTCTTGTCCCAGCTACGGATAATGTCAGGAAGCGCGGCACCCTCCGCCTTTGACTTCGTATAGTTTTTCAGTTCCCCGATACTGTCATTCACCCGTTCAAACGCACCACTATGCAGGGCATCGCTGATCTCGATGTCCATCTCCCCGGGTTGGTTCACCTTCCGGGTAATTTTCGTGATGCGGCTGCTGCGATAACCGGTTTCGGGGAAATACTCCTCGCTTTCAAGTCTCACACGGCGGCCTACGGACAGGGAAACACCGTTCTCCTCAATCCACACATGGTCGGTCGGGGCCTTGTAAACGGCAAGATCCTGCCAGCATTCGGTATTGAACTGTTCCACCGCCGTAAGAAACTCCTCCTCGGCAAGCGGGTAATATTCGTCCGGCATACGGATATTCCAGAGAATATAACGGTCACCGGATTTCGGAATAAGTTTGCCGCCGGGGAGTTGCGTGTCATCATCATAGGGCCATATCGTAATAATCTCGAACTCACGGGTGGCACTGTTGAAATTCACCTCGAAATAGTGGTCCTCACCCTGCCCCAGTCCGGAAAGGTCACCGTCCTGGAACGATACACGTTTGGTCTCGTCGGGCAGCTCGTAATCGTTCGGATCGAAATTCAGGCTGTCGTCCCTGAAATAATAGACCGTGAAAGGGTTGCCGTCGTCATCTTTCACATCTTCGCTGCGCACACTGCTGACAGCCCCGATCCTGCGGGGATAAATGCCGCTGAAGGCGTCTTGCTCGTAACGGTCATAGATGCCGTACTCCTCCGTATGTATCTCGACATATTGCCTGCCCCCCGGAAGCATCAGGCGGCTATGCCCGTATTTTGACGGATCTATGTTCCGCGTGCTGCCTACCGGGGAACAACCGGGTATAAAAATTGTCGGTACCCGTCGTGTCGCGTTCGATTCCGGTCAGTCCCTTCCCGTAGCCCAGCGTTATTTCCTCGCCATGCTCACACCGGCACACGTTCACGGTCTGGCCTTCCACCCACCATTCAGCCTGCCCGCCGACCGCTTCGGCTATCTCTTTCAGGGCTTCGTTGCAGTACTTCCCCTCGTAATCGATGACGATAAGGTCCGTACCGTCCACCCGCCCCACTTTCCAGTCGGTGGTGTGGTTCATTCCGTCATTGATACACTTCACGATCATGGCCACGTGTTCACGCGGAGTCGCTGTCAGCGTGAACACAGGCTCGGTGTTCCCGTCGGTGGTCTCCAGCACAAGAAAACGTCTCACCAGGCTCTCGATACCGTAAAACTTCAAATCATATACCCACTCCTGGCCGCTCTTCTGCTTCGGGATGTACCGTTCGGTCAGCCAGTAGCGCTCACCCTCAAAGTCCACCCGGTCATTCACGTCCAGGGCGATATATTCGTAATGCGTGAAAGAGAGTGTCAGGACATTGTCACCCTGCACCTCCTTCACCTGGGTGGAGCTGTCGCCCGCCTCGATATCGGTCCGTCTGTTGCCGTTGCTGTCATAGATGGTCAGCATGTCTGTATCTTGTTTAAACGTCGTTTGAATAGGGTTTGAATCACATTTATATGACCGGGACAGGTTCCCGGAACTTCACCTTGAACTTGCCGGCGTGCACGCCTTCCTTCCAGAGATAGGTCAGAGGCTGGAACTTGCTGCAATCCGTATATTTCACACGGAGAGTCAGGGCAAGTTGGGGAAAGGAAATCTCAAGCCACCCGTCACGGCCTTTCTTCAGGAAATTGATGAACTCGAAATACTTCTTCAGCCAGCCGGCCTGCGTTTTGCCAAACAGGGCGAAATGAAGCGTCACGTCACGGGCCTCGTTCCTGGGCGTCAGCACGGAGGAATATTTCTCCCCGTCCTCCTCCCGGATATTCACAGCCGTGTCCGTTTTCGTCTTGCTCGGGGTCAGGATGGCGGTCAGGTTATCCATCCCGCCGCGCTTGTCCTCAACGAGGAACACCCCGTATGTACTCCAGATGTCGGTACCGTTGACAAGTACCAGACCGCCTAATATCTTTTCCATATCATTTGCATTTTACTCCGTCACGATTGATTTTACGAATCTCTTCCTCTATTTTGCCAAGGTGCGACGCGCTCGTGCCGGTGTTCTCCTCGATACGGGCAAGATGCCCCTCGGCGGTGTTCATCTTGTCGATGACGCTCTCCATCTTCTCATCGATGCTCGACCAGTGTTGCAACCCGCTGGTGAACATGCCGTCCAGTTTTGTACCCTGGTCCTGTGTCATGGCTGAAAAACCGCCGGTTTTGGCGCTCTGGCTCGTACCGCCCGAGTTATCGTACCCGGTGGCCGCGGCAAGATTGTCACGAAGAGCGATGGCTTCCTCGACATACTTCATGTACTCGTCCTGGAGGGCCTTACGCTCGGCTTCTGTAAGGTCATTGTCTTCCATCGCCTTGCCGAATTTCTCCCACCAGCCTTTCAGCTTGTCGGAATACAGCTCACCGATCTTGTTTGACAGCATCGCACGCATGAAATACTCGGATATGTCCTCCGCCGCGGCTGCGGCATCATACTTCATATCCATCAGGTTATCCACGAAACTGCTGTACATGCTGTCGAAGGAAATACCGGTGAGACCTTCATACAGCTGGTCGGTCAGTTCCTCCAGCTTGCCGGCCTGGTCTATGTAGTCATCCAGCTTCTCGGTCAGACGACCTCCATATCCGCCCTTGCCGGTATCCTGGATCTGCGTCCACATGTCCACGTTACTGCGCAACTTCTTCATCTCCTCCGGACTTAGGTTCCAGATGTCACCGTTCCAGCTACGCCCGATCTGACCGCTCAAACGGTCAATCTGTTCCTGTGAGAAACCGCCCCAGTAATAATTCCAGCTGTGATGCGAACCGTGATAGCCGGCCTGCGACATGGCCATGTCCAGATAGTTCGAGTTCGTCTCCTGCTGGAGCCTGTAGGCATCCCGGTAGGCGGCCACGGACTTTGTACCCTTGCTCGCCTTGATCTCCTCCGTCAGGTCCTCGATAGCCGTCTGCAAGGTCTCGTTGCGCTCGGTCAGCCGGTCGATGGTTTCCTGGACCTCTTTGGCATTGCTTGAAGTCGTCCAGGAGGAAAATCCGCCCCAGGTCAATGCGTCGAATATCTTGCCCACACCGGAAAGCAGCGATTTTCCGATAGTCACAAAAAGATCACCGGAAAGCACATCGTCAAGAATACCGCTCACGGCATTGAACACCGCGTCGAGCAGGCCACCGATGACCACACTCAAACCATCTTTGAAAAGGTCTATAATACTTACAATCCAGCCGACAACAGGCACATCCTCAAGTGTTTCGGAAACCTTTCCGAAAGCCTCGCCCAGTTTGCCGTCCACTTCCTTGGCACCTTTGCCGAGTGTGATCAGGCCATTATACGCCCCGCTGATACTGCCGGAGGCAATCTGCTGCAATCCGTCCCTCACATTCTCCATACTGGTCTTCAGACCGGAGGCAGTATTCGAGAGGGACTGCCGGGCACTGTCAGCCGTTTCCTGCAAGGCGTTTATATTCTCACTCGCGGCATCGGCATTAGCCTGCGCCGTTTCCAGGGCTTGCCGGGCGGACTCCTTCTCCTGTTCGGTTCCGGACTGTTGCGCCTCAATGTATGATTTCTGGGCGGCAATGAGTGCCGTATAGGTGTCCGCATACACCGCCTGTGCCTCCTTCAGGTCTGAAAGGGCTTTCTGGTAGGCAGTAACCTCGGCACCCAGTTTCTTGAAACTGACCTTGCCGGAACCGCCCAAAGCCCTCTCCATCTGCTGGACGGCAGAGACAAGCGCGTCCTGGCTGGCATGGTCGGCATTTCGGAACTCGTCAGTGAGCATGTATTTTCTGGCATCCGCCAATACAGGCTTTATCATATCGGAAAACATCCCGCCGAATTCACCGAAGACAGTACCCCAGTCAATACGGGCTTTCAGTTCCTGCACTTCGATGCCGGCAAGTTTGCTGTCACGTTCAACACCGAGAGAGAGCTTCTCGCTGCCGGACGTCGTCTTTTGTATCTTTTCCGCATATTCGGTCGCGATGGCGAGTTTCTGCTGCTGGAAGGTGCCGTAGGCCTGCAAATATTCCTGCATCACTCCGAACTCTTCCCGATAAGCTTCCGCTATTTTCTTCTGTCGGCCGGACTCGTTCAGCTCACGGGCCTTGTCTATTTCGGACTGCTGATCTTCCGACAGCGAACCGGACTGCCCCGCTTTCGCGTTGTCACGTTTCCAACCGGCTTCCTGCCTGGCTATTTCATCCTTGCGTGCCTGGTATTCATTGTCTATCTGGCGCAGCTTCTTCTCCAGCCCCTCGGTCATCATCTCAATCTCCGCCTCGTCATTCTTCCTTTGCAGCCCGGCGAGTTCCTGGCCCAGCTTTTCAGAAACCTGTTTGCGGCGTTGGGCTTCTTTCTCCGCCTTGTCCGCCTTCTTCCGTTCGGCCTCGGAATCCTTATCCTCACCGGGCTTGACCTTGTCGTACTCCTTTTTGGCGGTATCGACGGCATCCTTCAGTTCTTTCGCCTTCTTCTCAAACTCCTCACGGGAAAGGCTGTTGGACGTTTCCTGAAGAAAGGCGTTATAAGCCTTGAGCGCATCCTGGTATTTCTCTTTTGCCGCAGCCACCCAGTCAGTGCTTGAATCCGTGGGCAGGTTACGCCGGTTTTGTTCCGAAACCAGTTTGTTCAGCTGATACTTCAGTTCGTCACGGGAATAAGTTCCGGTAAGATTTTCGTCACCCTGCGTAATCTTTCCGTATTCCTTCTCCTGGACAGACATCCGGGCAAGCAGGGTTCTACGCTGCTTTATCTGCTGTGCAAGGGTCTCGTTACTCACACCGGTCAGGTTTTCGAAATAGGCATTTACCTCGTCCTTGCGGATTTGTCCGTTCAGGCTCTTGCGTTTTCCGTACAGATTCTGAAGCTCTGCCTCCTCATCCCTTGAACGTGCGGATTTCCGGACATATCGGGCTCTTTGCCGCCCGTAGCTGTCCTGGTAATATTCGGTTGCCAACCGGGTCTTGCCTTCAAGTTCTTTTATCCTGTCATCCACACGTTTCAATTCATTGGCGGGATTGGATATGGACTCACCGGCTTCCAATCGGGCTATCTCTTCCTTGATTTTCTTGATATTCTTCAGTTTCTCATACTCGGTGTCGTATTTGGAGAATATATCCGGATATTTCTGTTCCAGCTTGTTTAGCGCCTCACGCCGGGCATCCGTGGACACGGCTTCATCCCCGGCAATGGAACACAGTTCCTCTATTTTGCGCCTGTGCTCTTCCTCGGCCTCTATGGTTTTCTGCTTCTGCTGCTGATACCTTTCCTCGGATTCCTGCAAACGTTCGGTTTCCGTCTTCATGGAGATCAGTGCCACGGCAACACCGGCAAGCAGGGTCGCAACCAGCACATAGGGATTGGAAAGCATGGTCCGGTTGAGCATTTTCTGCGCTTTCTCAACCAGCAGGAGCCAGTTGTAATGCAACGCCTCCGCAGCCACCGCCCAGCCTTTCACGGCCGTGACTGTCATGACGGCGGTCCGGTACACACCATACGTACCGACAAGCCCGAGCAGGATACGGCCGAAACGTTCGTAATGCTCCACCATGTAGGAAACACCGGAAAGCGTGGTGTTGATGACACCTTCCGACTGTTGCCCGATTTCATTGAACATCATTGAAACGGCATCCTCTATATTGGAGATCTGTCCGGTTATCGTTTTGGATTGTGCCTCCATCAGACCACTGAATTTTCCGCCCTCGTCCGTCAGGCTCTCTATGACCTTCTGCACTTCGGGAAAACCGACCTTGCCTTCCTCCACAAGCTCCTTCACCTTGCTTTCAGCCACGCCGAACTGCTTGGCCAGTTCGGCGATCATAGGGATGCCCCGGCCGGTGAACTGGTTCAGGTCCTGTGTATAAAGCCGTCCCTGGGACATGGTGGTGCCGTAAAGATAGACCAGATCGTTCAAAGGGATGGAAAGTCCGGCAGCGATGTCACCCAAGCGGATCAGCGTCTCGTTCACTTTCTCCGCTCCAAACCCGTAGGCAAGAAGCTGCTTGGCACCCTGCGCGACATCCTCCAGGCCGAAAGGAGTGGTCGCGGCCGTATGTACCAACTGCTGCATCAGGGTGTCGGCCTTCTCCGCACTGCCGAGCATGGTCTGAAACGACACCTCCAGCTGCTGGAACTCGCCGCGTACCTTGGTGATGTTCGACACCAGCTCCTTGATAGTAAAGGCGGCCGCCAGCTTGCCGACGGTGTTGTTCAACAGGGAACCGCTCCTGTCAAGTTCCCGGATCTGTCTGTTGGCGGACGATGCCTGCTGGGACATCCGCTCGATCTTGCCCACGGCCTTGTCAAGACGGGCGCTCAAATGGTCCACCATAAGGAATTCTATTTGTACCGGTTTCATCTATTTTAGCTTGCTTTGAAAAAATCCTACTATTCCATCCGCTTCATCCTCGGCGCTCCGCTCATCCGCAGGACCGGAAGATCCGGACTTGTCACGGACATACCGGGGAGCGTCACTAAGCATCATGATCAGGGTCTGGTAATTCACCTTGTTCAGTATATAGTCCACGCTCCAGCCGGTGGCACTGGCAATCTGCCACACAAAACCGAAAGGGCTATGGGAGCCTTCATAACGGCTCTTTAACTCCCCTTCTTTCTTTGGCTCAGTCTCAAGCTCATCGGATTCGTCCGCTCGGCTGATCTGATAATAGGTATAAAAGGGTCGGTACCCATCAGGCTGACAAAACGCTTGATCGCACCCACCAGATAACGCTGTTCCATGAAGTTCCTTATGAGCCATGCCACCGGGCGCAAAAGCACGCGGCGGCTGAAAGGGCCACGACAAAGGGTATAGGCCACCATACGGCTCACCGCCTTGCCGTGAGAGGCCAGAAACTGCATTTCCTCCTCCTTGCTGAACCCCCACATCTCCTCACTGGTGATCCCCATCGACAAATATGTCCGGGCAAAAAGAATCTGACCGGACATATAAGGCCGCCTCATGGTCACGCGCAGCTCCAGCGGGGATTTCCTGAAAGGGATATGAAACGCTTTCAGCGGGACGCTCACACCGATATCCAGCAGCGCGTCCGCACCCTCACGCTGGATCTGCTTGATGACAGCTTCGTCCATACGCTACTCCTCGGCCAGGTTAGTGGAAGCAGCAGCGGCAGATTCAGCAGGAGGCAGTTTATACTGTTTCCACTCTTCCGGGATAGAATCCGTATTGAATACGCCATGGGGCTGGGAGCCGTCTTCCGGCATGGCCACTTCCAGCGTGCATTCGATTTTCGCCGTTTCTGTCAGGGTCAGCTTGCCGCCGAGATTGGAAAGTAGCGTGCCATTGGGAATCAGGATGCTCTGCCCCGAAACAAGGGCTATTTCCCACGGACCGGTCAGCAACACGGCTGCCGTCGGGGCCGTCCAACCAATCGGGGTTTTCTTTTCCGAGTCCTCTTCCTTGTAGTGCATGGTACCACCCAGCAAGCTATGCAGGTTTTCGTAGTTCAGCTGGATAACGTTGAACGTGGGGGCGATGCTGCCATTCGACTGGGGAATGATAAGCACCGGGGTTCCCGGCACCTGCTCCGCCTCGATTTTGGCGGATTCGGGTTTCTGCCCGCCCATGTCAAACGAATTCTTCTCTATGTAACCCACCACAAAGTCCTTGTATTTCACGGCACCGACGCCGTACATGAAATTCTTATTCATTGTTTCTTGATTTTGAAAGTTAATACTATGCCGGCAACACATCCGGTTATAAAAGCGGCCAGCGCTATTTTAACGGGACTAAAGCGACGTTCAAATTCCGTTTCAACTGTGAATGAGTCCTCATGTGTCTCATTACGGATACGGGTCAGTTCCTCCTCATAACACAGTACCAGCCGCTGGAGGCTGTCGCAGGATGCCTCCGCTATGATATTGCCGGCCGCATCGCTCTTCACCGTCAGGCCCGCCTGCCCGTTCCTGGAATGGTAGGACGAACCGGAGGGAAGTTTACGGAGGCTGTCCGGAGGGATCGTCAGGCTCACCGCCGATTTCGGAATCCCCGCCATCAACAACCCCCGCCTCACGTTTGACACGTTGTCGGCGCTTGACGACAGGCTGCTGTTCCGGTTCACCTCCGTCCTGCTCTTTCGAGTACTCGCGCATCCCGTAAAGAACAGGACAATCATCATGATGCCTGCAACTGTTGGCAGTATCAATGGCTTTCCGGAGGCGTGCCATTTCACGCCGGGTCGCCTGCAAAGCTTTCCTGTTTTCATTCAGTTCCTCTTTTAAGGGTTCTACAATATTCTCGATCAGGATACGGGTGGCATGTTCGGTATTGTCAATCCGTACCGTCTCGGCTTCGGCGGTAGCCTTCTCCGCTTTCGCCCTCGCTTCCCTGACCGTTGATTTCAGGGTGATGATGGCTATTATCGTGGCTAGCCAGACCACCGCCCAGCACCAGATTCATGACAGCACTGAAGTCCATACGCACACTGGTCTTTCAGGTCAAAGCCTATTTACCGGCATCCTTACCCGCAAACAGTCCGATGAGCCACTGGACAAATCCCGTATCGGCAACACCATTGGACACAAGGGACGCACCGAACCCGTAACACAACGCGATATACCACGTGGCATCAGCGACAAAGCCCGCATCCAGCCACCATAAAAGCATGGCGGCCACAATGCCCACACACCAGCTGACAATCTGTGTCGCCAAGCCCTGCATTTTTGGAAACAGAGCCTTGATCCCTTCCGTGAGCAACACCACGCCACCGACAAAACCGGCAAAGGTGGTGATCATCGCGCTATAATCGACTTCCGGTACTGTACCGGTCTGGGCAAAAGTTGCTGACACGAATCCGAGTATCAGCACAAAGAATAAAAGAAATCTTTTCATGTTGTTGTTGATTTATTGAGTTATACCTATTTGTTTAAGCCATCTCTGTACATCAAAACTGGGGCAGGCTTTGGCCGCCAGTTCATTGTGACCGACGATTCTCACATCGGGAAAACGACGATGGAAATCCTTCACGTACTTCTCAAGCGCCTTTTTCTGCCAGGAGGTACGGGTGTCCGCAGGCGTTTTACCATCCTTTGCACACCCGCCGGCATAGACGATATGGCGGCTCACGGAATTGTAACCGGCCACGCCGTTGGTCACTTCCCACGGGTCCACATTCGCGTCCTCGTTATTGTTCACCAGGCGTTCCACTCCGCCGTTCAGATGGAACAGGTCGGTATATCCGACCTGCTTCCAGCCGCGGCCGCCCTTTGAGACGGGGTTCGTATGCCAGGCGCGAATCTCCGCACCGCTTACCTCACGCCCTTCAGGAGTGGCCGTGCAATGGATGACAAGATACTTCAGCTTTCCCATCACTCACCGCCTTCCTCTTCATCAACGGCCGCCTGGGACAGTGCTATCTCCACCTTCTTCTCCGGATCGGCGTCCAGGCCCAGTACAAGTGTGCCGGATACCGCCTTGCCGCTACTGTTCACACCGGCGGTGACCGTCAGAGAGCCATCGGTACCGACTGCCGTGAAACCGGCAGGAATGGAAACCACGCTGTAATCACCGGAGGCAGTGACCTTCACCTCCTTGCTCTCACCGGCGGCCTTGAAAGAAAGAGCGGCCGGATCGGCAGAAATGCTGCGTTCCACTACCTTGAACACCGGAGTCTCACGGGTGTCAAGCACCACGAACTCCTCGCCGAAGGCGATTTCCGTGTCGGCCTTCATAAGCAGCTTGAAGAAGTACAGCTCGCTGGAGTTCATCCACTTGTCAATCTGGATCACCTCCTCATCGTCCTGGAGGTTCACACCGGCAAAAAGGTTGCCGTCAGCGCTCATCGAGCAGAGCGTGGCTACGATAAGGCCATCAGGCCAGGAATTCAGCGTCTCGATGGTGATACCCTTGTAACGCTTCTTGTTGATGTCCGTCTCGCTCGTGTTCTTGTACTCGCGTTCGGTCAGCTCGTCATCGTACTTGTCGAAGTCGTCAATACTCATCAGGATACGCAGGTTCGGATTCTCACGCAGGGCTTTTGGAATAGCCTTGCGGACAGCCTTCAACTTGCCGATCATGGAAGTATCGGAAGGAGCCGGAACCACGATCACATCCGGATCTTTAGCCGCCTGGGTCAGGATACCGTTGAAAAGGTGGTCGTCGTCCGAACCGAACTCGCCGTTCAGGTAATGCCAGCCCAGCTCGAACTTCACACTCTTGCTAAGTTCATCCAGAAGCGTGTTCTGCGCTTCGGGGGGAAGTTCGGCAAACACGAGGTTGCCCTTCGGCTGCCACTTGCGCCAAACATGCTCGAAGGCACGGGGATTGAAAGTCGTGAACGCCATGAAGTCCTCCGGATCCAGTGATTTCTCCGAGTAATTGAAATTGCCTTTCGAGTCTTCCAAAGTCGGGTTCTCCTTACGCTTCTGGAGCATCTTGCCCGTCTTGATACGCGGCAGGCTGATTTTTTTCTCCACACCGGGGATCACCATGATCAGACCTTTTTCTACAAGGTCATTCCCGGTGGTGGCCAGGACCAGTATTTTCTCCAGTACCTCGCCGTTGTAATTCGTGTTTCTTACTACTATTGCCATGGCAAATGTTTTTATTTATGGTTCAACTTGTCCTTAATCTCGCTCATGCGCTTGTTCCAGGGGCTTTCACCCGTCGGATTCACACGAAGGTCGGTCATGACACTACGTTTGGGGGAAAGCTTCTCCAATGCCTTTTCCCCGTTCTCCCGGTCTTTTGCCAGAAGGTTCTCATAGATGGGGCGGGTGGCGGCATCGATACGGCCGTCCTGTTCCGCATCATCAAGCAGTTTCTTACGCGCGGCAGCGTCATCCGCATCCGCCTTGTCCTGGAACACCTTCAGTTCGCCCTTCAGGCGGGTGACCTCGGCATCAAGGGCCGGGACTTTGCCAGCCTCCGTTTCCAGCAGTCCGATTTCACGCAGGAAATCGTCATCCGTCGCACAGTTCTTGAACCGCGGACGTCTCTTGAGTTCGTCTAAATTCATGCTATTCTCGTTTTGTGGCTTGTGCAGCCGGTTATTGAATATTTGAAATACTTGTTCGGGGGTACTGTCCTCCGGTACCGGGTCAGCGTCATAAATACCGTCGATAAGCCCCAGCGCCAGCGCCTCGTCGGCACGCAGCCAGTGATCCTTGCCGTCAAAATACATCGCGCGGATTTCCTCCTTGTCCTTGCCCATACGGGTGGCATACATCTCGCAAAGGGTATCCTCAAGCGCCTCGATCTCACGGATGCAGTCCTTCATCTCATCCTTGTTGCCGTAACAGCCGCCCTGGACACTGTGAAGCATCAGACGGGCATAACGGCTCATCTGCACGGGCTTGCCGCAAAGGGCGATGACGGAGGCCATGCTGGCGGCGATGCCGTCCACGTAGATGGTAATGTCGGCCTTGCTGTTCTTCAAGGCATTGAAAATGGCGATGCCCGAATAAACCTCGCCGCCGTTGCTGTTGATACGCACGTCCACCTTCCCGGTCAGGGCTTCCGCTTCCAGAAGTTCACGGGCAATATCACCGCTGCGCACGTTATCATCGTACTCACCGATGTCACCGTAAAGAAGGATGCAACAGGCATCGGTTCCGGGTATCATATTGAAAAATCTACTCATGTCACTATCGTTTTGGCAGGTCCTTCCCTGCAAAGTTTACGGTGCGAAATTAGGGGGATTAAAAGCCTTTTTCAAACCGCGTTTTCATCATGGAGACTTTAAAGGATTGCCATGACGCTTTAAAATGTCATCATGCGGAGCGCGTTTTTTTTCGCTCCTTTTCCTTATCAATTTTGCACGTAAAAAAGGAGGTAATATGGCCGAACTTACAAACGAGCAGAAAAAGGCATGGGCGAAAACGCTCTACACCCGCGAAACGCTCACGCAGGCGGAAATAGCCGAGCGTGTGGGGGTTTCACGGGTGACTGTGAACAACTGGATAGGCAAAGGAAACTGGGAGCAGCTGAAGGCTTCCATAACCATCACACGGGAGGAGCAGCTGAAGAACCTGTACCGGCAGCTGGCGGAACTCAACAACGCCATCATGGGAAAGCCGGAAGGGGAACGGTTCCCGAACGCCGCGGAAGCGGACACCATTTCCAAACTGTCGAACGCCATCAAGAAACTGGAAACAGAAGTGGGGCTGGCGGACATCATCTCCGTGTTCTCCGACCTGCTCAAATGGGTGCGGACCTACGATTCCACGCAGGCGAAGGAGATCACCCCGCTTCTGGACGCGTTTGTCAAATCAAAATTATCCTGACATGGCAAAGAAAAGACTCACACCCCAGGACAGGATCGCACTGGACAACTGGAACGAGCTGGTGGCATCCGTGCGCGAACATTCGGACATCAACCCCACGGACACGGAAACGGAAATCAGGCAGAGGCGGGAAAGACTGGAGAAGAACGACGAGGAGTGGTTCAAATACTACTTCGCCATGTATTGCACCTGCGAGTCCGCCGCCTTCCACAAAAAAGCCACCGGGCGGCTGATGAGGAACAACCGCTGGTACGAGGTAAGGGCCTGGTCACGCGAGCTGGCGAAATCCGCACGCTCCATGATGGAGATATCCAAACTGGCACTGACAAAAAAGATACGCAACGTGCTGCTGATCTCCAACTCGGCAGACAATGCGGAAAGGCTACTGCTGCCGTTCATGGCGAACTTCGAGGAGAACCAGCGGATCATACAGGACTACGGACAGCAGAAAAAACCGGGAGCGTGGGAAACCGGGGAGTTCACCTGCATGTCCGGATGCTCCTTCCGCGCCATCGGAGCCGGGCAGTCACCGCGCGGTACGCGTAACAAGAACTTCCGGCCGGACTTCATTCTGGTGGACGATATAGACACCGACGAGGAGTGCCGGAATCCGGAACGGATCAAAACCAAATGGAAATGGCTGGAGGAGGCGCTGATACCGACCATGTCCGTATCGGGAAACTACCGCATCCTGTTCAACGGGAACATCATCGCGCCGGACTGCTGCATCAAAAGGGCCATCGAAAAGGCAACCGAACTGAAGGCGAAAGGAATCGGGCACGTGGATATCATCAACATCCGGGGAAAGGACGGGCTGTCCGTATGGCCCGAAAAGAACTCCGAGGAGGATATAGACCTCTTCCTCTCACTGGTCAGCGCGGCGGCGGCACAGAAAGAGTTCTTCAACAACCCGGTGGTGGACGGCGGCGTGTTCGCGGAAATCACCTACGGGAAAGTGCCGGCACTTTCCAAGTTCAAGTTCCTGGTGATATACGGGGACCCCGCACCGGGAGAGAACAAGACGAAAAAAAGTTCCACCAAAACGGTGTGCCTGCTCGGGAAACTCGCGGGAAGGCTTTATCTGATAAAAACGTTCCTGGACAGGGGGCTGAACGCGGAATTTGTAGAGTGGTACATCAAGCTGCTGGAGTTCGTGGGCGGGAAAACCACCGTATACTGTTACATGGAGAACAACAAATTACAGGATCCTTTTTTCCAGCAGGTATTCCAGCCCATCGTGCGGCGGATACGCAGGGAAAGGAAAATATCACTGTACATCACCGGGGACGAGGAGAAGAAGACCGACAAGGCCACACGTATCGAGGCGAACCTGGAACCGCTCAACCGGGAGGGGAACCTGGTACTCAACGAGGCCGAAAAGGACAACCCGCACATGAAACGGATGGCGGAACAGTTCAAGCTGTTCAACCTGCAACTGACCTATCCGGCAGACGGACCCGACTGCGTGGAGGGGGGAAACAGAATTATAGACCGCAAGGCCAGACAGTCGGAAAAGCCCGTCATTGTCACAAGGAAAAGCACGCGGTCACAAAACAAGTACAGAGTGTAAACTTCAATACCTATCATTATGAGCAAATTTATCGAACTTTCAGACTACGACGCGAGCATACACCGCGAGATTCTGGACGCACTGACAAGGGAGGACGACGCCGTCGTGGAGATATGCGAGGACCGCGCCGTCGCCGAGATGCGCTGCTACCTTTCCAGACGTTACGACTGTGACAAAATATTCACGGCAACCGGTGACAAACGCAACCAGCTTGTCCTGATGATGGCCATCGACATAGCCGTGTACCACATCTTCTGCATACATAACCCGAGGAACCTGTCACCGCTGCGGAAGGAACGCCACGAAAGAGCGGTCGAATGGCTGAAAGCCGTGGCGGCCGAGGAGATATCGGTGGACGGCCTGCCCCTGCTGTCCGAAGAGACGAGGGCGGCAAAATCAAATTTCCTTATCAAAAGCAACCGTAAACGTGTAAACCATTGGTAATATGAACAAAAGAAAGAAAGGGGCCGGAAAGATAACCCAAAGCGGGAACCTGCCGAGGCCCGGGCAGAAAGGACCCGCAACCATCATACTGACACAGCCCAGAAGGTTCGGTATAGACATAGCGGACTACATGCTCGCGGTAAGGGCTTTCGAGAATGTGGACTACTCCAGACGCTTCAGGCTGTACGACCTGTTCAGCGACATACTCATGGACACGCACCTGACAAGTGTCATAGAGAAACGGAAGAATGCCGCACTGGCATCTTCCATAGAATTCCGCAGGAACGGGAAGCCGGACGAGAAGGTGAACAAGCAGATCAGGTCCCCATGGTTCCGGAAGTTCATAGGGGACATCCTGGACGCCAAATTCTGGGGGTTCTCACTCGTGCAGTTCTACCGCAAGGGGGAATGGGTGAACTACGACCTGATACCGCGCAAACACGTCGATCCCGTGCGCAGGCTCATACTGCGGCACCAGACGGACACCACCGGGACGTCCTGGGACGAGTACCCCGACCTGTTGTTCATCGGTTCACCCGACGATCCCGGACTGCTGGTGAAAGCAGCCATCTGGGTGATATACAAACGTAACGACGTGGCGGACTGGGCACAGTTCGCGGAAGTGTTCGGAGCGCCCATCAGGGAGTACACGTATCCCACGGATGACGACGAGGCACGGCAGAGGGCGCTGGACGACGCGGACAGCACCGGAAGCCTGTCGGTTTTCGTGCACGCGGAGGATACGGTGCTCAAGCTCGTGGAAGCCGCGAACAAGACAGGGAGCGCGGACCTCTACGACAAGCTCTGCGAGCGCTGCAACAACGAAATCTCAAAGCTGTTCCTCGGAAACACGCTCACCACCGAAGCCTCCGACAAGGGCACACAGGCACTGGGAACCGTACACAAGGACGTGGAGGAGAAAGTGACGCTCTCCGACAGGCAGGACATCCTCGACGTGCTCAACTATGACATGGCCGACATATTCGCAATGCTCGGAATAGACACCACAGGCGGGGAGTTCTGCTATCCGGAAAAGAAGCTTATCGAACCGGAGAAAAAGATGTCCATCCTCACACAGCTGCGTACGAACTTCAACCTGCCGGTAGGTGACGACTACCTCTACGAGGAATTCGGGATCGAGAAACCGGCAAACTATGACGAGCTGAAGAAACGCCAGGAGGAGAAAGCGGCGGAAATCGAGGCAGCGAAGGCCCGAGAGACCGAAAAGGCGGAAGAGGATGAACCGGATCCGGAAGAAGAACCGGAACTGGAAAAGCACGGTAAAGGAACACCCAAAGAAAAGAAAAATGCCCTTAAAAACGCATACAACTGGCTGAAAACGTTTTTTCGGGAAAGCCCCGGGGAGAGACGGGGCAGCTTTAGAATGGTGATAAACGACCTCTACAGAATGGAGGACAAACAGGTGGAAACTTTATTCTCGTTCGATGAAGAGGTACTGAAGAAAGCCCTGAAGAACATATACAGCAAAGATTTCCATCCCATGACCGACATCGAGGAGAACCTGTTCGAGGCCACGTGGAAAACGATGAACAAAGCCACCGACAAGGGGTTTGGGACACGGAAAACCGATGATCCGGATTATGACTTCTACCGTGAAATCCGAATGAACAACGCCGTGTTCGCAGCTTTCAAGGTACACAGGGCACAGAACGACATGGCAGCGCTGCTGCTGGACAAAAACGGAAGTTTAAAGCCGTTTGAACAGTGGGTGAAGGAAGCCATGCCCATAGCCGACCACCAGATGATCCATTGGCTGCGTACAGAATACGACACGGCCGTCATACGGGCACACCAGGCCGCGGACTGGAGACAGTTCGAAAGGGAAAAGGATGTATTGCCGAACCTCAAATGGATGCCGTCCACAAGTGTGACGCCGGGAGCCGACCACCAGATTTTCTGGGGGACCATACGTCCGATAGATGATCCGTTCTGGAACGAGCACAGGCCCGGAGACAGATGGAACTGCAAGTGCACGCTCTCATCAACGGATGAAGCGCCGACAGCGGTACCGGACGAAAACGGGCAGAACAAGGCACATGACGGTCTGGAAAACAATCCGGGAAAAGACGGCAAACTGTTTTCAGACAAACACCCCTACATTACTGAAGCGCATCCGGGAGCAAAAAAAGCCGTGGACGCACTGACCAGGCGCATCAACGAAATGATAGCCGAAATGCCGGACAACCTGACGCTGGAGGAAAAAACCGACATCGCCCGCAACAATCTCAAGATAGAAAAGGCACTCGGCGTTACCAAAGGCAAGCCGATGACATACGAACAGGCGAACAAGGGAAAGGAGAACCCGAAATTCGGAAAAGAGGAAGGATACCGCGTGAATTGCCAGACCTGCACCGTGACACACATGCTCAGAAGGTTGGGGTTTGACATCGAGGCAAAACCCAACATCAGACAAAGCGCATACAATGAAATGGCAAAACAAGGTATCACATGGGAAGAACGTTTCCTGAACCGGGACGGAACAAAGCCGGATTATGACTATACCTATAAATGGCAGGTCAGAAAGGGATATCAAGTAATGAATGCAAACCGGCTGAAGGAATACTTCAGGGAAAAATTCAGAGAGGATGGAATATACGAGATATATTGTGCCTGGAAAGGCGGCTCCGCACACGTGTTCTGCGCAGAGGTGACTGAAGGAAAGACAAGGTTCTTCGACCCGCAAACCGGAAAGGATGATGCAAGCAATTACATACAGAGCATGAAAGCGGGCCGTGTGGGAGTGATAAGAATAGACAACAAACTGGTAAATCCCAAAATCATGGGACTATTCATCACCAAATAAACGGGAAGAAAGTGCCAGCCCCTCCTCACCGTCCACCAGACGGCAGGACTGGCCGTCGAACAGAATAAAGGCGGGAAGACCGACAGGCAACTCAAAACCATCCCCGTCAACACAGCCCACGGAATAGATGCTTCCTTCAGGGGAACTGGCTGATAAGACAACGGAGTTGTAACCGCTACTGTTTGCTAATTCCGACACTTGTTTAGGTATTTCCATAACGCAAAAAGGCACATAAAAAACGCCTTGCTGCAAAAGTATAAAATTATTTTTTAATTCAGTCATTCATGGACATAAAAGAATATTCAAAACTGATAAAAGCCAAACGGAAAGAACTGGATGGGCTAATGAAACGGAAAATGCCGGTTATCGCTGGACGAATGGCAAAAGACCATTTCCAGGACAACTTCCGCCGGGAAGGTTTCGTAAACGGAGGATTACACCCGTGGCCGAAAGCGAAAAGGCTGTCCTCGGGACGGACCGATGCGGCAGGGAGCTACGGGACGCTGCTCTCCGGAAGGAACCATCTCTTCAGCTCCGTCAAATACATGCCGGGAGAATACCGAGTGAGGGTGGCAAACGAACTCGTCTATGCGCCGGTCAATAACTGGGGAGGAGAAGTTCATCCGACTGTTACGCCCCAAATGCGGCGTTTTGCATGGGCGAAGTATTACCAGGCTTCAGGCAAGGCTAAAAAAGCCGCCACGGGCAAAAGAAAAGGCAAAAAGAAGGGTTCTGCCGCAAACAATGAACCGCAGGAAAATCAGGAAGCGCTGAAATGGAAAAGGCTGGCGCTGACCAAAAAGAAAAAGCTCCGGATAAAAATACCGCAACGCCAGTTTATCGGGGAAAGCCGGGAACTGTCCGAAAAGATAGACCGTAAAATGGAGAATGAAATCAGAAATATTTTAAACTTATAACAACATGGAAGAAATTTTTATCGCGATCATGGAACGCATCGCCGAAAAGATGCCTGAACTGTCATACATTGACGAGGACTACGGACAGCTTGAAGCCGGGGCGGAGGAGGACCACTATCCGGTAACCTTCCCCTGCGTGCTTGTCGGGAACGCCGAATCGGACTGGAATGACCTCGGTTACGGGGTACAGAAAAGCGAGTCACTCATCACCATACGACTGGCCATTGACTGCTACGATGACACCCACTACACCTCCGGAACCTATGACAAGGTAAGGGAACGGCAGCTGAAGGCCAAAGAGCTGTACAAAGCCTTGCAGGAGTTCCAGTGCACGGAAGAGACCAGCCCGCTGGTCAGGGTAAAGAGCCGGGACTATTCGCTGCCGGGAAACATCAAGGTGTACGAGACGGTTTATTCTTTCACGCTGCATGACGAGTCGGCCATGCAGTAAGGGGAAGGTTCATTCCCCCGTGAACAGGGAAAGCTGGACGGCTGTCAGGCGGGGTTTCTTAACCTTTGGGACGGGCTTCACCTCCAAGTCCTTCAGCTCCCGGCACTTGCACCGGATAATGGACATGATCCGCTCCTCGGAAATGAAAAACTCCTGGCGGGACAACACTTTCAGGGCATCATCAAAACGCAGGCGCTGCACCTCCGTCCAGTAATAGTAACGGCGGCACAGGGCTTCATCACGGAGTTCTATCAGTTTTTTGTCTCGTCCTTTAGCCATAAGTTCAGGTATATGCTGCAAAATTAGGCATTTAACCGGGGATGTTAATAAAAAAACGCCGCATCGTGTATGAATGCGGCGTTTTTCTGTTTAGAGTGTGAACAAAATCACATGGTCATCAGTTCGGTGTCATCCTCACCCGGAACAAACGGCTCGATGCGGGTGATCACCTTGCTCTGTACCTTCACCCGCCCGCTGCCATTACAGACCGGACATTTTGCGGATAAAGGAGCTCCTCCCTGGTCCAGGTAAAAGATACGTCCCTTGCCTTCACAACGCTTGCAGGCCATGACGTGCGGCGCGATGTTCTTCGTCTTCTCCATGACTACAACCGGCAGAATGAGGGTTCGATACGGTGCCAGACACCGTTTTCGTCACGTTTGTGGAAATAGTAGTTCACCGCGGTCTTGTACACCACGTTGCTCTCACGGAAGAGGTCCATGATCTCCGTGTACTCGCTGTCGAAACGGTCCTCGAGCTCGTACAGCTTACTCACGGACTTGTAGTCCAGATCGCCCTGGCGGTTGCGCTCGATCATGGTCATGCCGAGCTGGTACATCGGGTCGTCGGTACCCAGCTCGCGCCCCATGGCGTAGCGCTTCAGGTAATCCACCAGGCGTTCGGCGGCAAGGTCGGCACGCTCGTCGAAACTCTTCACCTTGTTGCTCCTCACCTCCAGCTTCATGTCACCGTCCACGATGGTGAAGCTCGCCTGCTCGTCCTTACGCAGCTGGCCGTATTCACGCATCACCGCACGGAAGGCGGCGGCCTCTTTCTCCACCCAGTCGCGGAACGCCTTCACGTCATCCACAACCGGGAGCAGCCGGTTCTTCACTTCAAGCATGAACTGCGCACGGAGGCCCTCATAGGCATCGCGCCGGTTACGCTTGCTTTCCTTCTCTTCCTGCTGGAGCTGTTTCAAAAGCTCCTTCCTGTCCTGGGCGGACAGGCTTTTTAATTGTTCTTTCAAATCCATAGCTAAAAAATTAAATGGTTGCTATTGTTGTTTATTCTCACGTTTACGGCGGATGGCACGCAGCTTCACCTGCAACGTGTCCAACGCCTCACAGTCAAGTTCACGGAACTCCTTGCCGGCGATACGGCTGTCCCGGCAGAAGGCGTTCACCCAGTCCCAGTCGGCCGTATCGATACCCAGCAGCTGCATCTGGTGCAGTACCGCGGAACGCTTCTGACGGAGAATCTTCCGGAGCTGTTCCTGATAAGTGGGCGGTACCAGCTTCTGCATGGCGGACACGGCGGCACTGTATTCCTTCAGTGTCATGTCACGCAGACTCGTGGTACGTCCCTCCGTGTACTGGGAAACGATGCTTTCCTTCAGTGCGTCACGATCCGATGTCGGAAGGCGGTTCAAAAGGCTGTAAAACGCCGCATAATTCTCGGGTTTATTTAACTGCTTGCGGCTGTTGATGTCTATCTGCATGGCTATACTGTTTTTTTTGTTTATTTTAAGGTCATTGATTTCCTTAATCACTCTCTTTACTCTGATAGTACACAAATAATCAAGAAGATGCTCTTTTTCATTTTTTGTACACTTATACTGGTCGAAAAATTCAAGTATGCCCATTCTATTCAGATTTTCATTAACTCAAACTATTCATACCACATCAGCACAACTCTATGATTTCACCCACGGCAGAGCGTAGAAGAGTACGCAAAACCGAAGGGTTTCCGCTATCATAGATGACTTCCACACAACACTCATGGCGTGCGTTACGTGACACAACCAGCTCGCAAGTCATATTCTCACAGAGCCATTTTTCCACTACTTTACGGACACCAACTGCGGTGACCACAATTACCATTTTTTTACTCATAATATTGACCGTGCTGTATGTTATTCAACTCTTATCCTCCCGGTGTACTGGTTTCCCCGAAACTTCATCCCCTTGGTGAAGCCGCCCGGATATCCCAGTTCCTTGCTTCTCGCGTTTGCCAGCAACAAATGTTCCCGGCTAAGGGAGGCTACAAAACCTTTGTCCTTTTCCAGTCCCATCTCTCGGGCCTTCCGGGTGACGCTGCGTTCGGAAACACCGAGCATTTCAGCCAGCTCCCGGTTGAGGGTATTGTGATAGTGGCGACGCATGATGGAAAGCATATTACCGTTCCAAAAGATACGGGTGGAATATCCCTTATGCTCGACGAGCCGTCCCAGTGTCCGGTGCATGAAAGTACCGTCAGCAACCTTCCGGTGCTTGCGGTACTGTTCACGCTTGTACACCAGCACACATTCATGACACCAGGAACTCCGTCCCCCATTCTTCAACGGATAGAACTCACGCATCCACAACTTTCGGCCGCAATGCGGACAGACACGTTTACGTTTCTGCTTGTTGTTATTTTCACTCATAGCTGTTTATGCTGCATTCATCAGTTCATATTCAAATTTTCACCGAACGGAATAGTATTAATGTCAACCTTTCTCGTGTAGGCCTGCATAAGTCCCACGGAAAGCAGCATATAGACATTCTTATTCGCTTTGACAACCCCGGAAATAGAGCCGACAATATGTTCAGTCTTGCCGGTAATGATTGAGCCGGCTATCTGCTCAAGCCCGTCTGGATGGTCCTCACTGGCCGCAACGCTCATAAAGGCACTAAGATCGTTTTCCTTACAAAAGTTATCCACGTATTGGCAGAGTTCCTTTACTGCCTCTTTCTGTTTTTCTGTAATCATTTCTGTTAAATTTTAATGGTTAATAATTATATGTTGAAATCGCGAAATCTCTTTTTTGATACTGGCTGTACATAGTTTCCTCCCAATCCGTCTCTTCCTCCTCCGGAAGGTCATCCTCATCAAGTTCTACCTCCTTACGGTAAATCAGATACCGTGCCTCCAGAAAGAAGAGGACCACGCGGCGCAGGAACTCACGGGCGGAGGCGATGCCGTGCTTTTCCATGAAGGAGGCGATACGGTCCGGACCGATAGTGTTCGTGCGGATGCTCACCAGACACTGCCGGCGGAAGTCCTTCAGCGTGCTGCCCCTCACCTCGAACACGCGGTCAGCGATACGGCCGAGACTCTCCGGAATATGGTATCCGGAACCTTCGTCATCCGTTCCCACCAGCAGTTCAGCAGCAGCCGTCAGCATACCCTCCACGCTCATGCGCTGGGCAGCGGCCGTCTCCTTCAGGAACACGTACTGGTAATTGCTCACGTAGGTATGTATGAGGTAGCCTTCAGGACGGCGGAACACCTCTTCGGAGGCAAGCTCCATCGAAAGGTTGTTCAATGTCACACCGGCACCGCAGCAGAAGGCGCACACCAGGCGGACGACAAGACGCTGGCGGTTGCCCAGCCGCCAGCGATGATGGCACGCTGCAGGCTGCCGGCAACGGCCGGATCCATCTCGAAGAACAGCACCGACTTCTCCTGACGGCGGAAGAAGAACGACATGTCCGGAATACGATCCATGCAGAGGAGGATGCGCCGGGTGGCCGTGGAGACCCTGCCACCATCCGTCATGCGGATGTAGGACTTCACCAGGTGGTTCATCACTACCGTCATGTCGGAAAAATGATAGTCGGCAACCTTCCCGCGGAACAGTTCATGAAGCAGAACGGGCAGCTTCACAACGTAGTTGTAATACTCCTTTCTCATGGCTCACTTGCTTGAAGGTTTCCAGTCCACTGTTATAATCGCATCCAGCTCACCGCTGCCGCCACACACCGGGCAGGATACATGCACGTCCTCGCGGCTGCCCTCTTCCGTTCCCCAGAACCAGCCGTTGCCCTTGCAGTAACCACACTTGTGGCCGGTACTGACGAAGTTCTCACGGTTAGGCCCCTTACACATATAGGCGGGAGGACAAATCTCCAGCTGTTTCTTTATCCTGCTCATGCCTGGCCTCCTTTCTGTTTCGGTCCCGCCACATTCCAATAGTCATAGGCGCCCTTCTCCCAGATTGTGTATTCACCAGTGGCCCCCTGATAACGTCCCTTACTGAAGGCGACGTAGCCCTCTACCCATATCTTCAGGTCGGCATCATACATCACGCTCGTGGCCGCATCACCTTTAGGATTCTTGCCACGGGCATGGCTGATGAAAACAAACAGCTTGTCCGGAAACTCCTCCTTCAGCTGGATATAGTCACGATACGTCATCTGTGTGTATTGGAAGCTGTCAATGATCACGATGTTGAAACTCTTATGACGCCGGAGCCTGATCTTCAAGGTGGGGATGTCCTCCTTGATGAACGCCAAATGGCGGCTTACCTCGGCCATACCAAAGCGCCGCAGGTTATTCTGGACTGTCAGAGAAGTTCCTTCCTCCAGGGAGTTGAACGCCACACGGTCATACTTGCAAAGTTCCTTGCAGAGCTGCATCACGAAAGAGGTCTTACCGTTACCGCTGTTGCCCCACACGAACCAGCAGCCCCGGACTTCCGGAGTGTCGAAGGCATCCTTCCATTTCCCTTCGAAAGGGAATACGTCATACTTCTTGTTCAGGATGTCCCTGACATTCAAGGCACGTCTCATGCCCGCTTTTTTATTATCCTTTTTCTCTTCTTCCATGGTCAGAACAGTGTTAGTTGTCGGATATTGTCAATTCGGTCAAGTACGGCCTGCCGTGCGGCACCCCGCAGTTTCTCGTGGCAGAGCATCCTGCCGAGTGCCCACAAAAGGGCATTCTCACGGGTGGCAAACTGTCCCCATTTACGTCCCGGGTTGAAACCACCGCCGGAACCGCCCACCTCCATGTGAACGCCGGCAACCCACCAGCCGTCCTGCTGTCCCACAAGGGCGTCCAGGTAGTCGCGACCATTCCGGTAAACGGTCACCGTCTCGTATTCCCTCAAGACTGGGTAATCGCTCCAGGGAGCGGGAAGCTGCTCGCGACCGTCGATCTTTAAGTATTCAAATTTGTTTTCCATATCCTTAAAATTACGTTTGAACGGTATTTGAACGGGGGGTCATTCCCCCGTCATGCGTTTCACCTTGTGAATGGACTTCCTCACACGCCGCAAATCAAAGTCACATGTCGAAGCCTCCTTTATCACCTTATCGATGTCTTTCCTGTCAGTCACACCGTTGGCGGAACAGATCGCAAACACGTCGTTCACGTCCGTAGGCTCCAACTCATAAAATTTCCGTCCGATACGGCTGTAGAACTCCTTGTAGCCGGGCTTCTGGTACCGCAAGCCGTTGCTGATGCGCTTGGCAATATAATCGGTACTCAAGAACACGACACCGCATTTCTCCTCCAGCTTGTTGTACAGGCTGATGAAATAGTGGAACACCGGTTCGGTCAGCTTGTCCGCCTCGTCGAACACCAGCAGGGGCGCGTCCATCTGGATGATGTCATCCAATATAAGCCCCCACACCTCACGGATATTATACCCTTCGGTCCGGATTCCGACCGTACGGGCGATCTCGCGGACAAAGTCACCTTTCTTCATGTCCTCAGAGCAGAGGATATAGAAAACCTCCTTATGCTCCTGGAGGTAAACACGGGCGGTGGTACTCTTGCCACAACCGGCCTCGCCGGTCACCCAGGTAACATTGCGCCAGCGCTGCGCATCGGAGAGTACAGCCGTGATCTCCTGGTAAGCACCGGTCTCCACGATCTGCCAGCCGGTAGCGCTTACACCACCGACCTGCGAGGCGACATTACGGAACATCTCGTCGCTGATATTCTCATAACGGCCATTCAGGATATTGCTAACAGTACCTACACTAACCCCCTTCAGGCTGCCAGCAGCCTTCGTCTGGCTCGGGTATTTCGCCACGTAAGCCCGGAGGCTTTCACTGATGGCGTCCTTTTCTTTCATTGTAATTTCCATAATCAATATTTTTTATCTTGTTATAAATCTGTTCCTTATAATTTCCCGACCACCTTGCGGATGCTCACTTCCTTCTTCTCAAAGCTGTCCCATGTCACGTTGCTGATGACTTTCATGTCTCGGCCGATGGAAGGACGGGCCGGCTGGCTGTATTTTCTTGTGCGACGGTCAATCTGGCGTTGCGCCTCCTTTCCGAGACCTTTCAGGTCAGGGGTACGCAGACCGTTCTGTTCCGGTGCGACACCATGTTCGTACTCGATGTCCTTGGCAACGACCTGGCGGTTTATACGCTCGTTGATGACGGCCTCCTGCTGGGCGCGGATGAAACGTTTCTCGGCTTCCGTCTGCTCCTGCTGGGCACGGTGGATCATCAGCGGGAACGAAGCCACACACTCAAAGCGCATCGCTCCGCCCTTATCCTTGTACAGCAGACGTACGCTGCTCATGTCATAAGGATCGTACTGGACATAGAACTTCTTGTAGGTGTTACGTCGGCGCCATTCCAGATCAGGCTCACCGGGGGCGGAGAAAACCTCGTAAGGGTATTTCTTTCCCTGTACCGTGATCTCGATACCGTTGGCGGTGAACAGCGACGGTTTCTCGGTCGTGTACCAGAACATCTCCACCATATCCGACACACTTACCGCATCGGTAGCCTCGTTCACGCTGGTATTGTACATCTCAATCCGGGAGATGCCGGTGGCAGGGTGTTTCATTGAATTCCACTGCTCACGGGCGGCGGCATACTGTTCCTTCAGTTCCTCCAATGTGGGGAGGGAGTCGATGTTCGCGTTGATGAATTCCAAATTCGGACGGCTTGTATCTCTCTTTGCCGTAATATTCTGCCCGGTGAAACCGAAACGTTTCTTCAATACCTGGCTCTGGAAGCGGTAGAAAATGTTCTCAATCGTCTTAGATTCGCCATTATACGGAGCTGTCGGGCGGTGGATACGGCTGATCTTCGAGAAAAGGCCCAGCGCCGCGTTCTTCTTATGACCGCCCTGGTTGTCGCACACGATCTCGTAGGGTTTGTGCCGGCTCGTCTGGATAGCCATGCGGAAAGCATGGTACTGGGCGATATAGTCCTCGTTGTCGCTGATGTAATAACCGAGCAGGACTTCACTATAGGCATCCACCACCTCGTACACGCTTGTAGTGCACTTGTTTCCGTTCTCGTCACGATAGTAGAGGTTCAGCTTCGTGCCGTCGCCATACCAGAGGCTGTCACGACGGCCCGGAAGGATGGTCCGGTGCTTGCGGTCATAACGCTGGTGTGCCTTCATTTCCCCATAAACGGCATCGTACCACAGAGGTTCGACACGCGGGCTGTTGAACCATTCGCGGAGGCTGCGGGGACTCTTCAGGGGCTTCCAGCCACGTTCCGGAGCGACACGGTTGTACTCCTCGAAGATCTCCATGTCAGTATAAACCGGAACGCGGCTGCGTTTCAATGCTACAAGGTAACGCCCGCCGTCCTCCTCGATCTTCAGCGTGTTGCTGTTGCCGTATTTACCGCTCACAAGCACACCGTAGTTGTCGGGACGGAACTTGTTTATCAGGGCTTTCAAACGCCCCACACTGCCCGGAAGACTGTGCCCGTACACCGGACGCCATTCCTCACTCGTGACAAGCAGAAGTTCCCAAAGGTTACGGCGGAAACCGGTCAGCTTGTTATTGGATGAACTCAAGCGTTTGAACTCTTCCATCAACGCGTTCAGCACCGAAGCGTTCCAGGTGTATTCCTTCTTCACATCCTCGGGAAGAGCGACCATCTCACCGTTCTTGTCGTAACGGTAATCCTCGAAAAAGTTCTCGGCCTTCTCGTCTTTCTTCACTATGTTACGGATCATTTCCTGTCTCATTTGTTTCTCGGGTTCGCCATGACGCTCAACCCAACGTTTCTTGTATTTCTCGGGAAGGGAGGAATAGGCATACAGAGCCGGATTATTTTCACCACCGCCACGGGAAACGACATCCAGTTTTTCTCGGGACAGCTGGCTATTCAAAGTGCCTTTGGGCATTATATCCAGCAACTCTTTGTAAGTTACACACAATATATTATCAAAGTATTCCATCTCCCAGCTTGATTATCAATCCTCTAAATCATTCAAAGGGACATGCTTCTTCAGCAGCCGCACGGAGATCCCGAAATTCAACACTACGAGAAGTTCCAGCAGCGGATTAATAAAAAAAATAGAGAGCAGGATCCCGAAACTCATACAGAAGTAAAGCACGCAAAAGCGCTGTTTTCGTTTCAGACGAGCAAACCAGTGCAGCTGGTCGCTGAACAATGTCATCAAATCATTTTTCATGGCTACTTGTATTTTGAGGATTACCACCTACTTTGGATCCACCGCGCTCAATGGCGAGCTTACGAATGGAACGGGCCAGTTTGCTGTTCTTACGGAAGGCAAGCGCATGACTCACCATCACGTTTGTACAGCCCATCAGTTCGGCAATTTTATTCACCTCACCGTATTCTACAACTATTCGTTCTTTCATACTATCTAATATTTAAATTATCGTAGTGGGCAGTCGCGGATTCGAACCGCGGACCATAACCTCTCCATTATAGGAGTTTAGTTTGTTCTACCAGCTGAACTAACTGCCCGAGAAAATTATTAAAGCTCCTTTATCGCATCCTCCGGAACACATATTACAGTCCAAACCTGACCATTTTTCATATAATCGATATTATATTCCCGCACGAACGTACAAATGTTATAATCCCAGTCACGAACTATACCATCAATGATCTCACCATTTCTCTTGGTGATTCTCACACTTTGTCCCTTTTTAAATTTTACTTCCATTTTGCTTCTTTTTAAATTCTCATTGTTACCTCAAGCCTTTTTTGTAGCTTTGGGGCGTGTTTAAACTTTAATCACGTGGCAAATATAGTCTAAGTTTCTTAGACAACAAAGTGTTAATCCAAATAATTTAGATTTATGAGCGTTTTTTCTAAGAATCTTAGATATCTAAGGGAGAGTAGGGGACTTAAATTAGATGAATTTGAGTTTCTGGGCATCAAAAAAGGTACAATGTCAAACTATGAACTGGGTAATACAGAACCTAAATTGAGTTTGTTATGTGAAATATCTAAGTTTTTTAGAATATCAATCGACGACTTTCTTTTAAAAGATATAGAAGCCGAAAAAATTACACCAGTAGTAACGGAAACAGCTCCTCCAGAAACAGCTAACAATAATTTTAGGGAGCTTCTGGATGTTTTAAGGGAAAAAGACTCCACCATTCGAGAAATGGCAGAGGAAATAGGGATGCTCAAACAGACAATTACACAACTTAAACAGGACAAGTCGGGGCGTGTTTCGGATGCAAGCGATTCTACGGTTGCCAATGCCATCTAAAACGTGTTTTATGGGGAAAGGGAGGTAAAAACAGTTAAATCACTATTTTACAGCAGAATATATAAAAATACAGGGGAGTAAATAAATATTATCTATATACAATTTACCCCCTACAATATTATAAAAACCGATGAATACCAAATAAAAAAAAGATATTTCCCCGTTTTATTAGAACAAAATAGGCACAAAAATGAATAACCAAATGAATAAGCAATCAAAACATTTCGTTTTTGTAATAGCTTAAATGAATAACCAAATGAATAAGCAAGTGAATAACCTTTCCACTTTTTAAGACGTTCAAAGCGTTCAAACGGATAAATACAGCCTTCCATCATAGTTTGACACTTATAAGGGCAAAAAAAGCCGCTTTTGCGGCTTTTAATTGCGTTCTAAGGCATTTTATCCCTTTCTGGTACATGTTATCAAGCGAGACTGAATAATCATTGCACGTTTCGTGTATTTGGCAATGTCATCAACCAGTCCAGCATGTAAAGACTACTCTTAGTGATTCCGACCTGTTTCTCCGTCAGAGTTTCAAAAATGGCCGATATACTACCAAAGTAGATGTTCTTTTTCTCAAAAATCAAATGTACATGGATAACTTTACTCATGATATATAGTATTTATTTCACTGCAAATATACCAAATATCAGCTATATGGAATAATTTTAATAAATAAAAATAGGAGAGAAGCGAAGCGCTCCCCTACTCCACTTGCATAAATTACACCATTTGGTTATCTTTGTATATGGAAGTATGGCCTGGGCAAAGCATCGGAGTGAAATAATACCATACTGCCTGAATTCTCCCCTACTCCACTCCTAATGTAAAGAGATTCATTTGAACGGCGTTCAAACAAGGTTCAAATGTAAGCTCGATGTAAAGCGATGTAAACGCTTCGTTTTTCCACCCAGCTCACTCCTACCCCGTTCTAACGCTTTGAAAACCAAAGCAATCAGATATTTTCAGACCGACCGAACTTTGACACGCATCGTTTCTCCCCCCTTACTTCCTCTTTTACTGACATGGAAGGCGCTCAAAAGAATCTGGACACCGAGATACCTCATTGGGATTTTGACCGCACCCGGCAGGAACTGAACTCCATCTGGGAACAAAGGCTTTCACAAGTTACAGTACAGACAAACAACCGAAACGATAAAGAGAAATTTTACGGAGCACTCTACCGTGCCTCATTCCTGCCACGTACATTCAATGATGTAGACGGGCGCTACCCTTCTTTCTCCACAGGACACCCGTTCAGACAATCAGCCAACGGTAGAAATTACTATGAAGATTACAGTATGTGGGATACTTACCGTGCTCTCCATCCGTTAATCAATATCCTGACCCCAAAGAAAGCCGGAGACATGATGCAATCATTGGTGGACAAATATGAACAAGGCGGCTGGCTGCCTATATTTCCTTGTTGGAACAGTTATACCGCAGCCATGATAGGCGATCATTGCATCTCCGCACTGGGAGATGCCTATATCAAAGGAATCCGTAATTTTGATATCAACAAAGCTTGCGAAGGAATGCTCCGGAACGCATTCAGGACTCCCGCCACCTATGAAGAATATAAAAACGGAATGGGACGGCGTGCTTTGAATTCTTATCTGAAATATGGATACATTCCTTTGGAAGACAGCGTACCGGAAGCCTTTCATACCTGCGAACAAGTGTCACGTACTTTAGAATATGCATACGATGATTTCGTATTGGCCCAAGTCCTGCAAAAGTTGGAAACATCAGATGATTACTTTCCTGATCCACAAAAAGCAGGACTTTATGATACATTAATGATACGTGCACGATATTACCGTAACGTAATAAACCCTGGCACCGGATATGCCCAAGGCAGATATGCTGACGGAAGTTTCCTCACCGATACCGGTAACGCCTTTTCTTTCACCCGCTTCATCACCGAAGGAGCTCCCTGCCACTATACTTGGTATGCCCCCCATGATATATACGGACTGATGGAATGTATGGGCGGAAAAGAAAAATACATTGCCAAACTGGATTCCATGTTCAGCGAACACCGCTACTGGCACGGCAACGAACCTTGTCATCAGATAGCCTACCTCTTCAACTATGCCGGACAACCTTGGAAAACCCAACGGGAGGTACGTCATATTATGAAAACAGAATATCTGAATGCTCCCGGTGGTCTGTCAGGTAATGATGATGCAGGACAGATGTCTGCCTGGTATGTATTTTCTGCTATGGGATTCTATCCGGTATGTCCCGGTACACCTTATTATATAATAGGAAGTCCTTCTTTTCCCCGGATGAGCATCCGCTTGGAAAACGGAAAGACATTCACCATATTAGCCCACAACGCCAACAAAAAAAGTATATATATCCAGTCAGCAAAACTAAACGGAAAGAATATGACAAGAATTACTTTACACACCAAGATATATACAGGGAGGAACATTAGAGTTCCAGATGGGCCCGAACCCTAATACAAACTGGGGAGCATACCGCCCTCAGCCTGCCTCCCGACAATATGAAAATAAGTACAAAAAATAAAAACAATCCATATGAAGAATCAAACTATCATCAGCCTCTTATGCTGCCTCCTGTTGTTTGTGACAGGATGCAGTATTTCCCATCAAGGGAACACGTACGACATCATGACCTATGGAGCCAAAGGAGACGGACAAACAGATGATGCCGCCGCTATACAACGCGCCATCAATGCCTGTTCCGCTGCCGGTGGCGGAACCGTAATCATTCCTGCCGGACACACCTTTCTATGCGGCCCGCTATATTTGAAATCCTATGTGAACCTTCATCTGGAACCCAACTCCCGATTGCTGGCCAACCCCGATGAAAGCATCTATACAAAAAGCGCATTCCGCGAAAACCGTGGCGAAGGAATGATGTGGATCAGTGGAAAAGACTTAAAACAAATATCCATTACCGGTACAGGAGAAATAGACGGAAACGGAATCGCCTTCATGGGCAAAGAGCTGGATGATTCCTACGAGCTGAAGCCCGTCACTGATTTTGACCCACGCCCACATGTGCTTACCCTTATCAATGTAGAGAAGACCGTTATCCGTGACATCACGATCCGGAACAGCGCCTATTGGACAATACACCTAATAGGCTGTTACGATGCCTTGATTGACGGCATCTCTTTATTGAATAATCTAAAAATACGCAACGGTGACGGTATTGATGTGGATCACTCCAAAAAAGTACGTATAGCGAACTGCTTCATTGAATCGGGCGATGACTGCATTTGCCTGAAGAATCGTCGGGAATTTGAAGAATATGGCTCTTGCGAAGATATTGTAGTGACTAATTGTGTCATGACTTCACGCTCATGCGCCATCAAGATTGGCTCGGAAAATATGGATAAAATTGAGAATGTATTATTCAATAATTGCATTATCAAAAACAGCAACCGGGGCATCGGCATACAAAACCGGGATGAAGGTACTGTGAGCAATGTCATTTTCTCCAATATATTAGTAGACTGTATGTTCTATTCTGATGTATGGTGGGGTAAAGCGGAACCTATCTATGTCACCTCATACCCTCGTGCCGTAGGCAATCATAAAGATGCAGGCTGGCGTTTCCCCAAAGGTGCAACGAAAGGACACTCGGGAGAAGTCAGCAACATTTTCTTCAATCAGATTAAATGCACTAGTGAAAACGGCATTTTCGTAGGGGGAGACACTCCGGAGAAGGTGCATCATATCTATTTTGATGAAATAGATGTCAAGTTGTTAAAACGTACCGGTTATGAAAGCGGTGTGTATGACAAACGTCCTTGCAACGGAGATGGTTTTGTATATGACAAGACTTATGCTTTCTATCTGGACACCGCTTCGGATATCCGGATTACCGGCTGTAACATTTATTGGGCCTTCCCTCAATTGACACAAGCCGGAGGAGATATCAAAGAGAAGAATACAATACGTGTAAAAATAAACAAGAAATAATTATGACCCACATTCCATTCAAAGTTTCTTTGTTAAGACTGGTCTTCCTGCTGCTGCCCGTGACGGTCGCGGCACAGGAAGCCAGACTTTCTGATTACGTAGATCCCAGAATCGGTTCGGAAGGACTGGGACGGGTATTTATCGGCCCCTCCTGCCCTTATGGTATGGTGAAACCATCGCCCGATTGCACTGTCCATCCCAATAGTGGTTGGCTGCCTATGCCCGAACAAGTTAACGGGTTCTCCCAAGTACACGTCAGCGGGACAGGAGGAGGTCCTAAATATGGCAACATACTTGTCATGCCTTTTGGCAAAGGTATGGATCAGCTCAATCATATAGACTATCGCAAAGATGAAACAATCCGCTTGGGCTATTATGCTACCGAATTCCAGAGAACAGGCATATATACTGAAATAACAACTGCTCCACGCGCCTCATTCTACCGATTCACCTATCCCGAAGATTCCTTAAAATCCCTGTTGGTTGACGCCGGCTTCTTCCTGGGTGAACAACCGACCCCCGATGCCCGCGAAGCACAACAATTTGTAGGTTCGGAAATTCAAATCATATCCGATCACGAAGTAATGGGATATACCCGTATTCGCGGAGGTTGGAATAACGGACGTGCCTACACCGTTTATTTTTATGCAGTAACCGACCATCCCTTTGTACAAACGGCCACATGGAAAGGAAGCCAGATCAGCAATGAACGATACCAGCCAGACTCCCAACAAAAAACCGGAGCTTTGTTGCGTTTCCCTTCTTCTGCAAATACCATTCAACTGAAAGTCGGAATTTCATTTATCAGTTCTCTCAAAGCCAGAGAGAATGTATGGAACGAAATACCTCATTGGTCATTTGAGGACACCCGGCAAGCCTTATTGGCACAATGGGAAAACTTATTGCAACGCATTGATATAGCCTCAAATACACCCGAAAAATATAAGCGTATGTTTTATACCGGTATCTATCATACCATGTTAATGCCTGTAGACCGTACCGGTGAAAATCCATTATGGAGTGATCCGGAACCTTATTATGATGATTTTTATGCTATCTGGGACACCTACCGCACCTCAACTCCACTTATCACACTGATTGACCCTCAAAGAGAAACAGACATTGTACGTTCACTGATCAATATCTATAAACGGGACGGCTACATGCCTGATGCACGAAGCGGAAATTGTAACGGACGGACACAAGGCGGCTCCAACGCCGAAATTGTTATAGCCGATGCATTTGTAAAAGGACTACCAAACATAGATTACCATCTGGCTTTGGAAGTTATGCTGAAAGATGCGACCATACCGCCCGGAGGTAACGAAGAAGCGGAGGGAAGAGGCGGACTGATTCCTTATCTGGAATTGGGATATATTCCATACGGTATTCCCCGAGCCGGAAACCGCACAATAGAATACTCCTATTGTGATTATACCATAGCCTTAGTAGCAAAAGGACTAGGCAAGACAGACTTGTACCAGCAATACTTGAAACAATCTTCCAACTGGAAGAACTTGTGGCGGGCCGATTATGAACATGCAGGAGTCAAAGGATTCATACTTCCCCGGGATAAAGAAGGAAACTGGTTAGACAAAATACCTTTCGGAAACTCCCATATCCAGAAACCCACCTTCACATATACTCCCGTTACCTTTGAAGGTCCTTGGTATACTCCTTGGTGGAACATGTTCTTTTATGAAGCCTCCTCCTGGGAATATTCACTCAGCATTCCGCATGACGTACCCGGACTCATTGAACAATGTGGCGGAAAAGAGAAGTTTGACGAACGGCTGGATATTTTCTTTGACAAGGGTTTCTTCAATGTGAATAATGAACCCTCCTTCCTCACTCCCTGCCTATACCACTGGGTAGGGCGTCCGGATAAAAGCGGCGACCGCATCCATGAAATTATCCAGAAGAACTATAATGACGGTTCTGCCGGTCTTCCCGGAAATGATGACTCCGGAGCCATGTCATCGTGGTTGGTATTCCACATGATGGGGTTGTACCCCAATGCCGGACAAGACTATTATTTAATCCATACCCCTCTACTGACAGAGAGTCGTTTCCATTTACAGGAAGGCAAAACATTCACGATCAAAGCCGAAGGGCTTTCCGAAAAGAACAGGTATATCCAGTCGGTGCTATTGAATGGAAAGAATTATCCATATTCCACCATCCGCCATCATGATATCATCAGAGGAGGCAAGTTGGTTTTAAAAATGGGTCCCCGTCCCCGGCAACTGGGGGGGAGCAAGCTATTTCCCGAATCTAAAGAGTAACGTATGATGAAGAAAAAACTTTTTATATGCTTTCTGCTTATCGGCAGCCTGATGGGAAGCGTAATGGCACAAGGTATCATTACCCACCCTCTGTTATTCGTATTCAAACTGCATGGACAAACCCGAAAGTACCAGTTTACTTTCAGCCAGTCCAATGACACCCTTTATCTGCATTGGGGAATTGAAAGAAACACCCGATGGCAATCAGGCAGTTACGCCATGCCCCAAGAAGCTTTAAAAACGGCTGCCGGACTAAGCTTCTTACAACCGGAAGACGGACGGCATATCTGTCTCCCCATTCAAGAAACCTTTGCCCTACTTTCAGCAACCGCTTTTCAGGAATTGAAAAGCCAAAAGGCATTTCATTATAATCAGACAGAATACCAGCTGGCTGATACGAAGTCACAAGCTATGGGCTATTCCTTACTACATGTAAACGACTCAGTAGACGGATGCGAAATGTGGATTATGGATAATCCGGATTTCCCTCTGATATGGGAAATACAAAATAATCCGCTCGGCATCAATTGGAAAGTAGCCCCCGTAACTCTCCCCCCACACAATCTGAAAGAAGAGATCATCCACAGCCCGGAAAAAATGGGCAGCATCTATTATGCTTATCCCACACCAAACGGCATACAAACTCCGGTACCCGAAGGTTACAGTCCTTTCTACGTCAGCCATTACGGACGCCATGGGTCCCGCTGGATGACTTCGGACGAACGTTATCTAGAAGTCATTCGTGTTTTTGATACGTTTCACAATAAATCAGGACTTACCGATTTAGGTGAAGATGTGAGGCTCAGACTCCAGAAAGTATGGGAAAATGCCCGTGGGCGCGGAGGAAACCTGACCCCATTAGGAGAACGACAACATAAAGCCATTGCCAAACGGCTTTATCAACAATATCCCCATATATTCCGGGACAGCACCAACATATCAGCACGTTCGAGCGTTTCCGTACGTTGTATCATGAGCATGTCCGCATTCACAGAACAACTGAAAGAACTAAACCCCTCCCTCCAGATCACCCGCGAAGCCAACCAAAGACACATGGACTACATTGCCTATACTTCACCCGAAGCCGAAAAGCTGGGTTCGGCAAGTGCGCCATGGAGAACAGCTTTCCATACATTCGAAAAAAATCATATTCATCCGGAACGTTTAATCACTTCACTTTTCAAAAATCCCAAAGAAGTCAGGAATCCCCGCGAGCTCATGATGGGACTTTATTGGATTGCTTCCGACATGCAAGATGTAGAGTTGCCTCTATCCTTTTATGATTTGTTTGAAAAAGAAGAATTATTCGGTATCTGGCAGTCTGTGAATTATCGGATGTATATTTGCAATGCCAATGCTCCCGTCAATCAGGGAGCAGCCCCCGAGAGTGCAAAATCTTTATTGAAGAATATTATAGAAAGTGCCGACCGCGCCATCCGTGAAGGAACTCCTTGCGCCACCCTCCGTTTCGGACATGATACCAACCTGATCCGTCTGTTGGCACTCATGCAAGTAGAAGGATGCTCCAATCAAGAAACAGATCCCGACCGATATTACCTGGCCTGGCAAGATTTCCGTGTTTCACCTATGGGAGCCAACCTTCAATTAATCTTTTTCAAGAATAAACAAGGAGAAGTTATTGTAAAATTGCTACATAATGAAAATGAAGTCAAATTACCCATTGACAGCCCTATTGCTCCTTATTATAAATGGGAAACGGTGAAAGCATTCTACAATCATTTATAAACATACAAATTGAGAAACAGCAACTTTCCTTCAAAGTCCAATCTCCCTATTAACTAAGGCTTTTCTTGCCTACAATTAAGCCTTTTCTTACGGTTACCTACTACAGACTCCCTCAATGGACCGTAGAGTCCATTGCAGCAGACTGTATAGTCCACCCAAGCAGACCTTACAGTCCACTGGCGGAGTCTGTAGCAGATGACTGTAAAAAAAAAGCTTAACTATATGGAAGAAACGGCTTACACAACCACTCTATTCCGGTTTTATCTTTTTCAGATAATCAGAAGGAGCCATACCGAATTCATCTTTAAAACACTGACGGAAATAGACCGTACTGTTAATTCCCACCTTGAATGCAACCTCTGAAATATTGTATTTCCCTTCTAATAACAGACGTTCCGCATATTGCATCTTTATTTTGCGGATATATTCATTGGTGGAAAGTCCGGTCAATGCCTTCATCTTCCGATATAGGGTAGAATTACTCATACACATGGCGTCCGACAAATAACCGATATCAATTTTCTCAGAAGAAAGACGATCTTCAATCAGCTTGTTAATCTTCTCAAGGAACTCATTATCCAATTTATTCATAGACTCAGTTACTGCCGCACGTTTGTCAATGAGTATGGAATTCGTATTAAAACGCTCTGCCAACAACTTGCGGGATTCAAGCAAATTATGGATACGGCTATGCAACAAAGTAGCACTGAAAGGCTTTGTCAGATAAGAGTCAGCACCTACTTGATACCCTTCTTCCTTATCTTGCAAAGAATCCTTTGCCGTCAGCAAAATAATGGGAATATGGCTGGTACGCAAGTCTTCTTTCAATTTCCGGCACATCACGATACCGTTCATCACCGGCATCATGATATCACTGACTATAATATCAGGAATGCAGCCCAACGCTTGTTCCAAACCTTGTTCACCATTGGCGGCAGTCCTCACTTCAAAATCGTCCGAGAAAGATTCTACAATATAATCACAGATGTCCCTATTATCTTCCACTATCAGCAGAATACGCTTACCACTATGCACAGGTTCTATATTTTCTTCTTTTTCGTCCTTTTCATCGGAAGTTTTCTCCGTCGAGTCAGCATGCAGCACATGAGGATACGTGTTATCCGTCAGCAGACTGACATAAAAAGTACTTCCCACATTCAAAGAACTTTCAACCCTGATCTCCCCCTCATGCAAAACTACCAGGTTCTTTACCAGAGCCAGACCAATACCTGTTCCTGAAGCCTGATGTTCGCTTCCCTCTTGATAATAACGGTCAAAAATATGAGGCAATGCATCGGGAGCAATACCGAAACCGGTGTCACTCACACTGATTTCCGTATGGTGTATATTATTCCGGACCACCTGATGTAATCCTAAAGTTATAGTTCCTTTCTCTGTATATTTTATAGCATTGGAGATCAAATTATCCAGTATAATCGTTACTACCTCCTTATCAAAAAACAAAGACATATCTTCCTGCTCAATCTCAAGACAGAAATCAATCTCAGGTTTCCGGTTCAATTCCTTATACTTCAGTCCGATCTCGTGTACAAGGGCTGCCAGATTGTCACGACTTACACATAATTTCTTGTTTTGGGTTTCCGTTTTTCTGAACTCCAGTATCTGATTAATCAGGTTCAACAACCGGATGGCGCTTTGATGGATAACCGATATTTTCTGTGAATCTTTCCCTGATAAAGAATTACTTTTCTGCATATCTTCCAACGGTCCCAGAATCAACGTCAAAGGGGTACGCAACTCATGTGTGATATTGGTATAGAAACGTAAACGCTCATTATTCAGCTCCTGTTCCTGCTCATGATTTTTCTTCTCCAACTCATAGAGAGACTCCATATCCAGTTTCTTTTTATAGGCATGAAGAATAAAATACAGGACAGAAACACCCGAAAGAATATAAAATAACTTGGCCCACCACGTAAGCCATACAGGCGGGTCAATACGGATATCCAGAGAAGCTATCTCATCCGCCCATTCCTGATTCCGTATTCTTGTCTTTACCTGAAAACAATAATTTCCCGGAGGTATATTACGGAAAGTCACATTATTAGGATCGGTTACTGTATACCATGAATTTTCCAACCCTTTCAACATATAAGCATATTCCACTTGATCGGCCAAGGCATAATTCTGTATATTGAAGGTGACGCTGAAGTTATTTTGCATATAGCTTAAACGTACTTCCGACTGGCCTTCAAGCGCCATCACCTTTTCATTACTGTCCGTATCACGCAACGGGCCGAATATACGCATCTCCGTAATAATTGCAGCAGGTGACTCTCGTTTTTCCAATACCTGATCTGGATTAAAACGGCATAAGCCATTGATTGAGCCAAAATAAAGTGTTCCATCCTTAGCTTCCGCCACACTTCCACTCATGAAATTGCCCATAGGCACATTATCCCAATGATCGTAATTATAGAAAACCTCCTTGTCTTTCAACAAGCAGCTGATACCTTTATTGGTGCTCACCCATATATTTCCATGATTATCTTCCGTAATGGCACGTATATGGACATTGGACAAACCCTCCTCACTGCGATATACTTTATAGTCCCAACTCTGAGAGGATGGAAAACAAACCAGACCTTCTCCCGTTCCTATCCACATTCTGTTCTGACTATCCATATAAACAGTATTGATAGTATTAGAGGGAAAAAGAGAAGTCACGTTAAAAAGTTTAACGCACTGAAAATGTTCATCAAAAACCCCTAATCCTCCTCCGAAAGTACCAATCCATAAACGATTAAGATTATCTTTCGAGATACATCTCACCAGATTATTCTCTACTGTATAATGATCTGCAATGCCTTTATCATGCAAGCGTACCTTATAGATGCCATTACTAGTTCCTATCCATACATATTCTGCATCTTCATACAGTGCACGCACATCTTCCCCTGTTTTATCTTTAGGAAAAATCTGGTGAAAACTTTTCTTTTTCACATCATAAAAATCCACTCCTCCCATAAACGATCCAAACCAAAGGTTTCCTTCCGAATCACAAAGTGCAGCCTGTATGGAATTATCAGTCAAATCACCGGTTTCTTCTTTATAAACCGCCACCCGCTTGCCTTTATCAAATACATTGATGCCTCCCCCATCGGTTCCGATCCATAACTTTCCATCCCTTGCTACGCATACACTACTTGCTGTCTTATTATTCAGGCTACTACCCGAATGCTGGATAGGAGAATAACTATAAACATTAAAATAGGAAGATTCATGGCTAAGAAAATTAATTCCACCTCCCCACATACCAGCCCATACATTTTTAAAGGAGTCCTGAAACAAACAACGTACAGTAGAATTAGAGAGACTGTATTCATCATCCCCTTCCTTTATATATTGAAAACGCACTTGGTCAGGAGAAAGAAACATACGTTGCGTTAAATCCAAAATGGCTATTCCTCCAAATTCCATGGCAATCCAAAGTTTATTCCCATCAAATTGTCTGATATCAAATACGGTATGAGGAACCCCGTCCTCACTATGATGAAAATGGATAAAATTTTCGGCTTCCGGATTGAACAGTGCCAGCCCCCGGTCTGTTCCCAGCCAAATATTACCGCTTAAGTCCTTATAAATGCAAGTTACCCCATTACCTGGCAAACTGACCGGATCTTCAGGGTCATGCATAAAGTTCTTTACTTTTTTATCTTTAAGAGACAACACACTGAATCCATGATGCACATGCCCCATATACAACTTTCCATCTCCTCCATCAACAACCGACCAAATATTATCGCTAGCCAATCCCGGAACTGTTTGAGTATTGTAATGAATGAATTTTCCAGCCTTTTTATCGAAATAATCTACTCCCCGCCAATATGTCGTAATCCAAAGATTACCATCTGTAGCTGCCACAATCTTAGTAACATCATCCGTTATCAGACTTTCGGGGTTCTCGCCATCATGCCTATAGCAAAGAAAAGTGTTATTTACATAGTCATACGCATTCAGACCGGCCCTTTGCGTGCCTATCCAAAGGATAGAATCCTGAGGATCATCCAACAAACAATTCAGTTCATTGCCTGTTATACCCTGCCTTGTCAAATCTTCATTCTTCAAATAAGTAATGAAACGGGTACCATCGAATTTGTTCAACCCTTCCTCCGTGGCAAACCACAGAAAGCCCTGTTTGTCTTGAGCAATGCTCACCACATAATTATTGGATAATCCCTTCTCTATACCAAGCTGCTTAACAGAATAAGGTTGTGCCAATGAAACAACCGACAGCAGCAAGAGCCAAAGTACGAATATCTTTCTCATAGCATCAGTGTACACATTGTTAAATAATATGGTTCAAAAATACAAATAAAGTCTGTATTTTAGATACATAAATCATGCATTGCAAGATTTACCTCCCTTTTCTGCAAGATTTATATCAGGATTTTAATTCTTCTTCACGTACATTTGCACCACTAACGAATTTAATTCGTCCTCTATTAGAGTAGATGTTTAATCTTCAAATACTAATAAAATATGAAAAAGAAACATTTGTATGGTGCCATGTTATGGGCTTTTCTTGTAACTGCAAACCTATGTACGGGATGTAGTGATGATAACGACTACCCCGATGTAGACGGGCAAAATCCAACAATGACATTAGCAACAGACCACATCGAGTCCGGAGCGGGACATCGATTTACTATTGAAGGGACATTAGAAGACAAAGACGGTATTGCTTCTATCAGCCTACAATGTGCCGACCTGCATTTGAACAAGACAATTGATTTAATCGAAATCTATGGTGCTCCGCAAGAGAGTTATGATTTAAGTTATTACTTTGACATAAACCGAAATGAAATCGGCGAACGTTTCACAGTCAAAGTTACTGTAACCGATGTAGGAGGACGCAGTATATCTCAAGATGTATTAATCACAATGGACGGAGATTTTGCAGCTCCGGTATTTTCTGCTGCCCCGGATGCCACTGTTACAGTATTAATGAAAAATGAAACGAAATTCAATCTTCGGTTCACGGCTACAGATGATCGTGCATTGGATTATGTCACAATTAATATTCCAGGTATAGACGGGTTTGACAACCGCCGTGTAGATGCTGATGGAAAAAGTTCATTGAACTTTGCCGAAATAATAGTATTCCCCAATGAACCGAAAAGTTATAATGTGACAATTACCGCTTTTGACAAGAAAGAAAACTCAACCACTACCACCAGTGTATTGAATATCTCAGAAATGCCGGATTTTCCCAAAATGTATCTGGCAGATGTGGCAACTGCCGAAGAACTGAATAGTGATATATTCGGGGTACCGATGGTAATTGAACATACAGGTGAATATCAGTATAAAGCAAATTATTACTGTCAAAAAGCCGGAACTAAAATATTCTTCTTACCACAAAAGAGTGACTTCACTCCTATTTGTTTCGGGCTTGATCCAGAGGATAACACCAAACTGACAGACGATCCCGAAACAGCAATGCCAATCGTACTTGACCAAGCCAATGTTTATTATGAAATTAATATTGATGTGAAGAACAGTACATACAATCTGAAAACTTACTCAATTGCCGATGCTGTAGACCCCATACCTCACACATACGGTTCTATCAGCCTTGACACATGGGGTGACGGTGGTTCGTGGTTACAGGAATTCTATTTCGGATATATGACCAGTAGCCCAACTGAAGTCCTGCGTTTCACTCAAGATAAGACCAATCCTCACCTGTTCTATTTGGATACCCCCCTATTCCTGGAGGCAGGTACTAAAATGAATTTCGTTATTCATAACTGGCACTCCGACGGATGGTGGAATTATTGCACGTGGCGTGTAGACAACTCAGACGAACCGGAGATCTTCGGATATTATGGTAAAGAAGCCAAATATACCAATCCGGCATGGACCAAACCCGATCATGTAGGTGACAATTGGGCAAAACCAACAGTGAACGTCACAGGGAATTATAAACTTATATTCGACGCTCATTTGGAAAGAGCTAAACTCATTCCGGCCAATTAACAAGTAACATTAGATTTAAGATATGAAAAAGCAAATATTATTATTGTGTCTTGCGCTGACAAGTCTATGTAGCTATGCGCAGACCATCACTGTAAAAGGTGTAGTAACCTCGGCTTCAGATAAAGAACCGATGATTGGTGCAACAGTGCAAGTAAAAGGTACAGGTACAGGTACTATTACAAGTATTGATGGTGATTATTCACTAAACGATGTTGCCAAGGATGCCGTACTTGTGTTCTCCAGCATAGGATATGAGACTCAAGAAATAAAGGTAAACGGACAAACCGTTATCAATGTAGTGCTGAAAGATGCCAGTGAATTACTGGACGAAGTAGTGGTTATTGGTTATGGAGCCGTGAAAAAAAGTGACCTGACCAGTTCTATATCTACCGTAAAAGGAAAAGAAATTACCGAAACTGTAACCGGTAATGCAATGGACGCCTTGCAAGGTAAAATCAACGGTGTTCAAGTAACCAGTGGTGGTGGTCCGGGCGCACAACCAAAAGTTCTAATCCGTGGTGTAACAACAGTAAACGGAACCGATCCTTTGTATGTAGTAGATGGCATGCCGGTAGGTACAAACATCAACTTCCTAAACAGTAATGACATTGAATCTATGGAAGTTTTAAAAGACGCTTCGGCTGCTGCCATTTACGGAACACGTGCTTCTAACGGTGTCATTCTAATCACAACCAAAAAAGGAATGGCAGGAAAAACAAATATCAGTTTTAATGCATCTGCAGGTTTCCAAACATTGTCAAAACCCAAAATGGCTAATGCCGCCGAATATAAAGAAGTATTCAATACCCGATACACAAATGACGGAGGAACTTCTATTTGGAATGATACAGGCGCTACTACCAATCCCGGAGGAACAGACTGGTGGGACGAAGTAATCAACAAAACTGCTTTAGTGCAAAATTACTCACTCAATATCTCCGGTGGTTCAGACAAACTGGTTTATAACCTGAGTATGGGTTACTACCGTAACAATTCACAATATGACTATGGTTATTGGGACAAAATCAACGCACGCCTTAATACAGAATATACATTTAATAAATATGTAAAAATGGGTTTCGACATTGCCCCACGTGTAGAATCATGGGATGATACCCCCGATCTTTTTTCAGCTGCCATGTCTATGGACCCCACAACTCCTATATTCAAGCCGGAAGATCAATGGGTGGATAACGAATTCAATAACTATCAGCGTTCTTACAACAACCAGGAGTGGAACCCTGCCGGTTCATTGGCTCGCCAAAATTCCCACTCCCGTGAAATGGGTACAATTGTAAATACTTATTTACAGATAAACCCTATTCAAAAACTGACCCTGCGCACGCAGTTCGGCGCTAATGCACACTTCCGCCGTACAGACAAATTCACTCCTGAATTCTATATTGATGCTTTGGAACAATCTACATTAAGTAATGTTTCCCGTGAAATGCAGGAATGGCTTGATTGGAACTGGACTAATACTGCTACTTACATCACGACTTTTGCAGAAAAGCATAATATTAATGTAATGGGTGGCTTTACAGCTGAACGCTTTGCTGAATTCCAATCAAAAGCCTCACGTGACGATGTTCCTAATAATATGGATCAAATGCAGGAAGTAAATGCCGGTACACAAAACCAAAAGTCAGAAGGTAAAACTGCTTACAGCACATTAGTATCTTATTTAGGACGCGTGATGTATAACTATGACAATCGTTACTATCTAACAGCTTCTATTCGTGCAGATGGTTCTTCTCGTTTCCCCAAAGGAAACAAATATGCCATCTTCCCTTCTGTTTCTGCTTCATGGCGTATCATCAGTGAAAGTTTCATGCAAGACCAGAAGATTTTCAGTAACTTGAAATTACGCGGAGGTTGGGGACGTGTAGGTAATCAAAACATAGATAATGATGCTACGCTGACTTTGTTAGGACAATCTGATTATGTATTCGGTACAGCTCCAGGACGTGTTTCAGGTACTATGGTATCAGGCGTTGGCAATAATTTGCTAAAATGGGAAACAGTAGAAGACTGGAACGTAGGTGTGGATATGTCCTTCCTTGACTCCCGTCTAGACATGACCTTTGAGTATTTCCAAAAGAAATCTTCTGATATGCTCTATCAGAAACAAAATATCTTCGCCATCGGATACCCCGACTGGAACAGTACAGTATGGATGAATATAGGTAGTATGAAAGCTAGCGGCTGGGAATTAAGTCTGAACTGGCACGACAAAGTAGCAAACTTCCGATATAATGTGGGATTGAACCTTTCCGCAGTGAAAAATAAAGCTGTTAAATTCTCCGGTGACGGTCCTATCCAAACTGGAGGTTTCAACAGCGACCAAATTATCCGTAATGAAGACGGTGGCTTGATTTCACGCTTCTACGGCTACGTAGCCGATGGTATTTTCCAAAATTGGGATGAAGTTTATGCTCACACCAACGAAAATGGCAAGCTGGTACAATCCAATGCCCAACCCGGTGACATTCGCTTTAAGGATTTGAATCATGACGGAGTTCTAGATGAAAATGATAAAACATGGATCGGTAACCCATATCCCGATTTGATGGTAGGTTTGAACTTGGGTTTCAGCTATAAAAACATCGATTTCACAGCCAACTTCTATGGTACATTCGGTAATGATATTTTCAATAAGACCAAAGGTTTATACTCCGGCGTAAGTGGGCAAAACGTTTGGGCAGGTACATTGCAGAAAGCATGGCATGGCGAAGGAACCAGCAACGATATTCCTCGTCTGTCCTACAATGATTTGAATCAGAATTACACACGCGTTTCAAGTTTCTTTGTAGAAGACGGCTCTTATATGCGTTGCAAACTATTACAAGTGGGTTACACACTCCCCAAGAAGTGGTTGAACGGAACCGAATTGCGTCTCTCATTGTCGGCTCAAAATCCTTTCACTATCACCAGCTACTCAGGTATGGATCCTGAACGTCCACAGATTGGTAAAGATGGCAGTGTAATTGAAACCGGTATTGACGGCATCGCTTATCCTAACCCACGTACTTTCTTATTTGGAATTGATTTAAAATTTTAACCCTCAAGGTATAAACCATGAAAAAGATATTAACAATATTAACAATGATTGCCTCGCTGACATTCACTTCTTGTGAGGATTTCCTAACAGAGGAAGTGCGCGGGCAACAAAATTTGGATACTTATTTCCAAAGTGCAGAAGAAGCCGAAGCATTTATTACTGGTTGTTACCAGGCCATTACTTTTGGCGGATGGTGGAATATCAACACAGTATGGTTGCTTTCCGAGATGTGTAGTGATGACGGTTGGATGGGCAATACCAGCCAAAGTCAAAGTGACTATATTTCTTTGGCCCACTATCAAGGTACCGGACAAAGCAATGGTGCCATCTCCAACTTTTGGCAGTATCGATACAAAGGCATTCTACGTTGCAATATCGCAGTGGAACGCATTTCACAAGCTGATTTCTCAGATGAAGAAATGAAGAACCGGCTTGTAGCCGAAGCACGTTTTCTCCGTGGATACTTCTATTTTGAACTTGTGAAGAATTTTGGTGGTGTGCCTCTCATTACAGGCTTCCTGTTGCCCGAAGAAATACAAGGTATTACCCGCGCTTCGGCCGAAGATGTATATAAGTTCATTGAAGATGATTTAAAAGCCGCTGCTGATGTGTTGCCACAACGTAGTCAATATGCTGCTACAGATATGGGACGCGCTACCCGTGGAGCTGCATTAGGCCTATTGGGAAAGGTTTACCTCTACCAAAGCAAATGGCAAGAGGCACATGATGTATTGAAAACAGTCATCGACGAAGGTGAATATAAATTACTCGACAACTTCGGTGATGTATGGGATGTTGACCATAACAATAGCGAAGAAAGTCTGTTTGAAGTACAATATATGTATGATGGAACTTATGCATTGGGTGGTTCTTTGACTGTTATTACCGGTGCCCGTAGTGGCCCCGGCGACGGATGGTCTTGGGGACAGCCAACCGCCAACCTTGAACAAGCCTACATCGATGCAGGAGATACAGAACGTTTACGTTGGACCATCATTAAAACGGGTTGTACAGAAATTGCCGGAGAGAATAACTTCGACAAGTTCGTTGAAAACAACACAAAAATCGCCAATTATAAAGATTATATCGAAAAGTACGGTTGGGATCCCGAATGTTATATTATAGATCCGTCACAACATAAATCAGCACGTATTGTCCGGAAGTATTTTGTACCTATTGAAAAACGTCCGGAAGTATACAATATCGACAAAATTCCATTAGATCATCGTATCTTACGCTATGCAGATGTATTGTTGATGTATGCTGAAGCCTGCAACGAATTGGGCGAAGATGGTACAGCACGTACCTACCTTAATGAGGTACGGAATCGTGTAAAATTACCTGCTGTCACATCCAGTGGGAACGAGCTTCGCAAAGCTATCCGGCTAGAACGTCGTTTGGAACTGGCATGGGAACAAAACAGAATCTATGATATCCGCCGTTGGACAGATGACAATGGCAAGAAAATGATTTGTAACCTGATGGGAGCAAACGGTACATTTGTAAAATACAATACAGATCCCGCTACCCGCGACATTTACGAATGGGAAAATCAAGGTGAGGCAAGTGATAAAGGAATCAGCTTCAACGAAAACCGGGATATGGTATTCCCGATACCTTTATATGAGATTACAATGTCTAATGGTTCTATCACCCAAAATCCGGGCTGGAATTAATCATTTTCCAAAAAGAACAGATTGTTACAGGAATTAAACATTCAATAGGTCTTTATATTCTGTCGCGGATAGTTTGCTAGGATTATCCGCGACTATTTTTTTAATCCATCTAAAATAATGAAACTAAAATATATTTTTACTCTTCCACTGTTCTTTTCTACTGTAGCCTGCAGTGACGATTCTCCCCAAACACCGGATACATCGGGGCAACCGGACAACAGCATAAACGTAGAAAAAACAGTAACCATAGATGCCGGACAATCTTTTCAGACTCTGACAGGATTTGGCGCATCAGATTGTTGGGCACCTGCCTTCGTAGGAAAAAGCTGGATAACGAATCGTGACAAAATCAGTGAACTGCTATTCTCTTCTGAAATACAATCAGGACAACCTAAAGGTATAGGACTCTCCATGTGGCGTATGAATCTAGGTGGTGGCAGTGCAGAACAAGGTGAAGCAAGTGGAATAGAAGACAAATCACGCAGAGCAGAATCTTATCTGACTGATGACTTAACATTAGACTGGACACGCTGTAAAGGGCAGCGCTACTTCTTGCAGCGTGCCAAAGAGTTTGGTTGTCAGAGTATAGTACTTTTCAGCAATACCCCTCCTGTACAATATACCTCCAACGGAAAAGGATTCTCCAATAGCGGAGGAATTTCTAATTTGAAGGATGAACGTTATACGGACTTTGCCAGATACATGTCAGATGTAGCAAAATACTATGTAAACGAAGGATATCCAGTGACACATATCTCACCAGTTAACGAACCCCAATATAAATGGGACAGCGGCCAGGAAGGCAGCGGATGGACTAATGATGAAGTAGCCAGACTTATACGTGAATTGGATACCGCCATCACTTCTGCCGGTCTTTCTATTGATATTCTTCCAGGGGAATCTGGAGATTATGAATATCTCTACAAATTTAAGAATGATGCCGCCCACAGTAACGTACTTTCAGCATTTTTCACACCTGGAACTTCCACCTATATAGGCAACCTGACTCATGTAAAGAAACTTATCTGCGGCCACAGCTACTGGACAGATGGCACATGGGATGGTATGCGTAATGTCCGGAAACAACTGGCCCAAGCAGCCCAACAATATGATGTAGAAATATGGCAAAGTGAGTGGAGTATGTTAGGCGACGGATACAGCTCTTCCGAGTTTATAGGCTATGACCAAGCAACCGAAATGGACATTGCACTTTATATGTCAAAAGTAATACACAATGACCTAACTATAGCAGGAGTTTCCTCCTGGAGCTACTGGACCTCAATGGATATCCCCCGCTGGGGACACAAAAACCGCTTCTTACTGATTTCACTGGAACCCTCCGATGGAGTTTATGGGGATATAGAGAAAGAAGGCACTTATAAAGCTACTCCCACACTTTGGGTATTAGGTAACTACAGCCTATTCATCCGACCGGGTTATCGCCGTATCATGCTTAACATGAATGAATCATCCAGTTTCTTCGGGTCAGCATGGATTTCACCGAAAAAAGATAAAATTGTTGCTGTTTATACCAATCTATCAGAAAAAGGAGTCCGGCTAAACGAAATTCATAAAGAATGGGTAAGTGAAATAAGCTCCATCACTACTTATATAACAACAAATAACAAAAATTTGCAAGAGGTACACGTCACGGCAGACCAACAAGTAATTGTGCCTTCGGAAAGTGTTACAACTGTCATTTATAATCTGAAATAATCCCTCAACTTTATGAAATACAAAGCATTATTATTCTCTTTATTTGCAACAGCAAACCTGTTTGCTCAGCATCCTGCCATTCACTTTGAAATAGAAACAGACCAACCCTGTCAAACCATGGACTATTTCGGAGCATCAGACTGTTGGAGCATGCAATTTATAGGCTTATGGCCACAAGAAAAACAAAACCAAGTAGCCGACTGGCTGTTCAGTACGGAAAACCATGAAAACGGACAACCTAAAGGAATCGGTCTGTCTTTATGGCGTTTCAATGTAGGAGCCGGAAGCGCGGAACAAGGAGAAGTCAGCCAGATAGCCTCTCCCTGGATGCGTGCCGAATGTTTCCTTCAGGCAGATGGTAACTATAATTGGAATAAACAACAAGGGCAGCGCAACTTCCTGCGTCTGGCAAAAGAACGGGGTGTAAACAAATTTTTGGCATTTCTTAATTCACCTCCCGTATATTTCACACAAAACGGTCTTGCCACCAACACAGGCCGTGGAGGAACCTTAAACTTAAAGGAAGAGCATTATAAGAATTTTGCCCATTTTCTTGCCAATGTCATAAAAGGGGTGGAGAAACACGATGGAATCAAGTTCAATTACCTCTGTCCATTCAATGAACCCGATGGGCATTGGAACTGGATTGGCCCCAAACAAGAAGGTACACCGGCTACCAACCGCGAAATAGCCCGTGCCATACGCCTCATCAGTAAAGAGTTCGTAAATAACCAAATTGACACACAGATTCTAGTCAATGAGTCCTCTGACTATCGTTGTATGTTCGATACTCACATGACTAATTGGGAACGGGGGTATCAAATCCAGTCTTTCTTTAATCCGGACAGTACAGCCACCTATCTGGGTGATACTCCCAATGTTCCCCGGCTGATGGTAGGGCATAGTTATTGGACTAATACTCCTCTGAATAATTTACACGATATCCGTTGTCAATTAAAAGATACTTTAGACAAGTATAAGGTGGATTTCTGGCAGACAGAAACCTGTATCATGGGCAATGACGAAGAAATCGGCGGAGGCGGAGGATATGACTTCACCATGAAGACAGCATTATATGTAGCACGGATCATTCATCATGACATTGTATATGCAGGTGCTCGCAGTTGGCAATGGTGGCGATCTATCGGTGGAGATTATAAAGACGGATTAATCCGTGAGTATAGTGATCCGACTTTTCTGAATGGTGAGGTGAAAGACTCCAAATTAATGTGGGCTTTGGGAAACTACAGTAGATTTATACGCCCGGGAGCTGTTCGGAAAGCAATTATAGCCAAAGACAACCAAGGGAAAATCATTCCTGAAGGCGATACGGATGTAACCGGACTAATGTGTTCAGCATACCAAAATACAGACGGAAAGGAGGTTTTCGTTATGATTAATTATGCAGCGGAAGATAAAGAGTTTACTTTCTATCAGCGTAACGGAATTATAAAAAACTGGACAATCTATCGTACTTCGGATAAAGATGGAGAGAATCTTCTACCGGTAGGAAGCATCAAAAACCATGAAAAAGTTGTGATCCCGGCACGTTCCATTATTACGTTGGTCACTCAATAATACTCCAATATATAAAGAAATAAGGTTGGCTCTTTGTGAAGAGTTCAGCCTTATTCTCTTCTTAAAATACATTTCGGTTCTCAATCCTTCCTTTTTATACTGCTTTCCCTCACCTGCAAACAAGTAGGAACAATGATTTGCCTGATTTTTTATCTCCCTTAATCTTATCAATCAACATCTGACATGCGGCTTCCCCCATCTTATAAGTCTGATGCGAAACGGCCGAAAGGCGAGGCACTACATAATTGGCATGTTGCTCATCTGTATACCCAATAAGCGCTATATCCTGAGGAATACGAAGATTATGATTTCTAATCACTTCCATAGCGGCAAATGCCAATGTATCATTCATGGCAAGAATTGCATCGGGAGGCTCCGGAAGCGATAATAAAATTTCTGTAGCTATTTTCCCTTCTTCAAAATCAATTTTCCGACACACAACCAAATCTTTCTCAATAGGTATCTTATTTTCCCTTAACGCTTCAAGGTAACCATGTTTTCTCTTTCTTACTATATCCAGATGGTTTGCACCACCGATAAAAGCAATCCGTTTGCTTCCATGATCCAACAAGTGCTGTGTCGCCATCTGAGCGGAATATACTCCATCAGCCACTACCGTAGAAAAACGGTCAGGCATGCAAACACGATCAAATAGAACAAGCGGCATATTCATATTATCCAAACTCAACCAATGGGCATAATCTGTTGTTTCTTGAGATAAACAACCTATAATACCTTCCACATGCATATTGACCAAATTCTCAATATTTCTTTTCTCATGGTCGTATGACTCATGGGAAGTCGTGATAATAACAAAATAGCCGTTTGCTATAGCGGTATCTTCTATACCACTTAAAATAGACGCAAAGAAATGAGTAACAATATCAGGTACAATTACTCCAATGGTACGGGGAGTATTTTTCCGGAGACTCATAGCAAAAGGATTGGGGTGATAATTCATCTCTTTTGCCAATTTTTGAGCTTTAATACAAAGTTCCCGACTGATTTCGGGACTATTTTTCAAGGCACGGGATACTGTAGGTATGGATACACCTAATATCTGTGCCAAATCTTTCAATGAAGTACGTCTCGATTCTGCCATATCAATGCTGTAAACGGTGATTCACCTACAAAGAAAGCATATTCTCACCAATATACATACAAAGAGTGCATTTTTTAGTGATAAGATTAGTGGTAAATATTGCGATATGTACCCACTATTCACCACCAACCACTTATCACTAATAAATCGTTCCGCGCATCCGGTCTTCGAATGCAGCTAAAGCAGCCTTGGCGCCTTCCCCCATTGCTATAACTATCTGTTTATAAGAAACATCCGTTACATCTCCGGCAGCATAGATACCTTTTACAGAGGTCCGTCCATTTTTATCAGTCAGAATTTCACCCATGCGGTTCGTTTCCAGCAATTCTTTAAACAAAGCGCTATTGGCAGTCAAACCAATTTGGACAAAAATACCATCCAAGGCAAATATCTCTTCTTTTTCGGATGAACGGTCTTTCTTTATAAGCCCCACCACTTTATCACCGTTTCCTAACACCTCTACCGTTTGAGTATTAGTAATAATATCCACATTGGGCAGGCTTTTAGCTTTCTCCTGCAAAACAGTATCCGCTTTCAAAGTATCCATGAACTCGAATACAGTCACTTTGGAACAGACTCCCGCCAAATCAATAGCAGCCTCAACCCCGGAGTTTCCACCACCTATGACTGCCACTTCCCTGCCTTTATAGAACGGTCCGTCACAATGAGGACAGAAAGCAACTCCATGACCGATGTATTTTTCTTCACCGGGAACATTCAATTTTCTCCAATTCGCCCCGGTAGCAATGATCAATACGGGAGCCTTGTACGTTTCTCCACCTTTCACAGACAACACTTTCATGCCCTCTGTCACTTCCACTTTCTCTATCCGGCGATTTTCCAAAATATCAATATGATATTCCGCCAAATGTTTTTTCAGATCCTGGGCCAACTGTTTACCGGTAGTCTGAGGCACAGATATCAAGTTCTCAATCCCCATCGTTTCATTGACTTGTCCACCAATACGCTCTGCTATTATTGCTACTTTCAACCCTTTACGAGCTGAGTAGATAGCAGCTGTCGCACCGGCAGGACCAGCACCGGCTACCAGTACATCATATTCTTTTGTCTCAACAGTTTCCAATTCCACCGAACCGTAACGGGCTTCCAGCTTCTCCAACAGATCCCCCATACTGCTACGCCCCACATGAATCTGTTCACCATCAGCAAATACAGTAGGAACGGCCTGTACTTTCATCCGTTCTACTTCTTCTTCATTTATAGATCCATCTACTGCCTCATGGCGTATCTGACCATTCAGAAGTACCATCATATTCAAAGCTTGAACCACATCGGGACAATTGGTACAGGTGAGAGACAAATAGGTGGTCAAACTAATCGGCCCCTGTAACGCCTTGATACGTCTGGTAATAAACTCGTCCGGAAAATTCTTTCCTTTGCCGTCAGCATTCAGAACAGCCATCAACAAAGAAGTAAATTCATGGCCACCAGGTACGGCACGAAATGTGATTCCCGTATCCTTTCCTTCTTTTAAAAGGATAAACTTCAGCCCTTCACTATCCTGCAACCGACAGGAAAGTTTATCCGAACAGGAAGCCACTTCTTCCAACAAGTCCACCAACTCGGCACGACTTTCGTGCTGAGGGTGGACAAAGATGTCAAAAGTATAGTGCGCTTCCAATTGGGCAAAAAGACCTTTTAACTGATCTTTTATCGCACTATCTAACATGAGTTCTATACTTTAAATTTTACCTACCAAATCAATACTCGGTTTCAAGGTCTCAGCACCTTTCTTCCATTTAGCAGGACAAACCTCACCATCATGAGTGGCTACAAACTGGGCAGCTTCTACCTTACGAAGAAGTTCATCAGCATTACGCCCAATACTGTTGTCCTGAATTTCAGCTAATTTGATCTTGCCTTCGGGATTCACTACAAAAGTGCCACGATAAGCCATACCGTCTTCTTCAATCATCACACCAAATGCACGCGACAAAGCACCTGTAGGATCTGCCAACATCGGATAAGTGATTTTGCGGATGCTTTCAGACGCATCATGCCATGCTTTATGAACGAAATGTGAATCGGTGCTTACAGAATATACTTCCACTCCCATTGCTTTGAACTGATTATACTTTTCAGCAATATCTACAAGTTCGGTAGGGCATACAAACGTAAAGTCAGCAGGATAGAAGAAGAAAATAGCCCATTTGCCTTTTACGTCTTCGTTGGTTACTGTTTTGAAACTTCCGTTCTGGAATGCCTGAACTTTGAATTCAGGAAGCTGGGAATTGATAATTGGTTCCATAATCTTTTTTTGGTTTTAAAAGGTTTAGTACTTTGTTTTTTCGATGATTGCAAAGTTCATGCAAACCGAATGCAGAAGCAAGCTCGCTTGATTATGCTGAGGTACAGCTGATCTTCGCGTTTGCAAAAATATAGCATCTTTTGCCGATAGAACAAAAAAAGCGATTGAAAAGATTTATGGGCCGATAGACGAAATCTATAAATTGTCGTATGCTATGTAAACTCCCATTCCTCCTATCATCAGGAGGAATGGGAATATAGGAAGAAATCCTTCATTTTAGAAGTTCACGTTTAGTTCGCTTTTATAATATCGGTCATTGTTTGGCATCATAGATGCTCTTTATTTCGGATGCTGAAAGATGTCGGGTGTCGTAGACGCGGAAGTTGTCTACAGCCATATTGGTTCCGTTTAAGGTATTGCTGTTAGACAGTTTTACACTGCCACCCATTATGAACTTGGTTCCTGAACCGTAGCTGTTGCCTGACGTTTCGGCTTCGCTGAACGGATTGGCATCTTCTGTCACGACATCCACGAGTTGGCCGTCCACATAGAGGTTGGTCGTAATGGTGGCATACGTCGTTTTGTTGAAGTCCGAAGTCAGTGCTACGTGATGCCACTTGCCGTCCGTAAGCGTGGGGTGCATGAATGTACCGGTCTTTGCATACTGGTAGCCGTTATTGTAAAGCGTGACGACGAACTTCAAGGCACCATTTTTCATGCTGAACGTAAACATTGGACTGTTTTGGTGGGAAGAAACCATATAGAAGATGTTGCCGTCGCCGAAGTCCTTGCCCCAGAAGCTGATGGTCATGTCCCGGGAGTCGATAATGGGGTTTGGGTACTACGAATGAGCTGTTGTTGGTTCGATTTAACTTTACAGCTTTAGAATCTGCCGCAACGCCTTCAACAAACGTTGGGGAGTTGGAGCCGAAACCGTGGACGGCATTTTCGGTAGCATCGTTAAAGTCGTTGTCGAATTTGTAGTAGACGTACATGCCTTCGGGAATGACCGTACCGGCTGTGACACTGCCTTTCACGGCGGTCACAGCCACTTTTTCTTCTTGTGTGCCGTCAGAGATCGTAATAGTGGCATTCAGTGTTTGTGGCATGGTTGAGCGGTTCAATTTCACAATTACTTCCGAAGAGCCTCGTGCCGGCACTTTGCCGGAAGTCGCGGCAACGGAGAGGCATTCATCAGATACATTGGTGATGTTCCAACTTAGTTCCGCATTGCCCGTGTTGCCAATGTTCAGTTGCAGTTCTGTCTGCTCTTCGCCGAAGTCTAGGTTTTTTCGGAGAGATGGAGTAGTATGGCTTTTTGCCTTGACTGCCTTTACGATGATGGCTTCTTCTTTCGTACCGTCCGAAACGATGAAAGAGGTGCTCAAATCGTTACTCATCTTGCTTCTGTCCAGTTTCACCTGCACCACTCTGTTACCGGAAGGGGCTACTGTACCTTCGCTTTCGGAGACGGTGATGCAATCAGAAGTGATGCCTTCAATCTTCCAGTTAAGGTTTGCCTCGCCCGTGTTCTTTATTTCTAATGTTTGCTCTTG
>ENA-OQBV01000028-OQBV01000028.1-human-gut-metagenome-genome-assembly--contig:-NODE-28-length-79151-cov-22.294759_pt1 | contig 79151 bp, 90 predicted proteins | sample MGYA00242750_ERZ504559 | MGnify/ENA primary metagenome ERZ504559 (study PRJEB26092, sample SAMD00036230) | human gut metagenome | host: Homo sapiens | study: EMG produced TPA metagenomics assembly of... | reverse complement strand
TATATCATTTTTGGCATAATAAATGGCAGAAACGTCGACTATTTTTGGGTTTATGAAGTACGTTTCTGCCACAGATATTCTATCAGATTTTAAAAAGACTGTCGACAGTCACTTTGTCAACAGTCTGAAAGACGCAAATAATGCGTCTTTCATACTTTTTAGCCAATTGGCTGATGATAAAACTTGCCATAAAAATGATTCGTCTTATATGAGTTAATGATGACATTTGGCGCTACATTTAATACACAATCAATCACATCAGCTTCTTCATAGCTCGAAATGACGGTCTTACAAATATAGAATTTCTTATTGCTGTAAGCCCCATACGCATCAATAACACTCATACCATGTTTGAAGTTTTCTGTATAAGCCTTTGTGATAATGTCTGGATTTTCGGTTGTGATTTCAACAGTAATCTGGGCATATCTGTGATAGAAACGAGAAATAGTTTGGGTTGAAATAAATTGGAAGATAATTGAATATCCCGCATGTACCCATCCAAAGAAAAGACCGAAAATAATTAAAATAATCGTATTAAAAATAAAGACATAATCCCACAAGCTTTTATGAATCTTATTAGAAATGTACAGGGCTATAAAGTCGGTACCGCCAGTAGATCCATCTGCCTTTAAAGCGAGTGTAATACCAATTCCATATAAGAATCCACCAAATAATACGTTTAGGACTAGATCATCAAAGAAGGGAGTAAAAGAGAAAATATTTAAAAAGAAGGATACAAGTCCAAACTGTAGGCAACTCAAGAATACAAATCGTTTTGAAACAGATTTATAACATATTAATGCTGCCGGAATATTTAACATAAGAATTCCTAATGAAATAGAAAAATGGATGTTAAATAAATTACAGATTTTATGAATTAATATCGCAACTCCGGTAAATCCACTAGACAATAAATTGCACGGATTCATAAAGACTTGAATTACATATACTTGAATAAAAGCACTTAATATGGTCATGATAACTGAAAGTATTAAGTGTAGGTTTTTGTTTTTTGAAAAATGTCGAATTTCTTTTGTCATGCGAATCACCATGGATAATTATATTGGAAAAGATTTTTAATTCTTTGAAGCTTCCTTCCTTGTACTAGGAAATTTCCTAATATTAGGAAAAAATGCATGTTAATAAAGAGGAAAAATCATATAAAATATAAATATGGGGGTGTACTAAAAGTGAATAAAAGACAAGAGAAAATTGTTCTATTGTTGAATGATACAAAGGCGTGGATGACAGGAAAAGAAATCTCTAAGCTTATGCAAGTATCGGATCGAACAATTCGTAGTGATATCGATGCGATCAATCGCTATTATGAACAGCCAATTATTGAATCCAACTTACGAAGTGGATATCATATTCGAGATGAAATCAATGTTACATTGCCTACAGCACAAAAATTTATAATACCTCAAACACCTCAAGAAAGATGTGTGTATATTATACGTGTGTTATTGTTTGAGAAAAAAGAATTAAACTTGATGGATCTACAAGATCAAGTGTTTATTAGTGGTTATTCAATTGATAATGACATCAAAAGAATTAAGAAAATATTAGAGAATTATAACGATTTAAAATTGATTCGCTCTAAAAATCACATTCATTTAGAGGGTAGCGAAGATGAAATGCGCAAACTCTATAAAGATTTACTTACGGAAGAGACACAAGGAAATTTCTTGAACCTAAATAAGCTTTCGAGTATGTTTAAAGGTTTTGATTTATTAAAAGTCAAAGATATCATGGAAAATATTTTAAAAGAATATAATTATCGCATTCGTGAAATGGCAATTCCTATGTTGATGATACATATTGGTGTGGCGATTGAAAGGATGTTGCACCACAATTACATCAAAACAAGTCGTGGAACAGATCTTGAAAACACAAAAGAATATCAGATTGCCAAAGAATTCTTTAATCGTGTATCTAAAATTGTGCGTATTGATATCAATGAAAACGAAGTTGAATTATTGGCCTTATTATTGATGGGCAAAAATTCAATGAACCTTCAAAATGATTTAGTTTCTGCTTATAGTAAACATGGCTACAATGTGAATGAATTGGTTTCGCAAATTATCGAATCTATTAAAACAGACTATGATATAGACTTTTCAAAAGATGTAGATTTACGTTCTGGTATCGCACTACATTTGCAAGGGTTGGTTGAAAGAAAGAATAAAAATATTCATATCGATAATATGTATCTTCAAGAATTGAAGAAAAAGTACCCATTAGTTTTTGAATTGTCTATTCGTGTTGGTGAGATTTTAAATGAAGAATTAGGAATCGATATTTCTGAAAATGAGCTAGGCTTTTTGGCTCTTCATTTAGGTGCTGCCTATGAAAGAACGCATAATCATCAACATTATAAAGCCATTATGATTTATCCTGTGGATCAGGCTTTTGGTGATATTTTACTTAAGAAAGTGGATTTCTTATTTAACGAACGCATGGATGTGATTCAAAGTGTGAGTTATTTTGAAGAAAAGACAATAAAAGAATTAGATCCAGATTTGATTCTAACAACGTCACCACTACAACATAATTTAGATATTCCAACGGTTCAAATTTCTGTGTTTATCACAACAGAAGATGAGAGTCGTATTTTCCAAACGTTAAATGCGTTGGATAAAAAGAGATTTCAAAATGAGTTTAAAGCTCAAATCATTGATTTGATTGAACCTGAAACTTTCCATTTGAATTTAAAAACAGAAACACCAGACGAAACAATTGAATATATGTGTGACCACTTGAAAAAACTTGGTTACAGTGATGATGCGTTTAAAAAATCAGTTCTTCAAAGAGAAAAAATGGCATCCACAAGTTTTGTGTATTCATTTGCGGTACCACACTCATTGAATGTGGCAAGTTTTCGATCTTCGATTTCTGTTGCGTTTTTAGAAAAACCAATCAAATGGGGAGAATTTGAAGTGAAGATGGTTATGTTACTGGCAATTAATGAAGTATACAAAGATACTTTGGTTATGTTCTTTGATTGGTTAAGCAGTATGATCAATAACGCAAATCATTTTGTGGCTTTATTAGAAAGTCAAAGCTATGAAGAATTTATATCAAAAATAATCGAATAGAAAGGTTGTGCAAATATGGATAAAACACATCGTTATGGAGTAAAACTGAAGAAAAGTTCAGTAAATAGTTTTTATAGAGGCGTTGCCTATCTGATTGATTGGTATGTGGCAACAATGTTTGCCGGAATCCCTATTGTCTTAATTGGAAGCATTGTAAATCATACAACTTCCGTATCGCAAGACTTATCTAAAATTCCGGCCCCATACAATATTTTGGTAGCTTTGTTGGCGATTGTATTCTATTTAGGATATTTTGTGATTCTTGAACTGTATGTATATAAAGGACAAACCTTTGGTAAACGCATTATGAAATTAAAGGTTGTGAAAAACGATGAATCGGATGTAGATTTTAAAACAATTTTAATGCGCGAAGGACTAGGAATCATGATCGTTGAAGGCTATATTGCGAATAGTTCAAGTTATTTGCGTCAATTGATTCAAATCGTTACAGGCATTCCAATTATGGATATGGCGGTATATGTATTTGGAATTATTAGTGCTGTTTCTATTTTAATGGGTATGGCAAGCCCATCAAGAAAAATGATTCATGACCGTATTGCGAATACACATATTATTAGTGTGGCAGGTACGGAAAAGTAATTTCCTAGATGTAGGAAAACATTTAGTGAATTCATTATCAATAGCTGTGATAAAGTAAAGATAGCTAATAAAGGAGAGTGTTTATGGACAAGCTAGAAAAAATTTTAATGCCTATGGCAGATGTTCTAACTAAAAACCGAGTGTTAATCGCAATTCGTGATGGTTTCTTGATTTCTACACCATTATTAATTGTTGGCTCAATCTTCTTGTTGATCGCAAACTTCCCAATTCCAGGATGGGATGCTGCAGTATCATCAGTACTTGGTGCAGGTTGGACAGACTGGTTCAAGGCGGTATCTCGTGCATCATTTAACTGTACAGGTTTATTAACTGCATTAGGTACAGGATATGCGATGGCAAGAGAATTTAAAGCAGACAAAATTCAAGGTGCTGCCGTTGCATTGGTTTCTTATTTTATTTTAATGCCAACAATTCACACAGCTGTTAGAGATTCAGGTGAAGTTGTTAAAGATGCTGTTTTCGCAGGTTTAGATTTTGATTATATCGGACCAAACGGAATCTTCATGGCCTTGATTTGTGCGACTCTTGGAGTATGGTTATTTGCCTTCGCTTATAAAAAGGGATGGACAATTAAAATGCCTAAAGGTGTACCTCCTGCAGTTGCAGATTCATTCGCTGCATTAGTGCCAAGTGCTCTAGTTATGGGAGCTGCATTCTTAGTACGTATTGGTTTCTCATTTACAGAATTTGGATACTTCCAAGATTTCGTAGTAGCCATTCTACAAACACCATTGGAAGGTTTAGGAGATACATTAGGAGCTAACGCATTATATTCATTCATGTGTACTTTCTTCTGGTTCTTTGGTATCAACGGACCAGCTGTATGTAACTCAGTATTCTTCATTGGTAACGTATTAACTGCAAAACAATTAATCGCATTCGAAGCTGGTAAAGCATTACCATATATCTTCACAAACCCATTCAGTAACTTCTTCTGTAACTTCGGTGGTGGAGGATCGACTCTATCATTAGTAATTTTGATGGTTACAGTATGTAAGTCTGAACGTATTAAACAATTAGGAAAATTATCTATCGTTCCAGGATTCTTTGGAATCAACGAACCAATTATCTTCGGTTTACCAGTTGTATTAAACCCAGTTATTGCGATTCCATTTATTTTAGTTCCAATGATGAACTTGATCCTATCATATTTCGCAACATTATGGGGTATTATTCCACGTACAACAGGTGTAAACTTACCATGGACAACTCCAATTGGGTTCTCAGGATGGTTGTCTACAGGATCTTGGAGAGCAAGTGTATGGCAAATCTTCTTGTTGGTATTAGGAATGATGATTTATTATCCATTCATTAAAACATTAGATAAAAAATATTTATCAGAAGAAGCTGCTGCTGCAAATGAGTCAAGCGAAGAAGACGATATCTCATTTGACGATTTAGATTTAGATAATCTATAAGATTAGGAGGATAACACAATGAAAGTTATGATGATTTTTGACCAGACACAAGCTGGTTTAGGAGGAAAAGAAAGTCCTGATTTACCTATGGGCGGAAAAGCAATGGGAATTGGTTCTTGTGAAATGTTTACTCGATTCTTGGATCAACAAGGAGGGAAAGTCATCGCTACTTTATATTGTGGAGACGGTACTTTTTTAGCTGACCCAGAACTTAACGCAAAGAAGTTTGCGGCTATGGCAAAAAAATTTAATCCAGATGTAGTTATCTGTGGACCATGTTTCAACTATGCAAATTATGGTATCATGGCTGCTAAATCAGCTGAAGCAATTTCAGAACTAACGAATATTCCTGCTTTTGCGATCATGTCACAAGAGTGTGAAAAGGCTATTGAAACATACAAAGATAAAGTTACAATTTTAAAAATGCCTAAAAAAGGTGGAATCGGATTGAATGAATCATTAAGCGCTATGTGTGAATACGCTAAAATGTTAGTCGACAAAAAAGATACTGCTGAATTCTTAGAAAAACATGCTTATTAATAATGACCAGCTCGATTGAGCTGGTTTTCTTTATGTTCCTAACAATAGGAAATACATTTGGAATCTAGTGAAACAAAATAGGTCTATACTGCTTTATATAAGGAGGACATAATCATGTCAGAAACATTAAAAATACTTAATACTTTAACACAAGCAATTTCAATTTCAGGAGATGAAAAAAATGTTGGCAAATGTATGGCACAATACTTAGAGCCATATTGTGATGAAATTGTATATGATAATTTAGGCTCTGTATTTGGCGTAAAGAAAAGTAAAAAGGAAAACGCAAAGCGCGTATTAGTAATTACACACATGGATGAATCAGGATTAATGATCACAAAAATTAATGATAATGGAAGTGCTGAATTTATTGAAATAGGTAAAATCAATAAACAATACTTACCAGGAAGTCGTTTGCGTGTAAAAACAAAAACAGGTGAAGTCAATGCCTTTGTGGTAGGCACAGAAAAAATGGTTATCGATTTTGGAACGTATTCAAAAGAAGAAACATTAGCACTTGGTGTATTTGTAGGAGATAGTGCCGTTGTAGATGGCGCATTTGTCAAAGTACAAAAACAATGTATTTCAAAAGCATTAGAATCAAGAGTTGGATGTTTAATGGCTGTTGAATTATTAGAAGCTGTTAAAGATAAAGAATTTGATTTTGATTTATATGTTGGAGCTTGCGTCATGGAAGAAGTAGGACAGCGAGGAGCCACAACAGCTACAGGACTGGTAAAACCAGATCTAGGTGTTGTACTTGGTTGTAAGAAAGCTAAAACATTAGATGAAAAAGACCAGAGCGTAGGAGAGCTAGGAAAAGGCTTATTAGTATCTTTCTACGATAAAGGGATGATGCCAAACCGCGGTTTATTAGATGCATTAGTACAAATCTGTAAAGAGGAAGATATCGCATATCAGCACTACTATAGTATGGATCTAAATGAAGGGGCATGGGTACACAAATTGTTTGCCGGATGTCCAACACTGAATGTATCGATTGCGATTCAAAATGCATACAGCGCAATTGAAAGTATGGATCTAAATGATTATGACTGCGCAAAAAAAGCTTTAACTGTATTTGTTGAACATTTAAATGAAGAAAAGATTCAAGAATTTAAGGAATCAAATCGATAGGTGATACTATGGAACAAGCAATTGGTGATATTAATTTAGAAATGCTGAAAGAATTAAGTGAGGCTCATGGCATTAGTGGAAACGAAAAAGAAGTGAGTCGCATGATGAAAAAGTGGATGAATCCCTATGCGGATGAAATTACATATGATAATTTAGGATCCATCATTGGACTTCAAAAAGGAGAAGAAGACCAGCCTACTTTAATGATTTGTGGACACATGGATGAAGTTGGTTTTCTAGTGCGCGAAATTGATGAACAAGGCTACATTCGTATGCTCCCAGTTGGAGGATGGTGGGGACATGTACTACCTAGTCAGACGCTTGTAGTGACAACACATGAAGGGAAAAGATATCAAGGTGTTGTAGGATCAAGTGCGCCTCATGGATTGAGTAAGGAAGTCAAAGAAAAAGTTATTCATCCCTTAGATTTATTTTTAGATTTGGGTGTCGCAAACCGTGCTGAAGTTGAAGAATTAGGAATTCAAATTGGCGATATGATTACGCCAGATACAGAATTTACAGTTATGAATAACCCAAACTATTTAATGGGAAAAGCCTGGGATGATCGTTTATGTGCAGCTATGGTTGTAGATGTAATGCGTCTTTTAAGTCAAGATAAGCATAAATGCAATTTATATGGTGTTGGTACAGTGCAAGAAGAAGTTGGTTTACGAGGAGCAAGAACAGCCGCAAATATGTTACATCCAGATGTTGCGATTGCCTTAGACGTAACAACAAGTATGGATACACCAATGGATAAAGGAATCAATGGCTTAGGAAAAGGTGTTGTATTAAGTGTAATGGATGCGGGAATTATCGCAAATAAAAATTTTATCACAAAGATGGAAGAAATCTGTAAAGATTTAGATTTAGACATCAATTATGACATGATGACATGTGGTGGAACAGATGCCGATAATATTCATAAATCACATGATGGTGTTGTCACAATGACATTATCTATTCCTACACGTTATATGCATTCTCATCGATTGATCATTCATCGTAAGGATTATTGGCAAACTGTATTATTAATGGCTGAATTTGCTCGTCGATTAGATAATGAATTGTTGCAGATATTGAAAGGATAAAACAATGAAAGTATTAGTTGGAAGATTTAGTTCAGAATCCAATGAACACTCTAGATCTTTAATGAGTCTAGATAAATTTATTTTGAAATATGGAGAAGACTGTATCGATTCTATGTATTGTCGAGATATTTTTGAAAAAAATGGCATTGAATTGATTCCAAGTATTGGTGCGATTGGACATCCCCATGGACCTGTAACTTTACAGGCTTATGAATTTATTGTGGATAAGTTCAAACAAAGTGTGAAAGAACATCTACACGAAATTGATGGAATCTTCTTGTTTCTTCATGGTGCTAGTAAGGTGATTGGTTTACAAGGAGGTTCAGCAGAACATGCGATTCTACGCGAAATTCGTGCTATTGTTGGACCATATATGCCTATTGCCCTAGTTATGGATCCACACGGAAATTTATCGGAAGAATTAGTTTCAAATGTAAATCTATTAAGATGTTATAGACACTCACCACACATTGATACAAAGGAAACGTATCAATTTATGGCTAAAGATTTTATTGATCTATTAAATCATAGAGAAGACATTCATCCAATTTATTATCGTGTTCCCATTATTATTGGTGGAGAAAAAAGTGTGTCTTTTGATGAACCTATGGTGTCTATCAACAATATGTTAGAAGAAGCTGAAAAGACAGGTCGCATTCGTTCAGCCTCTTTCCACATTGGTTATTTAAGACATGATGGACCAAACTTAGGATGTTCTGTTGTCGTATGTCCAAAGACAAAAAAAGACACAGAATTTGCGGATATGTGGGCAAGAAAAATTCGTGAATTTGCCTATTCAAAACGTCATGAATTCCACTATCATGGAAATGTAGCTTCTTTAGAAGATGCGATCAAACAAGTTGTTTATCATGATCAAGGAACATGCTTTATTACCGATTCTGGAGATAATGTAGGATCTGGTGCGGATGGCTTTAATAATTATGTTTTAAGACAAATTATGAATTTAGATGATTTTAATCATAAGAAATACTTAGTTTCGGGAATCGTTGATTTTAATGCACATGCTTTCTTAATGAACAAAAAAGTTGGCGACAATGTCGAATTTGATTTGGGTATGGACTATGATGAACTATGTCAGAAAATCCATATTAAAGGTAGTGTTGTAGCCAAAGGCTTAGCTGAAGAAATGTATGTTGGTAAAGAAGATATTGGTACAGTAATTACTGTAAAGGTAGAAAACATGCCTGTGTATGTCGTGGTTGAAAATGATGCCATTCAATATTATGAGCCGGCCCAATATGTAACAAGCGGCCTAAATCTAGATGATTATGATGTCGTTGTTGTTAAACAAGGTTATATCTCAGCTGAATTTGATGCATATGCATCGTATTGTGTTATGGCACTAACGGATGGACCTACAAATCAAGCGAGTGAAAAGCTTGTATTTAGACAAATTCATAGACCAATGTATCCATATGATGATCGTGAATTAGACGAAATTTAATGAAAAAATAAATCCACCGCTCGGTGGATTTTATCTTTTATAAATAGTTTTGCATAAATGAATATGCATTGTTGAAACAAATCGCATTGATTTCTTCATCTGTGAATTCATTTTCCTTGAGTTTTAGTGCAATATTTTGGATTTCTGTGATGTCCTTCATACCAACCACATTACTATCTTCCATGCCAGGAATATAGTCCATAAAATCAAAACCTAATGCGATATGTTCAATACCAATCTTTTCTTTTAAGTATTTAAGGATTTCAATAAAGTCATCTAGTGTCGCATTTTCTTTCTTGTTCTTCACAAACCAACGAACCGGAATACCTCCAACTAGTCCTTGTTTATTTCTAATAATGTCTAGTTGTAAATCACTCAAGTTACGATAATGATTGTATAAAGCCTTCACATTACTGTGAGATGCGATGATGGGCTTTGTACTTGTTCTTGCGATATCATAGAAGTTCCATTCGCAACAATGACTTGTATCAATGGCTATTCCAATATGATTCATAGCTTGAATCGCTTCAATACCTAGATCTGTTAATGGTTTATTATTTGTTCTTGCACCACAAGCTAGGGCATTATCATCGTTCCAGCATAATGAGCCAAGACGCACATTATGATCATATAACCATTGAATTTTATTTGTGACATCTTCTTTAATTCCACACATACCTTCAACAGCGATAAAGACTTGAATATCTTTATCGTTGTTAAATGAGAAATGTTTACTTGAATGAATACAATCATTGGCATATACGATACATTCTTGCATATCTTGCCATGATTCAGTGCCGCTAAAGCAGCAGACAATGGCAGAAAATTTCATGTTGCCTTCTTTAAAGCGAGGATAGTGAAATTCATCCAAACGATTCAACTGTTCTTTATGATCGAATAAATCATTTCCTATATCATCATGTAAATTCGCAAATGAGATCATGCGCTTAACTCCTTTAAGAAGTCTTGAATTTGTTCGGCAATCGATTGTAGACTTTCTTGCCAGAACGATTCCTCTTCAATGTTGATATCTGCCATACTTGCGACATTTTCACAAGTATTTGTGGTTGTTGCAGCTAGTAGTTTTTCATATTTAGGAATAAATGATGTCCCTTCCTTTTTGAATTTTGCGTATAAACCACGAGAAAATAAAGCACCAAATGTATATGGGAAGTTATAGTATGCGATATCTGGAATGTAGTAATGTACCTTTGTAATCCAACGATAAGGATGTATCCAGTTCTTGTCTAAACCATCACCGAATGATTTATTTAGGGCTTCCTTCATTAGTTCACATAGTTGTTTGGCATTTAAGAAACCTTCTTCAATATGCTCAAATACAGATTTTTCAAATAAGAATCGCGCATAGATGTCTAATACGTTTTGACATAATGCCGATAATTGTGTATCAATGACTAATAATTTTTCTTTTTTAGGTAAAATGCTTGCCATATAGTTATACATTACATTTTCATTAAATGTACTTGCCGTTTCTGCCAGAGGCATACAATAATCACGGTTTAAAATAGCTTGTTCTTCAATCATTTCTCCATGGAAAGCATGACCTAACTCATGGGCAACTGTAATAATATCACTTAATGTATTGTTGTAGTTTGTGATAATACGACTTTCATGGATCCAACCCAGGTTTTCACAGAATGCGCCAGGTTGTTTACCTTCATAAGTTGGATAATCAATCCAATGTTCATTAAATGCAGTTTTTGTCATTTCATGTAAGTTTTCACCTACTTTTTCAAAAGCATCCAAAATATAGGATTCGCAATCTTCAATAGAGAAATTAAAGTCACATTCTTGTAAAGTGGCATAGATTTCATACCAAGGAAGACCATGATCATAACCTAGCATCTTGGCCTTTGTACGAAGATATTTTCTAAATACAGGTAAATATTTTTGAATACTAGTCATCATCGCATCTAATGTTTTGGATGACATTCTTGATTCAATCAACATTTTTTCTAAAGGATCTTTATAGCCAAGTAAGCGTGCTTCTATAAGTTGTTGTTTCTTGATGGCACTTACCGCAAAAGCAAGTGGGGTTTCAATTGGTTTATAGGCTTCAAGCTCGGCTAGAAAGGCATCTTTACGAACGTTGGAATCATTATCATGACACATATTCTTTACTTGTGTTAAAGGTAAGCTATTTCCACGATAGTTGGCCTTGGCATTTCCAGTTAGTGCATAGTACATGTCTGAAAAAGCTTTTTTACTTGTTGGATATACTAAGTTTAATATTTCCTGCTGTTCTAAAGGCAATGTGTGTTTAGCATTGTTTAATTTTTCTTCAATGATAAATTTATAGGTTGAATAATAACTTGATTGCTTGATTTCTTTATCTTCTAAGATTTTTGTCCATAATTCATTCATTTGATTTGCGGCTACAGCACAAGCACTTAATACTTTGCTTGACCATAAAATAGCATCTTCATTGTTGGCTTCTACACTTAGTCTTAATGTTACATATAAACGAAGTCGATATTCTAAGTCTTTGATTTCTTCGAGTTGTTTAAAGGAAGTGTTTGTGTTCACGTTTTCTATTTTGTAGTTTACTAACTGGTCATAGTCCTTTAAAAAGATTGGGTCATCATAACCAGTATATAATTTAGATAAATCCCATTTATAATTGTTTGTCATTTGTACACCTGTCTTTCTATATTAATTATAGGAAGTATAGGAATGGAATACTCAGAAAGGAATTTCCTAGATGTTAGGAATAATCGAATATTTCCTAATCGCTAGGAAGCTCGATTCATAGAAAAGAAAATTTGTATGATGTACAATACAATCAGAACAAGGAGGGTATCTATGGAAAACTTGGAAATGATAAGCTTTCAAATTATTTCTTGTGTAGGTACTGCAAAATCAAGCTATATTGAAGCAGCACGTAAGGCGCAGGAATACGAATTTGATAAGGCAGAAGAATTAATTAAAGAAGGAGATGCTATTTATATTAAAGGTCATGAAGCACATGCTTCTTTGATTCAACAAGAGGCAAGAGGGGAGTCTGTTGCGGTAAATATGTTGTTGATGCATGCAGAGGATCAATTGATGGCAGCTGAAAATTTTAAGGCTTTTGCCCAACAACAAATCGTGATTTTCAAGAAATTTCAAGATATTGAGAATAGGTAGGAGACGAATATGAAAAGAGTATACTTATTTTGTGATAATGGGATGTCAACAAGTATGATGGCACAACGTATGCAGGACGTGGCTGACAGTCACAACTTGCCAATTGAATGTAAGGCATTTTCATATAAAATCATTCAAGACATCATTGAAAAAAATACTTTAGATTGTATCTTGATTGGTCCACAAACTAAATTCTTATTTGATGAAATCAATAAAAAATACGGTGATAAAACACCAGTTATGGTTATTGATCCAACAGATTATGGTATGATGGATGCAGAAAAAGTATTAAAAAAAGCTATCGTGCAAATGAAAAAATTTAAAAACAAATAAGGTCGCTTTTTTAAAGCGATTTTATTTTTGAATCATATGTAGGAGGAAAAGGTATGTACGGAATTATCGCAACATGGAGAATGGCTTTAGAAGGAATTTCAAAAGCAGATTCTATGTTAAAAAATAACGAAAGTGCGGCGGATTCGATTGAAGAAGCAATCAAAGCTGTAGAGGATTTTGAATACTATAAAAGTGTAGGATATGGAGGACTTCCAAATGAAGAAATGGAAGTGGAATTAGATGCTGCTTTTATGGATGGGGATACACTAGAATTTGGATGTGTTGGAGGTGTTAAAGATTTTGCCAACCCTGTTAGTATTGCACGTAGTCTAATGCACTATGATGCCAACAATTTCTTAGTGGGTCAAGGAGCTGAAAAATATGCTTCAAGACATGGCTTTGAAAGAAAAACAATGCTTACAGATCGTGCCAAGATTCATTATCACAATCGTACAAAAGAAATCACAAATACGGAATTAAAACCATATTCAGGACATGATACAGTAGGTATGGTTTGTCTAGATACTGCAGGACATATGACAAGTGCTACAAGTACTTCTGGATTGTTCATGAAACATCCAGGGCGTCTAGGCGATTCGCCCGTATGTGGTTCTGGATTCTATGTAGATTCTTTTGTTGGAGGAGCGAGTGCTACAGGTTTAGGTGAAGATGTTATGAAGGGCTGTGTTTCTTATGAAATTGTTCGCCTAATGAAAGAAGGCATGCATCCTCAACAAGCGTGTGAAAAGGCTGTACACGATTTTGATTTAGAATTAAAACGAAGAAGAGGGAAAGCTGGAGACATGTCTTTGATTGCGATGAATAATAAGGGTGAATGGGGTTGTGCTACAAATATTGAAGGTTTTAGTTTTGTAGTGGCAACTGAAAAACAAGCCCCAACAGTATATTTAGTAAATCATGATGCGGATGGAAAATGCACATTTGAAGTCGCAAGTAAAGAATGGATGGACAACTATATGGCCACGCGCACAGCTCCATTAGTAAGGAAATAAAATGGAAGAAGAATTATTAAAGAAGATTGATGAAATCAGTGATGAGATGATTTCAGGAATCAAAAGAATTGTTCAAATCGATAGTGTACAAAGTGAAGCTAAGCCAGGTATGCCTTTTGGAGAAGGCGTAAATAAAGCTTTAGAAGAAGCATTGAAATTAGCTCGTGAATTAGGTTTTGAAACAGAAAACGTCGATCATATGGTGGGTATTGCCAAATATGGTACAGGAGAAGACTATATTGGCATTATGGGACATTTAGACGTTGTTCCTGTAGGAGAAGGATGGAATCATCCTCCGTTCTCAGCTTATGAAGATGAAAATGGCAGAATCTTTGCCCGCGGTATTTTAGATAATAAAGGACCGACTTTCTCTTGTTTATATGCACTCTATGCCATAAAGGAATTGAAAATTCAGTTAAAGCGTCCTGTTTATATTTTGTTTGGAACGAATGAAGAAACGGGATTTGAAGATTTAACACATTTCCTTAAAGTCAGAAAACCACCTATTATGGGCTGGACACCCGATTGTAAATATCCGGTTGTATATGCGGAAAGAGGAAGAAGTACCTATCGTGTGAGCACGGCTATTGAAAATAAAACTGTATTCAATCAATTTATTAATGAATATATTTTATCAGACAATGGATTTGGAAATAAATTGGGACTCAATATTGAGGATCCTGAATTTGGTAAAATGCAGATGAGTAATAAAAAGCTGGTGGATTTAGAAGGAAAACTTGGCTTTGACTTCTCTTTTAGCTATCCTGCAAGTATTAGTAATGATACAATAGAGATGACAATCAAATCTAAATTAAGCAAAGGACTGCAAGTAGAATGTATACATAATTATGATCCTGTTTATTTTGATAAAAATGGATTCTTATGTCAAACATTAAAGGCGACTTATGAAAAGGTAACAGGCATGGATGGTACGCCAGTTACAACTACGGGTGGAACTTATGCGAAGATCATGCCAAATATAGTTCCTTTTGGACCTAGTTTTCCTGGGCAAAAGGGCATTGGGCACAATCCGAATGAATGGATGGATCGTAGTGATTTGATTTTAAATGCGAAAATATACGCATTAAGTATAGTGAGGTTGGCTAATGGAGAGAATGATTGAAGTATGTGCAGGTAGTTATCAAGATTGTATAGCTGCATATCAGGGTAGTGCAAAGAGGGTTGAATTAAATAGTGCGTTAAGTGTTGGTGGCTTAACACCAAGTGTCGCAAGTCTAGTTCGTGTAAAACAAGAAACAGACTTAACAGTTATTTGCATGGTACGTGTGCGTGCTGCTGGTTTCTGTTATGAAAAAGAAGATATAGAAATTATGTTTGAAGATGCCAAGATTCTTTTGGATCATGGTGCTGATGGAATTGCGTTTGGTTTTTTAAATGAGGATGGCACAATTTGTGAAGAGGACACAAAAAGAATGATCGACTTGATTCATTCATACAATAAGGAAGCTGTATTCCACAGAGCTTTTGATGTAACGCCAGATGCATTTGAAGCCATTGAAACATTGATTGATTTAGGAGCGGATCGCGTACTTACAAGTGGACAAAAAGCAAAAGCTATGGAAGGTATTGATTTAATTAAAGTATTGAATAATCAATATGGTGATAAGATTCAGATTCTTCCTGGCAGTGGAATGAATGCAGAAAACGCAAAAATGATGATGAATTATACAGGCGTATATCAGGTGCATTCTTCTTGTAAGAATTATAAAGCAGATACAACCACAACAAAAAATGGTGTTTCATATAGTTACTTAGAAAGTCCACATGAGAATGACTATGATGTAGTGGACGTAGAGTTGGTTACAAAATTAGTGAATAGTATCAAGTAAGGCGGGGTTCCCGTCTTTTCTTGTACTAAGTTGTAACTAAGTAAGTCATAACTTAGTAAATGGAAATCTTGTATGTTTGTTGGTAGAGAAAACGAATTAACAAAATTAGAAAAAATGTATTCAACAAATGAATTTCAGTTTGCGGTAATCTATGGGCGTCGAAGAGTTGGAAGGGACTCAAAAAGCAAATTTAATTGGATTGTCGCGAGTGGTTTCGAAGAATGATTCAATCGTATACGATTCATTTGAAAGCTACTGGATGATAGATACATAGATCATGGATGATAAAAAGCATACAATAAAAAATCCATCGATAAAGACTGAATGGATCGGGATACCGAATGATTCAGAAAGATGGAGTGGTTATTGAAATGTTACCGGATGACTGAAAAAGTCTTTTCTTGAATATAAAAATAAAGTTTAATGGCATTTTTTAAATCTGGCTTTACAGAAGATGCGATAGAATACGCAAAAATAATGATATTCGATTAGTTTCGCTTGAAATGATGTAGATGTGCTACAATAGACGTATTAATGGAGGTTGTTTACTCATGAAGCGTAATGAACAAAAAATAGAAAACACTTGGAAAACAGAAGATATATTTAAAGATGAAGCAGCATTTCTAGCTTGCTTAGATACTTGTAAAGAATTAGGAAATGAGCTTTGTGCATACGATGGAAAATTGGATGATGCATCCAACTTATTATCATTTTTAAAAGGATATGAAAAATTAACATGTCTATTAGATGATTGTTTAGGCTATTCTTCTTTGTTGTCAGATCAAGATACGGCAGATGCCCATCATCAAGAATTAAAAGGAAAAGCCAATGCATTAGCGGTTGAAGTTTTTACTAAGCTGTCTTTTAGTGATGTACAAATCATGCAGATTGAAAATTTAGAGTCCTTTTATGCATCTGAACCCATCTTAGAAAGATATCGTGTATATCTAGAAGAAGTATGTCGTTTAAAAGAACACGTATTATCTGAAACAGAAGAAAAATTAATGGCATCCAGCTCATTGATGCAGGATACGCCTTATTCGATTTTTGGAATGTTGAACAATGCGGATTTAAAATTTGAAGATGCGATTGATTCAAAAGGAAATAAGCACACTTTAACTACAGGTACATTTATCCATATGTTAGAGCAGGAAGATGAAGTGTTAAGAGAGAGTGCATATCGTAATTTTTATGCAGGATATGGTTCTATGATCCATACTTTAGCTGCTTGTTTAAATGGACAGACAAATCAGTTGAAATTTAATAGTACAGCACGTAAATATGCATCGAGTTTAGAATGCGCAGTCGATGCGAATAATGTTTCACCAAGAGTGTATGAACAATTGATTGAAACGGTACACAAAAATATTCATGTTTTACATAAATATATGCGAGTACGTAAAGAAGTTATGAAGAAAGAGAAACTTCATATGTATGATCTATATGTGCCTATGGTCAATGAATGTAATGTTCCTGTATCTTTTGAGCAGGCTAAAGAAGATGTCTTACATTCCATTCAATTGTATGGAACTGAATATGCCAAGGTGTATGAAAGAGGATTGAATTCGCGTTGGATCGATGTATATGAAAATGAAGGAAAGCGTTCAGGTGCCTATTCAAGTGGACAAAGAGTACATCCTTTTGTGTTGATGAACTTTGCGAATTCTTTAGATACAGAATTTACTTTAGCTCATGAAATGGGGCATGCGATGCATTCCTATATGTCTACAAAATATCAGGCTCCATTAGATCGTCACTATAAAATATTTGTGGCTGAAGTTGCCAGTACTTGTAATGAAGCTTTATTGATGGATTATTTGCGCAAACAAAACTCAGATTCTAAATTCCAGGCTTATTTGATTAATCACTTTATGGAACAATTTAGAACTACATTATTTAGACAGTGTATGTTTGCGGAATTTGAAAAGATTATCAATGAAAAGACAGCAAACAACGAAGTTTTGACAAGTGATACATTGAATCAAATCTATGCGGATTTAAATAAATTCTATTATGGAGAAGATGTGATTGTGGATGATGAAATTAGTATGGAATGGGCTCGTATTCCACATTTCTATATGAATTTCTATGTATACCAATATGCGACAGGATTTAGTGCAGCTATGGCTCTATCACAAAAATTGCTTCATGGAACACAAGCTGATATTGAAGCATACTTATCTTTCTTAAAGTCAGGATGTACAAAGTCTCCAGTCGAATTATTGCGTATGGCTGGGGTTGATATGGCAAGTCCAAAACCAATTGAAGATGCGATTGAATTGTTTGATTCTTTAATTGATGAATTTGAGAGTATTATGAAGTAGAAAGTCGTTTGACTTTCTATTTTTAGTCATTTTAAAATTAGTAATAGATGAATGACTAAAAAATGATACATTCATTTTCAGAAAATGTATGAAAACTATGGTATGATATTCACGAGGTGAACTAATGAATAAGTTAGAACAAGCACGTACACAAATAGATGCAATCGATCGTGAAATGGCTAAGCTGTATGAAGCACGATTGGATGCAGTAAAAGATGTGATTGCGTATAAAATAGAAAATGATTTACCAATTCTAGATTCAGGTAGAGAGCAGGTTGTAATTGAAAAGAATCTGCAGTTTATTCAGAATCCGGATTATAAAGAATATTATGAGTCTTTTATAAAGTTCATAATGAAAGAATCAAAGGCCTATCAAAGAACGTTGCAGTCGCATGATAAAGTTGGATATTGTGGAGTTGAAGGTGCCTTTGGGCATATGGTGAGCGAGAAGTTGTTTCCTTCCAATCCAAAAGTGGGCGCTTCTAGTTTTGAGGAAGTCTTTCAAATGGTTGTCCATTCAGACGTACAATATGGTGTGATTCCTTTTGAGAATACGAATTCTGGATTGGTTGGAGAAGTCTTAGATTTATTAATGGAATATCCAGTGTATATTCAGTCAATTTATGATCAAAAGATTGAACAATGTTTACTTGGAATTCCGGGCAGTACATTAAAAGATGTGGAGTGGGTCTATTCAAAGGATCAAGCACTTTCACAGTCTAAAGAATTTTTAAAGGAATTAAATGTACAAACGGTGGCCTATCCAAATACGGCGATGGCAGCTCAATATATTTCAGCACAACAGGATGTGCATAAAGCAGCTATTGGTGCTAAGGAAAATGCAGAGTTGTATGGCCTAAAGGTGTTGGCTACAAACATTCAAGAAAATGCGACTAACACAACGCGATTCTTAGTAATTGGATTAAAGCCACAAATGCAGGGCAACCGCTTTAGTATGGTTCTATCGGTTAAACATGAGAGTGGCGCTTTGGCAAAGATCATTGATTGTATTGCCAAGAATGGATTGAATATGGAAAGTATTCAGTCTAGACCGATGAAAAATAAACCTTTTGAGTATTTCTTCTTTGTCGAAATTGAAGGGGATATGTCAAAGGCAAATGATTGTATTCGAGAGGTACAGTCTGTGTGTGAAAGTGTAAAAGTATTGGGAGCATATACTTTAAAGGAGGAAAAATAAGTATGAATTTTGTGAAGGAAAGTGTCAATCAAACACCAATCGTAGATACTGTATTCTCAATTGTTGCCAAGGCAAAAGAGGCTAAGGCTAAGGTGGGAAGTGAAAATGTTGTAGATGCGACAATTGGTTCTTTATATGATGAAGAGGGAACTTTGGTTGCCTTAGACAGTGTATTTAGTTCATTAAAAAACTTGGATAATAAAGTATTGGCAGCCTATGCAGCTAGTTTTACAGGAAATCCAGACTTTAGACAAAAAGTATATGACTGGGTATTGAATGGAAATTCACACTTAGAACATGAAGTTATCGCAACACCTGGAGGAACCGGTGCCGTTGGTATGACTTTACAAGAGTGTCTAGATGAGGGACAAACAGTTGTCTTGCCAGAAATCGCATGGGGTTCTTATGCACTAATGGCACAGATGCACAATTTGAATGTGGAAAAATATAGTTTATTTGAAGAAGATCACTTTAATTTAAAATCTTTTAAATCGGCATGTAAAAATGTGATGGAAAAACAAAATCGTTTAGTCATTGTGATCAATGATCCTTGTCACAATCCAACTGGTTATTCTTTGAGTGAAGACGAATGGAAAGAAGTCATTTCTTTCTTGAATGAATGTTCAAAAACACATGCCGTAGTATTGTTGAATGATATTGCGTATATTGATTTTTCTTCTAGACAAGAAAAGGCGAAAGAATATTTTGCACAGTTTGATCAAATTGAGAAAAATTTTGTCGTAATTGTCGCATTTAGTTTATCAAAATCAATGACAAGTTATGGCCTTCGTTGTGGAGCCGCCATTGTGTTAGGACAAGAAAAAGAAGCAGTTCGACAAGTAAAAATTGTGTTTGAAAAGGATGCGCGTGCGACTTGGTCAAATATCAACAATGGAGCTATGGCTACATTTGTAGATGTATTAGACAATCATAAAGATGCGTATGATAAAGAAAGATTGCACTATGTAAATTTATTAAAAGAACGTGGAGACATCTTTGTCAAAGAAGCGAAGGAAGTGGGATTAAAACATTATCCTTACAAAGAAGGATTCTTCGTAACTTTATCTATGGATAATGAAACACGTGACAAATTCCATGAGGCATTAATGGAAAACAACATTTTTACCGTCAAAGTAAATTTGGGTATTCGTGTTGCGATTTGTTCTTTATCGGTTGAAAAGACAAAGGGACTCGCAAAAAAGATGAAGGATATTTTGGATACAGTAGCTTAATACTGTATCTTTTTTTTCATCCACATATGTGGGACTCCTTCATCATCGTCGACATGACCAAACTGAATGTAGCCTTGTTTTTCATAGAATGGGCAGATACGAACTTGTGCGTGTACTACGATTAAGTCTCCATTTATTTTTTTGATTTCTTTTTCAGCTGTTCTAATTAATAGGTTACCTATATGTTGATTTCGATATTCCTTTAATACGGCTACCCTTCCAATAGTGTAATGATCGTTTTCTTTGAAGAAACGACATGTGCCGATGGGTTTTCCTTCATCAAAGACAACGATATGATGACTAATAGTGTCGATTTCATCAAATTCGTTTTCAAAGCCTTGTTCTTTCATGAATACTTCAATACGAATATTTTTGGCTTCTTGTGGCAAGGTTGTAAAAATTTTTGTGTACATATTATTCCTCTTTCTTTCTGATACATTAACAACTCAAAAATAGAAAGTCAAATTTGTGGTATAATAAGGAGAAAGTTAGGTGGGTTGCGTATGCATATTTTTGAAGAGTCTTTAAATCGTTTTATTAAAAATTCATGGATATATTATGAGGCAAATGATCCTTATTATGCAGGTAAGATTGAGCGTATTTCAATTGAAAGAGTGCATGATCGGATTTTATATTATGAAGTAAAGGCTATTATTCAAACACGTTGGAATGAGGAAATTATTAACTTTAGAGTGAATGAATATGGTACGATATTAACTACAAATTGTACTTGCTCACAAGAGACACATAAAGGGTGTGTGCATTTAGTAAGTGTAGTGCGTGCCATTAATGCGATCAATCCCCAGACTTTTCCGTTTTGCGTGGAGTATCAACAATATATTGAAGAAAAAAATCGTCAGGAAGAATTGGAAAGAAAGCGTCGTAGAATTCATAGTTTGAATCAGGCGGCATTTGATTTTCTGAAAGAAAAACAAGAAGATAAAGTTAACAATTTCTTTAAAGAAAACGAGAATCGAATTCGTTTGACGTTGCATCCTTCAAATTCGTATTATTATGATCAGACGGCATTTAAATTAAAGATTCAAGTGAATCGTGCATATACAGTAAAGAATATTCAAACTTTAATGCGAGGCTTTTTTGAAAAGAAATTGGAATCTTTTGGGAAAAACACACAGATTTATTTAAATCCAGAAGATTTGGATGAGCCAAGTCAAAAGATTTATTCATTTTTGATGAAATATACTTTTTCAAAAGATTGGCAAAAAGACGGGGAAATCTATTCGGAATGTCTGGATGATTTCTTTGATTTAAATGTATCTTTGCCTAATGACTATACCGAATTTAAAACGGATGAAAAAGATATAAAATTAGTTATAAAATTGGTTGAATATGATGATTGTTTCGAACTCAATGTAGATTTGGATGATAATTTTCTAATTGGTAATAAACATTTCTATGTAGTGGATTATAAAAATATTACGCGATATACATTGGATGCGGATGGCTTTTTAGCTTCACTTGCGTATAATATTTCGCAAGAAGATGGTTGGTTGATTAAAAAAAGTGATTTTAGAGCTTTTTACTTACAATGCTTGCAGCCATATATGGATTATATTCAATTAGAAACGAATGTAGATGTAGAAAAATATGCGACTGTAATTGAGAATATTCGTGTGTATTCAGATCTTGAAAATGCGAATATGATTGTATGGGGAAACTATCTAGAAAATAATCAAAAAAAGAGTTTTTTCACAAATACAGATTCCAACCAAATTGCCAGTATAGAAGCAATTATTTCGCATTATGCGGTAAAGATTGAAGATAATAAGGCTGTATTTAAAGGTCGAAGCGATGCGTTATATAATTTTTTGGATCATGGAATTCCTTTGATTCAAAAACAAGCGGATGTGTATGTGTCTGAGGAATTGAAACGTTTAAAGAATCGTCGCAGTATGAATTTAAGTGTAAAGGTCTATGTTCAAAATGATTTATTGAAGATGGAACTAGATAGTGATGTGAACGCAGATGAATTGTCGCATATTTTAAATGCGTATCGAAAGAAGAAAAAGTTTTATCAGTTAAAGAATGGTGAAATGATTGATTTGGAAGATACAGGTTTAGAACAGTTGAATGAATTGGCTTCTACAATGAATTTAACGACAAAGGATTTCAGGAAGGAAACAATTGAAAAACCAGCATATCAGGCTTTCCATTTAATGGATGTGGATTCAGAATTGGATGTTCGTAATGATGATTCGGTTACAGAATATACAGATCGATTAATGAAAGTGAAAGAACAAACGATTCAATTGAAGGATGAGTATAAATCTTTATTGCGCACGTATCAGCAGCAGGGCATTCAATGGTTGTATGATTTGAAAAACATGAATTTAAATGGAATTCTTGCCGATGATATGGGGCTTGGAAAAACCATTCAGGTATTGGTGTTTTATGAACAGTTTGTTTCAAAGGATAAACCGAGTTTGATTGTATGTCCAAGTAGTCTTATGTATAACTGGATGTCTGAAATTGAAAAGTTTAAGATTGGTGTGGATGCTGTTTGTGTTACGGGAACGCAAGAAGTTCGTAAAGAGATTATTCAGGAAAATCACGAACTCTATATTACGACATATGATTATTTGCGTAGGGACGTTGAATTGTATATGCCTATGGAATTTGAATATATTGTTCTAGATGAGGCACAGTTTATTAAGAATCCTAAGACAAAGAATGCGCAAAGTGTAAAGGTTTTAAAAAGTAAACATCGTTTGGCATTAACGGGAACGCCAATTGAGAATAGTTTAAGTGAATTGTGGAGTATCTTTGATTTCTTGTTGCCAGGCTATCTATATAGTTTGAATTATTTCACAAAGAATTTTGAGAAACCCATTCAGATGGGGGATGATGACAGGCAGTCCAAACTTCAAAAGTTGGTGTCGCCATTTATTTTGCGTAGAACGAAAAAACAAGTGTTGAAGGATTTACCGGATAAGGTTGAGAAAGATATGTGGTTAAACTTTAGTCCGGAGGAAAAGCAGTTGTATCTTGCAAATCTTGCCCAAGTCAATGAGCAGCTTCAGCAACAATTAGAATTGGAACAAGTGGATTCGATTTTGATCATCGCGATGATGACGCGTCTTCGTCAGATTTGTTGCGAACCAAGAATGTTATATGAAAACTATAAGGGTGAGAGTACAAAGTTTACAATGTGTCTTGAATTGATTGAGACATTAAAAGAGAATGGTAAGAAAGTCTTGTTGTTTTCAAGTTTCACAAGTATTTTTGATTCCTTTATCGAAGAGTTTAATCAGCGAGGCATCAAATACCATATGATTACGGGTGCAGTTGATAAGAAGAAGCGTAAAGAAGAAGTAGATGCTTTTCAGAGTGATGATTCGGACGTATTCTTAATTTCATTAAAGGCTGGTGGAACTGGACTAAATCTGACTAAGGCACAAGCTGTGATTCATTATGATCCTTGGTGGAATGTGAGTGCGCAAAATCAAGCAACAGATCGTGCGTATCGTATTGGTCAGACAAAGAATGTGTTAGTGTATCAGTTGTTGATGAAGAACACAATAGAAGCGAAAATCTATGAGATGCAGAAGCGCAAAAAAGAGATGAGTGATATATTTGTCGAAAATTCAAATGGTGGCATTTCGACTTTATCCAAGGAAGAATTGAGGGATTTATTCTCTATGGAATAGGAACTATATAATTTTTTGAAATATATAGTTCTTTTTTATGAAAGTGTGTTAAAATAGAAGTAATGAAAGGGATTACAAAACGGTGATAAAATGAATAGAAGTGCAGGAATCTTATGTCCTGTTTTCTCTATCCCTGCAAATCAAGGGATTGGTGATTTAGGGCAAAAAACAATTCGAATGATAGATATTATTGCGGATGCAGGGTATACCATATGGCAAATCTTGCCTTTGCAGATGACAGGCCCCACTCATTCTCCATATCAGACATATTCTAGTTTTGCGGGGGATCCTATCTATATTAACTTGGATCGTTTGTGTGAAATGGGGTTGTTGACGCAAAGCTCAATTGTGAATTGTAATAAGTTTAAAGACTTTGTTGAATATGACAAGATTCGTGAATTCAAGGAATCTTATTTTCAAAAGGCCTTTAAAGTTTTTAAAAAGGAATTTGATTCATTTAAAGAAGATTTTGAAGCATTTAAGCGTGATGCGTTTTGGCTAGAGGATTGGTCTGCCTACTCTTTATTTAAGAGCTTTTATAATGGGGCTCCATGGTTTGAGTGGGAAGATGAATATAAGAACTGGCCAGAAAATCGTGATATTGATTTGGATGATTATAAAGATGAGATTTTTTATATTGAATTTTTACAGTTTGTTTTTTATAAACAATTGGATGAAATTCAAATGTATGCGCACGCAAGAAATCTTAAAATCATGGGAGATATGCCATTCTATGTAGATTTAGATAGTGCGGATGTATGGTGCAACCGTAAAGCTTTCTTATTGGATGAAGAAGGAAAACCAGAATATATTGCGGGTTGTCCACCAGATTATTTTAGTGAAACTGGGCAACGTTGGGGAATGCCAATTTATGATTTTGATGCGCAGGAAAAAAATGGATATCTTTTCTGGTGCAATCGTATGAGTTGGATGAATCGTTGTTACGACATGGTGAGAATCGATCATTTTAGAGCGTTTGATACATATTGGAAGATTCCAGAATCTTGTCCTACTGCCATTGAGGGAAAATGGATCTTGGGCCCTGCTCATAAATTGATGGATGCGATTTTAAAGGCATGCCCAAACATTGTCTTAGTGGCAGAAGATTTAGGTTTGATTCGTCCTGAGGTTATTGAACTTGAGGAAGATTATGGAATTCCAGGAATGGATGTTTTATTGTTTAGAATGGAAGCTAAACAATTAAAGAAAAAGGCAAAGAAAAACTCTGTATTATATACAGGAACACATGATAATGCGACATGCAATGAGGATTATCATACGTATGATTCAAATAAGCGTATTAGTTTGCGTCGTTTCTTTAAAAACCAAGGCTATTCAAGCCGTGCCTTTAATGAAATGTTGTGTCAGTTTGCGTTAGATAGTAATGCAGATACAGTAATTCTTCCTATTTGGGATATTTGTGGATATAAAGAAGAGGCTAGAATCAATACACCTGGAACAGTATCAAACAAAAACTGGACTTGGAAGTTAAAAGATTTTAAGACATTTCCAGATAAGGTAATGAAGACAAAAGAATGGATTGAAAAATCGAATCGCTAAGGGGCAGTCTTGCTCCTTTTCTTGTGTATTGTTAAAATAAGATGGAGGTGGAAACAATGAAAAAGTTAATAACGATTTTATGTTCGTTTGTTCTATGTATATCTTTGTTTGGGTGTCAAAAAGAGACAAAGGATTATATCGCAAAGATTGAAGTGAAGGACTATGGAACAATTACATTAAAGTTGGATGGGAAAACAGCTCCAATTACTGTACAAAACTTTGTAGATCTTGCCAAATCCGGCTTTTATGATGGATTGACATTCCATCGAATTATTGAAGGATTCATGATTCAGGGTGGTGATCCTAACGGAAATGGTACGGGAGGATCGGATAAAACCATTAAGGGTGAATTTAAGGATAATGGTGTAAAAAATAATATTAAACACAAGCGTGGTGTTATTTCTATGGCAAGAAGCTCAGATTATGATTCAGCCAGTTCACAATTCTTTATTATGCAAGAAGACAATGATTCATTAGATGGGCAATATGCTGCCTTTGGACATGTCACAAAGGGAATGAAGGTTGTGGACAAGATTTGTGAAGATGCAGATCCAATGGATGATAATGGAACAATTGCACAAAGTAAGCAGCCGGTTATTAAAACAATTACAGTATCTGAAATTAACGACTAGAGTAATCTAGTTGTTTTTTTGATTTGACATCTTGAGTTAGTTAATGTAAACTCAATTTGTTTCAACTAACTGAGGTGTGTTATGATCAATAAAAAATTATTATTTTCAGTTAAGGAAAGTATTCCTTATATTAAAAAGAATGTTATGTATCAATGGATTGGACTTATTTGTAACGTATGTTCTACGGCCTGTTTATGTTTGATTATCACAAAACAAGATAATTATTTTCTTTATATTGGAATGATTTTAGTCTGTTTAATTATTCGATATATTGTAAATCAAAAGGCAATTGAGATGTCGTATTCATCGAGTCATATTGTAAAAGAAACATTGCGTACTCAATTGTATAAGAAGCTATCTAAAATTGGAATTGGATATACAAATAAATGGAGTACGGCAGAAATTGTGCAATTATCTAGTGAAGGTATTGAACAATTAGAAACCTATTTTGCCAGTTATATTCCGCAATTCTTTTATTCTTTAATTGCACCAATGACTTTATTTATTGTCATTTCTTTTATGAATTTTAAAGCCGCTTTGGTCTTACTTGTTTGTGTTCCGCTAATTCCAATGTCGATTGTATTTGTACAAAAGTTTGCGAAAAGATTATTAAATCGTTATTGGGGGCAATACACAAAATTAGGGGATAGTTTTCTAGAAAATCTTCAAGGATTGACTACACTTAAAATATATGAAGCAGATGGTTATTATCATAAGAAGATGAATGTGGAAAGTGAAAATTTTCGTAAGATCACAATGCGTGTTTTGACAATGCAGTTAAATTCCATTACTGTCATGGATCTAGTTGCCTATGGAGGAAGTGCATTGGGCATTGTCTTTGCGTTAACGAGCTCGCAAGATTTATTTCAAACATTATTTATTATTTTGATTTCAGCAGAATTCTTTATTCCTATGCGCCAATTGGGGTCTTATTTTCATATTGCGATGAATGGTATGGCGGCTAGTGATAAATTGTTTGGAATATTAGAGATGGAAACAGAAGAGAAACAAGAAGTAGATTTAAAGGATTGTTCTATATCTGCATCCAATCTTTGTTTTGGATATGCTGATAAGGAAGTATTACATGCCATTCATTTTAAAGCTGATAAAGGAATGATTGGTTTTGTGGGTGAGAGTGGTAGTGGAAAAAGTACGATTGCCTCTTTACTGATGGGACAATATTCGAATTATAGGGGTGAATTAAAGTTATCTGGCTATGAAATCAAAGATATAAACGTCTATCCATATATGACTTTAGTTTCTTTAGAAAGCTACTTGTTTAGTGGAAGTCTTAGAGATAATTTAGCTATGGCTAAAGATGTGTCTGATAAAGAAATGAATATAGTTTTAGAAAAAGTAGGTATCTTTGATTATGTGAATGAACAAGGTGGATTGGATATGCGTATTTTAGAGGGTGGTAAAAATCTATCTGGAGGACAAAGACAACGCTTAGTTTTGGCAAGAGCGTTATTGAAGGATTCACCCATCTATATTATGGATGAGGCAACAAGTAATATTGATGTAGAGAGCGAAAATAAAATCATGGAAGTATTATATGAATTGTCAAAAGAAAAGCTTGTGCTTTGTATTTCGCATCGTCTGGCAAATCTAATTCATGCAGATGCGATTTATTGTTTGAAAGATGGAAATATTGTAGAGAGTGGAACACATGAGGGGTTGCTTCAACAAAAGGGTGTGTATTGTGAGTTGTTTAATACGCAAAAAGAATTAGAAAGATATGGTGCCTAATATGAGTACAATTCAAATATTTTCACGTTTAATTAAACTTGTATTTCCCTTAACAGGATTTATGATTTGTGCCATTTTAATGGGGGCTGCAGGCTTTTTATGTGCCATCTTTATTCCTGTTCTATCAAGTATGGCATTGGTGAAGGATCCTACGTTTAGTTTTCATACGATTGTGATCTTGTTGTTTGTGTGTGCCCTTTTAAGAGGAATCTTACGTTATGCAGAGCAGGCATGTAATCACTATATTGCGTTTAAATTATTAGCTCGAATTCGTGATCAGGTGTTTGGGGCATTAAGAAAGTTGTGCCCTGCAAAATTAGAAGTAAAAGATAAAGGAAGTTTAATTTCTTTGATTACTTCCGATATTGAATTGTTGGAAGTGTTTTATGCACATACCATTTCTCCTATTTGTATTGCGTTTGTCACAAGCTTAGTTTGTATCATTATCCAAATACAGTTTGATTGGATTTATGGACTTTATTCACTATTTGCTTATGTTGTGGTGGGTGTGGTTTTACCTGTCGTTATTTCTAAACAATCAAGACAGATTGGTGTAGAGTATCGTAAAGAAGCTGCCAATCTAAATAGTTATGTATTAGAGAGTATGCGTGGCTTAAAGGAAAGTATGCAGTATATGGATACGGATAGTCGTTTATTGGGCTTGAATGAGAGAACTTCTATTTTGGCTACACGCGAAAAGGAATTGAAGCATTTTCAGGCAAAGACAGTTTCATTAACAAACCTATGCGTTGTCTTATTATCTTTAGGTTTATGTTTGATTCATATATCTATGAATAGTTCAATGGAATCCACGATTGTATCGGGTGTTCTTCAAATATCTTCTTTTGGACCTGTTATCGCACTTGCAAATTTAGGCTCAACTTTATCACAGACAATTGGGGCTGGACAAAGAGTTATTTCTTTATTGGATGAAACACCTATGGTTGAAGAGGTAGTAAATGGTAATGAAGCTAAATTTAATAAATTAGATATTTCAAATGTAGATTTTGCGTATGACGAAGAACGAATCTTAAAAAATATGAATTTGAGTATTCGAGAAAATGAAGTGATTGGAATTCAAGGTAAGAGTGGTAGTGGAAAGAGTACTTTATTAAAATTGTTGATGCGTTTTTGGGATGTTTCAAAGGGAGAAATCTTAGTAGATGGGATTGATATTAAGCGTTTAAATACTTCTAATTTAAGAAAAAATGAAGGATATGTAACGCAGGAAACGATTCTTTTCCATGATACGATAGAAAATAATTTAAGAGTCGCTAAGCAAGATGCGACGATGGAAGAAGTTCAAGAGGCTTGCAAAAAAGCGAATATTCATGAGTATATTCAATCTTTGCCAAATGGCTATAAAACATTAGTGGAAGAACTTGGTAGTTCTTTATCGGGTGGAGAAAGGCAAAGAATAGGACTAGCACGTATGTTTTTACATGATGCGAAACTTGTTTTATTGGATGAGCCAACGAGTAATTTGGATAGCTTAAATGAGGGGGCTATCTTAAAATCAATTTATGAAGAAAGAAAAGATAAGACCATTGTTTTTGTATCACACCGTGAATCAACTCTTGCACATTGTGATCGTGTGATTCATATGGAATCTGAAAGGGTCAGCTAATGGATAAGCGTGAAAAAGAAATGCGTACAGTGTATGAGATGATACATTTGTATTGCAGAAAGAATCATAAAGATAAAGAGTTGTGTTCAGAGTGTTTGGCTTTGTATGAATATGCAAAGATGCGCATTGAAAAGTGTCCTTTTATGGAAACAAAGACGTTTTGTTCGCAATGCAAGGTGCATTGTTACAAGTTGGATAAAAGAGAAAAGATACGTAAGGTGATGCGTTTTTCTGGACCTAGAATGTTGGTGTATCATCCTGTCATGGCGATTCGTCATTTGTACTACCAAATTACAGATAAATAGAAAAAATATGCATGTTGATCGAAAATAACTTCGAAAAATATGCATTTTTGTTTAAAATAACATCGAAAAATATGCATAAAAGTAAAAAATATCCTCGAAAAATATGCAAAAATGATATAATGTGACTAGGAGGTATTTATGTTAAGAAGAAAGTTTTATGATACATTGTTGAAGTGGTCAAAAGAAAAAAATCAAGAGTGTTTATTGGTTCGTGGTGCAAGACAAATTGGTAAGACATATATTATTGATTATTTTGGAAAGAATAATTATAAGAGTTATATTTATTTAAATTTTATCGAGAATCCACAATTAAAGATGTAGTGTTGCGCGCAAAATGCAAAAATGTTGCAAATAAAATGCAAAAAATAGGTTTTAAAAAAAGACATTTTAAACGGCTTTTAAACGCCAAATAAATGTCCTTTTTTTATGCTTATTTTCTGTTTCTTATTTTGATTAAATCACACACTTCACAATTCAAAACTGAGCATATTTTTTCAATATGTTCTAGACTGATTCTATCCACCATTTCCCAATATATTTCATTAATCGTGTTAGGTCTAATACCAGTCTTTCTAGCAAGTTCTGCCTGAGTCATTTTCTTATTTCCTAATAGTTCAGACAGGTATATTTTAATCGCCATAGCAACGCCCCTTTAAGTGAATTTTATCACCCCCAAACATTGCTATAACATTATTGATATTTTATATCGTATTTTGATATTTTACTTGTAATTTCTTATAATCAATTCTTTATATCTAGAATCGCCATCTTTAACAAGATTGTTATTTCTTTCCACCTCTTCTATATAAAAGTCTGAATACAACTCTCTTATGAATGCACAATCATTATAGGAAAGAATAAACTTACCTTTTATATCTTTTAGAATATCTCTTAATTTAATATGATCTTCTTCGTCAAACAAGTTACCATAATATTTTTCAGTCTTATAATATGGTGGATCTAAATAAAACAGAGCATTGTTTCTATCATATACCTTAATAAGGTTATCATAGTTTTTATTCTCTATGACAACTCTATTTAAACGTTTACTGATTTCAGGAAGCATATTCACCGAATACGATATATTTTTAGCGTTTGTTCCATATGTTTTTCCGTCAGCCCCAAAAGATACCTTTATTAAATATAGAAAGCGTGCTGCTCTTTGAATATCAGTTAATCCATTGATATTCATTTGTTCTTTATAGTTAATAAAAATCTCTCTAGAATTTAATAAGAATTCACATTCTCTTTGGACTTCCTGAGCGTGGTATTTAACGCATCTATATAGGTTAACTAAATCACCATTTAGATCGTTATACACCTCTAATTGCTTACTGTTATGTTCTTTTGCAAATAATACCCATCCTGCACCTCCAAACACTTCGATATAACGTGATGGTTGCTCTTTAGGAAACCTGCTTAATATCTCTTTTCTAAGTAACTTTTTACCGCCAATCCATGGTATAAAACTATTCATTTTTAATCTCTCCTTCCACACAAAGGGCATTGCTATGAAAAGGAGAGTAGGATAGCATTTCCTACTATCCTACAAATTACTTACACAAACTATTTACAATGCTTTGAATTGCATCATAGTTATACCCAGCAGCTGTTAAACGGGCCTTACGATCAGCTCCGTTTCCCCAATTACCAGCAATAACCTCTTTAGCAATTGCTTCGTTGGATTTACCAGGCTTTGATCCATATGATTTTTCATTAACTTTTGCTTGAACTGCATCATAATTGTAACCTGCGCTAGTTAAACGATTCTTACGATCAGCTCCGTTTCCCCACTTACCGGCAATAACTTCATCTGCCAACTGATCAATGGTTTTTGTTGGTTTTGGAGCAGGGTTTGAATCTCCTACCATTTGATTTACTAATGATTGAATAGCGTTATAATCGTAACCTGCGCTAGTTAAACGGTTCTTGCGATCAGCTCCGTTTCCCCACTTACCAGCAACCACCTCTCTTGCAACTTCCTCACTGGATTTTTTGTTACCTGTAGATGGTGTAGATGGAGATTCAGCTCCATTCATCATTTGATCATACCATTGTTGAGCTTTTTGCATGTACGCATCTCTTTGCTCATCCTGTAATCGACCAGGGCAAGATGTAGCTGCGAAATGATTATGAGGGAATACATTTACTTTCCATTGAGGACGTCCCAATCCATAATACTTACATAGCGCTGCAACTAAATGAGTTCCTGCATCTAAGCATGCTTCACTAATATATCCGCCTTCTTTATTAGCATGTTCAATTCCAATACTTGAACAGTTAGCATCCCAGTTACTTGCATGCCATGCTGTATCACTATCCCAAACCAACTGTCCAATACGACCTGAAGATTCAACTTGATAGTGTGCTGAAGCTGGTCTGTTTTGCCATACAGAATAACATCCTTCTACAGTTAAATCGCCTGCGTTATAATGAATGATAATTTTATTGATTTTTCGTCCTGAACGCCCACTAGTATAGTGCGTGTTCAGGATTTTATTTACATCAGCATTTAAGTTTTTCCAATCCATTACTCATCACTTCCTTCCACACCTTTTCCCATGGCGTTAAGTTCTTCTTCCATTTCTGGAGTAATTACAATATCTTTTACATCTTCATTCATTTTCTTCACCTCCTGATTTTTCTAACAATTCCACTCCAGTAGAGATAGAATCTTGAAGCAACTTTCTTTGTTCACGAATATTAGCAATAAACTCATGAATAGCAGGTGCTCCCGCTGAAATAATCAAACCTGAAATGATATTGCCTACATATGGAATTGTTTCATTCATATCGAAGTATTTAAATACATCGATGCTAAACATGAACGCAAACAAAACACCTAATAATGCAGCCAATACATCCGCTGGTAGATACTTCATTACCTTATTACCTAAGACTACTTTTAAGCGTTCAACGATAAATTGAATCAACACCGCAAAAACGATCAATAATAATAGTAATGATGTTGTTTTCGAAATATCCATTACATATTCCTCCTTTCATCGCTCATTCTATAAAAATAAATAAGTCGAAAATAAGACTTTAAAACATAATTAAAAGGTAACGAAATTAATCGTTACCTTGATTTCTAGTCAGTACAAACCAACCATCTATTCCTTTTTCATAATCACCAAATATTTCTGTTTTTAATGCGTAACTATTACAATGCTTCAACAGTCCAAAATATGAATCAACTACTCGTGTAGCGTGCTCTAAAGTACAATCTCCTTCATTGTATCGTTTCATCACGCCTTTTAAGTTCCTTTTAATTCTTAAGGAGGTGCTTTTCCTTATTTTAATATGTGTAGGCCATAAGCGAAAACCACAAAATTCAATTCCTTGATTGATTGGTCTAATACAGGTCTTTTGGTTCATTTCCATTTTCATGACATCATTCGCGAACTTTTCTAGTTTTTGATGCCATTCTTTTATTTGTTTCTTATCATCAGAAAGCACCACAATATCATCCTGATAACGTATATAACACTTGATTCCTAATGTCCTTTTAGCATATTGGTCTATCTGATCATTGTAAACATTCGCTAACATCTGTGAAATCAAAGCGCCCACTGGCATTCCTTTATCATATAAACGTTCGCTCATTTCAACATCTTTAGGACGCATGCCTCTAGGCAAACCAAAAGGCATATCAGGGCTTTCTATGCGGGTTGCAAGCCATCTAACAACACGATCATCCTTAATTTTCTTCTTCAATACATCAATCATGACTTTATGATCTACTCTATAAAAGTATTTGCTAAAGTCTATTTTTAAGTAATACCACTTGTTTAAATCAGATACATCTAAGCCGTTTTTCAGCCTATTGTATCTTTTGCTATTGACTAATTTAAGCCAATAATGAAGCCTTTTAACTGCTGCAATTTGTCCTTTTCCTTTGATGCAAGCATAAGAATCCTTGATGTACATCCTAGTAAACATAGGACTTAAAACTTGATAAAACGCCCACTGTTTTATCACTTCAGGAAAGTCTTGAGCAAGGATCAAACGACACTTTGGTTCATAAATATAGAACTCTTTATATTTAGGATAATCAGCAACTTCGCTTCTTAATTCATTTTGAATCTTAACTAGATTTGCTTCTAGGTTTTGGGTAAATATGAGTACATCTTTTCTATATCTTTTATTTTTACGAGCGTTTAAATAAGCCTTGTATATGTTTTCATCGCTAACGATATAGTCATATGCGTTCTTTATTTTCGCCATGATCATCACCTAATTTTAAGATGCTTAACGGAGTTCATTTAACATTACTATCAGTTTTCATCTTTATTTATTTTTTGCTTATTCAGCATGGAATTAGACTCCTTTATTCCCTTGATTTGAAATGATAGACGTATCCATCATATACCTAATTGCAAGAGCAGAGCGGAGCGAAAACCTGCATTGTGATTCGAATTGGAGCGTGGGTCATTCAAGTTTACAGCGAACACGCCTGCATTGCTACCATTATCCCAATTGCCACCACGAAAAGGCAAATCATATAGTCCAATCCCATTACTCTTTATAGGGTTAGAGCGGAGCGAAAACCTCTATCATTGTCAGAGTTGGAGCGTGGGTTGTTGAGATTCAAAGCGAACACGCCTGCATTCGAATAGTTCCAAAAAGCGCCACCACGAAAAGGTCTTCATAATAATCTAATCCCATAAGGATAAAGCGGAGCGAAAACCTAAATCGTCCCAAGTATTGGAGCGTGGGTTGTTCAAATTCAAAGCGAACACGCCTGCATTGCTAGAATTATTGAAGCCGCCACCACGAAAAGGCAAACGCTAATAGCCTAATCCCAAAATAGCATAAAAGAATAGAGTGGAGCGAAAAAGGGCTCACAATTCATCTAATCCTTATGACTTTTTTGACATGTATAACAAAGAGATTTACCAAAATTTTTCATTGAATATTCATAAGACTTAGGAGTTATTCTTGTGCCACATTTCTCACAAACATATGGTTTATCAACAGCTTTATTTCCTGTTTTTTCTTTTTCAGCCTTAATCCAACCACCTAACATCTTGCCGACTTTATCTAATCTTCTAGACATTTCCATATAGTGGTTTTCGCCTTTAAAATATTGCAAGTCAAATGCTAATCTTACATAAACCTTTAATACAGCTAGTTCTACATCCATTTTTTCAAGTGTTGTAGTCTTAGCGTATTTTTTATTAGCTGCAATTGCATATTCAAGAACTGAATCCATCTTTTTTTTAATATCTTGAACTAAAGAAAATTTTTGACTCTTTGGAAAATGATCCAACAATGGATAGACATATAGCAACATATCATAAACCTCCTGCTGTATGATCAGCTGCGTTTCATACGAACCTAATTGATTATCCATTGTTACCACCTCAGGTAGATTATAACATGCGTAATAATATACACAATAAAAAATAATCCCACCAGCTTAATCGCTGGTGGGAATGATTGCCACTTACGTGGCAAAAACAGAACACTGATACCAAAATTACAGACCGACAAAAGCGGAGCGAAAACCTCTAGCACCGTCAGAGTAGGAGCGTGGGTTGTCGAGATGCAAAGCGAACACGCCTGCATTCGAACAGTGCCAAAAAGCGCCACCACGAAAAGGCAAACGCTCTCCCTTGTTTCGCATATAGATATAATCTCCATGATTTGCTTTTGTTCCATCAGGATAAATTGCTAAAGCCTTTAAGATTTCAGGCGGAGTGATACTTCCATCTGCTGTCATATCTTCAAATTGTCCTGCTGCATACGGATCACCATTAGTCTGTTGATGTGCTAGAGTTGTTACTAATTTAGGCATTCCTTTCGATGTATTTTCAGTACCTGGATCTACTGTATAATCGAACTTTAATGTATTAGCAGATTTTGGCGCAACCAAGTTTCCACTCTTATCAATCGCTTTCCAATGGCTAGAATTTTCAGCCATATTTGCATCACATGCTGCATTATTATCAGCAATAACTTGGATTTCACCATCAACTAATCGAAGTCCTCCAACCCATTCCCATACATTTCCATTCAAATCAAAGATACCAGAATTACTTCCATCATGTGCCCATGTGACTGGGCCTGAACCTGTTCCAACTCTACCTGTTTTTCCATCATATTTATAAGTTTCAACACCTTTTTCATGCGGATATGATACATCGCTTCCGTAATTGTTGTTGCCTCTTGGGAAGTATCCGTTCTTTTTACACCACAAAGCAATCGCAGCCCATTCAGCATTTGTCATTAAATGCCATCCTTTACCTTTGTTTTCACAAGCTTTTCTTGCTGTATCAAAATCAATATAAACTTTTGGATCTTGCATTGGTAAAGAGTATGCTCGATCATTCACTACGATATTTTGATACTTACTAATATAAATTTCATCTTTTTCTACACCATTAACAATAAAGGCTGGATGTACTGAATTAGAACCACCTTCAATTACATCTGAAATTTTAAATTTAGGAATTCTAACCATGATTGACGGATTTCCTAAATCATCAAATAATACTGTATTTTTCCCGCCAGTCGCTGCTTCAACCGCTAACTTGATTGCATCAAAATTTGTCTCCATTATTTTTCTACCCCCCACAATGTAATATCCACTTTTTTAATATCAAAAGGAACTGCTACCTTGTTGAATTTTGTGTGCCCTTCTTCATCCACACCATCTTCTACATATTGATATTCTCTAGCTGAAATGTCGATTTGAGCCACATATTTATTCGCTAGTCCCATGCACAAACATCCAAATTCATCCATACAAATATCGATATGCATTGGATCATCACGTTCATACTTGGCTAGATTCAACATTAATTCATCATTGAAAATGATTTTATTTCCAATGATTTCATAGTCAATCTTTGCTCCTTCGTTCTTATTGATTATCTTTGCACCATTCATTAATATCGTCCTCCTGTTACTTTATATTTTAATTTCACATTTTTGGCACTGCCTTTAAATGCCAATTTAAACCCATTTAACTGTTTGTCAAAAACTTCAATTGTTTCAATATTTCCATCCGTTTCTGACACTTCGATTTGAACCACATAATCAAAATTAGACCTTTTTTCTTTAATCGGAACCGTTATCGAAGCTGATGAAAATGGATATTTATTTGTGTTTTTGATAGTTACCACACCGAATTCACCATGATTTTCTGCAGCTGATCTTTGTAGTTGAAGCATTTCTTGTTGCAAAGCCAGAGCAAGAATCTGATTTGCAAGAATCCCTTCTTCCATGTTGTTATAGTTCTTGGCATTTCTCGGTGTTCCTTGTTGAATCACATCACCTTCTGCACGAACTATATCTGCAGTTCCATCTTTATTGTTTGTAATTCGTCTACGCATTGGATATTGCGTTACGTGATCGAGCCATTTTGTTGCTTTATACAATAATCCCATACTAGCTTACCTCCATAAAATTAATCGTTATCTTTACAATAATTCCTTCATTCAAAGGATTGAATTTAATGTTTTCAGCCTTTTTATAAAATAGATCTCCTGATGTGTCATATAAGGCGATTTCAGATACAGTTACTTCTTGACTGATTGATGGGTTAAGTTGTAAATGCAATACCAACTCCGATTCTTTCTCTTCAATACTGTTAATCGTTGCCTCATAATAGGTGTTTTGGATCTTATACTTTGCTGAAACAATTTCTCTATGTGCATGAGATACCAAACCTTTAAATGCCTTCGTACTAAATGGCATATCCATACCTCCTAATCTTCGCCACAATAATCGTTATCCTCTTGGGCAAATAAAAGCGGTGTGGCGTAGTTTTCTATATCCACGTTTATTTGTCCGTTCTCTTCATTACCAACGCCCAGCGTTGAAATATGAGGGATTATCCCTGCTTCAAAAGATGTAAAGTCATAATCATATCCATGTGTTTCATGTACTGCGTTAACTTTAATATCTCCATCCTCTACACTTCCTAAAGTAGAAATTATTGGATATTGACCTGTATACACATAAGGGAATGAATGACTTTCATTTCTTGCTTTAATTTGTATTCCTGGTTTTTCTATCTTTCCTATATAGCTTAGTTCAGGTGTTTCTCCACAATAATCAAAATCATTGCCAAGACCACCACATACATCATGAGCTACTTTGTAAATGGTTGAACTGACTTTAATTCCAATTGTCCATTTCCAGCACATCATAACTGTAAAAGCAAGATGTGCTGGTTTAATAATTTCCACCGCTGCTTTGATATCTTCGATATTGATTAACTGGTCGTTATCTCTTAAGACATCAATCATAAAAGCATACTTACGGTAGTATTCTTCTATTTCCGTATCGCATCCAGTAATAGATGAAACAACTGTTTTGATGGCATCTACAGTTGAATTTGTTCTTGTATTTAGCTTTGCAAGAATTCTTCCTATTCTTTCTGAATCGGTAAGAGCAGGACTGACATTCAATCCGAACATTTTCTCATATCTTGAAAGGTAGATACTGGCTGTACTGATTGAAGTTTGATTCCGCATCAATTCAATATAGTCAAAGAACTCATCCAGGCCTTTTTGTTCGGCATATAGAAGTTCCTTCATTTCAGGAATATCAAGTATAAATTGAGGAAGATAGTTAACTGAATCAATTCTCATGAAGCGTTATCTCCGATAGAGAAAAGAATTCTGCAGCTTCTGCCATGATGGATTGTTTACCACCGTTAACCGTATAGTCTAATACATCTGAAACACCTTCAACGTTAAATATCAAGTCGCTTATCTTGAAGTAAGATAATACCTTGCTTTCTTCCTCGTAAGCAATTCCTGTTAGATATTCACGAATAATACGATTGGCTTCTGTTTGCACATCAGTAAGCCTATAACCAGCTGAAGCTTTAATTGTGCAATCAATAATAATTTCTTTTGCTTCAGCTTTTGAAACTGTTACTTTAGCACCTATCGGTCTTTGTGCTTCAATGTAGTCCGCAACATTTTTTATCACTGTATCATCAGGTGCAGTTCCGTTTGAAGATAAAATTACGACCTTGACAGTCCCAGCTCCATTCCATAAAGGAATACATCGAGCGTTTCCAACGCCTGAAACCTGCTTTGCCCAATATATATAAGAATTGGCATTTCCTGAAGCAATCGGCATTTGTATCTTTTCATAAATCCTTTTACGGTAAGAATCATCCGTTTCTTCTTCAGTTCCACCTTCAAAAGGTTCTTCATTGGTTACTTGTACCCCATCAATTCCTTCTGTAGCCCTAATTCCAGTAATCGCACTTGCTAGAACGTTTCCAGCAATTCCGAGTTCTGTACATGTTGCTCTAACACTAGTTGTTCCTGAAGAAGAGATGATCGCTTCAAAATCAGTTGTAAACGTGCAGGTGTCTGACAAAAGGGTTGTTCCTTTTGGGATGATTGTTCCTTGTGCTCCAGTGAATTTAACATAACCACTAGATGCAGTTGCTGGATTTCTTGCCAATCCATAATCCAATCCTTTTCGATCTAAAAATTCATATACTGCTGTGTCTAGCATCGCCATATCAATAAAATCAATAATTCGCATATTGATAGCTCTTGCCATTTCCTGTGCTACTGCCTGTATGCTATCCATAGCGAATGAGCCTTCGATTTTAGATGCTGGATTATTCAAGTATGATCTAATACGACTTTTGATTTCTTCAGCTGTGTATTCGCCATTACTCATAGCATCTATCACTTCTTGATAATCTCTTTTCATTGTCCAACACCTTCTTTCATTATCTGTTCATACTGCATTTGCCCATATATAGAAATTACAGTAAATCGAATCACCACTTCCGAGCCTTTTACTTCAAATTCAAAACTATTCAATTCCTGAATATAAGGGTTATACATCAATGCTTCTGTAACATATCTCTTCAATTCAAGAAGCATAACTTCTTGGTCTATCGCTTGAGAAATCATAGAGAACATCTCATTTCCATAATCTTCCGTATAGGCTAGATGCTGATAGCGTGGAGTCATTAATGCCTTATATATCCACACTTTCAAAGCCTCGTTTCGATATACATAATAGTTTTGTCCCGCACTGTTCGTTAAAAGACAGTTGTTCTTGAAATCAAACGCATACTCGCATAATTCTTCTAATTTATCACTCTCAATAACATCTTCGTACTTGCTTGTATCAATAAAAGGAAAGATTGAATTGTTCATGCAACCTTCGTAACTCTTTCTAATACATAAAAGGAAACACCATCTAAAAGAACGATAACAGTATCACCAGCATTTAATAGGTCAGCTTTAAACATCGTTCTTGTAAAGCTAAGTAAACTGCTAGGAACATAATTGTGATTCATATCCCAAGTAATATTGGAATCTATTGCTTTTGATGATGTTTTTAAAAATGAATTATTGACATAAATATGTTCAGTAATTATTTGATCATACAGTTTTAGCTTGAACGGACTAGTACTGACTACTTTAGCAACATATAGATTGTTGCTGTTTTGACATTTACTCTTTAGTGCGTTCACTAAATTCACTATTTTTCTATCTGTTTTTTTCATAGGTGCTCCTTTCTAGGATGTAGGAAGTTCCTTTTCATCCATCATATTTTCGAATGCTAATGTGAGTGACATTTCGTGTTTCCCATCCATAAATGTGTGAGAATCACTTTCAATATAAAAAAGACCATATAGTCCAGATTTACTTTCCTGGACAGCTACCGAATACCCTGATATTGCACGAACATCACCTAAAGCTAGAACAGAACCATTTTTATCAATTCCATGCATGAGAGCTTTTGCCTCAACGTTAGAATCTTTTCCATCTTGTGTTTTATAAACCTTTTGAATTGTTCCATACTTATTCATCGAGTCAATATCTTCTAATGTTTTGATGGCATTTCCTTCTTTATCGGTAATCACCACTTTATTGACTACATTTTCAGAAGTCACTGAATAAGTGCTGTCTTCAAGATTGTACGTGCCTTCTAAAACCACATTTGAATACTGACCTTTTTGGATGATATTCAATTTGTTTATATCTTTCATGACAGGGATATAAACATTTCCAGTTTGATAGCCTGCTTGTGTATAAGCAATCATTATTGCTTCATAAGCGGTTTTCCCAAGACAAGGATAATAAACCTTAACATTTGTTGAAGCTAGACTTCCAACTGGAATATTAAGATCGTTACAAATAGATCTTGTAATTGCTTCAGGAGTTGAATTGAATATCTTGGATATTTCTGACTTATTGACATAGAACAGTAAATCGTACGCTAGAAAAGTGAAACTCTTTTCTGCTGCTTTTCTATCTTTTTTATGAATAACTCCACCAAAGATAGCTTTTCCTGCATCATCTTTAAAGATGATGTCATCTCCTTCGTTGATAGAAACTGCTGGCATTAACTTATCTATGTCGTTTTGATAAATTACGAAATTGAGCTTTCTTGATACTTCTTTTGTATCGCCTGACCATGTTATCTCCCTTACAAGCTCAATGATATCTTTTCCACCTGTTAATAATTGCATTATGGAATCGTTATACTCGTGCCTGGAAAAATCCAGTGTCCGTTTTGCGAGCTTCTAAACCCTCGGCTTCGGGCTACAGACTCTATAGTTCCACTATTAGCGTTATATATCTTCGAATATTGAGCGCCATTACCATAGTATCTTGTAGCAATCGCCCATAAAGTATCACCACTTTTGATTGTGTATGATCTTCCTGCCGATGCACCACCTGATGGTTTGGCTTGTGTGGGAGCGGTTGGTGCAGGTCTTCTTTGGATCGAACTTTTCACTTTGGTCGAAACCTTAACGGTTGGGACGTTTAAAGTCTTGTATTCAACTAACTCAATACTGTAATAAATATCATTATCTCCTTCACGATGTGTTGTCGTGAAGTTGTTGATTGCCATGGCTAGATTGATATCCATATCTGATATGATCAAGCGAACAATCATGTTTTTATCTTTCCACTTTTTAATAAGAGCCTTGCACTCCTGTGGTGTCCTAACCCCTCCATATCTTTTATAAAAAGGGGAACTTTCAGAAGGGAAGAAACTCTCAAGTGTTGTTGCTATCAAACCTCTGTTCCCTAAAAGAAGTGCAGTGCCCACTTCCAACAAATTAATCTGCTGGTTATTTTGCATATCGGTAAAAACAATAGAAGCTGGATTTACTGATAGCTTTAAAAATTCCTGTCGGTTATTCACATTCAATTCAATTATTCTTCTTTTCATGCAAATCTCCTTCCTATAAATTCTCAACAACTTCTAAAATCTTATCAGCAACTTCTTCAGCAATATCATCAATATCATCTTTTTCTTTGACTACGATACTCTCAGCAAGCTTCGCAATCGTAATGACTACTGATAAAGTCTTTCCTCCAGAAGCTGGAGATATAGTGTTTCCATTAGTCATCGGTATATCTTTACCTACGGCAGGCAATTGGATACTGAATCCAGCCATCCTACTCATAATCTGTCCTGCCAATTGACCAATCCAACCTGTGTTTCTTTCAAGAGGCATAACCACCTCTTTACCAGCTTCGCCAATAACCGCTGTTGTTGCTTCATTTACAACACCACCCTTGGCAAGATATGGGATTTGTCCTAAGCTTAATCCCCAGTGTTGACCTCCAACAACTGGAACCCAGGCAGGGATATCGACTGAAATACTATTAATTGCTCTAATCGCTCCATTGATAATCGCAATGACTGCATTCATAGGAGCTTTACAAATTTCAGCTATTCCACCAAAGATTGATCCAAAGGCATCTACGACTCCTTGCCAGCTACCTGACCAAATAGCACTGATCAATTCAAGTCCACCTTGAATCACCGAACTAATACCTGATATCGCATTTGTTACAACCTCACTGATTGCTGCGAATGTATCTGAAATAATAGGCGCTATCGCTACAATAACATCTGCAATCATTGAAAAAGCTGTTCCAAGTGGAGGTAGTACAGTTGTGACTATATTTCCGATTGTTGTAACGAGAGTAGAAAAAATTGGCTGAACTGCAGGTAAGATACGAGCAATCGCTTGAATAATCTGGTCAATTATCGGTGTTGCCTTGATTACTACATTTTGTATCGTAGTAACAATCGTTCCACCAAAAGTCATAATTGGTGGCAACATCTGCTGAACCCCTGAAATAATTGATTGGATTGCAGGCATCAAAGTTTTGAAACCGTTGATAAACGATGGCATGATTGAGGATATATATTGAATTCCTTTTCCAAGTCCTTCACCAAACTTTACACCGAACTCTTGGACATAAGGCATCGCTTTATCAATCAAGCCGATAATGTTAGTAAAGACTGGTTTTAGTTGTTCAACGATATTCAATCCAAAATCTGCCACCCCTGACTTTAACTTACCAGTAATTGTAGATAATAACCCTGTACCAGTTGTAGCTAGTTTAGCTGCAGCACCTCCATAGAAGTTTTCTAAATCTTTGGAAACACCCTCAAATCCTTTTTGTTTAAATTCATCAGCCGATACTTTAAAGCCAAATTCCTTTAAACGTTCCATTTCTCCAAGTTTCGCATCAGCTAAAGCTTCCATGGCATCGCTGATTGACTTCGTTCCACCTGAAGCCGCTGCCATATCTTCTGCCAATCGAACCAAGGACATTGCCGACTTCGTATTTCCCTGCGTAATCGCTACTGCACGACTTCCTGCCTGAATGACTTCACCAGTTTCAAATGGTGTTGCATTGGCATTTTGTCTTAACTGCTCAGTAAATGTTTTTGCAGCTTCTTTTATCTGAGATTCACCATAGTCTTTATTGGTAGCTCCGATAAAATGTTCAATGCTGACTTGTTGATTTTCTAAAGCCATTCCTGATTTGACAGCAGCACCAAGTGCAGCAACTGTGCCTGTCGCTACTACTGTTACAGGAACAACTAATTTCTTTCCTATTTTAGCCAGGCTCTTCATTGTAGAAGATATACCACTAGCTGTTTTATTGACTGCAGTTATTGTTGCCTGGTACGCTTTTTTGGTTAGCGTCTTTAAAGCTGCTTTAACCGGAGATAACTTGCTGCTTATCATGTCCTTCAATAGCACTGCTGGTCTTGCTACTGTTTTTGCAAGCCACTTTGTTTCTGCTTTGATTTTATTTGCCTTTGAAGTGAAGTTATCCTTAATCTTGACGATAGGGGAAACTGCTTTATTTTTTAGATCATTAAATAATTTGATTGTAGATTTCAGTTTCGATAATGCATGATCTCTAATTTTAACAATCGGCGCAACTGTCATTGTTGATAGTTTTAACATACTTTTATAAATACTATTTAACTTGATTAAAGCTGCATTATCTTCTAAATGAAACCTTGCTTTTAGATTATTCTTAAATTCATTTGCTTTGGATTGCATGGCTCGAATGGATTTCATGGCTGATGTTGTTTCAATAGCTGGTTTATATTTATGGTCCCATGCTTTTTTCAACTCATCTCTTGTTGATTTGACTTCATCCTTGAAAGTCTTATGCTCATCTTTCAACTTTTTAAGCGTTGCTATACCTTCATCTGAAATCTTAATCTTTTCAATGATTGCCATTCTTGCCACCTCCAATCTTAATCTGCGCTGCTTTTTGCATATCTTCTATTGCTACATCCATAGAAGCTTTATAAAAAAGTTTGTAGTAATTCGGCAATTCTACAAACTCCTCTATTTTCCATCCTAATTGAACATAATGATGTAGCAGATTAAAATCACCATTAGTTCGAATTAGTTTTTTAAATTTTCTAGCCCTTTATCAACGACTGTAACTTTGTTTTTACTTAGTACGCCTGATTTTTCCATGATGATCATGGCAGCTTCTGTGATTTCGTGTCGTTCAAACATTTCCATCACTTCCATAGGATGCATAATATCACCAGCTTCTTTTAAGGCTTGGCCTAATTGTTTTAATGATGGTTCAACCGAAGCGATATACATAGCATATTTATCTGCTCCGTTTGGATCATCACTTTCATATGCCAAGCAATCATTGATTTCTGCATCGGATAAAGTTCTAAATTTAATTTTCAATGGCTGACCTTCGCCATTTTCGTCTTCTAACTTTTCAAAAGAAGGGAAGCTTAAAGTGTATTGCACGAATGATTTTTTTCTTTTCATAGCTGCTGAAGCTTTCGCAGCGAATATTTCTAGTGTTGATTTCTTTTCCATATGAATTCCTCCTATCGTTTGATTGTATCTAAGTTAACTGCATCGCTAGGTGTAAATCCTCCAGTTAATTCTTCTTCAATAAGTGCGCCTTTTTCAGCCACAAATAGCGGAATATCATTCCACCATACATTATCAAATGACCAGCGCTCTTGTTGAGCGTCCACTGCATCAGGATCTGCTAACTTAGCAATCACTTGAGAACGTACATCCTTACCTTGAACATAATTCTTCATAACGTCATTGTAATTGCTGTATGTTTTGTTAATTGTGATTGAGATTTCTCCTTTGAGTCCTGTCATCTTGCTATCGATATCAATACCCATCTGAACTTCTTCTCGATTTGCTGATACCTTCGCTTCAATTTTCTTAAATTCGATAATTGGAACACCATCTACCCAAATTTCACCCCATGTACCTGAAAGGACTTTGTTTCCTCTTATACTCATCATCGTATCCTCCTATTCCTACATATTGATTTCCATTTTTAAATCTTCCATTGCATCAACAAACTTGATTGCTGCAGTTAAAAAAACCATACTTCCTGTATTGGCCTGTAAAATTTCAATATCACTCATAGCTTCAGTATCTTCTCCTTGACTTAATAAATAACTGCGTTGATCTTCAAGCGAAATTGCACAACTGTTATTGTAAGTGCGATCCAATACATCTCCCTCCATGCTTTTGAAATATGTAACAATCGCTGCTACGAGGTTTTGCTTATTGTCGTAATCATTAATAACCTTACCGACATACTTTTCTTCAAATGTAGTCTTGATATCTTGATAGACGGTATCCTTACTTTCAATAACCTTAATCTTTTTAAGATCTTCATTGTTCCCTGAAGTATAACTATTGATACCTCTTGCGATTTTGTATTTTTCTCCATCGAATAAAATAACCAGTTCACCTTTATTGACTAATTCTTCAGGATTACTAGGAATGTCAGCTGAGATAATATCTGTTAGAACAAAGTATGTTAAACTGCGGGATAAACTTAGTCCTGCAACAATACCTGCAATACGAGCACAATATTCAGCAGCTGTTAGCTTCACTTCATTTCCTGTGATTGTTGAAACAATATTCCCAGTTGTGAAATTAATAATCCCTTCGCAATCCGCAGCATGATTGGCAAGTACTGCTTTAAATGTTTTCTTGTTATTAGTTCTTTGCTCTTTAATCCACGAACTAATAACTGGAGTGCTTTCTTCATTTGCGGATGGGACAACTAAATAGTTCCATTTATAGTTTTCTAAAACTTTTAATGCCTTACTATAGTTGTTGTCTTCTTCTGGAATTACTGCGACCATGACTTTGTATGGCGCTCCATCAAAAATCAATTTCAAATATTGATAATTCTTCTCGCTCATTTTTTCAAAATCTACATCGCTCAAACTTTTATAAATACTAAATGGAATCGCACCTGCAGTATTGTCTTTTAAAATGACTGCAACAACCCCACGCTCGCTACGTTGAATGATAGATTGAGCTTTACTTTTAAACTCAATCAAAATTTGTGGTAAATTCATAAAATTTAATCCTCCTTTACAAAGTTAATGTTTAGATCTTCTGCAAGTACACCTTGCTCTTTATAATCAATCACATCTCTAAACTTTAATGTGAAAGTGTAATGCCCTACATTGTCCACGATTTTAAAAGAACTGTTTTCAATTGTGATTGAGCGTTTGCCAATTTGAACATAAGGCAAAAAGTGTTGATCCATTGTTTCCATCCAATTATAGAAAGTATTGCTATCTGCTTTATCATTGATATAAGCAACATCTACAAATAACGCCCTATCTCTTAAATACTTTCCAAATAGCGCTGTACTGATTGGAATCAAAGAAACATGGAAATACTTATAAATTTGGTTTTCTTCAACACTTGAATCTGTTTTGCTGACATTTGTAAAAAATACATCAATATCTTCTGTTTTTTTCAAAAGCCTGGTTATGGCTGTTTTAATTTCTGTAATCTTAATCATTTAGATCATGCTTATTTATAAAATCACTCAACCAGTCTCTTAAATAAGAAGGTAACTGTATTTTTAAAAGTTCAACTGATAATTCCATCATATGAGCTCCTTCAACAAAACCACCGTTTTTTGTTCTATGACCATACTCTACAGGCTCGGCATACTCAACATTGTTATATACCTCGATGTAATAGTCGTTTCCTCGTTTGACCAATTCACCAACAAACCAATTTTCTTGAAGATGGCTCGTGTCAACTGGAGTAATATCAGCAGTTGCTGTTTGAAGATCGTTTGCAACTTGAATGACCATCTGTTCAAACTCGCGCGGATAATCGTGCGAAATGATTTGTACAAGTTTCTTTTCAAATTCATCTAAACCTTCAATTACAATATCCGATTGACTCATGCTGTGTTCTTATCCTCCAAGATTGGAAGTTCTGCATGGCTTGGCAATGTATATTGCTTTCCAGCCACCAACACATAGCGTGTGCCTTCGTGTACACAAACAATTGTGTCATTCTTTTCGACTTTTATTTTTGGATCATAAAACAACTTATAATCACTTTCGACTTTTACGTTTACATCATTCTTATTTGACTTTCCATTAGAAAAGCTAGACAAGGCGCATGGTATATCTTCATATATTTTTTTGCCATCTAGGCCTTTATAAAAGACACTTTCACCAGTCGGTAAAGTGTCTTTAAAAGGTCGATAAACGCTCATTTTATCATAATAAGTTAATGCTAGAATTTCAGCTTCACTCATCATTAGGATCTCTTGGGAGCCTCATTCTTTTAAAGTGGACTAATTGACATGAATAGTCTTTCATAAAGTCAATTGCATTGTTATAGGCTGAAGCAGGGTCTTTGTAGGTAATGCTTGTATCACCTCTACTTACGCTGGCAACTTCCTTGTTATCGATAGTAATAACTTTGTCAGCCATCAGCATGTCTTCAGTGATTTCTGCTACAACTGATTCCAGTGCTTCAGGTAAATCATTACGATTGCAATGTGCTAAAACTTTTAATCTAACACGGTTTGCATATCGTGCGATAATCGGTTCTAACTGTTCTTTTTGTTCATCACTAAGATTTCTTACCTTTGGATGCTCCAGAACTTCCTTCAGTATCCTTCTCATTTGTTCCATCTGTAGAGCCTCCTTTTTCAAGTTCATTAATCTTCTTTTTCAAAGAAGTGTTTTCTTCTGATAGTTTTTTGATTTCACCATCTTTTTTAGAAATTTCTTTTTTTAATTCTTCCAGTTTACTTCCAGGCTTTTCAGTGCCTAAACCAATTACTGTTCCTTTTGTTTCCATATCTTGTCCTCCTATTCAGAATCGTGAGAGCAATAAACTCCAGCTAATTTATTTTCATAAACATGTGCATATAAGTTATTGTTTCGATAATCCCACTTATGAGAATCGCCATTCTGGTTTTCATCAGGTGAAAAATACTTGATCCATTGTTCCATTGCTGACACTGCAGCTGATTTTTCAATCACAACGAAGTTGACGTTTTTACCAGTTGTTGGTGTTTTCTTATAACCATACTCAGTTTTACCATCTGCCAATGTGATTTGAGTGTACATTCTAGATTGTGGCATTTTGATAATTGTTGAGAACTTATCTAAAATCTTTTTAGATTTGGTTGTATCCATATCCTCAATCAATGAAAGGTAAGAACCGACAATGAACAGGATACGTGATTCTTCAGGCACTTCATCGTTATCCATTTTGTCCGATGCTGCTCTTAATGCTTTAACAACAGCTGCTCCGTCAGCTAATTTTTCTTCTTTTACTGTAATACCAGTAGTTCCACAAATTTTAGCAATACGAGCTGCATCCGTTTCAGGAATAACCTTTGTACGAATGAATTCGCTTAATAGTTTAGATGCAGGCATTTCTAATGCTTCTTCGTTATCCATTCGGTCGATGTTTAACTCTTGAGAACGTTCTTTGTCATATTTGACTGTTTCCCAAGCAAATTTTGTTCCTCCTTTTGTATAACCCGATTTACGGTCATAGTCACCAAGTGCATCCATGTCAATTTTTGCAACCTTGATTTCACCATGTGCTCCTTTTAAAACAGTGGTTTCATCCCCTTCAAGGATAGAAGTCTTAGCTTCCTGTTTATAAAGTTCATCCATCAAAGGTGCAAATAAAGTAGCATAATCAATTACATTTTCCATTTTTCTTTCCTCCTATTACTTAATTCCCATATATTTTCTGATTTTATTTTGTTTATCCTGCATATCATTGATTGCGGCATTTGAATGAAGTCCTTCAGGTGTCTTACCTTTTAACTTCTCTTTAATTCCATTTTCAAGACACTCACTATAAGTTTTAATAATATGATCCAACGATGCTTCAGCAGTTTCTTTTGTTGAATAGTTAATAATATCTGCCAATTTTACTGGTAAACCAGCTTCATCTAATTTTTTGATTGCATCGTTTTTAGAATTGTTGACCATAATCTCATGTTCCAACGCCTGAATCTTCTTGTCTTTTTCCGCATCTTCTTCTGCTTTTAATTCTTCAGGTGTCAAGGATGCTTTTCTTTCTTTTTCAGCCTGTGCTTTTTTATATTCTTCAATAGCATCTGCTTTCGCTTTTTCAATGGCTGCATCCATATCTTCCTTTGATAAAGCGCCTTCTTGAGCCTCATCCTCCTTTGGTTCTTCAGCAGTTGGTTCTGCTTCAACTGTTGGTTCTACCTCCGATGGTTCTTCATCACTCTTTTTGCCAAAAACAACTTCTTTGATTTTTTCTCCGATTGTTTTTTCTTGTTTTGTTTCTTGAGCTTCTTCCATTTTGTTTTCCTCCTTTAACCACTCTCTATAACAAAGCCTTATTTCGCTTTATTACCATTTTTTACAAATCTTTCTTTCCATTTTTGATAGTTGATATTCTTATCCAATGGAACGACATTTCGTTCTTGATCAAAAATACTCATTGCATGAACTGCGATTACTCGGCATTTGCAATTCGGATGCATTGGTGGACAATTGACACCGACTGTTGCATCTTCGATTTTGAACTTTTTACCATTCAATGGTTTACATTTCGGACATCCAGCGCCTCGGTACATATATTCATCAATCTTCATTTTTTTATATGACATCAATTGCGCTTGTTGAGCGAAATACTTTGCTTCTGTTCTAACCACACGCTCCGTTACATATTTACCTTTACCGAGAACATCATCAATTCGCTTTGTCATCTTTTGAATAGAACTTCCATCCACGAATCCTGTTGCCAGTTCTTTTCTTAAGGTTTCGGTCAATTTGTCAATGTTATCCCAAATCGTTTTAGAATAGACTTTTGTTGACCATGGGTATTCAAGAACACTTTTAACCAGTTGAGGATTAAATCTTGCCACATTAAATCCCAAGCCGACTGTTTTTTGAACAGAATAGAAACCCCGATAATAGTTGTTGACAAGTACGATGCCAAGATGCTTTTTAATACTTCTTGTTGTTTTATTGGCTAAAGTCATCATTTCTTTATCAATCTGCGAAAGCAGTTCTTCCTTTCTCGAAATGCTGGTCTTAGCTGATAAAGTATTTAATTCCATTAACATCTTTGTTCCATCAGCTTCTTTTTCTATTTGTTCAATGTATTCTTCAATACTTTTTTTCCACTTAGTAAATTCTTTGCTGCTTAGTAGCCCTTTTGCTTCCTCAATAGATATTTCATTGTTTTCTGCAAAATGAATCAAGGATCGTTGAATATCTGCTTTTAAGCGTTCAGCTGCTTCATCATAGACATCCAGTAGATCTTCTACAATGTCATCTATTTCTTCTAGCTCATCCAATAGACAATCTTTAGCAATTGCTAACTGTTTTTCTTTTTCAACCTTATTCATCCAATTCATCCTCGCTTAGCTTAAATGCCTTGACAAGATTTTGATAAACGCCCTGTTTTACCTCTTCATCTTCATTTTCTTCTTTGATGTTTTCTAATTCTTCCTGAACATTCTCGATATCGTCCAACTTTGAAAGAAGTGTTTGATGAGAAATGAACGGTGAAATCATTTGAGCAATTTGAGCATTCTCTAGCTTGTTTTGAGGTCGATTTCGATTAAATACGACATTGATATCTCGATAGTCATAATTGCCGCCGAATAAATTCAAAATATTGGTAATCAATTCGATCCTTCTTTGTAGCGATTTTTTAAATTTTCTTTCCTTGATTGCAACAACTTGATCCATTGACCACATCTTGTAAGAAATAGCCACGCCTGAAAGATTAGATGCAAAAGCATTGTCTGTCATATTCGGAACTGAACTAAACAAATGCATGTCACTTACTAGGCGGTTCTTATAGTTTTCTAAAGCTGTATCATTAATTTCTTTTAACATCCAAGATACATCTCCACCATCGTCAAGAATGATTGCTCCTTTTTTTCGCATATCTTGAATGTCGGTTGTTGTTACATCTCCAAGCTTAGAAATCTTCATCAACGCCTCATCGTTATATTGGAATAAATTTGCTGTATTCGATTGGACTGTGTTATAGGCATCCACAATACTGATGATGCCTTCAAAATCACCAATTCGCTCTTCATTGTTGACAAACTCAACTACTGGAACATCTTTCCAGTAATGATCAACAATATCTTTCAACTGTAAGCTTCCACCAGCTCTTGACTCAAAATACCAGGTGCTTTCACTTGTGCTGAATTCCAACTTCAATATTTCGACCTTTCGCTTGGTATATGAACGAATAATACGAATAAAACCCAAATAGTTATCTTCGCCACCTGAATCACGAATCAAGATACCTTCGTTCGCTGGCACTTTGGTAAAACGAATATTGGCATCTTCGTCAATATATAAAATTTCAAAGCAATCGCCATGAATGGATGTTTTTTTAGCGATTTCGGTGTTTTCGTCCTGCTCATCGTTGTATTCAAGTACATTCTGTATCTTTTCCATATACTCATCATTCTGTGAATTGTATTTGATTGGATCTCCAACAAAATAGCCAACCATGCTATCAGTAATGTACTTACACATGTTATTGACAATCTTATTATTGGGATCATTTGCGTTGTATTTTTGCTTGTACACGATTTTATGCTTCCCAGCATAGTAGTTATCAAGAGTCCTATATGTACTGTTTAAATATCGGTTTTCCATATAGATCCTTTTGATATCATTTTCATCCAAAGAGTTAAAACTCTCTTTATCCATATAAATTACTGCCATTTTCTATCCTCCAAAAAGCGAACGATCTAATATTCTGAATCTCTTTCCTTTTTTAGCGATTGTTCGTGCCATTTCCAATGCATCAGGCGCATCATCATGGCTTGCCATAGGGAAATGTTTAAGCTGTTCTAAAAGCAATTTGTGTCTACGATTGAACTTGATGTATTTATTCTTGATGTCAGGTTGCAGCGACTGAATACGCAGCACTTTATCACCCGTTGAATTGATTTCTTCGATTGGCAAGTAAAGACCTGCTTTGGCAGAAGCTTTGGAAATTTCCTCTTTTAAGAACCATTGGAACTGTACAGTTTCACAGCCAAGCTTTTTAAAGCCTTTGCCATAAGTCTTTCTAAGCCATCTTTCTTTTTCGAGCACATCGTTAATGATGCGATCAGGATGTCTACGCATCACATCGGCATCAATAACATACATATATCCAGTTGCCTTTTGTTTGGCGATCGTGATAATTGCTGAATAGTCTGATTTCTTATTCTTACCAAGCGATGGATCTACTGCTCCATAGAATTCAAAATCCTTCGAATTAAAGTTCATTTCAAATTCGTTGTAGTAATCAAACCATTCTTCCTGGAATAAGCAATCATCAGGGCTGATTGGTTCATTCTGTAATTCAGAATTAAATGAAGCATCGCCTTCAGATACCTTGATGCACATAAGGTTGTAATAGGAAAGTTTGTCTTCCCATAACACTTTTGTGCCTTTCAGCATTTCTTTTTTATGTTGTTCAAAAAAGCACAAAGCTTTTGCTTCGTGTTCAGGTTCATCAAGGTCGGTATATATCTTTTCCCATTCATCCCATAGATTGACTGCTGTGGAAAAAGAAAGGACTGCCTGATATTTAATGCTTTTATAGCTTGGGTTTTTTAAGACATTTGCAAGCAATGAATCATAATGAAGCATTGTTCCAATATAAATAATATCGGTGTAATCATCACCAGCTTTCGACACTGCCTTATAAAACCAGTCAGATAGTTTCTTACGCTGGTCAACCGTTCTTACATTTTCATCATTCTCAATATCATCAAGAACCAATAAATCAGGCCTCCAGTTTTTGTGTTTTCTACCACGAATCTTTTTACCTGAACCAATCGCTTCGATTTTGATGTTTGTTTTGGTTAATAGAACGTTTGAACGCCATACCTTACCATCTAGTTTTCCAAAATCTTCGATGATATGTTCATTTTCTTCCATCTCGGTTTTTATAGAATCCAAGAAACTCTCAGCCTGTTCTGAACTATCGGACAAGATAATGATGTAGTGCTTATACTCATATAACGCTGCATGAAGTGATCCTTTGAATGTAAGGTTGGTTGATTTCGCATGACCACGAGGTGCTGCTATCGCTCTTTTACATCCTGCCATTCTGCTTATCTTCTTTTGAATGCTTTTCGAAAGTGGCACTTCGTCTTTCATAACACCATGCTTCCAAATGTTATCGAGCTCTTCATGAAAGCGGGGAGACTTTCTGACAAAGTAATGAGGAAGGTAGGCTCTTCCAAAAAATTCCATATCAAACGAAGCTAATTTTTTTCGTATTCCATTCTTACCAGTAAGAGGAGCACCTCTTTCAAAATCATCAAGAAGTTGTTTTCTTAAAAGGTTGTTGTCCTTTTTTAAAAACTCTTTTAAAAGGTCGTTCAAATAAACTTTATATTCTTGCGTATCATATGCTTCACTATCGGCTATTTGATTTTCAGCTTCTAAAATTCCATCCAAAAGCATGTCTAAACTTCTTTTTTTGAGTCTTCCCATCCTATCATCTCCTTTCGTTGTATAAAAAAATCGCTATAAAGCGATTTTAAGCGTTGTTTTTACTTGTACCCCACAATTACTCACCTTTGTGCCTAATTCGTTTTTTAAAGGGGTTTTTGCGCGAATTAAAAGGTAATGCGCCCTTTATGAACATTAGGGTGTGCTTCGCCATCCCAGATATTTTGTTTTCTAGGATAGTTCATGCTATTTAACCACCAATTTCCGCTCACAGGACGAATCAACCGTTTGTTTCTGTTGGCTTTGTAGTATCAATCACATTCAAACTCAACGTGATTTCTTTAATTTCATTACATAACGTAATTTCAAATGTTGCTTTTCTTTGTCTTTTATTAAAACTTTTTATTCTGCTTTTAAATTTTAAAAGGATACCTTTTAAAATGATGACATTTCCATCTTCATCTACCGTTACCTCAGTTGGTTCTAACGGATGGCCATCGTTGTTTAAAATTTTTACCCATTCTTCTTCCAGGAAGGTAAGAGTGGATGGGGAAGTTTTGTCCCCCAAGAAACGTTGCACACCATTAATACCTTTGATTTTGTAAAAGTCTTCGGCTTTGAATTCGGTTTGTACGAAAACATAGTTCGGAAATAATATGTATTCTCTTTGCATCCAAGCGCCTCCTGAACGAATCAAGCGACTTTCTCTCGGAACAAGGGCTTGATACCCAGCCAACTCTAATTGCTTCTGTATTTGAAGCTCTTGGCTTCCTTTCACTTGTATCACACACCACATATCTATCCCTCCATTTCTTCTGTTTTCTTTGTATTTAAATATTTGACAAGTTCCTTGTATAGCTCAGGTTTTTCCTTCGCCATGGAAGAGAACAGTAATGTTTTAAATTCTTCAATCGCTGCATCCTTAACATCTTGGTTTTGGATTTCAACTCTTTTCTTATAAGCTGTCGCACGAATAAGTGCATTTGACTCTTTCATAAGTTTCGCTAAATCTACTTCATCCCAATCTTCTTCTTTCGTGCTGGCTAAGCGATTAAACACGTTTCCTGATGTGATACGGATGATCGCTTCTGCCATATCTAAATCAGGATTACGATCCAATTCTTCTTTTACTAACTTGAAGTTCTGATGTGTCATCTTCAATGCTTCCATATTGGCATTGAACGAACGAGCATATCTACACACACTAGCTACTGATACCGATTGTTCATTTGCTTTTAGAAACTCTACAATTTCAGTATAAGTTGCATCAGACTGAAGCATAGTTTCAACTACAGATTTAAGATCTTCAGGCAAGTTATCAATCTTACTGTGTTTTCGATTGGCCATAGGTTTAAACCTCGACCATATCGTCTACAATGTTTCTTGCTAAAAGCTTTATTCCTTTGCTAGTAAGTTTAGCTTCAAGGTTTCTGTAGTTGACATCCTGAGATAGCTCCAACACTTCATTTCTTGTAGCGATATCTCTTAAACGAATATATTTTTCTTCAGTCAAATAGTTGATGCAGTCTAAAAACTCCCATTTTTCAACTCCATCCATTTCTAACACTGTTTCAACGCTTTTAAGTTCGTTGTACTTGTATCTAAGAACATTAATCGTTCTTAACACACGACCATTATTGCTGATAAAGTTTGCAGCTTCTAGTCGCTTCTTCAACGTTTCTTTATCTGCCATTTCTATACCCTCTCTTTCAATAGTAATTTATAGATTTCATCTAGTTTATTTTCTGTTTTTCGTTGTTCACGAATAAAGTCTTCTTTCGTTAAGAACTGTTTCTGCGCTTCTTTTAAATCGTTCCTGAATTCTTTGACCGATTCTTTGAATTCTGTTTTAGGCGTGTAGTCAGTTTTAATGTCCTGGATATCTTTCTTGACTTCTTTAATGATCTTTTCATGAGCAACTTCGGTAAGATAATCTTTTTCAATCTGTTGGATTTTATAATCTGTTTTATCAATCTTGTCCATAGTCTTTTTTAAAAAGTAAGTGATAATTGTAATGACTGTACCAATTGCCAATTCTAAAAAATAATCCATTTTTATACCTCCTTGCTCGTTATTACAAGGCAAATTTTAGATAAAAAAAAGAAAGTGGTAAAATAAACTACTTTATAGTTAAACTTTACTACTTTCTTTAAATTTTCTATAAATCAAACAATGTGACTTGTCCTTCGTATGGATCGATTTTTTTGTTTTTGAACAAATCACCTATGATTGTTCTTATCTGTATCTCTGACAATCCATATTTCAAGGCAAGTGCTTTGATATCCCCATTTTTATCATACTCAATGCGTATTTTCTCATTACGTTTTCTTCGCTCGATTTCACTGAACTTAGGAATATAAATGCTTGTTCCTGCATAATAGTGAATCAACCTCTTATAGGCTTCTAAACCAATGACTTCAACGACTTGTAACTGTTCTTCATTTAAATCATCTAATGTTACATCTGCACTTTCTGTCATTAATTCATCCATTTTCTTTCAGCCGTCCTAACGTAGTTTTTTAAAATCTCAATCAGTTTGTTTCCATCATCTCTTGAAAGACGATTAAATATGCGTTGTGGGGTTGATTTTACTTGGAACTGTCTTTCTATAATACCTGCCAATCTTTCGCCTACAGGAGCATTATTTGGTTCTCTATCCAAAGATTGAAGCTCATACATCAATGACCAGCATTTCTTCTTTTGTCCTGATGTCATAACTTCATCAATCTTATTATTCTGTTGCTTTTCCAGGTAGGCGATGATTTCATTGGCTTCACGATACGTTAGTTCCTTAGTTGAATATTTACATGTCTGATTAAAAATAATCATATGCAAGATGTCATTATCTTTATCTTGGCGATCAACATATCCTAATGCACTTGCAATAGCATATATTTTTTTGGTCTGCCATCTCTCAACAGTTTTCATAAGATTGCTCCTTTCAATTATTCCGCTTCTAGCGTTACCTTGATTGAATCTTCAACAATCAATGAACTCTTGATTTTAGCTACTGCCTCTTCAACAGTTCCTTCAAATCCTGAAGCCTCAATAATTCTCAAGATATTTTGATAAGCCATAACATCCTGTACAAGGAATGCATTATCACTCGCTTCTTTTTCGCTGAGGTCTGTGTACTTCAAGATGTTCTTTTGATCTTGCTTGTATTTTCCTTTTAAACGTTTCATAAGAAGCGCTTGTTTCTTCTGATCAGGAGTCATATGAGTGACAACATTAGATAATGTATCTTCAATATAATCTCCTTTGAACATATTCGCCAACATTGTTTTGGCAACATCGGTCAATGAGAGCTTTGTTTCTTCTTTAATAAAATCAGGAACAGTCTTTCCTAAAACCTCTTTGATAACTACCCACGAAATTGGTTTGACTGTTGCTGCATTTTGTACGATGACTTTAGCACCATTATTTCCATAGATTTCTACGGTTTTTAGTTTTGTATCCTGCAGATCTTTTTCGGCGAATTCTTCAAAATCAGCCTTTAAATTTTCCATTTCATTTTTGATGCCAGCCAATTGTGCATCTAATTCAGCGTAGCGATCAACTTTCTCTCTAATTTCCATGTTCGCCACCTCCAGCGAACTTGCTAGCACATGTAGTGCATAGTTCTACATTATTAAATACTTTTACATGGTCAGCAGTTCCACAACACATGCATGTAGGAATATGCTTTTTGATGAGAAGGCTATTGTCTTCCGTTTGAACGATTTCTACTGCTGCACCTTTTGGAATGTTCATCTGATGTCTAATCTGTGCAGGAATCGTAATTCCACCAGTTCTAGAAATCTTTTTAAATAGTTTGTTTTCCATCTGTTTTTCCTCCTTTGTTTTCCTATGCTCCACTCTGCATTATCCGAGGGCTTGTGACCTCCGTTGGCTGCATTAGAGCAATGGGTTATTTATCCCCAGTGCATTTTTTGTATTCATCTTCTGTAATCGGATAGGCTTCTTTAACATATAAAGAAAAGTAAGCCATAAACTCTTCCGCTGTTAGCTCTTCATCAACCTCGACAAATCGCTTTTCACCGTTCAGATTCTTGATCACAAAATACTGTGATTTCATATTGAGTACCTCCTATCAGTTCTTTTGCTTTTAATACTTTTTTAGAGTAGTCTGTTTCATAAATGCCTTGTTCCCATAACTTTTGAGCTCCTGCAATACCAATGTTATAAGCCATAAGCATTTGATGTTCGCTTTCGTTCCATTTCAGCTTGCTTAATAAAAAGATGCCAGCCTTAGCGCCTTGGTATGGATCAAGCATATTTGTTAGTCCTAACTCTCTTTCTACCTCTTCAAAATTGACTTTATTGACTTGCATAAGTCCAAAATCATCTGTGCATGATTTAACTTTTGGATTGAAATTACTTTCTACTTTCATAATCGCAAGTACTAATTCCATATCTAATCCTGCATCTATGCACTTTTCTCTTATATAATCTTGCAAATCCATGTCAAGAGGGACATTGTAGTATGTTTTAACCTCTGTTTTTAACTCCTTAGCTTTAGTTTCAACAATTTGTGTTTCGACTTCTATTGGTTTATTCGCAGGAGCAATTGTCGATGCATATATCTTATTCGTTACTATGATAGTGATTATTAGTAAAACCATCAGAAGAGATCTTTTCATTGCTCCATCCTCTTGCATTTACTCATTTCTTTTTGAAGTCTTCTTTTGTGTTTTAACAGATCTCTTTTTCTCATTGGTGAAGAAGTGCTTTTTAAATCTACTTCGCATTTTTTAAGTTTGTTTAAAACCTCGTTTTTACCCATGTTAAACTCCTATTTCATTGTCACTTTCTCTTATTTTTTCTAGATCTTGATACATAAGAAGTATGCTTAAGTATGCAATTGATCCAAGCAAGGTTGACGTAAGGACTTTTGGCTTTGACTTGAGATATTGCATTTGCGTATTGAAATGTATGTTGTTTTCGTATAAGTGCTTGTATCTAGGATTTCTAGTTACTTTTTCAAAGAATTCTTGTCCAGTCATACTATTTTTCGATTCTAGCTTCCAATATTGCCTGAAGCTCTCTTTTTTCCTTTTCATACTCGTGTACTAAACTCCAATCACAAGCATCCCATCGGTCTTTCATATCAATATAGAACAACTCTCTGTCAATCCATTCAATTCTTCGTTTGATTTGTTCATTGGTCATATTCTGATATTCCATTTTTATCACCTCACAATTCCCATATAGGTTTAAGAACTTCAATGATCTGTTCATATGTCATCTTATTATCGTTCTTTTGTAATTTTTGATCTAACACCATTGCACATTTTTTAAGTTTTAAAATGCCAAGATCTTCTTTACTGATGCTCCCATATCGACCTGAATTCGTCATCATTCCTAAAACGATCATAAATGTGTTCAGTTTTGCATAATCTACTAAGCAGTAATCTTTCCATTCATCACAAACTTCTTTAGCAAACTTCTTTCTGTTTAATCTTGGCTTATCAGGCGGGATAATCCCTTTTTCCTGCAAATTCTTTTTGATACGTTTTCTTTCGTCTTTTTCACGATTGGTCATACGTTTATATTTCTTCGCTGCCATATACTCCTCCTACTTTAAGAACTAGTTACCATATCTTCTTTTATCGTCATGTTTTTTCAACTTGCATACTAATTCAAAAGTCGTTTGTATCTTTTCTACATTAAACAATGCATCTTCTTTGATTCGATAAACATATAGATATCGTCTGTCATCTCGGATATAAACTGTTTTCGTGGCCAACTTTAACAATTCTTCAGCAAGATAAGTATCACCAAACCAATGCAATGAGCCGACCATAGTGATAACTCTAGCTTCAAAGTATAGAGAATCTTTTTCTAATCTCATTAGCTTCACCTCCTCACTCTGCATTATTCGAGGGCTTGTGACCTCCGTTGGCTGCATTAAGGAGGACTTTATTCGTCCTCAGTTTTGAATGTGTGTGTGCATTGACAATTTAGCGTTTGTTTTCCTTCTAAATAGGCTTTTTTAATTCTAATCTCTAAATCTTCAGCCATAATAGCTGCAGTTACAATCACAAGAATCAATAGAATAGATGCGAATAACAAACAGTCTTGTATGCTTAGCTTAGAAGTCACTTGACTAAGCAAAACACCCAAAATCACTCCGAATACAACGCTAATCAATGTCTTTTTAATTTTTCTCTTTCCCACTTTCGTTTCTCTCCTCTTTATTGTTTTTTATACTCACATAGATTGCATATACAACTATGGCAGTGCAGATTTTATAGATCATTTGTACTAATTTATTTAGCATTTAAATAACCTCTATTCCTAACGTTCTAGCCATGGCAAATAGTCCATTCACTGAAACATCATCATTGTTAATGCTATTTTCATAAACATTGGTTGCTCCACGAATGCCCCATTTTGATTTACAAACACCTTTTAAGAAGTTCAATTCTTTATTCAATCCTTGTTGTTTTAACGCTGGGAATAATTTTTCTACATCATCATCCGTAACATTGGATGTTGAATAGTATCGGCTCATCTTGATTCTTGAAAACAGCTGAGCGAATTGTGCTTCCTGTTTTCCTTTCATCTTCGAATAGACCTCTGTATTACCAATCAATACGATTCCAACGCCCTTTGTTCCTGTGATTGAGTTTGGATCAGCAAGTGTTCTTATCTGTTCAAGTGCCGATAACTTCAAATGTTGAGCTTCATCGATGATGATCACTCGGTTTGTTCCTTCGAGCTTATCTCTAATCGAAAGCATCAACTCCATCTTGTTTCTGCTTTCAGGAATTTTAAGTGTCCTAGCTAGAAATCTAAGCATATTGCCTAGAGTTCCAGCTACAGGACTCATTTCCATATAGATTGCTTGCGTTGGATTCTCTCGTACATATTTCTGTGCTGCTTTTGTTTTACCAATTCCTGCATCACCATGGGCGATTGCGATACCTCCATTTAATTGAGCATATCTAATCATCTTATAAATGTCTTCGCTGATAGAAATAGGAATGTAATCTTCCATCGGTTTATATGTTTGAACCTTTTCTTTGATTTCCTCTTGCTCAGTAATAGTGTCCAAATATTCAACGATCTTAGCCTCAACTGCTGTGACATCACCTTTGTATTTACCACCTCTATACTGCGAAAGAGCTGTCATACTCACGCCAATCAGTGGCGCAATTTTCGCTTGAGAAACACCAGCTTCTTTCATGTATTTCTCAAGTCTTTCTTTAACTGCAACGTTAAGCATAATAATCTCCTCCTTGTCGCTTAATTGAGTTTATATTCATTTTGTCTAAATCCACATCATGCACTTTGCATAACATGGGTTTTTCATCCACGTTTAAGATCTCTAAATCGTAGATTGGTTTAGAAACATCACTGTCTTTGTTTTCTTTAGCAGATTTCAACAACAATTCAAGTGCAGTATTTCTATCGATATTAGCAATGATTGAATCCTTGATTGCTTCCTTAGCCACTTTCTTAAGTTCTCTAGTTTTAGCCATCGCAAGTTTTACTTCGTCCTTACTTGCGCCGTATTCAAGTACTGCGACATTGTCTGCTTCAACTTCCATGATGAATCTATCATCAAGGTCATATACTCTAACTCTGGATAAATCATCGGGATCATATCTTAGGTAAACTTTCTTATTCAGCATCTGCATGATTAATTCATTGTTGAAGTAATCTAGTTGAGTGCCTCCAATCTTCAAACTAACGCCACGTCTTGTCACTTTTTGAGCTCGAGTGGATCTTAACATCATTAGATTCAACTGTTCTTCGGTTGCGGTTGTCTTCGTATGTAGGTTTTCTTGATATACATCAATCTTTCTTTTACCTTTATCCGCTGCAACTGCACCGTTGTATTCTTCATAATTCAAGTAATATTCAATTAATTCTTCGATTTCTTTGATAAATGCTTCTTTATCAGGTATATTTCCGTTTTTAAGTTCAACTTTTAAGATCTCAGGCTTTTCAACTACATTTCCACCTGTATAAGTTGCAAATAATCTAGAAATACTGTTTTTGAAATCTAAGAATCTTCGTTCAATGATCTTAGCTTTTGCGTTTCTAACGAGTGCATTGACCATATTGATTCCTAAGCGTTCAAGAATCGGAGGAGGAGTAAATTTATCTTCGTCCTTTTTCTTCTTTCTGTGTCCTGAACCGCCGAAGTCGAATGTTAAGAACTCTCGACCATTATCTAAGTAAACATTCTTAGGTATTCCATACTTCTTGATACCTCGTCTTAATGAATAAATTGAAGCTTGCGATGATGGGGTATCTGTAATGTAGATACATGTCATAATTCCGCTTCGTGCATCCATAAAGGCTGTTAGGTAAAGTCTGAACGTCTTTTCGCCATCCCCAACAATTACATCAATTGTATGGTTATCACCAATCCAGTAATCGTTTGAATCCATGTTGTCATAGGTTCTTCGTATATATGGTGCGCACCTATCGTCAAATGCCTTATCTCCATCTCTTCCAAGAGTTAATATTGCATCAGGAATATCAGCTTTTACATGCCTTGTAAAAGTACAATAAGCTGGTATATCCTCATACAACTCAGGTGCTGTATTTTGAATATATAGCTGAGTATATTGATAGCATTTTCTAAGTGGATGCTTTGCTTGATCCAACAAGAAGCTCAAGAATACTTGCCACACATGTTCATCAATTTTTGTGTAGCCTTTCTTGGCTTTTCCTCGTTTATCAATCAAGCCTTCTAGATCTCCATTCTTTAAGGCTTTATATTTGCGATAAAGAATACTTGTAGAAATATTAAGCTCAGGATGTTCTAACTTCATCTTTGTGATGAATAGTTCATCAACTTCACTCTTATTTCTTGCGTTTTCTTTATTCCTGAAGGATTGCCATTCATTAATAACGTTTTCCCAAAAAACACATTCCTCTCTTTCTTGGGTGCTCATAAACTCTAGCTTTTCAGCGTTCTGTACTTCAATGTTAGTGTTTAAGATCCCTTTAGATTGATAGTATTTTTGTTGTTCCTCTTCTGTCAGTTGATCTAGAGGTATGGCATGAACTAATCTACCTCTTGAATTTTTAACTTGTACAGATTTATAAAAGCCTTCTGTAACAAGTTGTTGAATTCTAACTCTGTGACATCCTTTTAATTCTGCTAATTCTTGAAGTGTTAGCGTCTCCATTTAACCACCTCCTCACTCTGCATTATTACGAGGGCTTGTGACCTCCGTTGGCTGCATTAAGAAGGACTGGTCATTATTTACCAGTGCCCACTAATTCAAATGGATCTATAACCAGCTTCTCAGCTAGTATTTTTAAACTTGAATAATCAGGTAAATGAACTTTATTTTCATAATTAATAACTGATTTGAGAGTTAAGCCAGTGTAATAAGCAAATTCTTTTTGTGTCATTTTTAAAGAATTTCTTATTATTTTTAAATTCTCTGCAAAACTATTGCTCTTACTAACAACATGCAAATATTTGTGTTTAGATAAGTCATTCTCCATTAAGTACATAGGATTTACATTGAAGAGTTTTGCAAGCAAGCAAAGGTTTTTAGCTGTAGGTTCACGTCTACCAATTTCATAACTTGCAATTGTGTGATGAGAAATATTAGTTTTTTCTTCAATATCTTCTTGTTTAAGTTTGAAAGATTTTCTTAATAAACGAAGATTTTTACTAAAATTATTTGTTTTATGTTCACTCGTTTCTTCAACTAATGTGTCTATTTCACATTGTTCAACGTCTATGTTGGATTCGGATGCCCTTTCTATGTGAGAAAATAGGCGATCTATTTCTTCGGTTTTAACACCCTTGTTATTATTTTGTTTGTTATCGTTATAATAGAAAATAATCATTATTATTCCTCCTTAAAAATATCATTTACATTACATTCCAATACTCTTGCAATTTCTTTAGCTCTTAACGGATGTATCTTTTTTGTTTCTTGCCTTTCAATTCTGCTTAGAGCTTGATTACCTAAGCCTGCCTCAATAGATAATTTGCATTTAGACAAACCTTTAGCTTTTCTCTTCTTTTTGATTTCGTCAATATTAGGTATTAAATACATATAATCACCTCCAAATGTATCCATATGGCTACCTTAGCCATATTATAAGATACCCACATGGTTAGGTCAAGACGTTTTTTTATTTATTAGATGTGTTTTTTCTATCCAAGTGGTTACATAATTGCTATACTATAAAAGAGGTGATAAGCGTGAAGCTCGCTGACAACATAAGACTTTTAAGAAAAGAAAAAGGTTTAACGCAAAAACAAATGGGTGAACAATTAAATGTTCCATTTAGAACAATTATGAATTGGGAACGTGGCGTAAGAGAACCTAGCTCACAGAATATGGTTGCACTAGAAAAATTTTTTAATGTGAGTGGATCTTTTTTGCGTGGAGAAACAGATATAAGAGAGCCTATGATATGGGATGATTTAGATGTTCTAAATTCTATAAATAACGAATTCCCTCAAATGCTTAAAAGAGTATTAAATATATTTGAACAAGAAGACGAAGATAACCAACATGCAATTTTTACAATAATTTCTGAATTGCAAAGTATCTTAATGTCTAATAAAAAAGAAGAGAAAAAGAAAGTTCTTTACATGGCAATGCTTAATTTAAAAACAATTAACGATACATTAAAAGTTAATAAAACCCACGACTAAAATACTACATATATTAGACTTTATCTTCCCTTATATCCAAGTGCGATAGGATATATCAAAATACGATATTTTTATAAAAAAAAGATGCAAATTCCATTATAAAATCTGCATCTTTTTTATGTTTTCATTGACATAGTAGGCATACTATGTTATAATAATAATGTAAAGAGGGAAGGAGGTGTTAAGATGGATGAACATATTAGCGAGATTATAAAAGACCTCTCAGAAGCTTTCCTAGCAATTGTTAGTTCGATCTGCTTAATCATTACTACTGCTAGAAAAAAATCCAAGAAGTCTAAATCTAAATCTCGAAAAAGGGTTAAAAGATGAGGGCAACCTCATCTCCCTGATTCAATTATAATATAACATGTTCCTCTATCGGCATCAATGAAAATCTTTGATATTATTGTATGTGCATTATCCTTAGTTGTGATTATTGACGGCTTCGAAGGAGAGTTTGCCAACCCAACAATTTTTGATATGGCGAAATGGATCAGCTGTATAATAATGATTGCATGCTATATCAACTACAGAAAAAGAGGTGATCTAAATGACTAAATTTAATGAAAACGAATATAAACGCGATTGGAAAAAAGAGAATATGAAAACCGTTCGTGCTTCTTTTAAAAACGACTTCGTAGATCAGTTCAAAGAGGCGTGTAAAATTCTTGGAATTACTCAAGCAGATGCAATTCGTGAAGCCATGAATAATACTATTCAAAAAGCTGATGAAATTAGTAAAAAATAATAGTTTAAAATCACCTTTTAAGAAACGTAAAAATTAGTCGTTTTCTTAAAAATCTCACTGTAAATCCATTTTTATTAAAAAGCTTTTGAAAACTTTAAAAAAGTCGATAAAATGGGGCTTTATGAGAATTTACAGTGAAAAACCTAAAAATTTACAGTGAGATTTCATTTTTCCCCTTTTAAAAATTATATTTATATATACAGATTTTTAATTTTTTTAAAACCTTAAAACTTACCTTTTAAAAGTCATAAAAGCCTTTATTTATCGGCTATTATTGACTTTTTTTATTTTGGTTTAAAAGGCAGTAAAAGTCTTTTAAAAGGGTATTTTTCATTATTTTTTTTAAATTCTTTTATTCTTCAAAAATGCTCTTTTTTTATGATTTTTTTGTTGCAAAATAAAAATTACTGTTTTTCATAGTATTACAGTAATTTCACTCGAAATTGCACGATTTTATGGGCTTTTTTAAACTTTTTACGGGTTTTTACGGATTTTTTCAGCTTAATTTCTCACTGTAAATCTTTTCTATTCTATTTGATAACTCACAAAAGACTATATTTGAAAATTCATTATCAGCAGAAGAAATATTTTCGAGAATGACATTGGTGATGCCTCATATACGATTTATTGAAGGGGATACATTGATTTTCTTGGATGAAATTCAAGAATGTCCGAATGCACGTACGGCATTGAAATTTTTGGCATTAGATAACAGATATGATGTAATCGCAAGTGGTTCATTATTGGGTATCAGTTATAAAGAAGTAACGAGCATACCTGTTGGCTATGAGTTGTCGGTTACAATGTATGGTTTAGATTTTGAAGAGTTCTTGTGGGCAAAAGGATACAATGAAAATACGTTGGAGTTGTTAAAAAAATATTATGATTCAAAAGAGAGAATTCCTGAGGAAATACACAATCAATTCATGCGATTGATTCGTGAGTATATTGTCGTAGGTGGAATGCCTGCAGTTGTGCAAACATATTTAGACTCGAATCATTTTGGACAAGTACAAAAAGTTCAGGAACAAATTATTTCAAGCTATATGGATGATATTTCAAAATATGCTTCTTCATCTGAAAAGCCAAAGGTAAAAAATTGTTACATGTCGGTTACGAAGCAACTCGCAAAAGAGAATAAAAAATTTCAGTTTTCTGTTGTGGAATCTAAGGCTACCGCAAGAAAATTTGAAAATAGTATTGAGTGGTTAAGAGATGCTGGGCTTGTATGGCTTTGTAAAAATGTATCTGCCTGTCAATTTCCTTTAGTTGGATATGAAAATGATAAATTCTACAAGATGTATTTAACAGATTTAGGCTTGCTAGTGGCAATGTATGGTTTTGAAATGAAATCGGCTATATTAGATGATACTTTAACAGGGCCAGTAAAGGGTGGTATATATGAAAATCTAATAGCGGATATTTTAATGAAAAGTCGTCATTCGCTTCATTATTACCAAAATAAGAACCTAGAAATAGAATTCTTGATTGAACAAAACACAAAAGTAATTCCAGTCGAAGTAAAGGCAGGAAATAATCGTTCACAATCAATGGATCAATTGTTGAAAAATGAAAATATTCCTTATGGATATAAATTTGTGAATGGAAATTGTGGAATTAATGGTAAAAAAATAACTCTTCCATTATACTTAGCTATGTATGTAGATTAGGTTGTGGTAAAAATGAGAGAAAATGTTGAAAAGTATATTGAGTTAATTATAGGAAGTATCTTACTTTCGTTAGGGATTTATTTGTTTGTGACACCGAATGGAATCAACTTTGGTGGTGCCATTGGTATTGCACAGATTATTGAGTATTTTATTGTAAAGATGGTGCCAAGTCTTGGACATATGAATTTGGTGGGTATCATTAACTTTATGATCAATATTCCTTTGTTCATTATGGGCTTTAAAATTATGAATAAAGAATTTTGTATCAAGACTGTCATTAGTTTAGTGGTTCAAACCATTACATTATCTATTTTGCCAAAACAATCTTTTGTGATTATGCCAGACATGCTTTCAAATTGTATCTTTGGAGCCTTAATGTGTGGTATTGGAGTAGGACTTGCTTTACAAAGTAGTGGATGTTGCGGTGGTATGGATATTGCCGGTGTATGTTTATCGAAGACAAAACCAGGCTTTTCTGTAGGCAAGCTATCGATTATTATCAACTCCATCTTATTTACAATTTGTGCCTTTATTTTTGATTTGCAGACATCACTATATTCCATTATCTTTGTGGCCATTCTTTACTTTATTAGTGATCGTATCCACTATCAAAATATCAATATGACTGTATTGATTTTTACAAAGAAAGAAAATATGAAGAATGTAATTATGGAAAGAACAGGACGCGGTGTAACGTACTGGATGGGTAAGGGTGCTTATACAGATACAGAACAGTATATTTTATTTTGTGCTGTCAATAAATATGAGATTCGTAACTTCAAAAAAATTGTCAATGAAATTGATCCAAAGGCCTTTGTGACAATTAGCGAGGATCAAGAAATTGATGGTGGATTTGAAAAGAGATTATGATGTAGTAAAAACTACCTACAAACCCTGCAAGAGTTGGTGTAGGTAGCTTTTTTGTTTTCCAAAGAAAAAGGAACGATTAGTTCGCTCCTTCATTGTATTTAGCTTCGATTTCTTTGGCAATCTTTTTACCTTCCATTACAGCACTACCAATTGTTTTTGGCCCTGTAAAGGCATCTCCAATAATGAATACATTATCTAATGTAGAGGCGTGTGTATCCGTTGTTTTTAAATTGTCATTTAATGGAGTGAAGTCTACTTTTTGACCAATAGCCATCGCAACTAGATCACAATCTATTGTGAATAATGAATCTTTTACTTCGTGGCAGCTTGCTCTTCCAGATTCATCCATTTCTCCAAGTTCCATTTTCGCAACTTGAACACCACAAACATTTCCGTTTTCATCCTTTAAAATGTCTTTGATGTTGTTTAAGAAGGCAATCTTAACACCTTCTTTTTCACAGGCTTTGATTTCTGCAGGACTTGCAGGCATTTCCTGTAAAGATCTACGATATACGATTGTGACATCGTCAATGATACGAACTAATGATCTTGCACAATCCATCGCAACATTTCCACCACCCCAAACAATGGCCTTTTTATATTTTTTGAAGTCTTCTTGTTTGTGATTGATATTTAAATCGTAAAGTAATGTTAAGCCGGCAACGACGCCATTACCTGTTTCAAAACCAAAAGTATTTTCAATTTGGGCACCAATCGCTACAACCACATAATCATAGTTTGTTTGTAATTCTTTAAACATAGTTTGATCCACAAAAGTATTAAAATGGAATTTAACACCGGCTTCAATCAATCCGTTATAGGCTTTTTCTAAGAAAATTTTCGGCATACGATATTCAGGAATACCTGTATAAATGGCTCCACCAATTTCAGCTTCCTTATCAAAAATATCAATCTGGTACTCATTTTCTGTTTTAACTAATTCTTGAGCCAATGTATAGCCAGCAGGACCGGCTCCAATAATGGCAATCTTTCTTGTCATAAATTAAATTCCTCCATCTTTTTCGCTATTATATCATAAACTATTTCTTTAAGTACGAAAGAGCTCGTTTGTTTACGTTTTTTACGACAATCTCAAGTTCACGAGCTGAGATTCTTTTTGCGCCATTGGCTAAGATCGCATTTTGAATCAAGCCATCACTTGTCGCAACTGATAATTCATATTTCTTTTTTAAGTCGTGTACAGCCTTTTCAATATAGCTGTCTGCTGTTTGATTATATCTCGTATAAATAATGTCTAGATTTCCTTGATTAAAATGTGAACCTGTATTGTTTTTTACGCGATATCCATCAAATACTAAGATGACTTTGATACGCTTATATCCTTGATAATTCGAGATTCGATTGATCAATTCATCACGTGCAGATTCAATGTTTACTTTGGCAATATCTTTTAAATCTTGCCAGTCATAAATCATATTGTAGCCGTCAATCATTAAACATTCTGGCTTTTTATTTTCGACATGAATCTGATTTAAATTCATATCAACCTTCGCTTTTTTCTTGATTGGCTTTTCAGCTTTCTTGTTGTTTCCACCAAGTGAATTAAATACTTTCTTTAATTCTTCTTCACGAACTGTATGTTTTACATAAGAAGTATAGGAAGTTGCGTTGGCTTCTTTAATTTGGATGTGCATATGCTCCTTGACTTCATCCCAAGGCACAAAATAACCTGCTCCATGTTCGCAGAATACAGATCCGGTTGGATTGTTTAAATCGGCTTCACTATCATAATTTGTTTCTTCAATGATCTTTTCTTGATCAAAACACTCATGATAGTCTTCTAATTCACAAATAAATTGGCCTTTTCCTTTTGTGTATGCGATGACATCTTTTTGATAGTCCATCAACTCACGAACGGGTCCCGTTCCTTTTATGTGAACAAGATTGTTCATGTCTTCTTCAATTTTAAATGAGCAATGCTTGTTTTCTAAATCAAACAAGGCTTTTGAAACATGTTGATTTTCAACGACTAATTCAAAACTATAATAAGGTTCTAATAATACAGATTCTGCTTCTTTTAGACCTTGTCTTATAGCACGATAGGTTGCTTGTCGAAAATCCCCACCTTCTGTATGTTTTAAATGGGCTTTACCGGCCACTAAAGTGATTTTTATATCGGTAATTGGCGATCCAGTTAATACACCTTTGTGTTGTTTCTCTTTTAAATGCGTTAAAATCAGATTTTGCCAATTTAAAGCTAAATCGTCATTGGAACAGTTTGATTCAAACACAAGTCCTTTACCTCTAGGTAATGGTTCAAGTTTTAAGTGTACTTCGGCATAGTGCCTTAAAGGCTCAAAGTGACCGACTCCAATAACTGTATTTTGAATGGTTTCTTTAAATAAGACTTTACCTGTTGTAAAACCAACTTTAACTTTAGATCTTTTCTCAATTTCTTTTTGAAGAATTTCCATTTGAATGGATCCCATTAGCCTTAAAAAGATTTGTTTCGTCTGCTCATCATATTCAATTTGTAGCTGCGGATCTTCTTGAGCAAGTACACTGCAGTAGCGCATCATAGTAAGTGCATCTACACCTTCGGGAAGTAGGAGTTGGTAATTCATATAGGCATTTAAGAGTGGTTTTGTCGTGTCAGATTCAAAGCCTAGCCCTTGACCTACTTCATACTTGTTCAATCCTTTTAGTGCACAAATCATTCCTGGATAAGCGGTTTGTACCATTTCAAATTGTTTTCCGTTATACAAACGAATTTGATCTACCTTTTCATCTGTACCAACTTTATCTTTGGCATTTAAAACACCACCCGTAATCTTTACGTGGGTTAAACGATTGCCTTGGTCATCACTTGAAATCTTGTATACACGAGCCCCAAAATCTTCAGGGTACTCTTGGATAAAAGATAAATCGATAATCGCATCCATTAAATCTTCGATGCCTTGGATTTTTAAGGCAGAACCAAAGAATACGGGGAAGCATTCTCTTTTAAAAATGGCTTGTTGAAGAAGTGATGAATTGATTTCTTCGGTTTCTAGATAGTGATTCATGATATCTTCATTCAACATGGACAGTTCATCTTCAGCATCTTTTGATTTAAAATTGATACAGTTGGATGAGAAATGCACTTTAAGATCATTCATAAGCTCTTCTTGTGTCTTATAGCTGATATCCATTTTATTAATAAAGATCAACGTAGGAATCTTATAGTGTTTTAAGCATTTCCAAATGGTAGAAGTGTGAGATTGAATACCGTCTTGTCCGTTGATTAAAAGAATGGCTAAATCTAATACTTGAAGACTTCTTTCCATTTCGCTTGAAAAATCGACATGGCCTGGTGTGTCAATCAAATAGATTTCACTATCTTTCCAATGAAAGTGAGCTTCTTTTGAATAAATTGTAATGCCTCTTTCTCTTTCTTGATTATCATAATCCAAATAGGCATCTTGATGGTCGACACGTCCTAATTTTCGGATTGTTTTTGATGTATAAAGCATACTTTCGATACAAGTAGTTTTTCCTGCATCGACATGTGCTAATATTCCAGTTACTATTCGTTTCATAAATATCATTTTATCATGTTGACGCAAATGATAAAATAGAGATAGGTTTTTTCGGAGGAAAAATATGAAAGTCTTAATGTTGAATGGTAGTCCACATGACAGTGGAGTGAATGATTTGGCTTTGCGTGAAATGGAAGCTGTATTTAAAGAAAGTGGGGTTGAAACCGAAACTGTACAAGTTGGAAACTTAGCTGTTCGTGGTTGCTCAGCTTGTGGTGCTTGTACGAAACTTGGCAAGTGTGTATATGATGATATTGTCAATGAATTGTTACCCAAATTTGAAGAAGCGGATGGATTGGTTGTTTCAAGTCCTGTATATTATGCCAGCGCGAATGCGACATTGATTGCAGTATTGGATCGTTTGTTCTATATTTCTCGTTTTGATAAGACAATGAAGGTGGGGGCTAGTGTTGTTTCTTGTCGTCGTGGCGGAGCGAGTGCTACTTTTGATGAATTAAATAAGTATTTTACAATCAGTGGTATGCCTGTTGTATCGAGTCAATATTGGAATTCAATTCATGGAAATAATGCACAAGAAGCCAATCAGGATGAAGAGGGTAAACAAACAATGCGTGCTTTAGCTCGTAATATGACGTTCTTGATGAAAAGTATTGCCTTAGGTAAAGAGGCGTATGGTTTGCCTGAAAAAGAAATTAGAAAGGGTACGAATTTTATTCGTTAAAAGGTGATCGCATGGTGAATTTAAGACATCCAGATAATATATTTTATGATCGCGAAGGCGATTTATTCATAATCACAACGGATTTAGATGGTCGTCAGGAAGTGGTTTGTAAGACCAATCTTGAATGTGTGAGTGATGTTTTGGCAAGATTACTAGATATCAATTTTAAAAAGGTTCTAGACAGTGATGATCGTTTACGTATGTTAGGTGATTTAGAACAATTTGCGTGTGTATATGCACTGAAACTAATGACATATAAGACGGTAAAGGGACTTTATTTAGAGTTTCCTACTTTAGCTAAATATCAAGGTACAGCTCTAATTAGTCCACACACAGTCATTGACAATCGTAATGATGGCTACAACAATAAGTATCACTTAATGTTGGTGAATGTTATCTATACATCTATGATTCATGCGACTGTTAAGTATGCAGGTTCAAATCAGGAGGCTGCACACATGAAAGAAGTGTTTGAAACGGTTTTACCAGATGATAAGGGTCTGATTGAAACGTTGAATGATTTCTATGATGGAGCTATCAATGAAGCGGATTTAACGGATATTATTAAGAATATTCAAAACGAAAACACGACAAAAGCTTAAAAAATCGTTTTCATCGACCGATTTTCGATTTTCGGTCGAGTACAAACACATAAAACATCTCTATGGTTAACGTGGAGGTGTTTTTTTTATGAAACAAATTGTGCAATTCATTGAAGATAATAATATTTCAGAGGAAGAAGTTGCCAAAGCAGCCCATATGTCTTTGCGTAATTTTAGAAGGCAAATTCATTCCGAGGATCGTACGCAAACGCGTATTGTGCTTATTCTTGCAGATTATAATCATCAGTCCATTGATTCGATTTTCTTTGATCAAATGTATAATCAGCCCGTTAATTTAGAAGGCTTAACATGGACTCAGGTTCAAGATATTATGAAATTGATTCATCCCGAATTGTTTACAGATATTAAAAGAAGTTCGAAATTTAAGAATTTTGAATACAATTTAAAAAATGACATGGGTGATCGTATGCGTTTTATACGGGAAGTTGTTTTTTCACTTTCACAAACTCAATTTGGCAAATACATGGAAGTAACAAGAAATACTGCTAAGTATTGGGATGAGGGACAGATCAATGTGGATAAGATCTTAAAAATATCGCAAAGAACAAACATCAGTATGGACTTTATGATTCGTGATAATTATCCGTTGACTTTACAGACACAAGATATGAGTGAGGCTTTATATTTGGCGGTTATGACAAATTGTGTATTGTATCGTTTGAGAAATATGAAACAGTAAAATTAATTTAACTTTAGAGCATGAAAAAATGCTCTTTTTTTCTTGCATAATTGAGGGTTTCCTATATAATAGATTTGTTCTTTTAATGAAACAAAAAGTTTAGTATAAAAAACAAGCAGGGGTGATTGAATGAAAATAGGCAAAAAACTAAAAGAGCTTCGAACCCAGAATGGGTTGACTTTGGAAGAACTTGCGAATCGTAGTGAATTAACGAAAGGCTTTTTATCACAGTTAGAGCGCGACTTAACAAGTCCAAACATTTCTGCATTGGAGAATATATTGGAAGCTTTAGGTACCAATTTGGCAGATTTCTTTCAATCAAGCAAGGAAGAGCAGATTGTTTTCCATACGCAGGATTTTTTTGTGAATGAACAAGATGATTTGGTTACGGAATATATTATTCCTAATGCTCAGAAGAATCAGATGGAACCTCTTTTATTGACTTTAAAACCGGGCGCAAAGTCACAGGAAGTCAAGGCTCATGAGGGAGAGGAATTTGGCTATATTTTAAAGGGTAGTGTTGTTTTAGTTGTTGGTAATAAAAGGTTAAAAGTTAAATCAAAAGAAACCTTCTATATTACAGGTAAGGAAGGGCATTATTTAGAAAACGTATCGAGTGTGGATGCCAAAGTATTATGGGTATCTACACCGCCTGTATTTTAATTGACAAGGAGAGAACATACATGGAACAGGAAAAGAATAAATTAATTCAATTTCGCCACATCGTAAAAGAATTTGATGGTCAAGTTGTGTTAAAGGGTATTGATTTAGATATATATGAAAATGAGTTTGTCACACTATTAGGGCCTAGTGGTTGTGGAAAAACAACTTTATTACGTATTTTAGGGGGCTTTTTAGAGCCTAGCGAAGGACAAGTCATCTTAAATGGAGAAGATATTTGTGAAGTGCCAGCCTATAAGCGTGAGTTGAATACGGTTTTCCAAAAATATGCACTATTCCCTCATATGAATGTGTATGACAATATTGCGTTTGGATTGAAAATTAAAAAGATGAGTAAGGATGTTATTGATCAAAAGGTCATGAAAATGTTGAAGTTGATTGGTCTTGAAGGATTTGAAAATAAAGATGTTACTTTATTATCTGGTGGTCAGCAGCAGCGTGTTGCGATTGCGCGTGCCTTAGTTAATGAGCCAAGCGTATTATTGTTGGATGAACCTTTGAGTGCGTTGGATTTAAAGCTTCGTAAAGAAATGCAGTATGAATTAAAGAAGATTCAACAAGAAGTAGGAATCACATTTATCTTCGTTACGCATGATCAGGAAGAAGCACTAACAATGTCAGATAAGATTGTTATTATGAAGGATGGCGAGATTCAGCAGGTTGGTAGTCCAGAAGATATTTATAATGAACCAGTCAATCAATATGTTGCGAAGTTCATTGGGGAAAGTAATATTATTCCAGCACGTATGGTTTGCGATAAGAAAGTACGTTTTGATGATATTACATTTGATTGTGTCGATGTTGGATATAAAGAAAATGAACCAGTGGATGTCGTAATTCGCCCAGAAGATATTGATATTGTGGATGTGAAAGATGGCAAGATGACTGGTGAAGTTGAGAGCGTATTATTTAAGGGTGTTCACTATGAAATCATGGTGGAAACGGTTCCTGGTACGCATGTCACGGTAAATATGCACGTAAACAAGAACTATGCGATCACAAGTGAAGATGGAAAAGAAAAGATTTCTGCCAACGACTTCTATCTAGACTTAGAAGATATGAAGGATATTGATGATAAAGAAATCATTGCGCGTGCCGATGCACAGGCTTGGAATCCTGAAACAGATGAGTTTATTTCAATTCACGATATTGATACAGATTTAAAACAGGAAGTAGGAGAATATACTGTTACTTTCTCAACAAACAATAAAACTTCAATTACGCGTAAGATTTGGGTTGTGGATCAAAGGGTTGTTGAAAACAAGAAGGCCAATGAAGCCGTTTCTGCATTTAACTTCTTTAAAACAGTGGATGAAATCAAGGAATCCATGGCTATTGATACAGACTTGAAGACTTGGGCAAATGCACAGGGCTGGAAGTTGGATGACGAAAATGAAACAGTAGATCTAGATGTAGATTATGATTTTGATCCTGAAACAATTAAGGAAGGTGTCTATAAGGTAACTTTCTGGACGACGGGTCGTGAATTCAAGATTCATACAACGGATTATGTAGAGGAAGGAAAAGAGGTCGGACTTACTTTCTTTGCGGAAGATATCCATGTTATGGAGAAAATGGGATTCTAGAAAATGAAAAAATTTCAACAATTAGCAATCCCTTATATTGTGTGGGCTTGCATCATGTTGTTGCTTCCGATGTTGCTGATTGCGTTTTATTCAATCATTCAGCAAGGCAACAGTATTGTGCACTTTAAGCTTACATTAGATAACTATGTTCGTTTCTTTACAGACAAAGATTTCTTGTTGATTTTATGGCGTTCTTTATGGATTGCCATTAAGACAACCATTATTTGTTTGTTGATCGGATATCCAATCGCATACTTTATTTCTAAGAATAGTCCTAAAGTTCAACAAATCTTAGTTCTTGCGATTACTCTTCCTACATGGATCAACATGCTTGTAAGAACATATGCATGGATTGGTATTTTATCAAGTGATGGAATTATTAGTAGCTTTTTAGGCTTGTTTGGAATTCATACAGAACTTTTATATACAGAAGCTGCTGTATTGATTGGTATGGTGTATAACTTCTTGCCATTTATGATTCTGCAGATCAACACGGCTTTAACGAAGATGGATAAATCTTTATTAGAGGCGGCTCAGGATTTGGGCGCTAATAAATTCCAGACGTTCTGGAAGGTTATTTTCCCACTTTCATTACCGGGCGTAGTTTCAGGTATCACATTAGTGTTCTTACCTGCCGTAAGTTCATTCTTCATTCCTAAATTATTGGGTGGAGGACAATTCTTCTTGATTGGTAACGTCATTGAAAATCAGTTCATTACTGTAGGAGAATGGAACTTTGGTTCAGCTATCTCAATGATCATGGCTATGATCATGATGCTTCTAATGATGCTTGTAAGGAAATTGGAAGAGCGTAATAAGGAGGAAAAATAGGCATGTCGAAAGATAAGAGAGTATTAGGTAAAGTAGGCATGGCTTTATTATTGGTGTTCTTTTATGCACCAATATTATTCATGATTATTTTTTCCTTCAATAGTTCAAAATCGTTAACACACTTTACAGGGTTCTCATTATGTTGGTATGAGGCTATGCTTAAAAACCACGGTATGATGGAATCTTTGTATGTCACAATTATTATTGCCTTATTGGCGACAATTATTTCTACGATCATTGGTACGATTACGGCGATTGGTTTATCAAAGTCAAAGAAAGTATTGCGTGCTTTTGTCAGTCAGGTCAATGATTTTCCAATCATGAACCCTGAAATTGTTACTGCCATTGGATTGATGCTTCTATTTATTACTTTCCAAATTGAAAAGGGATTTGTGACATTATTATTAGCACATATTGCTTTCTGTATTCCATATGTTATTTTGAGTATTATGCCTAAGATCAAATCATTAGATCCAAACTTGGCCGATGCTGCAATGGATTTAGGGGCTACGCCTTGGCAGGCTTTGGTGAAAGTTATTGTGCCACAAATTATGCCGGGTATTGTTTCGGGCGCTTTGATTGCGTTCACAATGTCTTTTGATGATTTCGTTATTTCCTATTTCGTAACGGGTCAAGGTGTAAAGAACTTGAGTATTATGGTGTATACAATGTCTAAGCGTATTAATCCAAGTGTAAATGCGATTAGTACATTGGTTGTATTGCTGATCACAATCACTCTAATAATCGTAAATGTCTTGCCAATGATTCATAAAAAGACAAGTCCTTCAAAACAAAATAAACCTTGGAAATGGGCTGTTGTGGGTGTTGTGGTAGTTGGTTTAGTGGCCTCTTTATTTGGCTTGAATAAATCAGCTGGTAGTCAGCCTTATGCAGGACAAACTTTACATGTATATAACTGGGGTGAATATACAGGTGAAAATATCATTTCAGGTTTTGAAGAGTTAACGGGAGCTAAGGTTATCATGGATAACTTTGATTCAAACGAACAGATGTATATTAAGGTTGCCAATGGCGATGCGTATGATGTATTGGTTCCAAGTGATTATATGATTCAAAGAATGATGCAGGAAAAAATGCTTCAAAAATTAGAGCCAGAAACTCGCAAAGAATGTTTAGGTGAATTGGTGGATGCGATCAAAGGTCTTCCGTATGATCCAAAGAATGAATATTCAATTCCTTATTTCTGGGGTACTGTTGGTATCGTATACGATAAGACAAAAGTATCTGAAGAAGATTTGGAAAAAGATGGATGGGATATTTTCTTAGATCAGAAATTTAAGGGAGATATCTATCTATATGATTCAGAAAGAGATTCATTTATGATGGCATTAAAAGCTCTTGGTTATTCAATGAATACGACAAGTCAAGATGAATTAAATGCAGCATATAACTGGTTGATTCAATGTGTTCAGACAATGGATCCAGAAATTGTAACAGATGAAATTATTGATAATATGGCACAAGCTAGAAAGGCTTTAGGACTTATTTATTCTGGAGATGCAGCTTATGTCATGTCAGAAAATGAAAATATGGGATTCTATATGCCAAAGAGTGGAACAAACTTATGGTCAGATGCGATGGTTATTCCTAAGAATGCGAAGAATCCTAAGCTTGCGAATGAGTTTATTCGTTATATTACAAGCTATGATGCAGCTATGGATAATTCGAGTTATGTTGGATATACTTCACCAAATAAAGAAGTTACGGAAGAACTTGGTGGTAAAGGCGGAGATTATGATGGTATCAACGCATATACACCTCGTGCTGGTTACGATAAAGATGAAGTATTCCAATATGATGAAACTACACGTAAGATCATTGCGGATTTATGGTCTAGAGTAAAAGTTGCGGCAAGTAACGCACATTAGTCGAAGAAATTTTGGTAATCCGTAATTAGATATCAGGGTCGACTAAAAGTTGTAGGGTTAAAGGATTAACTAAGGAGCAGAGATATTTGAAATCTCTGCTCCTTTTATAATGGGGGATTTGAGTCTGGATAATTCAAATCTTATGTAAATGTATTCGCGTAATTCTTCGATTTGGAATATGATTACTTTCTATAAAAAGTATGGAAGCGTTCAGACACTGTCTGGACACCCTAGCTGGTCTCATTATTGTGAATTTTTATCTATTTCTGATAAAGATAAGCGTCACTTTTATGAAATGGAATGTATTAATGCAAAGTGGAGTGTTCGAGAGCTTAGAAGACAAATATCATCATCTCTTTTTGAAAGATTGCTATTATCTAATGGAGATGCAAATAAACATAAAGTACTAGATTTGGTATTAAAAGGAAATGTGGATATGCAATATGCATTGGGTGGATTAAACAACAATATATTTGCTTCAAAATACGTTACTTATATGCCAGATAAAGAACAATTAATTGCACAAGTTGAAGCTGTTTTAACAGCTAATTCAAAAAGAACATAAATGATACTCTTTTGCGATTTCATTTAAAAAAATTTCTTCGACTTTTTTTCAATTCTTATAATAGAATTGAATGCATGAATCCGATTATTTTATTTTCATTAT
>ENA-OQBV01000027-OQBV01000027.1-human-gut-metagenome-genome-assembly--contig:-NODE-27-length-81374-cov-9.389417_pt1 | contig 81374 bp, 75 predicted proteins | sample MGYA00242750_ERZ504559 | MGnify/ENA primary metagenome ERZ504559 (study PRJEB26092, sample SAMD00036230) | human gut metagenome | host: Homo sapiens | study: EMG produced TPA metagenomics assembly of... | reverse complement strand
TTCGAAAAAGAAAAAGCAGAGAAAGAGTGGAAAAATAGATAACTTTAGAATATAATTGACTAAGAAAAAATGGAAAAACAGGAAAAACTCGATAAAATTATATTTTACGTCGTAATTGTCATAGGAATTTTAATGATTTTGCTGCAAAATGGAGGTAAGAAAAAACAGAAACGGAGTGAATAAAATGAGTTTATATATCGGGACAAATTATCATCCGCATGATTGGCCGAAGGAGCGGTGGGAAAAGGATTTTCAATTGATGAAAGAGGCTGGATTTGATACGGTGCGGCTGGGACATCTGTGCTGGGACAGCTATGAGCCGGAGGATGGCGTTTATACCTTCGAATGGTTTGATCAGGTTATGGAGTTATGCGTAAAATACAAATTGAATGTAATACTGGATGTGTCGATGCATCCGGCACCGATCTGGGTTCATAAACTTTGCCCGGGATGCAATGTAGGAGGAAAAAATGGAGCTCCACAGGCACCGCTGCGCCGATATATGGACGATGTTTCTGATCCAGAGTATCAGAAGTATGCACTGCGGTTTGCTGAAAAAATCGTTTCCCGTTATAAAAATCATCCGGCGCTGTTTGCGTTTGGACTGTGCAATGAGCTGGGAGCAGGCTATCCATCCTATTCTGAAGCGTCGAAGAAGAGATTTCAGAAATGGCTGGAAAAGAAATATAAAACAATAAAAGCACTAAATCATGCCTGGGCAACCCAGCGCTGGAGCCGAAAGCTTTCATCTTTCGAAGACGTTGCAATGCAGGTAAATGAATACGAAATCGGGGCACCGGAGGCATGGCTGGATATGCGGCGCTTCTTTTCCGATGGTATCGCAGATTTTATTACAGAACTGGCAGAAACGGTAGAACAAAATGCGCCGGGAAAGGCTCATACATCGAACCACTTTGCAGAATATGAGACGCTTGGATTTGATTATTTGAAGACAGCATCTGGATTTGTTGACTATCCTGGCATCGGTTTTTATCCTGGCTATGGAAACAGGGAGAGTATGGGATTCTGGAAAACGGGTTCCTGGTACATGAAACGGATTGCTGAAACTGGAAAACCAATGTGGTGCATTGAATTTGTGACAGGTGGTTTCGGGATTCATCATGCGGCAATGGGGATGAACAGAATGTATGCGTTCTGGTGTCTGCTGCATCGGATGCAGATGATGCTGGGATGGACCTGGCGAAGCATGCTGAATGGCGAAGAACAATATCTGACCGGTATGCTGAATCATGATGGAAGACCGAATGAAAATTATCGGGAATACCAGTGGATTGCATCGGATTTTCGGAAGCTGGAAAAATACGGATTTCCATATCTGCCGCAGCCAGAGATTGCTGTTTCTTACAGTTATGACAGTGAGCTTATGGCTGCGTATGCAAAAATGCAGTATCGAATGCCATACAGCAACAACCTTGCCATCGCGCATCGGATTCTGGAAGAGAGAAACCTTGATTATAATGTTGTAGATTTGCATCAAATGACAGAACAATATCAGATCCTGATTATTCCGGGTGAAATTGTAATGGATCACGAGCAGGAAAACACGGTGCGGGAATTTATAAAAAATGGCGGTACGGCAATTATGACAGGGTATTCTGCATGGGTAAAAGAAACCGGTCAGGTATTTGACACGTCGAGACCAGGAAACCTGACTGATGTATTTGGAATAGAAATTGTTGGATATCAGAGAACCGCAGGTATGGAAGTTTCTGAAAAAGAAGAGCAGAAGCTTCGCAGAAATCCGGCAAACGGAAGAGAACTTCTGAAAGTGAGAGAAAAATGGATTGATGTGGATTATTATGAGCAGATCGAAGCAACAGATGCAGAAGTCCTGCAGCGTGAGGAGACACATCAGATTCCAGCTATAACCAGAAATCGGTATGGAAAAGGAGCGGCGTATTATTTGTTTTGTGAAACAGAGCCGGAACTTTTAGGCGAGGTTCTTGATGAATGCTGCAGGGAAAAAAGTATGCAGTCCGTGGTTACACCGCAGGGAGTAATTGGAAGAAAAATAGCGGAAAACCAGTATTTTTATGTGAATCTGACGGGAAAGGAGCAGAAAATAGAGCTTCCAGAGAATGGATATGGGGTGCTGCAGGAGAAAAAGATGGAAGATACCTGCACGCTGCAGGCGTTTGATAGTGAACTGGTGATTTGTTAAAGAAGATTGCATGAGGAAAAGAAAATGAAAAAAACAGAGGACAAGTCAGTTATTTACAAGTCACTCTGGATCATGGGGACAGTTATGATTTTAGCTGTCCTCATTATTGAGCTTGTAAGTATTTTTCTGATTCAGAGAGACAGAAGAAAGACGGAGAGGCTATTTTCTAATACGATAGAGAGCTACGGCCAGTTCTGGGAGGATAAATTTGCATCAACTTCAAAAGCGCTTCTGCTGATGAGCGGAACGGATTCAACACCATATTATCAGCAGCTGTGTATTTCGAAAGATCCGCTAACGGTGGAAACTGCTAAAGTACAGCAGCAGAAAATCATGATTGAAATGGGAGAACGGTATGGAAGGGAAATGATGCTGTTTGTCTATGTGCCGGAACGAAATATTTATTTTGTAAGCACAGAGGAAGGGACAACTTATGCCTATCAGAGAGCGTTTAAAGAGAAAATCATTTCTTATATCGCGAACCAATATCAGGAACCAGAGAAAAACTGGATTTTTATGGAATTTGATGGACATCAGTACCTGGCGCGTATTTATTCGGCTGAAAATGGATACATTGGAGCTGCATTTTCTTTGGAAAGAATTGTATCTGGTTTTGTCGGAGAACGAAAAGATCTTTGCGTAGAAGTGCGGGATAATGAGACAGGAGAAGTAAAAATACACCAGGGGACAAGAAAAAGCGGAATTAGTACAACTTGTGTTTATCCACTGAAATATACAAATGCACAGATTTATGTCAGTATGGATGAAGGAATGCTGGACCCGGGAGGAACGTTCGGAACGCTTCTGCTAATGGGAGTCATGATGCTTGCAATTGCCAGCATTCTGATGGCAATTGGTCTGCAGGGAAAAACAGTCTTTGCGCCATTAGAACAGCTTCGAAGAGCCATGGAGCAGTACAGTACCGGGGATTTGGACGTACGTCTGCCGGAGCGGGAAAATGTATCTCAGATCGGACAGCTCTATCAGACCTTTAATCATATGGCAGATCAGATTCAGATTTTAAGAATTGATGTTTATGAAAAAGAGCTGGAGCGGCAGAGGGCGCGAAGCCGTTTCCTGCAGGTGCAGATTCAGCCGCATTTTTATACCAATATTTTAAATCTGATTCATGGAATGGCACAGATTCAGGATTTTGAAGAAATTCAGAAACTCTGCCGGGTATCAGCTGCATATTTCCGTTATCTGATGGGGCAGAAAGGAACCTTTGTACCATTGAAAGAAGAACTTCGATGTCTGATAAGCTATGTTGAAATTCAGCACTGCCGTTATAAAGATATGCTGGAAATTCAGGTAAACGTAGAACCGGAAATGGAGGATGAAATGATTCTTCCACTGGTGATTCAGACTTTTGTTGGAAACAGTGTAAAACATAATATTATGCTGGTTCCGCATCTGGAAATCGAGCTGACAGTAAAAAGAGAAGGCGAGCATGATCTGCTGATTCTGATCGAAGATAATGGTTTAGGATTTAAGAAAGAAATTCTTGATAAAATTAATCGGAATGAGTCAATTGAAGAAGAAGGAGAACATATCGGAATACAGAATGTGAAGGAACGTATCCGTGAATTTTATGGGGAGGCGTATGAATTAAAAATTACAAGTCAGCCGGGATATAGTGAAATTCGCATTTTACTGCCGAGAATAGAAAAACAGTAGAAAGAAGGGAGCAAAAATGAATCTGCTGCTGGTAGATGATGAAATTGCCATGCTGCATATTATGGAGAAGGCAATTGACTGGAAAAAGAAGGGAATTCAAAAGGTTTTTACGGCCTACAATACGGATCTTGCACGGGACATTATCAGTAGTTCCAAAATTGATCTTGTGATCTGCGATATTGAAATGCCAAAAGAGAATGGTCTGAGTCTGATTCAATGGATTCAGGATATGTATCCTGAAATTATCAATATTATTCTGACTGGGTACCCGGATTTTAATTATGCGAGAAGTGCAATTTCCCTTGGGGTTTACCGGTATTTACTGAAACCGATTGCATTTGATGAACTGGAAGAAACAATTGCTTCAGCAGTGGAAAAGCTGGAGGAGTATAAAACAAAAACAAACCGGAAGCAGATCCGGAGATGGCAGATGCGGTCAATACGATTAAAAAGTATCTGGAAAGCCATTACAGTGAAGTGATTACACGAAAGAAGATTGAAGAATTGGTGCATCTGAACCAGGATCATATCAACCGGGAGTTTAAGAAACAGACAGGATATACACTGATGGAGTATGTACAGCATTATCGAATTTTGATGGCAAAGAAAATGCTGCGGGAGACGACGCTGTCGATTTCTGAAATCAGTATTCGGACAGGCTATGATTCGCCGGCCTATTTTTCTAAAATATTTAAAAAACAGACCGAACGTACACCATTGGAATATCGTGCGGCAAAAGCAAAAGGATAAGTCGTTTTTGTTATAAAACGGGTCGGGATTGAAATTGAGAGAGAAGTGGAAGTGCGGTAAGATAAAACCATCAAAAAACACGGGAGGTAACACAAATGAGAAAGAAAATGGCAGCAGCAGTTTTGATGGCGGCAATGACCGCATCACTTCTTGCAGGATGTGGGGACAGCAAGAGTTCGGACAGCACAAAGGCAGATTCTGCGCAGACAACAGCATCGAACCAAAGTGAAGCAGGAGATAGTACATCCGATCTGAAGGATGGAAAAACAGAAGAACTTCTGATGGTATGGCCAGGATCTAATGCATCACCGGCAGATATGCAGGCCGTAGAGGATGCAATGAATGAGATCATCGGAGAAAAGGTAGATGCAAAAGTAAAACTTCAGATTATTGAATGGGGTGCTTATAACGACCAGACGAACCTGATGCTTTCGAGCGGTGAAAAACTGGATATGGTATTTCTGATGTCCAATATTCGTGAAGATGGACAGAGAGGACAGCTCTATCCAATCAATGATCTGATAGAGACGTATGCACCGGATGCATACAGTGCAATGGAACGTTATATTGAAGCATGCTATTTCGACGGTAATCTGTATGGACTGCCGACGTATCGTGACCTTGCATCCCAGGCAGGATTTATGTGCCGAGCAGACATTCTGGAAGAGCTTGGATATAAAGCGGAAGATATCAAAAACTTTGATGATATCGAGGAAGTACTGAAAAAATGCCAGGAAGTACATCCGGAACTTTATCCGATGATTCCGTCGGATCTGAACAATGGATGTTTCCTGAACTATGTAAAAGGAGAGTTTGATGTTGTAACTTCAGGTGTCGGCGTTGATATCGATGATGATGCATCCGATGGAATCACCGTTATTAATACGTATGACACAGAAAAGTACAAAGAGATGGCTGAAAAAGCATATGACTGGAACCAGAAAGGCTATTTTATGCCAGATTCTACAACGAATACAACAACCCGTCAGGATCTGTTCCGTGCTAATACAGCGTTCAGCTATTATGGAAACCAGCATCCGGGAACTGCAACACAGGAAACAATGAACTCCGGTAAAGAAATCGTTTCGATTCCGATTGGAAGAAGCACTATCAGTACTTCCTCTGTTAACTTCTGCCAGTGGGTAATTCCGGCACAGTGCGAGAACCCGAAAAAAGCTCTTGCAGTCCTGAATCTGCTGTACTCAGACTCCGACTTCCAGAATCTGTTCCGATATGGAATTGAAGGCAAAGATTATGTTGTATCGGATGGAATTGCATCTTATCCAGATGGAGTAACTTCTGATTCGGTAGGCTGGGGCAACGAGCTGTGGCTCTGTGGTAATGGTTCTGTTGGCTATGCATGGGAAACTGATCCGGAAAATGTATATGAGAAATTTACGGAATACAATGATACTGCACAGGAATCTCCGCTATATGGATTCATTTATGACACGACAAATGTAAAAAATGAAATTACAGCAATTACAAACGTAACAGATAAATATAAAGCAATCATCGAAAACGGCGATGCAGATCCAAGTACGACACTGCCGCAGTTCAATGAAGAACTGAAATCAGCAGGTATCGACAATATTATCGAAGATATGCAGAAACAGGTAGACGAATGGCTTGCAAATAAATAAACAAGGCAGACAGGGTCGGACGATGAGAATCGGCCGGCCCTGGCTTTTGAGACAGAAAAAGAGGGATTCCTATGGGAAAAAAAGAAAACATGGAAAAATATAAAAAGAGCATTTCCATTATATATAATGGTAGCGCCGGGATTTTTATATCTTTTAATTAATAACTATGTGCCGATGACCGGTATCATCATTGCTTTTAAACATTTGAATTTTGCAAAAGGAATTTTGCACAGTGACTGGGCGGGGCTTTCCAACTTTAAATATCTGTTTAAAACACCGGATGCAGCACTGATTACAAGAAACACATTATTATACAATTTTGCATTTATTGTCGTTAATACGACGGTATCTATTCTGATTGCAATTTTACTGAGTGAATTAAGAAGCAAGACAAAAGTGAAAATTTTTCAGTCTGCTGTTCTGATTCCATCTTTGATTTCGATTATCATTGTCAGCTATCTGGTATATGCGTTCTTAAGCGGACGTACTGGCTTTGTTAATGGACTGCTGACTTCTCTTGGAAAAGAAAATATCTCATTTTATACCGAGTCAAAATACTGGCCATTCATCCTGATTTTTGTAAACTGCTGGAAGGGAGCCGGATATTCATCCATTATTTATCTGGCAGCGATTCTTGGAATTGACCAGGAAATGTATGAGGCAGCTGAGATTGACGGAGCAACAAGATGGCATAAAATCAAATGTATTACCCTTCCACTGCTGAAATCTACAGTAATCACAATGACACTGCTGTCCATCGGAAGAATTTTCTATTCTGATTTTGGTCTGTTTTATCAGGTACCAATGAACTCGGGAGCGCTGATCAATGCAACCAACACGATTGATACTTACGTATATAGAGGACTGATTGAGCTGGGTGACATCAGTATGTCATCGGCAGCATGTGTATATCAGTCGCTGATGGGATTTGCACTTGTCATGATTGCAAACTGGCTTACAAAACGTTACAGCAGTGAGAATGCACTGTTCTGACAGAAAAGAGGACAAAATTATGGTAGGAAAACAGGAACGGCGTTATCAGAGAATGATCACGGTAGTTCTGGCACTGATTTCACTGATTATGGTGATTCCGCTGGTGCTTCTGGTGGTTGCATCGTTTACAAGCAACAATGAGATTGTGCTGCATGGATATTCTTTCTTCCCAAAAGAACTGAGTCTGGAAGCATACAGGTACATTTGGAACGAGAGGGCACAGGTTTTCCATGCATATGGAATCACCATTCTGGTAACCGCGATTGGAACAACGATTGGCGTGATGATGACACTTTTGTATGCGTATGTACTGGCACATGAGAAATTTCCTGGAAAAACATTTCTTGCATTTTATCTGTTTTTCACGATGCTGTTTAATGGTGGACTGGTACCGACCTATATTATGTATACCCGCTACCTGCACATGAAAAATACGATTCCGGCATTAATTATACCGGGTCTGCTGATGAGTGCTTTTAATGTGATTCTGACAAGAACGTATATTCAGTCAAATGTACCGGCGGCATTAAGTGAGGCTGCCAAAATTGATGGTGCAACAGAGTTTCAGGTATTCCGCAAAGTAGTTCTTCCTATGTGTAAACCGATCATTGCAACGGTCGGATTATTTGCCGGACTTGGTTATTGGAATGACTGGACGAATGGATTATACTATATTACAGATACTAACAAATTCAGCATTCAGCAGCTTTTGAATAATATGATTAAAAACATCGAATTTCTTTCCAAAAATGCGAACAGTAATATCAACCTGGCCAGCGTAGGAGGGGGAATCCCGCAGGAGACCGTGCGTATGGCAATCGCCATCGTCGGACTGCTTCCGATTCTGATCGTATTCCCATTCGTACAGAAATATTTTGTAAAAGGAATTTCTATTGGAGCTGTAAAAGGCTGAAAAAAAATGGGGGAAAGCAAATGAAAATAAAAGAGATGGAAACAGAAAAACTGATTTCGCTTCTCTGCGGCGATCAGTTTATGAATACAAAAGCACTGCCGGAATACGATATTCCATCCCTGGAAATGAGCGATGGACCGATGGGGCTTCGCTATCAGAAAAAGGATAAGGATTCTCTTGGCATTAATCGAAGTGAACCGGCGACCTGTCTGCCGGCGGGAGTAGCAGTAGCGGCATCCTGGAACCCGGATGTAGCAGAGCAGGTAGGAACAATCATTGGATCAGAGGCGGCTGCGTACGGAGTGGATCTGGTGCTGGGACCGGCGGTTAATTTGGAACGGAATCCCCTCTGCGGAAGAAATGTGGAATATCTTTCCGAGGATCCGCTTCTTGCAGGAAGACTGGGAGGTGCCTATATCCGCGGCGTGCAGTCACAGCAGGTCGGCGCATGTATCAAGCACTTTGCTGCAAATAATCAGGAGACCGAACGGGAATATCTGAATGTAATCTGTGAGGAAGATGTCCTGCGGGATCTGTATTTAAAAGCGTTTGAAATTGCAATCCGTGAGGGAAAACCGGCAGCGGTCATGACGAGCCTTTCGAAGATCAATGGAACATACTGTGCAGAAAACCGCTGGCTGTTCGATATTCTTCGAAAAGAATGGGGCTTTGACGGACTGGTCATGACGGACTGGTTCGGACTGGACGATCGGGTGAAATCGGCAGAGGCAGGACTGGATCTTGAAATGCCGGGAACGGATGGAAAAAGCACTGCTTATATGGTGGAGCAGTGGAAACAGGGCAGACTGGACGAACACGTGATCCGTGAGCGGGCAGAATGCATCATACGAAATGCGAGAAAGTGGAAGATTCCGAAAACGAAAAAGACAGAGGAAGAACGAGAGCTGATTTTAAAAGAAAATCATGAAAAAGTCTGCGCAGCAGCAGAAGAAGCCATCGTTCTGCTGAAAAATAAAGAGGATATTCTGCCGCTGCAGCAGGGCAGAAAGCTGGCGGTTATTGGAGAATATGCGAGAGAACCTCTGTTTCAGGCGGAGGGCTCCGGAAAAGTAGAAGGAGCAGGAAAAGAAGACGCCTGGGAATGTGCAGAAAAATGGAACGGAGCAGATAATACACCGTTTGCGATGGGATATCGCAGGAACAATGCGGGAAGTGAAGCGGAGCAGCAAAAACTCCGGGATGAGGCGGTGAAAACAGCAGCGGATGCAGATGCGGTTCTGTTTTTCCTTGCTATGGATTTTGGTTTTGAAGGAGAAGGAAATGACCGTGTGCAGTATGAACTGCCGGAATACCAGGTGGCTCTTTTAAAAGAAATTGCTGTAGTTAATTCGAATGTAATTGCGGTTGTGATGAACGGCGGAGCCGTTGCCATGCCGTGGGCTGACGAAGTAAAGGCGATTCTGGAATGCTTCTACGGCGGTCAGGGGATTGGAAGAGCGATTGTGAAAGTGATAAGCGGAGAGGTGAATCCGTCCGGACATATGCCTGTGTCAGTTCCGGCGTTCCGGGAACAGATTATCTCGGATGAAAATTTTGCAGAGCAGACGGAGCAGGTGACGTACCGCGAGGGTATGTTTATGGGCTACCGAGGATACGAGACGAAAAAAATTCCAGTGCAGTTTCCGTTTGGATTCGGACTTTCGTATACAACATTTGAAATTACAGAGTGCAGCGTGGAGCAGGAGAAAATCACAGATTGTGAGAAAACAGTTCTGCGTGGAAAAATTAAAAATACGGGCAACAGAAAAGGGGCTCAGGTCGTTCAGCTCTATGTGAAAAATCCAAGAGCATGGAAAGCAAGGCCAGCCAGGAAACTTCGCGATTTTCAGAAAATCATACTGGAGGCGGGAGAAGAAAAAGAGTTTGTATTTTCCATTTCACGTGAACTGTTTGAACTCTACGATGAACGCGTCGATGAGCGGACGGTACCGCAGGGAATGTATGGACTTGAGCTTGGATTTTCAGTACAGGATATCCGTGCAGCACAGAAGATCGAAGTAACACCGGTTTTTCCAGTACCAAAACAGATCCAGGGATGGGATAAAACGGAGCGTCTGCTGGAAACGAAGGCTGGGGAACAGATTTTTGAAGAGCTGTATCGTAAAATTACAGAAAAAGCAGGAGGAATCTTCGCGCAGCGTCTGAAAGAAGAGAAAAATGTAAGAGAAATGCTTCTTTCTCAGCCCATTCGTATCGTTCACCTGATGATCTGGAATGAGATGACAGATTCAGAATTAATTGCTATATTGGAAAAGGTAAATCAAGAACTGTATCATGACTACCGGGAAAAGATGCGGAGTTTGGAGAAAAAATGAAAACAATAGAAGAAATGAAATCCTTTCCGGCGGCAAGAAAAAATTACAGACCGGAAAAGGTAGAAAAACTGTCGGAAGAACAGATGAAATGGTTCCGGGATGCGAAGTTTGGCATGTTTATTCACTGGGGAGTATATTCGATGCTCGGAAAAGGGGAATGGGTGCTGATGAATGAGCATCTGGATGTGCGGAAGTATGAGACACTGAAGGATGACTTTCTTGCAGAAAATTTTGATGCGGAACAGTGGGCCAAAAATGCAAAGGCAGCGGGGATGAAGTACATGGTGCTGACAACACGCCACCACGATGGCTTTTGCCTGTTCGATTCGAAATGCAGTGATTTTACCGCAATGAAAGGAGCTGCACATCGGGATTTTGTTAAAGAATATGTGGAGGCGTGCCGGAAAGAAGGAATGAAAGTTGGCTTTTATTATTCTCCTCTCGACTGGCGCTTTCCAGGATATTTCATGCCGGATCTTTACTGGGAGAGTGCAGAGGCACTGAAAAAACAGTGCCATGATCAGCTGATGGAGCTGATGAGTAATTATGGAAAGATTGATCTGCTCTGGTTCGACGGTGAGTGGCTTGCACTTGGAGGAATGGACTGGAATGGAGAAAGAGGCTGGTACAGGAAAGATGACTGGCAGACCAGTGAATATATGAGGGTCAATTATTTCTGGGAGTCGGAGAAACTGATAAATGAAATTCGACAGCTGCAGCCGGATATTATGATCAATAACCGCGGCGGCTGGGAAGGCGATTTCCATGTGCGGGAACGCAGAATCGACGGGATGCGGACGGACAAGCCGTGGGACAGCAACGACTGTATTGCGGATTCCTGGGGCTATATTCCGGGCAGACCAGTGCTGCCGCTGCGCCAGCTGATTCAGAATCTGGTTTCAATCGCCGTGCGGGACGGCAATTATCTGTTGAATATCGGCCCGGACGGAACGGGAAAAATGGATGAGGAGCAGGTAGAACGCCTGCGCCAGGCCGGAGAATGGCTTTCGAAATACGGCGAAACGCTGTACGGCCTGCGCGGCGGCCCTGTGATTGCGGACCGCTGGGGCGGAACGACGTACCGCGACAATATTGTTTATGTGCATATTCTGGAATGGGAAAAAGATCAGATCACGTTTGAAATTCCGGGGAATACAATGGAAAAATGGGAAGTGATTTCCGGCGGAAAAGCAGAACTGACGGAAGAAAACGGAACCTTTTCGATCTCCGTCCCGATTCCGGAGCGCGACAGCATTGATACCATTCTGAAACTTACCTTTGCAGAACCGATTGTATGGGAGGGCTGCAAAGGACGGGAAAATGATGTGTATGGACTTGCGGACGGTCTGAAAGAAGAATAGAGGATACAAAAAAAACGGATCGAGTATCTGACTTTAAAATCAGATGTTCGATCCGTTTTTTGCGTGTAAATCGTATCAATTACTTACTGTTCATTTTCATCCTTCGGCAGCCGCACGATCCGTACCTTGTCGACTCTCCGGTCTGCCATTTTCAGTACGGTTACGTCGAGGCCATCCGAGACGAAATGATCGCCTTCCTTTGGCACGCGCTCGAGGATCCCCATGATCCATCCGCTGACCGTAAAGACGTCAAATTCTTTGTCAATATCGAGCTCTTCATACACCTTGTCGATGCTTGCCGTTCCGGTCACGAGGTATTCGTTTTCGGAAACTTTCTGGATTTCCTGTACAACCGCATCATGCTCATCCCAGATTTCGCCGACGAGCTCTTCGAGGATATCTTCCATGGTGATGATACCGTCGGTGCCGCCGAATTCATCAATGATAATGGCAATATGCGATTTCTTCGCCTGCATTTTTTTCAGCAGCGGGCCGACCTTCGTATTCTCGGTTACAAAGAGCGCCGGGCGGATGATGCTGCTTAGCGGTTTGTTGGTGTGGTAAATGTGGTTGTGGAAATCCTTCTGATACACAATTCCCACAATGTGGTCGATATCATCATCATACACCGGCAGCCGGGAAAATCCGGTGTCGGAGAAAGTCTTAGCGATCTCGGATTTCGTCGCATCGAGCGGAATGCCGATGACGTTGACACGCGGAGTAAAGATCTCTGCGGCCTCCATCTCCATGAAGCCGATTGCATTCTGAATCAGATCGCCTTCCTGGTCGTCGATGTCGCCCTCCTGGGTCGCCTCCTCGACGATGGTCATCAGTTCCTCATCGGTGATGCCGTGGTTTTCCGAGGATTTGAAGATGCGGGAGAGCAGCTTCTTCCACTGGGAAAAGAAAAACGTCACCGGGGTCAGCACGATCATCAGAATGTGGAGAAACGGTGCGGAAAATTTGGCGATCGTCTCCGGAGATTCTTTTGCAATGCTTTTCGGGGAAACTTCGCCGAAGATCAGGACCACGATAGTGGTTACGATCGTGGAAACCGTCGCACCGGAGTCGCCGCCGAGAAGCTTGATAAAAAGCACCGTGGCAAGGGAGCTGAGTCCGATGTTGACGATGTTGTTGCCGACGAGAATCGTGGAGAGCAGCTTGTCAAAGTTCTCCAGCAACTTTAACACCAGTTCCGCCCGCTTGTCGCCTTTTTCTGCCATATTTTTCATGCGGATGCGGTTCAGCGAGGTGAAGGAAGTCTCCGTCGCCGAAAAGTAGGCTGAGAGCATGACGCAGATAAGAATGATGATGAGTGACACAATGTCGCTGTTCATTTGTTTTTCCTTTCTTAGGAAACCGGGACACGATGCAAAAAATGTACAAAAAGACATAACCTATCTTGAATCTGGCGGAATCAAAGATAGATTATGTCTCCGTTTATCAAATGATGAAAATAAAGCATCGTCGAGGCATACTGCCTGAGTCGTCCATGTTTCTGTAATCCTTTCGTTGATCAGTAATCCCTTTTATTGTACGGTATGTGGGAATAATTGTCAATAAGGCATGCGAAAATCACAGGAAATACGAAACCGCATTGTTGTAGCTGATATTTTCCACCATCTCTTTCAGAAACTCCAGGTTCGCCGGGTACTCCCCGTTTTCCACCCAGTTTCCGATTTGATTGCAGAGAATCCGGCGGAAATATTCGTGGCGCGGGAAGGAGAGGAAGCTGCGGGAGTCGGTCAGCATGCCAATGAAGGTGGAGAGCATGCCGATGCTGGAAAGCGTCGCAAGCTGGGATTCCATGCCGTATTTGTGATCGTTGAACCACCATGCGGTACCGAACTGCACTTTCGAGCGGATGCCAGGCGCAGCAAAGTTTCCAGCCATGCTTGCAAGCATCGGGTTGTCGCCCGGGTTCAGAGAGTAGAGCACAGTTTTCGGCAGTGCGTCGTCCTCGTCCATATCGTTTAAGAAAGCGCCGAGCATCGGGGCAAAGGCGAAATCGTTCATGCTGTCAAAGCCGGTATCGGCACCGAGCGCACGGAACATCCGCTTCGAGTTGTTACGGAGTGCTTTGATATGAAGCTGCATGGCGATATTGTGCTTATGATACAGCCGTCCGAGGTTCGTCAGAAGGAAGCACTTGTACATGCCGAGCTCTTTTTCAGTGAGAGCACCGCCGTTCATGCGATTTTCAAATACATCATTCGCCTCAGCAGCCGTGCATGGCACATAGAAGCAGCCCTCAAGGCTGTGGTCGCTGACAACGCAGCCGGCGGAGAGGAAGAAGTCGAGGCGGCAGGAGAGGGCATGCACCATATCCTCTGCGGATGCAATCGTCCTGCCGGCGGCAGCGGCAAGCTTTTCCACGTATTCCGGGAAATCCGGCTTTTCGAGATGAACGGCGCGGTCCGGGCGGAAGGACGGCAGAACGCGGCAGGCAAAGTATTCCTTCTGTAATGCCAGATGGCAGTGCAGATCATCTGCAGGATCGTCGGTGGTGCACAGATGCGACACATGCTGGTTCAGAATCAGATTGCGCACGGTAAACTCCTTCGTCTGCAGTTTTGCATTCGCCTCATCCCAGAGCTCCTTCGCTGTTGCGCGGGAGAGCGGTGTCGTGATGCCGAAGTACCGCTGCAGCTCCAGATGTGTCCAGTGGTATAAAGGATTGCCGATCGCGTTCTCAATCGTCTCGGCAAACGCCAGATATTTGTCGTAATCATCGGCGTTTCCGGTGATCAGATCCTCCGAAAAGCCCATCGCACGCATGGCACGCCATTTATAATGATCCCCGCCGAGCCAGACGCGTGTCAGATTCTCCATCTGGCGGTCTTCGAGAATCTCCTGCGGATTCAGATGGTTGTGATAGTCAAAAATGGGCATTTTTTCAGCTGCCTCGTGGTACAGCGTTTTCGCCGTATCGGTCTGCAGCAGAAAGTCAGCGTCCATAAAAGGTTTCATATGGAAATACCTCCCTTTTAGAATTGAGCAGTCAGCGCAGCAAGCGTATCTGCCACAGCGCCAGGTCCCTGAAGCATCGAGACAAAAGCATTCAGCACACGGTCAGAAAGTCCGGCGAAAATCAGATCCACACCGAAAATCGAAGCATCGGAGAGCAGCGGAGCCAGAGTTTTGGAAAGGGTCTCGCGGTCAGCCGGTGCGCCGAGTTTCAGATCCTGCACATACGGGCGGACCGTGGCAAGCAGCGGATCCGGGCTCAGATCAAATGCATCGCCGTTGTCATCCACGCCCATCAGATACCTCAGCCATCCCGCAAATACAGCCGGAATTGCCTGAAGATCCGAGAGTGACAGCTCCGGAGAAGCAAGATACGATTTGATCGTCTCACCGAACCGGATCGACAGCTTCTGTGACGTATCGGTTGCAATTCGCTGCGGCGTATCCGGCATAAACGGATTCGGGATGCGGATGTTCAGCACTTCATCGATAAACTGCTTCGGAGAGAGAATACCAGGATCGGTGACAACCGGAAGTCCTTCGATATATCCGATGCGCTCCACGAGCTTTTTCAGTACCGGATTTTTCATCTCCTCACTGATCAGTTCGTAGTCCAGCAGGCAGCCGAACACAGCGAGTGCGGTGTGTAGCGGGTTCAGGCAGGTGCAGACCTTCATGCGCTCTGTTTTGTTGACAGTTTCCCGGTCGGTAAAGATCCATCCGCTCTTTTCCATCGGCGGCCGTCCGTTCGGGAAATGATCTTCGACTACGAGGTACTGGCATTCCTCTGCATTGACGAACGGAGCAACGTAGGTGTGGCGGGAGGTGACGATCGGCTGTGCATCGGCGAGGCCGTTCTCCTCGAGTATCTTTTCGATGGAACCATCCGGCCGCGGGGTGATCTTGTCGATCATGGTCCACGGGAAGCTGACTTTTTCCGGGTTCTGCAGATAGGAGAGGAAGCCTGGCTGTACCAGCTTGTTTTCTTCCCATGCAGAAGCGTAGGCTGTCAGGGCAAGGGAAAGTTTTTCGCCATTGTGGGAGCAGTTGTCGGTGCTGACCATCGCAACCGGTTTTTCGCCTGCAAGAAATCTTTCATATAAAAGAGAAGCAACTTTTCCCATATAGCTGGTAACGGAAGAAGGTCCGGCAGCAAAATCGGCAGCAACAGACGGCAGCAGTTCGCCCGCACCGTTTTTCAGGGAATATCCCTTTTCGGTGATCGTAAACGTCGCCATCTGCAGGGAATCCTTGGTAAAGATTTCTTTTAACCGGGCAAAATCCGGAGAATCCGCCGTATCGGCAGCCAGCGATTCTGCGATGCTTCCAACAACGGTTTTCTCGACAGAACCATCGGCTTTTAAGGTCACCAGAATGCTTAAATTATCGTGCGGCTGGTACATATCACGGATGATTTCTGTATCGAAGCCCTCTGCGACGATGACACCGCGGTCAAAGGTACCGTTGTTCAGCAGTTCCTGTGCTGTATTTGCCTGGAAGGCACGGAAAATATTTCCGGCTCCGAAATGCACCCAGCACGGAGATTCTTTCGTGCGGGTGATCATTGCTTCGCGGTCATAGGATGGAAGCACATAGCCTGCGGCTTCCCACGCTTTTTGATCTGCCAGTCCGGCAGCTGTTAAGTTAAGAGACATCAGTAAAAACCTCCTTTAAATTCCACGTTTGTGACTCTTGTCAATAGCTTCCCAGAGTCCGTTTAAATAAGTCGCGCCGAGTGCGCGGTCATACAGTCCATAGCCCGGCATTGCCTTCTCGCCCCAGATCATACGTCCGTGGTCCGGGCGGATCGGGCCGTCAAAGCCGATGTCGTACAGCGCTTTCATGATCTCATACATATCGAAGCTGCCGTCAGAGGAAAGGTGTGCGGCCTCCTCGAAATCCTGCTGGCTGTGGAATTTCAGATTGCGGACGTGAGCGAAGTGGATGCGGCCCTTTAAGGAACGGATCATATCCGGCAGATCGTTCTCCAGGTTTGTTCCGTAGGAACCCGAGCAGAAGGTCACGCCGTTGTGCGGGTCATCGACCATCTTCATCATGCGCAGAATGTTTTCTTTATTAATGATGATTCTCGGAAGACCGAAGACACTCCATGCCGGGTCGTCCGGGTGAATGGCCATTTTGATATCGTACTCGTTGCAGACCGGCATGATGCGTTCGAGGAAGTATTTGAGGTTGGCAAACAGTTTCTCATCATCCACATCGCGGTAAGCGTCAAAGAGCTCTTTCACTTTTGCCATGCGCTCCGGCTCCCAGCCAGGAAGAATTGCGCCGTTTGCATCACCTGCGATAGATTCAAACATTTTTTCCGGAACAAGTGCGTCTACGGCGGACTGTTTGTAGGCAAGTACGGTCGAGTCGTCCGGACGGACGCGTGCGAGTTCTGTTCTGGTCCAGTCGAAGACCGGCATGAAGTTATAGCAGACAAGGTGAATGTCTTCCTTGCCGAGGTGCTTTAACGTTTCAATATAATTATCGATGTACTGCTCACGGTCCGGGCTGCCGATTTTGATGGCGTCGTGGATGTTGACGCTCTCGATGCCGGAGATGTGAAGTCCAGAGGCCTCAACCTCTTCTTTTAACGCGTGAATCGCTTCGCGTGTCCACACCTCGCCCGGGGTAGTGTCGTACAGGGTTGTGATGACTCCGGTTACGCCCGGAATCTGGCGGATCTGCTCTAAGGTAACGGTATCAAATTTGGAACCATACCAGCGAAATGTCATTTCCATAAGAAAAACTCTCCTTTATTTTGTAATGTACTCTCGGAATCTTTCTGCACTTGCCTTTGCAGCTGGCGGAAAATCATCTCACAAAAACAAGCACAGAAAGATTCCGAGAGTACATTGTATTTTGCAAGTGGTGTTCTTTGCTTTTTATTGTATTGTTTCTTAAGAAAAAAGCCATGGCAAGAATTGTTGAGCACATTGCAAAAGTTGCGGCGGTTGGCCGGGAAAAAGCAAAATCAGCCTACAGGTGTGATAAGTAATATCTTTCTGGTATGACTAACCAATAGGAAAAACCTATAATCGATTCATCGAAATAACAATTACCAAAAGGCGTTTTAGGGGTTGCACATAGAAAAAATATGCATTATAATATGCCATGTAATCGAAAAACACATTAAACATATCGACTTAGTAGGAAAGGAGAACAGCAAATGAAAAAAACAGACAACAGACGAATGCAGGAGAACAGAATGATGGAGATGTGTTGTTGCTGTTGCTGCAGCTCCAATCAGAATAAAGAAAAATAAGAAACATTCGCAGGCAGAAAAAGCATAGCAGAAATTGCATGTGCGGGCGGGCCGGAACGAATGCCTGCTATTTTTTTAACCTTTTTTAAAATAAATGCAAATGAACAACATAAGAATAGATAATAAACAGACATAGAAAACGGAGGACAAAAACATGAGCGGATGCGGATGCAGCTTCACCCCAGTTGAAAATAAAGAAACCGAAGAAATCAAATACACCGATGCACTGGCAGAACAGTTTGCAGCAGAAGTCGGAGTAGACCCAAGACCAAATGAAACCCTTGTAGAGATCGATGAGCGCGGCGCTTTCATCCGTCAGCCAAATGCATTTATCCAGCCATTCGGCGATAAAGAAGGTGACCTGAAAGCAGAAGCAAACCGCTTCGGGATCTACTGGGCAACCGGATGCAACTGGTCCAACCGTCCGATCATCGTGCGGGAGCTTTTAGGACTGCAGGATGTGATCTCGGAGACGAGAGTTTCTCCATCCGGCGAGACAAACCGTTACGGACATGCATTCGGACAGTATCCGGATTTCAAGGATCCGGCGACAGGCGCTTACTTCTTAAGTGAGTTCTATAAAAGAGCAAACCCGTACTTCAAAGGAAGAGCAACGACACCGACCCTGGTGGATGTCAAAGAGAAAAAGGCTGTGAACAACGATTATCACCGCCTTACGAACTACCTCGAAGTGCAGTTCCGTCCATTCCAGCCAAAAGATGCGCCGGACCTGTACCCGAAAAAATTCCGGAAAGAGATCGATGAGTTTAACGACTGGCTCTTCCCGCATGTCAACAACGGCCATTACCGCATGGCATTCTGCCAGTCACCGGAAGCATACGATGAGGCATACGAAGATTTCTATGAATCCCTCGATAAGCTGGACAAACGGCTGGAGACGAACCGTTTCCTGTTCGGCGACTACATCACCGACAGCGATGTCCGCGCTTACGTCACTCTGATCCGTTGGGATGTCAGCTACTTCCACAACGTAGGACCGGTGAAGAAACCGATTCGTGATTACAAAAATATCTGGGGCTACTTAAAAGAGCTGTATGCGATCCCGGCCTTCCGTCACGGAAGCGATCCGCAGGTGCTGGCACTTTCGAGACCTGGAAAGAAATTAGGCGAGGTTCTCTTCCGCGGATACAACGAACGAATCCTTGCAAAAGTAGATTTCGAGAAGCTGATGGCAGACGATGGATCGAGAAGAACACTCAGCAAAACACCGGACGAAGTATTCCTTCGCCATCCGGAGGGAGAGACCTACGAGGATTACGCAGGAGAAATCTCAAAAACCATCTGGAACAGCCCGAAATGGGAAGACAGAAACCCGAAGAACGGCGTACTTTCCGTGGATGCATCGATTAATCCGCTGAAAGGACTTTTATAAAGAGATAAGACAGAAGAATCCGGAGCGCTCTGGTGGAACACTCTCAGGCAGCCGGGGCGCGGCCGGAACTGAAAAGAACGAGGAAATGAGGAGGATTTTATTATGAAAAAGACAAAGAAATTCTGGGCAGTATTGGCAGCGGCGGGCCTTTTGGCAGCAAGCTTTGCAGGATGCGGAAGCAATGCATCAGCAAATGCAGGAAGCAGCAGCGGTTCCGCAGCATCATCTTCCGCAGAAGGCAGCTCCGCATCAGATTCCGGTGAGAAAAAAGTGATCAAAGCTGTAACAAGCGGCACACTGGCACCGTACTTTTACGTAAATGATGACAACGAGCTGACCGGTGTCGATATCGATATCGTAAAAGAAGTGTTCAACCGCCTTCCGCAGTATGAACTGAAAATTGAGCAGGCAGATGCACTGCAGGGTGTGCTGAGCGGTCAGTACGACATCGCAGTCAACAACTATGGATATACCGATGAGAGAGCAGAATCCTACTACTTCTCTTTACCATATAAAACCAGCTTCAACGAATACATTCAGAGAACCGGCGATGAGCCGCTGACTTCTCTTACCGATCTGGCAGACCGCGGATACAAAATTGAGCTGAGTGCAGGAAGCCTTACCGCAAATGCACTGGAAAAATGGAATACAGACAACCCGGATCACCAGATCAATATCGTATATTCCAATGCAAACTTCCAGGTCCGCTACCAGCACATCGTAGATGGAACCGCTGATGTGGCAATCGACGACGGACCGATCATCGACAACCTGCTTCCGCAGTTCGGACTGGAAGGTCAGCTGGAAGCAAACGAGATCGACGAGGAGACCGAAGATTTCCTGTTCCCGCAGAACAATACCTACTTCCTGTTTGGAAAGAACGAAGAGGGCGCAGCACTCCGCGAGGATGTTGACAAAGCCTTAAAAGAGATGAAAGAAGACGGAACTCTTTCCAAGATCACAACCGAGTATCTCGGCGTGGACACCAGCCCGGACGAGAAATACTTTGATGAGACACCAAACTAGAATATCGTTTTCGAAATAAAAACAGAAGAGATTACAAAACAGACGGGAAGCGGATCGAGAACATCCGTTTCCCGATTCTAAAAGGAGCGAAAAACATGGCAGAAATTTACCGGGTAGAAAAGGGAAGCGAAGAGTGGAAATACAAAGCATATGATTACGTCAGAACCGATGCGTTCTGCTGCGGACAGAACATTCCGATTGAACTGGAATTCGGACAGGACGAGAGCAAAGATGATCTGCAGGTGATTCTGCTGACAGAAGATCACAAGCCGGTAGCCGGCTGCCGCATCGCATTTCCGGCGGAAAAGACAGGAAAAATCGAGCGTGTCTGTGTTGTCAGAGAAAAACAGAAAAGCGGATACGGCCGCGTGCTGATCGAAGCCGCTGAGAAATGGCTGAAAGAATACGGTGTCGATCACATCGTCATCACGAGCCAGGACCGCGCCGCAGGCTTTTATGAGAAATTAGGCTACAAACTGAATCCGGACGCTGACCTGTCGGTATACGACCACCATGCACCGAAGAAAGACGAAGAGCCGAAAAAGCCGAAGAAAAATCTTGGCTTTACCTGTGTACTGGTAGAAAAATACGTGTAAGAGAGGAAAAAAATCATGGGAAAATTATTTGACGTTTCACAGGTATTTTCATCCATACCAGAATTGCTGACAAAGCTGCCGATCACGCTGGAACTGGCCGTGGTTTCTATGCTGATCGGACTGGGACTGGGACTTGTGATGGCGATCATCAAAATGAAAAAAATCAGAGTGCTGACGCAGATTACGAATCTTCTGATTTCACTGCTCCGCGGCACGCCGGTCATCGTACAGCTGTACGTTGCGTTCTTTGGTATTCCTATGATGTTCAAGGCAATCAACCAGCAGTTCGGAACGAATCTGGCGGTTGCCAATATTTCCGGTTTCGTCTATGCGATGATCGCTCTGGGACTGAACCAGTCGGGCTTTATGGCTGAGATTCTCCGTTCGGCCCTGCAGTCCGTTGACCCGGGCCAGATCGAAGCAGCACATGCACTTGGCATGACGTATCCGCAGACACTGCGCCGCATCATTCTGCCGGAGGCCTTTGAGGTTGCGCTTCCGACCCTTGGAAACTCTTTTATCAGTATCATCAAAGGAACGTCTCTTGCTTTTACCTGCGCCGTTGTCGAGATTACCGCACAGGGCCAGATTATTGGAGGAAGAACGTATCGCTACTTTGAAGTTTACGTTTCACTGGCTATCATTTACTGGCTGGTAACGCTGGTGATCGAGCAGATTATCCGCGTAATTGAAAATAAAATCCGGATTCCGGACCAGGTAGAGCTGGCGTCCGCAAACGGGGAGGGTAAGAAAAATGATAAAAATTGATCATTTATCAAAAAAATATAACGACAACGTGGTGCTCGACGACATCAGCCTCGAGATCAGACAGGGCGATGTTGTGGGAATCATCGGTCCTTCCGGAACCGGAAAATCAACGCTTCTGCGCTGCGTCAACCGCCTTGAGACACCGGAGAAGGGAACGGTGACGATCGGGGACAAGGTGATCGGCCTTTCCGAGCGGAAACCGAAAGAGCTTCTGTATTTAAGACAGAACACAGGAATGGTGTTCCAGCGGTTCAATCTGTTTGAGAAGAAAACCGCACTGGAAAATGTGATGGAAGGCCTGATTGTTGTCAAGAAGATGAAAAAAGACGAGGCCAGAGCCATTGCATTAGAAGAACTGAAACTGGTCGGCATGGAGAAATGGGCAAACCACTATCCGAAACATATGTCCGGAGGACAGCAGCAGAGGGTGGCGCTCGCAAGAGCCCTCGCCATGAAACCGCAGATTCTGCTGCTCGACGAGCCGACTTCAGCCCTTGACCCGGAGCTGGTTGGAGAGGTTCTGGATGTTATTAAAAAAGTTGCGGCACAGGGATATACAATGCTTCTGGTTTCCCATGAGATGAACTTTATCCGCCATGTGTCGAACCGTGTGATCTTCCTTGATAAAGGACACGTAGTAGAAGACGGAACACCGAAAGAAGTATTCGAGCATCCGCAGAATCAGAGAACACGGGAGTTCTTCAGCAAGATGCATATTATGGCGCAGCCTGAGTATGTTATTTAAATTGAGCAGTGCCGCACTGCGGACACAGCCAAAGAGCAGGAGAAAATATTATGATAGATGAGAAAAGAATTGCTGATTTTTTTGCGGAGCTGGTATCCATCGATTCGCCGTCCTTGGAGGAGCGCGAGATGGCGGACACTCTGAAAGCAAAATTCGCCGAAATCGGAGTGAATTTTACAGAAGATCATACACAGGAGCAGACCGGTTCGAATGCGGGCAATCTGTTTGCACGTATCCCGGGCAGTATTGACGGTGCGCCGGTTCTCTTTGCCGCCCACATGGACACGGTGGAGCCCGCAAAAGGGAAAAAGGCTGTTTTCCACGATGACGGAACCGTAACGAGCGACGGCACAACTGTTCTCGGCGCCGATGATCTGGCCGGTGTGACCGCGATCTATGAGGCGGTGCGCCACATCACTGCGGCAGGAGCGCCGCACAGCCCGATCGAAATCCTGATTTCAACCGGTGAGGAGCTGTACTGCAAAGGTGCGAATGCCTTCGATTACAGCCAGGTGCAGGCAAAAGAAGCGTACGTTCTGGACCTGAGCGGAGCAATCGGCGCGGCAGCCTATGCAGCTCCGACCCTTGTATCTTTTAAAGCAGAAATCCAGGGAAAAGCCGCCCATGCAGGTTTTCACCCGGAGGACGGCATCAACAGCATCCAGGCGGCTGCACGTGCAGTCGCACAGCTTCCGCAGGGCCACGTGGCAGAGAGCACCACAGCCAACATCGGAAAAATCGGCGGCGGTTCCGGCACCAATATCGTTTCGGAGAGCTGCCTTGTCGAAGGCGAAATCCGCAGCCTGAACCACGAGACGGCGATGGGACTTCTGGCGACATATCAGAAAACCTTCCAGCAGGAGGCAGACGCCATCGGTGCCAAACTTGTCTGGGAAGAAAAGCTGAACATTCATGCCTATGAGACACCGCTGACGGGCGTGGCCGCAAAACACTATGAGAGCGCCGTTGCCAAAGAGGGTCTGACCGCCGCATTCGAAAAAACCTTCGGCGGCAGCGACAACAACGTCTTCGCCCAGCACGGCATCGAGGGCCTCGTCATTGCAACATCGATGAACCAGGTACATAGCTGTGCCGAGTACACGAAAATCCCGGAGATTGCCCAGGTAGCACGGATTGTGGAGAATCTTGCAGCACTGCTGGAAGACTGAGACGATCCCGGATGAAAAAACAGAATACAAAAATCCCCAAAGCCCGCCGGCAAATGTGAAAACAAAAACCGGCGGGCTTTTCCTGTTTCCGGCACGGCTTGCCACGCAGAGAAAAATAGTCTATAATAGGGAAAAGCTTCCGGTGCATGCCGGAATTTAACACCAGTAGACAAGAAGTCCCCCGCTTCTAAAGCGGTGGGATGAATTGTTAAAAGAAACATAACGGCAGTGGCGGGCGGAGAAAAATCGGTATCCTCCACTGACATGAGGCAAGTCACAGTCGAACTATTTTCGACATGTCAGACTCCGTGAAAATACCGACTGTGAGTTGAATCAAGAATAAAAGAGGAAAAACAATGATACATACACCAATTCAGAAACTGGAATTTCCAAACGACAGAAATGTCCGACTGTACTGCAAGAGAGAGGATCTTCTCCCGTTTTCCTTGGGCGGAAATAAAGTGCGGATCGGACGCGCCTTTTTCCGTGACATGCAGGAGAAAAACAAAGACTGCATGATCATCTACGGAAACAGCAGATCCAACCTCTGCCGCGTGCTGGCCAATCTGTGCTGTGCCGAGAAAATTCCATGCTATATGATCTGTTCTTCTGAAGAAAACGAAGAACACCCGATCGAAACCAACAACAGCCGTCTGATGAAATGGCTCGGAGCCGAAGTCATTCCGTGCAGAAAAACAGAGATTGCACAGACCGTCGAGAAGACGATGAACCGTTTGACAGAAGAGGGATATCACCCATATTATATTTTCGGGGATAAATTCGGAACGGGCAATGAAGGCACACCGGTACAGGCCTACGTGGACGGCTACCGCGAGATTCTTGCGTGGGAGAAAGAACAGAACATTTCTTTTTCTCATATCTTTGCAGCATCCGGAACCGGCTCGACCCAGTGCGGCCTGGTAAGCGGAAAACTGCTCGAGCAGGGAACGGAGCAGATCATCGGCCTTTCGATTTCATCCCGCGAGTACGACCGAGCCATCCGCATCATGGAGAGCGGCATTTCCGATTATTTTGCGAAGAATCATCTCGTGCTGCCGGAAGGATGGGAGAGTGAACTTCATCTGGAAATGGGATACCGCCAGGGCGGATACGGCCAGTACGATGAGCGGATTTTACAGGTGATCCGGGAAGAGTTCTGCCGGAACGGCCTTCCGCTGGATCCGACGTACACCGGAAAGGCATTCTGGGGAATGAAGCAGTACATAGAAGAACATCAGTTACAGGACTGCGATGTGCTTTTTATCCATACCGGAGGCACGCCGCTGTTCTATGACTGCATTCTGAACGATACCGATGGAGGAAAAAAATGAAACTGATTTCAATAGTCATCCCATGCTACAATTCCGAGGCAACGATCCGGAAAGTTGTAGAGATGGTGATGGAAGAATTCAAGAAAATGGACGGATATGACTGCGAATTTGTCCTGGTGAACGACGGTTCCCCGAAAGACAATACGTATGGGGAGATCAAGAAGCTCGGTGAGCAGTATCAGAATGTCAAGGGCATCAACCTGCTGCGCAATTTCGGCCAGCACAATGCGCTGATGGCGGCACTCCACTACACCGAAGGAGATTTTATTCTCGGCATGGACGATGACATGCAGACACATCCGTCCCAGATCAGCAAACTGATCCACAAGATGGAAGAAGGATACGATCTGGTTTACGGCTGCTATCCGAAACGGAAAAATTCGTTCCTGAAAAATGTCACCAGCAAACTGAACGAAGTTTCCTCCCGGATTCTTCTCGGACGGCCAAAAGACATCGTTTCCAGCAATTTCTGGATGATTACCCGCCAGATCAAGGACGAGGTGGTAAAATACGACAGCTTCAATCCCTATATTGACGGCATTTTCTACCGCACGACACACAAAATCGGAAATGTAGAGGTGGAGCATTTCAAACGTGCAGTGGGAACTTCCAACTATACGTTAAAGAAATTGATCAAATTGTGGCTTGCCTACTGGAACTATTCTGTAATTCCGCTTCGCATATCGTCCGTTCTCGGCGGAGTTTCTGCAGCCGGCGGTTTTCTGGCAGCCATCATGATTGCCATCCGAAAGCTCATCAATCCGACCGTGATGGTTGGCTGGTCTTCGACGATCTGCGCCATCGTTGTTTTTTCCGGATTGATTCTGATGGTGCTCGGCATCATCGGAGAATACCTCGGAAAGATGATTCTGATTCTGAACCGCACGCCGCAGTATATTGTGCGGGAAACCATTAACGTATCTGATGAGGAAGAAAAAAAGTGAAAAAAATCATGATTTTAGGTGCCGGTATTTACCAGGTGCCGCTGATCCGGACTGCACGCAGAATGGGTCTTTACACGATCGTAGTGAGTATTCCCGGCGATTATCCGGGTTTTGCACTTGCAGATAAAATTTATGAACTGAATACGCGGGATAAAGAAGCGATTCTTGCGGCGGCGGAAAAAGAACAGATCGACGGAATCTGTACATCGGGAACCGATGTGGCCGTCAGCACAATCGGCTATGTCTGTGAAAAGATGCATCTGTCCGGCATTCCGTATGAGGCGGCGGAAATTCTGACCGATAAGGCAAAGATGAAAGACGCATTCCGGCAGGGCGGCGTTTCCGCGGCAGACGGGATGCGGGTAAGAAGCGCAGAGGAGGCACAAAAAGCCGCAGAACAGCTTGGATACCCGGTTGTCGTAAAACGGGTGGACAGTTCAGGAAGCCGCGGAATTACAGTGGTGGAGCATTCCGGACAGATCGAAGAAGCGTATGAAAATGCGAGAAACGGTTCGGCAAGAGATTATGTGCTGGTTGAAAAATTCCTCCGCGGAACGGAGATCGGCGTGGATGGATTTGTGCAGAACCACAAACTGGTCTTTCTGGCACCGCACACGAAATTTGTATACCGCGGTGCACACACGACCGTTCCGGTCGGCCACGCATTTCCGTATGGATGCAGCGGGGCACTGCGGGAAGAAATTGCCCGCCAGATGCAGCTGGCCGTCACCGCATCCGGTGCCGATCAGTGCTCTGTCAATGCGGATGTCTTTGTGGACGGAGAGAAGGTCTGGATCATTGAAATGGGCGGAAGAACCGGGGCAACCTGCATTCCGGAACTGATTTCAACGTATTACGGATTTGATTTTTATGAGCAGATGATCAAAAGCGCCCTCGGGGAAGAAACGGATTTTCAGCAGACGGAAAGCTGCCCGTGCATGGCAAAACTGCTGCTGAGTCCGGTAAGCGGAACCATCACACAAATCGACCGGGATCAGGTCGAACGTCTGCGTCAGGAAGGGCTGGAGCTTGTCCTGGATTATCCGGAGGGGCATGAAGTTTCTGCCATGGCAGATGGAACTGACCGGATCGGCCATGTGATTGTAAAGACTGACCGGGAAGCGGAACTGGATGAGCAGATGAAGCGGGTGTACCGCTGTATCTGGATTGATGGAAAAAATCTGGAGACAATCTGGGAAGAGAAAACAGCAAAATAAAAAACCCGGAATCTTTTCAGGACCTCAGAAGAGGAGCGAAAGGATTCCGGGTTTTGCGTTGCCAGGCATATCAATATCCGGTGGACCAATTTTGATTACACTGTTTTTACAGGCTTCATCATCATCCGATAGTAGACTGGAATCAGCAGTGCAATTGCACCGAACCAGGCAAGCGGGCTTGCGATGCAGACGGCAGTGTAGCCTAAGAAGCGTGACAGCCAGACGGTAGCAGCAAGACGCATCACAAGCTCGACCATGCATGCGGCAAACGGTGCGCGTCCGTTCTGCATACTCTGAATCGAGGTGCGGTAGACGGCGAGAAGGCCGAGCAGGAAGTAGAACGGCGCTTCGATCGTCAGGAATGCATCGGAGTAATGGTAAGAATCCGTGATTTCGCTCGAAAAGCTTGGTGAGCAGGTGCATCTGTCCCGCGAGGTCTGCTGCCGCCTCTTCCGGAAAATGACGGGAAAGACGGTGACGCAGTATCTCGAGGAATACCGTGCGTCCAAAAGCCTGCCGCTCGTCGAAAGCGGCTTTTTGCCACGAAAAATATGTTACATCTGTTTGATTGCCTGCAGCATTTCAAGATCCGAAGCAGTCACCTTGATATTGGAAACCATCGTTCGGCCGTCCGGTTTTTTCACCGTGACTTCGAGAATCGTTCCCTCCTCGATCTGCGAGGATGCGAGATCGCTCATGAATTTTACGAACTTCGGGTGGTTTTGGGCGAAACGGTTTCTCAGATTTTTTAATTCCATTAACTTTATTGGGTTAAATGCCATTCTTTTTTCTGTCCTTTCTATTCGAAACTTCTTTCGAAACATGAAAGTATTGTAACATGGAAAAGAAAAAATGCAAGCGGATAAAAAGAGAAAAGACAGAGATACTGGGAATAAGAGAAAAGATTCTCAATTAGAATGGGAGAAAAACGAATGAAAGCGAAGAAGTATCTGCTGTTTTTTCTTTTGGGCTACTGTATTTATATTGCCATCGAAGTCACCTACCGGGGTTACAGCTTCCGCCTGATGGGCATTGCCGGAGGAATGTCCCTTGCAGGAATCGGAATGCTGGAAGACGCCGGGCTGCGCCGCTTTCCGCTGGCGTTTCAGATGATGGTATCCGCCGTCCTGATTACGGCCATTGAACTGTATTCGGGGATGTTTTCCCTGAGGGTGCTGCATTACCGCATGTGGGACTATGGTACGCTGCCGTTTTCCATCTGCGAAGGATTAATCTGCCCGTGTTTTTTCGGGATCTGGTATCTGCTCTCGGCGGTTGGGATTTTTCTTACGGACTATGTGAGCTATTATATCTTCCATGAGGGGACGCACCCGGTGTATCGAAAGAAGAAAAAGGGTTGTGCCGAAGGGGAGTTCGTTATAAAATAAGAAAAAACAACCCAGGCAGGAGGTCCTCATGGAAAACGAAAAAAATTATCTGGAATATCTCGCAGAATTGTACCCGACCATCGAAAAAGCAGCGACCGAAATCATCAATCTGCAGTCCGTTATCAACCTTCCCAAAGGCACGGAGCATTTCCTTTCGGATATTCATGGCGAATACGAAGCCTTTTCTCATGTACTCCGCAACGGTTCCGGTGCCGTGCGAAAGAAGATTGACGATGTCTTCGGCCACACGCTCGGCATTTCGGAAAAACGTGCGCTTGCAACCCTTATCTATTACCCGAGAGAGCGCCTGGAGATGGAGAAAAAGCAGCAGGAGGACATCGATGACTGGTACAAGGTCATGCTGTACCGCCTGATCGACGTCTGCAAAATCGTTTCTTCCAAATACACCCGTGCCAAAGTGCGGAAAGCCCTGCCGGCGGATTATGGCTATATCATCGAGGAGCTGATCACCGAAAAGCCGGAGGTGCTCGACAAAGAAGCATACTACGAGGCGATCATCCAGACTATCCTCGAAATCGGAAGCGCCGAGAACTTCATCATTGCCGTGGCAGAGCTGATTCAGCGGCTCGTTGTTGATCATCTCCACATCATCGGCGACATCTTTGACCGCGGTCCGGAGCCGTATAAAATCATGGACTGCCTGATGAATTACCATTCCCTCGATATCCAGTGGGGCAACCACGATGTGCTCTGGATGGGCGCTGCGACCGGCCAGCCGGCGTGCGTGGCCAGCACGATCCGTATCTGCCTCCACTACGGCAATCTCGATGTGCTGGAGGACGGCTACGGCATCAATATGCTTCCGCTTGCCACCTTTGCTCTCGAGACGTACGGCGATGATCCGTGCGAATGCTTTGCCGCAAAAGGCGGCGAGGACAGCGGAAATTCCCAGCAGATGCTGGAGCGCCGCATGCACAAGGTCATCACCGTAATGCAGTTAAAGCTCGAGAACCGTCTGATCCGTGAGAACCCGGAGTACGGCATGGAAAACCGCCGTCTGCTGGAAAAGATCGATTACCAGAACGGAACGGTGGCGATGGGGGAGAAAACGTATGCTCTGCGCGACAAGAGCTTTCCGACGATCGACCCGGCGCATCCGGACGAGCTGACAGAAAAAGAGGCAGAAGTGCTCGATAAGCTGATCTTCGCCTTCCGAAACAGCGAAAAACTGCAGGCGCACGTCGATTTCCTGCTCAAAAAAGGAAGCCTCTACCGCGTTTACAATGGAAATCTGCTGTACCACGGCTGCATGCCGATGAATGAGGACGGCACCTTAAAAGAGGTACAGGTCGACGGAAAGAAATACAAGGGAAAAGCACTGTACGATATCCTCGAGCACAACGTGCGCCGCGCATTTGTAAGCCGCGATCCGAAAAAACGGGAGCAGGGCCGCAATACGCTGTGGTATCTGTGGACCGCGCCGAATTCCCCGCTGTACGGCCGCGACAAGATGACAACATTTGAGCGGTATTTCCTCGCAGAAAAAGAGACCTGGACCGAGGTGAAAAACGCGTATTACCGCCTGATTGAGAAAGAGGAGACGGCGGACCGGATCTTACAGGAGTTCGGGCTTGCCGGTGAAAATGTACATATTATCAACGGCCACGTCCCGGTACACCAGAGTGCCGGTGAAAGCCCGGTCAAATGCGGCGGCAAGGTGCTGATCATCGACGGCGGCTTCTGCAGGGCGTACCACAAAGAAACCGGCATCGCGGGTTACACGCTGATTTACAACTCGTACGGCCTCAGCCTCACCGCGCACGAGCCGTTTGAATCGACGGAAAAAGCAATCCTGGAGGAGAAGGATATTGTCTCCCGCCAGGTGGCGGTGCGGTACAACATGAAGCGCCAGTTAGTCGGCGATACGGATCAGGGACGGCAGATCCGGCAGCGCATCCGTGAATTAAAGGAACTGATCGAGGCGTACCGTACGGCTCAGTTAAAAGAGCTTCTTTAAATCAAGGGTTTTCAACTGCGCCGGAAAATGGTATAATCAAAACAGTGTGCGCAGATAGAAACACTGTGCGCTGGAACAGATGGAAAGAAGGAAGAAACATATGAGGGCATGGATTGCCAGGATGACAGAAGATAACATAGATCAGAGCGCGATCGAAAAAGCAGGAGAGATTCTGAAAAACGGCGGTCTGGCGGCATTCCCGACCGAGACCGTATATGGTCTTGGCGGAAATGCGCTGGATGCCAAAGCTTCCGAGAAAATTTATGCGGCAAAGGGCCGTCCGTCGGACAACCCGCTGATCGTCCACATCGGAAGAATGGAGGACCTCGAAACCGTAGCGGCAAACGTGCCGGAGAGTGCACGCAAACTGGCAGCTGCATGCTGGCCGGGACCGCTGACGATGATTTTTGAGAAAACAAATGCCGTTCCGCTCGAGACGACGGGAGGCCTTACCTCCGTAGCCGTGCGCTACCCGAGCAACAAAGTGGCAAACGCACTGATCTTAGCCGGAGGCGGCTTCATCGCTGCGCCGAGCGCCAATACATCAGGCCGGCCGAGCCCGACGAAAGCCGAGCATGTGATCGAGGACCTTGGGGACAAAATTGACTGTATCATCGACGGAGGAGACGCCGAGATCGGCCTCGAATCCACCATCGTCGATTTTACAGAGGAGATTCCGACGATTCTCCGCCCGGGCTATTACAACAAAGAGATGCTGGAAAAAGTGCTTGGAACCGTGCGTGTCGATCCGGGAATCCTTGCGGAGGACAGCCATGTGCGTCCGAAGGCACCGGGCATGCGCTACAAACATTATGCGCCGAAGGCAGACCTTACGATTATCCAGGGCGAGATGGAACGGGTGATTCCGGAAATCAACCGCCTTGCCGCAGAACAGGAAAAGGCAGGAAAGAAAGTGGGCGTAATCTGCACCGATGAGACACGGGAGCAGTACACCACAGGAGATATCAAGAGCATCGGGCTGCGCGCCGAAGATGAGACGATCGCGCATCACCTGTTTGCGATTCTGCGCGACTTCGATGAGGACGGCGTGGAAGTGATTTATTCCGAGGCTTTCGACACCCCGCGTATGGGGCAGGCGATCATGAACCGCCTGTTAAAAGCCGCAGGCCACAAAGTAGCAGAGGTATAACAGTGAAACATTACAGCAGGATTTTATTTGTGGACGCGGACGATACCGCGCGCGCACCGATGGCGAAGGCGATTCTGCAGAGCAAAGAGCTTCCGTGGCCGATGGAAATTGGTTCCCGCGGGCTTGTCGTTCTGTTTCCGCAGCCGGTCAACCAGAAGGTAGAGGCAGTGCTTGCGCGCAACGGGCTTTCGGCCAAAGACCACACCACCACACCGCTTACCGCGGAGGACATCAACGACGACACGCTGCTTCTTGTGATGGAGGACAGTCAGAGGGAAAAGATCCGTGAGGACTTCCCGGATGCGCCCCATCTGCAGACGATCGCCGGATTTCTGCGGCTGGCAGGAGACATCCCCGCCCTTTACGGGGAACCGCTTACCGAATACGGAAAATGTTATGAAGCGCTGGAATTCCTGATTGAAGGTGTTCTTGCGCGGCTGAAAGAGGAGGAAGAACAATGATAGCTTTAGGATGCGACCACGGCGGATATGAGCTGATGCAGGAGGTAAAAGCATATCTGGACAAACAGGGACTGGAATATCAGGACTTCGGATGCTACAGCAACGAGGCAGTTGATTATCCGGTTTACGCCAGAAAAGTAGGCCATGCGATCCAAAACGGAACGTGTGATAAGGGAATCCTGATCTGCGGAACCGGAATCGGCATTTCTATCACGGCAAACAAAATGGAAGGAATCCGTGCAGCACTCTGCACCGACTGCTTCTGCGCAGAGGCAACCCGCCTGCACAACGATGCCAACGTACTGGCGATGGGAGGACGTGTTGTAGGCCCTGGCCTTGCAATCAAAATCGTAGAAACCTTCCTGAACACTCCATTTTCCGGAGAAGAGCGTCACGAACGCCGTATTCACTTGATTGAGCATGAAGGCGAAAATGAATAAATTTTAAACAAAGGAGAAGGGAAAATGGCAAGAACAGTCATCATGGATCACCCGCTGATCCAGCACAAAATCGGTATTATCAGAAAGAAAGACACAAGCTCCAAGGAGTTCCGCGAGATGATCAGCGAAATTGCAATGCTGATGTGCTACGAGGCAACCAGAGAGCTGCCGCTCACAGACGTTGAAATTGAAACCCGATCTGCAAAACAACCGTAAAAGAGCTCGAAGGAAAGAAAATGGCAGTTGTGCCGATCCTCCGTGCCGGTCTTGGTATGGTAGAAGGTATGCTGGCTATGATTCCGGCAGCAAAAATCGGACACATCGGTCTGTACCGTGATCCGGAAACCCTGGCACCGGTTGAGTATTACTGCAAACTTCCGTCAGACATCGCAAGCCGTGAAGTATTTGTAACCGACCCGATGCTGGCAACCGGCGGTTCTGCAACGGCAGCCATCACCATGCTGAAAGAAAAAGGCGCAAAGAAGATCCACTTCATGTGCATCATCGCATCTCCGGAAGGAATCGAGAAAATGCATGAGGTTCACCCGGATGTCGATGTTTTCGTCGGAGCACTGGATGACCATCTGAACGAGCACGGCTACATTGTACCAGGCCTCGGCGATGCCGGAGACCGTATCTTCGGTACGAAATAAGAGCGGAAGCAAAGTACGTTAAGAAAACACAGGGGAAATGGGTATGAGCGATAAACGAGAGGATTATATTTCCTGGGATGAATATTTCATGGCAGTTGCCCAGCTTGCCGGTATGCGCTCGAAGGATCCGCACACACAGGTGGGAGCCTGCATTGTGAGCGAGGACAACAAGATTCTGTCCATGGGATACAACGGTTTCCCGAGAGGCTGCTCGGACGACGAGTTCCCGTGGGGAAAGACAAGTGAAAATCCGCTGGAAAACAAGTATCTTTACACAACGCACAGTGAACTGAACGCCATCCTGAATTACCGCGGCGGAAGCCTCGAGGGAGCCAAGCTGTATGTGACATTGTTCCCATGCAATGAGTGCTGCAAGGCGATTATCCAGGCGGGAATCAAAACGGTGATCTACGACTGCGACAAGTACGCGGACACCCCGTCCGTGATCGCATCGAAACGGATGATGAAGGCGTCCGGAGTCACTTTTCAGAAATACCACCGCACAGGGCGGGAAATTACCATGTCCCTGTAGCAGAAAAGATAATAGAAGGAGCGCGCCTGAACGAACAGAAAGTTCAGACGCGCTTCGTCTGTATACACGAAAAGACAAGAAACGGGAGGGCACCATGGAGAGCAATTTCGAATGGATTACGGCAAACGGGGATATCGGCATCCGCTTTTTCCACAGCATCGACGACGGCGGCTACAGCAACCCGCCGCACTGGCACAACGATCTGGAGATCATTTATCTTCTGGAAGGCCGTCTGAAAGTGCGTTTCGGTGACGGCGGCGAGCGGCAGATCGGGGCAGATGAACTTCTCGTCATCAACTCCGGCACGATCCACGCCGTGACAGCCTATCCGAATCAGGCCATCGTCCTGCAGGTTCCGTATGAGATGCTGCTGCAGTACATGGAGCATTACGATCAGCTTTACTTTGTTGTGGATGAAAGACCGGCCAGTGAGGCGGAAAAACAAAAACTCGCAGAATTCAAAGCAGTTCTCCGGGAGATGGACGAGGTGTACGGTGCGCAGAAAGAAGGGTATCAGTTAAAATTCGACAGCCTTCTTCTTGAAGCGCTGTACCGCTTACTGGTGGACTATGCGGTGCGGATCGGAAAAGAACACATTCCGCAGAATCAGAAGGCCGTACAGCAGATCCGCGAGGTCATGCGGTATATTGAGGAGCATTACGCCAAAAAGCTGACGGTGGCGCAGGTCGCGGAGCACTTTGGTTATACGCCGAATTATCTGTCGAAGCTTCTGAAACGGTACCTCGGTCTGACGGTCTACCAGTATCTGTATGAAATCCGGCTCGACCGGATCTGCCGCGACCTGCAGCATCCCGAGGCGCGGATCATGGAACTTCTGCCGAAACACGGCTGCGAAAACTACAAGTCGGTGTCGCGTCTGTTTAAGGAGCGGTACGGCTGCAGCATGAAGGAAATGCAGAAGCGGTATGAAAAGGAAAAAGGAGACCGCCCGATGGGCCAGTGGGTAAGAATCAGAAAAGCGGAAATGCCCTAATTTTCTGCCGAAAAAGGCACTAAACAAGAAGAAGAGAGCATGGTATAGTGGAAGCATGAAACAGCGGATTTTCAGTAAATGCCGCAAAACATGTGAAAAATGGAGTGTGGAAAATGAAAGCAAAACAAATTACAACGTACCATGTAAAAGGGGAAGCAAAAACCTGGGAAAAAGCGCTGGCACCGGAAGACGAGTCCAAGAGCGTAAAAATGATTGAGTCGAACGTCATCAACCTGTATCCGGACTTTGCGTTCCAGACCATCGAGGGCTTCGGCGGCGCCATGACCGAGAGCAGCGCATACCTGCTGTCCCGTATGGATGAGGAAACACAGAATCAGGCATTACAGGATATTTTCGGACCGGACGGCCTTCATGCAAGATTTGTCCGCGTGCCGATCGACAGCTGTGACTATTCCCTTGAGGAGTATCAGGCAGTCGCAGACCCGATCGCAGACCCGGATCTGGCAACCTTCTCGATCGACCGCGACCGCAAATATGTCCTTCCGATGCTGAAAAAAGCCATCGAAATCTCCGCAGAGCCGATCAGTGTTCTGATGAGCCCGTGGTCTCCGCCGTATCAGTGGAAAACTGCACCGAAGATCGCAAAGAATGATGCTGCTGTTTACGGTGCAATGGGAATGCCGGTTCCGGAAGAGATTCCGCAGAGAAACCACGGCGGCAGCCTGAAACCGGAGTATTACGGAAGCTGGGCAAAATACGTTGTAAAATATCTGCAGGCATACCTCGATGAGGGAATCCCGGTGACGATGCTGAGCCTGCAGAACGAGACCGTAGCAGCTACCACCTGGGACAGCTGCGTATGGACACCGGAAGAGTCCAAAACCTACCTGAAAGATTATCTGTATCCGGAGATGAAAAAAGCAGGCCTGACGGACAAGATCGGCATCTTCATCTGGGATCACAACAAAGAGCGTATGATCGAGCACGTTCTGACCGTCCTTGACGAGGAGACCATGGACATGGTAGCCGGTATCGCATTCCACTGGTATTCCGGCGACCACTTCGAGGCTGTTGAGCTGATGAAACAGAAATACCCGGACAAAACCTTCATGCTTTCCGAGTGCTGTGCCCTTCACATGCCGGGCAGAATCGGTTTTGGCGACGGTGGTTTCGGACCGGTGAACTTCCAGACACCAGAGTACGTCGATTACCTTGACGCCGCAGATTATGCACACGATATGATCGGAAACCTGAACGCCGGCATGAACCGCTGGATCGACTGGAACTTCCTCGTAGACAAAGACGGCGGCCCGCGCCACGTACCGATGGGATTCACCTCAGGTCTGATTGTAGATGATGATTTCCATTACCGCAAACCGATCATGTACCACTACATCGGCCACATTTCCAAATATATTGCTCCGGGTGCAAAACGCATCGGCTGGAGCAAATACGGAGCAAACCTGGATGTAACGGCCGCAGTCAATCCAGACGGAAGCTACGTTGTGATCCTGCTGAACCGCACAAAAGAGGATTCCGGCTGCTTCCTGCGTGTCAACGGACATATCATGCGTGTCGATCTTCCGGCAGAGACACTCAGCACGGTTGTAATCGAGAAATAAAAAGCAAAAATAAGAAAATGCCTTCTGTGCAGAATGGAAACAGTCTGCACAGAAGGCATTTTTGTAAGATACGATTTATTTTTGATCGGAATCGGAAGAATTTGAGTTTTTCTCTTCGGTCGAAGGCTTTGCCGGTGTATACGGCGCATCAACCGGAGACTCTTCCGTGGCCAGCTTTGTCAGCGCTTTGCGCAGCCGGTAGCCCGGAAAGTGGAAGACTTCGGCCTCGTCGATCTTCTTTTTCTGATATGGGATCGCCTGTCTCGTTTCCGGATCAATGTGGTCCATGTGGAAGTAAAACGCATCGTCATCCGGCAGGTGATATTTTTCAAGACGACGGTTGGCGAAGTTGCGGCAGACCGTGCAGATAATGGCACAGACCGGAACGGCGATGATCATGCCAAAGACACCCCAGAAGCCGCCGCCGATCAGAATCGAGATGATGATAAGGAAGCTGGACACGCCGGTCGTCTCGCCGAGGATTTTCGGTCCTAAGAAGTTTCCGTCAAACTGCTGCAGGAGAACGACGAAAATCAGGAAATACAGTGCCTGCAGAGGGTCGATCAGAAGGATCAGCAGAAGACACGGAACGGCGCCGAGGAACGGGCCGAAAAACGGAATGATATTCGTCACACCGATGATTACGCTGACCAGCAGTGCGTACGGGGTGCCGATCAGGCTCGTCACAAGATAGCAGATGGCACCGATGATGATCGAATCGATGACTTTTCCAACGAGGAACCCGCTGAATTCCTGGTTCACATACTGGCAGTCGCGGATCACGGCATTTCCGTGATCCAGACCGAGCAGCGCGTAGACTGCTTTTTTCAGCTTGGCAATGTAGCTTTCCTTGTTGTACAGCATGTAGATCGCAACGATCGCGCCAAGCAGAATGTTTTTGAAAAACGTAACCATGTTGACGAGCTGTCCGGAGAGGTTCAGAAGGAACGTACGGAGCATCGGCATCAGGTCATTGGTCAGCCAGTTGGAAAGCTTTGCGGAGAACGTGGAGATGTACTGGTCTGCCGTCTGCTGCATCTCCGGGTAATTCGCCAGCACTTTTGTGGCAAAATCCTGAATGTTGTTTGCGTAGTTGGAGAAGTTGGAGACGATGTTTGCGATACTTGAGAACAGCTCCGGGATCAGGGTCGCAATGAGTCCGTACAGCGCGAAAAGCATGGCGACGTACGTCAGAAGAATCAAAAGCGCCCGCACAAGCTTTTTACAGCGTACCGACTGTGTTTTTCTGTGCCGGGCAAAGAGTCTGGCGATGATCCGCTGTTCTATGAAGTTAATGATCGGGCTGATCACATAGGCGAGAATCAGGGCTGCAATCAGGGGGGAGAGAATGTTGAGGACATTGTGAAAGGCGGTCCGCACAGAAGTCTGGTGGAAGAGCAGGTAGTAAAAAATCATGGACGCTGCAAGTACCAGAAAGGCAGTAACGCCGGCCCGGACATATTTTCGGTAACGATCCAGTTTCATAAAAATGTAAATCCCCTTTCGAATTTTATTAACCTCTATTATACACATGCAATCCCCAAAATACAACCGCAACCACACTTGCGGTAGAAAAAGGAAACTGCTATACTGGAAAAGCAGATTTAGAAAAAGGAGATAACAAATTTGAAGATAAAAATGCCGCCAAGCGTAAATATGGTAATCGATTCCCTGCATGCGAAAGGCTTCGAGGCGTACGCGGTCGGAGGCTGTGTGCGCGATACGATTCTTGCGCGGGAGCCGGACGACTGGGATATTACAACCTCTGCTTCCCCACAGCAGGTAAAAGAAATTTTTGACCGCACCGTGGATACGGGACTGGAGCACGGAACGGTAACAGTTCTGGCCGGAAGCGGCGCGCACGAGGTCACGACGTACCGCATCGACGGAGAGTATGAGGACGGCCGCCATCCGAAAGAAGTGGTCTTTACCTCCAGCCTCGCCGAGGATCTGCGCCGCCGTGATTTTACGATCAATGCGATGGCATACAACAACGAAGAGGGGCTTGTGGATCTGTTCGATGGAATCAGGGATTTACAGCGCAAAGTCATCCGCTGTGTCGGAAATCCGACCGAGCGGTTCAGTGAGGATGCACTGCGGATCCTGCGTGCCCTCCGCTTTTCCGCACAGCTCGGCTTCAAACTCGATCCGGCAACACTGGATGCCATCATAGCACTCGCGCCGACGCTTGAAAAAATCAGCGCTGAGCGGATCCGTGTGGAACTGAATAAACTGCTGATCTCGAAGCGGCCGGAGTACATGGAGGCCGTCTATGAGGCGGGTATTACAAAAATTGTGCTGCCGGAGTTTGATGAACTGATGAAAACGCCGCAGAACAATCCGCACCACTGCTATAATGTCGGTGAGCACACGATTGCCGCTCTGCAGCACGTTCCGGCAGATCCGATTCTGCGCTGGACGATGCTGCTCCACGACATTGCAAAACCGGCGTGCCGCACAACGGATGAGGCTGGCATCGATCATTTTAAAGGCCACGCACCGGCGGGGGAGAAAATGGCGAAAGCGATTCTGCGCCGTCTGAAATTCGACAACGAAACCATCCGCCAGGTCGCAGCATTGATCCGCTGGCATGACTGCCGCATGGCTCCGGAGAAACCGGTGATCCGCCGTATTCTGAATAAACTCGGCCCGGAGCTGTTCGAAAAACTGATGATCGTGCAGGAAGCCGATACGATGGCCAAAAGCCTGTACCAGCGGGAGAAAACCCTGGAACGGATCGGGAAGGTAAGGGAGTGCGTCAGAGAAATTCTCGATAACGGCGACTGCTTTACGTTGAAAACGCTGGCCGTTTCCGGCAAAGATCTGATGGAACTCGGTGTCCCGAAAGGCCCGAAAATCGGCGAATGCCTGAACGCGGCGCTGGAAGAAGTGATGAAAGATCCGGCGAAGAATACAAAAGAATACCTGACAGAGTACGTAAAAACACTGCTGTAAAGCCAAAACGGCAAACAAGAGAGCCGGGGACAGAACAATCCGTCCCCGACTCTCTTTTGTTTTTTGCTGGTTTTATGCGTTCAGATCACGCAGCAGATCCGCATACCAGCAGAACACATGGGCAATGCGGTACAGTTCGCTCTCCTTGGAGACGGTGCGCCACAGCTCTTTATAGCTGTGCAGCCACCGTTCGAGATCTCCGGCGAGTGCAAAACAGTCTTCTTTCTCCGGCAGAGTGCCCTCGGAAAGAAGGGAAGCGCGCAGGAACGGCAGCAGGCGGTTCAGCACTTTTAGGCCGTCTGCGGCGAGCAGGTACGCATAGATCATCGGACGGTTCTCCGGGCGGACGGTGCCGGCTTTCTCGTACAGAACGGCGCAGAGCGCGTCGATTGAAGCATTTGCTGCATCCGCATCGCCTTCCGCGCAGGAGCGGAGCAGTTCGGCAGCCTCTTCTTTGTCCTGATGCAGTTCGAGTGCTTCCTGTACCATAACGGCAGTGCGCCATGGATACGCATCCTGATGGCAGAGAAGATCGAGCACGGAAACGAGTTTTCCGGAGGCATCACCAAATTCCAGCACGGAAATCTGGCGGTTGATTTCCTCCTCCGGCAGAATGTCTGCATTCCAGGAGAACGCCGCGCCGTAGATCATGCCGATGCGGGAGAAGTCCGGGTGATTGATGTGGCCGTAATCGCCCCAGTCAGTGTTCAGAAGTCCCATTGCATGGCGTTCATGGCCGTAGCGCGCCATTCTGGAAATGTTTTCATACGCCTCATGATACTTGTTGATGAGCTGGTTCCATCCCTGTACGCCCGGGCATACATACAGATGCTCGGCACCGGAATTGGCAAGGCGGGTCAGACGCTCCGATGAAACATTTGACGCATAATCCCAGTGGAGGCAGATCAGGTTCTTCGGCAGGAGATGATAAACTTCCGGCTCCTGGCTGATGACATCACTCCAGAACATCGGCGTGCGGCCGGATTCAGTGATATAGTTGGCAAGCTCTGTCACAAACTCGGTGTAGATGACGGTGGTTCCCTTTTCCTCGGCGAGTGCGCGGGAAGCCCCTTTTCCAAGGTCAAACGTTTCATCCGCGCAGAGATTGAAATACTTCGAGGAGAAGAGCTGCATATATTCGGAAAGAATGTGTTTGGCAAGGGAGAGGCTCTCCGGGTTTGTGATATCGAGCGTATGGTGCGCCTGGCGGTCATAGAAGGAGAACGGAGCCGAAGCAGAGCCTTCCAGTTCGCACAGATGTGCATACGATTTCGTGCAGAGCAGCTTGTACAGATGGCCGAAGCTTGCAAGCGACGGAACGAGATCAATGCCAAGTCCCTTGCAGTAGCGGTCCAGCTCGAGGATGTCCTCTGCAGTGAGCGGCGTATCGTCGCGCCACATCTCGGTCAGATCGTCGAAGAGATAGCTGTGCTCGATGTAGAGCTGAAGCTGATTGATTTTATAGAAGCTCAAGGTGTCGGCAAGCTGTTTCAGATAGGAAAGCGTCGGAACACGTCCGCGGGTCGCATCGTGGTAGAAGCCGCGGTTTTCCATGGCCGGTTTGTCGGAGATCAGGACGGTTGGAAGAACAGCACCTGCCTGGCGGATCATCTGACGGAGTGTCTGCACGCCGTAGAGAACGCCGCTTTTCAGAGATCCGCAGATCGTGATGTTTTCCGGTGTGACAGCGAGGGTATAAGCCTCACGGGATAATTCCGGAGAGGCAGTCAGATAGATCAGGTGTGATCCCACCGGCTGATGACGGCGGCAGATGGCAGGACGGAATCCCGTCTGTGTCTCAATCTCCTGCTGCAGAAGCTGTGCTGCAGAAAAAAGCTCAGCCGGGCTCTCGGAATCGAGAAAAATGCGGCTGTCATAGTGAATTGTAAAGGTGCCCTCTCCGTAGGAAAGGGAAGATGGCTGTGGTAAGAAAATCATAAAAACCCTCCTTAAAATAAAATGATTTTAGAGAACCCCATAACAGGTGTTTTTCACCCTGTCAAGTTTGGAATATTTTACCATGCGGTGAAATTAAAAACAATAAAATAAGAGAAAAAGAAAATACTTTTAACATTGCTTTTGAGATGAAAGAAAAAACAGAAACCAGTATGCATGGCACAGGTTGGATACGCATACATTGAATCGTGACCCCAAAAACGATCACAACAGGGAAAGGAGTCAGGCTCTTGTATGATTATGGATTGAGTGTGCTGTCCCATTACGGTCTTACGGCTTCCGGCACAATGCGGGTGCGGGGCGCTTTATTATGCCACACCGAACAGGGGGATAAGCTGATCAGCGAGTTCGGAACGGCGGCGGAAAAACTGGAGCAGCGGTATCTTCTACAGTGCCGCATCACGGAGTCGGGGCTCCTGCGGTGCGATCAGATTCTGCGGAACGAAGAGGGAGCGCTTGCAACGCGCGGGGACGACGGAGGAACGTACATTGTGCGGAACTGGTACCCGGGCCGGGAATGTGAGACGGGAAACAGTGAGGATCTTATCCGCGCCTCGGATGCGCTGGCGCGGCTACATACGGCAGCTCATCTGCCGGTGAAAATGGAATACCGGAGGGAATCCCTCGTGGAGGAGTGCATCCGCCACAATGTGGAAATTCGAAAGATCCGAAAGTATTTGCAGACAAAAAAGAAGAAAAATGAGTTCGAAAAACTGCTGCTGGCAAGCGCCGGTCCGTATCTGGAACAGGGGGAGCGGGCGGCCGCGGAAATGAAAGCTTCTTCCTATGAAAAACTGCGGCAGCGGGCGGACGAAGAAGGCGCCGTCTGCCACGGGGAATTCAGCCAGCACAATATTCTGCTGGAAAACGGCAGAGGCGAAACGGCGGTCAATTTCGACAAGTGGAACTTCGATCTCCAGGTGGCAGATCTTGGCTATTTTATGCGGAAAATTCTGGAAAAACACGGCTGGAGCGAGCGCGCGGCAGAACGGATCTTAAACGCCTACAGCGCCAGACGGCCGCTCGATGAGGGGGAAATCGAGACACTCCGCCTCTATCTTTCCTATCCGTGGAAATACTGGAAACTGGCAAACCGCTACTACGGAAGCAGAAAATCGTGGATATCCGGGCGGAATACGGAGAAACTAAAAACACTCAATGCGCAGCAGGCAGACTGGCTGCGGTTTGTTAAGGGATCCTTCTTTTAACCGTGCGGTGGAAAAGAGTCTGTTTTTGGCAGAAATCGCCATAAAACCGCTGGTAGGGGGGACTTTTTTCTTGACAAGAGAGACGCATTAGTATATAAATATATACAGCTACGCGAAAAAGCCGGTCAACGTAACAGACTGATCATCCGGAAGAAAAACAGCCGGCAGGGCAGGTCGTGTGTATCAGCGGGCCCGCGTATCATGTAAAAAAACAAATGTAAGATACAGGAGGAGTAAAACTCATGAACAAAACAGAATTAGTTGCAGCTATGGCTGAGCAGACAAATTTATCCAAAAAAGATGCAGAGGCTGCTTTAAAAGCATTTATCGATGTAGTATCTGAAGAATTAAAGAAAGGTGAGAAAGTTCAGCTGGTAGGCTTTGGTACCTTCGAAGTATCCGAAAGAGCAGCAAGAGAAGGAAGAAATCCGCAGACTGGCGAGACCATGGAAATCAAAGCTTCCAAAACTCCGAAATTCAAAGCAGGAAAAGCTTTAAAGGACATGATGAACTAAGTAAAAATCTATGCGCTTAGATAAATTTTTAAAAGTATCAAGACTGATCAAGCGGCGTACCGTAGCCAATGAAGCCTGTGATGCAGGCCGTGTCCTCGTCAATGACAGACCGGCAAAAGCATCCGCACAGGTCAAGGCAGGAGATGTACTGGAAATTCAGTTCGGAAGTAAATCCGTCAGGGTAGAAGTGCTGAATGTGCAGGAAACCGTGAAAAAAGAAGAAGCACAGGAGCTTTACCGCTACTTATAAGAAGTGCGGCAGGATTCATGTGCAGCGAATAAAAAGAGAAAACCTTCATATAATGGGTGTATAGACCATTGTATGGAGGTTTTTTGCATGGGGGAGATGAACGAACAGGTGCACCGCCTTTTGATGGAACAGCGGAAAACACTTTCTCTTGGCGGCGTGCAGGATGTGAAAAGCTTTGATGAGAACGAAGTTCTGCTCGTGACCGTCTGCGGTGTTCTTACCATCCGCGGAAAAGAGCTGCATGTGGGCCGCCTGGAGCTGGAAAAGGGAGAGGCGGATATCGAAGGCAGCATCGACAGCCTGGTCTATACGGAACATGGGCCGCTGCAGAAGAAGGGGTCTGCGCTTGCGCGGCTGTTCCGGTAAAAATGAGTGCGTATGTCACCCGGGAGCTGATTCTGCTCGCCTGTTCCATCTGGCAGGGGGCAGTCCTGGGGTTCTGGTACGATCTGATCAAGACAGCGCGGAAACTGATCCGCCACAGCCATGCGGCGGTATCTGCAGAGGACCTCTGCTACTGGATTGCGGCAGCGCTGTATCTGTTTGTACGGATTTACGGAGAGAACAGCGGCATTCTCCGCGGGTATCTGTTTGGCGGCATCCTTGGGGGCGCTGCATTGTACCACGCATCGTTTGGACGCTTTCTTCCGGAACTTCTGGCAAAGGGAATCAAAAAAGCAGGGCGAATCCTCGCTTTTCCAGGAAAATGGCTGGTAAAAAGTATGAAAAAACAGAGAAAAAGGTTGAAATTTCATGGGAAGAACGGTAAGATGTAACTACACATGTAAGAACAAAAGAAACAAGTCTGCGGACGAAAAACAACAGATAGTTTGGCTGCAGATGGTTGGAAAATAGAAAGCAAGGGTAAAGAAAAGAATGAAAGAAAGGGAAGAAAAGAATTCTGGCCGAAAGAAAAAAGTCAGAAAGAAGAGCCGTACAACAGAGTTCTCAATTACCATAGTCCTGTGCTGCCTGGTTGCAGTCCTTACCGTAAAGGGAATCAGCCTTCAGCAGAAGGTCAATGCAAATGCATCCCGTCTTTCCAGTCTGGACAGCCAGATTGAAGAGGAGAAGCAGTGCACCGATGATATTACCGCCTTGAAAGAATACATGCAGACCGATGAGTACATAGAAAAAACGGCAAGAGAAAAACTTGGCATGGTAAAGGATAATGAGATTTTATTTAAAGAATCCCAGTCGAAATAAACAAAACAGATAAAGAAAGGGCATGATTTCGCAGTCCCCTTTGAAGTCCAGAACAAAGAGAGGAGGAGCGGAACATGCCGGAGTGGATCATTGCCATGTTCCTGATCGGCGCATTGCTGTCAGCAGGGGACATGGCTAAAATTTTTTTGGAAGCCAGAAGAAGCCGCCGGGAAGCGGCCGTCTATGACAATCATCCGCAGAAACTGCAGATGGAGCACTACGCCGATTCGTTCCGCGTTCTGGCAGAGAGCTTTTACCAGATGCCGTCAAAAAGTGTGATGCCGGAGACGGGCCGGGTGGACAAGATTCTGGAAAAAGAACAGCAGGAAGTCTGCAGCCGCTGTGCGAAGGCGTCGTGGTGCTGGGAGCAGTACGGAAACCTGACGCGCGAGCGGTGCCAGGAACTTCTTCAGACAATCGCCGACGGGGATGAGGACGAGATCAGCCGTGCAAAAGGCGAATGGAACGCCTCCTGCCTGAACGGCTCCCGCTTTCTGGAACTGTTCTGGAACCGCTACCAGCAGGAACGCCAGACGGCGCTCTGGTCGGGGCGTGTGGCGGAGAGCCGCCGCGTGGTGGCGGAACAGTTAAGTGAAGTCGCCGGGATTATGGACCGCGCCGCGTGTGATCTGTACAGCCTCAACAGTCTGCCGGACGAGCTCTCGGAAAAAATCTGCCGCCAGATGAAGAAAAACGGGGCTTTCGTCCAGAAAATCTGGCTCCAGGAGCGGCCGAAAGAGCATTTACAGATCTATATGACGGTCAAAGCGGGCCGTCACTGCCGGATCACGCTTCGCCAGACGGCGGAACTGATCGGTTCCCTGTGCGGAATCCCGATGGTTGCGGTACGCGACGGGGCACAGGTCTTAAGCGGAGAATACCAGACGGTGCTGTTTCAGGAGGATGTGAAATTCCAGGTTCTCTACGGTGTGGGACGCATCACCAAGGAGCAGGAGAGTATCTCCGGGGACAATTACAGTGTGCTCTGCGAAAACGGCCAGTTTGTCCTCTGCCTGTCGGACGGCATGGGTTCCGGGATCGAGGCAAACAGGGAGAGCGAGACGGTGGTGGAGCTGTTTGAACAGTTCCTGCGCGCCGGATTCCCGCGGATCATGGCGGCACGGATGATCAATTCGATGCTTCTGCTGCAGCCAAAGGAAGGGATGTTTTCCACGTTTGATGTTGCTTCGATTAATCTCTACACAGGCGTCTGCAGCTTTTTGAAAGGAGGTGCATCGCCGACGTTCCTTAGGCGGGATACGTGGGTGGAGGTTGTGGAGTCGACCAGTCTTGCCGCAGGTCTCGTTTCCCAGACGGATTTTGATACCACAACGAAAAAGCTGTACGACGGTGATTACCTTGTGATGATGACGGACGGAGTGCTGGACGCGCTGCCCGGGGACAGGACGGAGCAGATGAAGCAGCTTCTTCTCGAAGTGAAAAACAGCGAGCCGCGGGAATTTGCCCGGGAGCTTTTGGAACGCGTGCTGCGCCTCGGCGGCTGCCGCGCACGGGATGATATGACGGTTCTGGTCGCCAGAATCTGGAAAAAATAGGAGTAAAAACGAAGGATGCGAGAGAAAGTAAGAGCCTTTATGGAACAGTATCATATGGTAACGGCAGGCGAACGCGTGCTGCTCGGCCTCTCCGGCGGCGCGGATTCTGTCTGCCTGTTTCATCTGCTGCGGGAACTGCAGGAGCCGCTTGGCTTTTCGCTGCTGGCTGTCCACGTAAACCATAACCTGCGCGGCGCGGAAGCCGGGCGGGATGCGGCATTTGCAGAAAATCTGTGCCGGGAATATGATGTTCCGTTCTATCTCTATTCCTGTCCCGTGGAGAAGATCGCAAAAGAAAAGCATCTCTCGACGGAGGAGGCGGGACGCGCGGCGCGGCAGGAAGTTTTTGCAGCGTGCGCAAAGGAGCAGAGGGCAGTGAAAATTGCGCTCGCCCATCACCAGGATGACGTTGCGGAGACGATGCTGCATCACCTGGCACGGGGAACGTCGCTGGCCGGACTTGCCTCCTTACGCCCCGTGCGGGGGAATGTGATCCGTCCGCTTCTCTGCGTCGGACGAAAAGAGATCCGGCAGGAACTGGAAAGCCGGAAGTGTTCCTGGTGTGAGGACAGCACGAATGCAGAGGATGCTTACACGAGGAACGGAATCCGCCACCATGTGCTGCCGTATCTGACCGAAGAGGTCAATCCGCGTGCCGCCGCGCATATGGCACAGACATCGCTGGACCTGCTGGAAACGGAGGAATATCTGGAGCAGCAGACGGATCAGCTGATGGAGCGGTATGCATCCGCAGAGAAAAATGCGGTTGTGCTGCGTGATGCGGTGAGCAGCGAAGCGCCTCTTCTGCAGCGCTACGTGATCCGGCGCGTTCTGGAACAGCTGGCGGGAAAACGGAAGGATCTTACCAGGGAGCATCTGGAATCTGTGCGGGAACTTTTTGAAAAGCAGGTCGGAAAAAGTGTCTGCCTGCCGTATGGAATCACCGCCGTGCGCGGATACGAGACGCTCCGCCTGGAAAAGCAGGGAGTGCATTTAAAAGAAGAACGGAAAAGGAAAAGCGGCGAAGAAGTTCCAATTCCGGTTCCGGCCGGGTGTGAAGAGGAAAAAAGTCTCGCATTTGCAGAAAATCCAGTCACGATTGTGAAAAAAACATCGGTTTTTCCCGAAAGAATTGAAGAAAAAAAGTATACGAAATGCTTTGACTGTGATAAAATAAAAGACGGTCTTGTCCTCCGCACGAGAAGAAGCGGAGATTATCTGAGAGTAACCGCAAAAGGCGGGAAAAAGAAACTAAAAGATTATATGATTGATGCCAAGATACCGAAAGAGGAGCGGGATTCCATTCTGCTGCTCGCCGACGGACCGGAGATCTGGTGGGTCGTGGGGTATCGCAGAGGAGAGAGCGGCCGTGTCGGGGAAGACACGAAAGCAGTTCTGCAGATACAGATTGGCGTTGGTAAGGAGGAAAACAGATGAAAGAGACAATCAGAGTATTATTAAGCGAAGAAGAAGTAGACAGACGAATTAAAGAAGTAGCAGACCAGATCAACCGCGATTACGCAGGAAAGGAAGTGCACCTGATCTGCGTTTTAAAAGGCGGCGTATTCTTTATGTGCGAGCTGGCAAAACGCATCACAGTGCCGGTAAGCCTTGACTTTATGTCCGTATCAAGTTACGGCGATGACACCAAGTCCAGCGGAGTTGTCCGTATTGTAAAAGACCTGGATCAGCCGCTGGAAGGAAAAGACGTTCTGATCGTGGAGGATATCATCGATTCCGGAAGAACGCTTTACTATCTGATCGACATCCTGAAAAAGAGAAATCCGAAATCCGTACACCTGTGTACTCTGCTCGACAAGCCGGAGCGCAGAGTGCGCGATGTCAAAGTAGATTATACCTGCTTTAATATCCCGGACGAGTTCGTCGTAGGCTACGGTCTGGATTACGCACAGAAATATCGGAATCTTCCATACATCGGAGTAGTGGAGTTTCACGAAGACGAGGAGTAAAAAGAAAATATGAACAGACAGCGCAGTGGATTTGGACTCTACGCGGCGTTTATGGTGATTATCGTGCTTGCCATGTTCTACATCACCGGAAAAATCAGCGCAGGCAGCAGCCCAAGTCAGCAGAAATTTGAAACCGCCGTAAAAGACGGCAAAGTGACATCCGCGCAGATTGTCCAGAACAAAGAAGTGCCGACCGGCTCCGTCGTGGTACAGGAGCAGGGCGGTGACAGTTATACGGTCAATGTGACCGACGTAAACGCAGCTATCAGCCTTCTGGAGAATGCTGATGTAACGTACACCGTGCAGAATGTCCAGAGAGACAGCATTTTCATGACATCCGTCCTGCCGGCCCTGCTGCTCGGTATGATCCTTCTTTTCGGCATGTCGATGATGAACCGCTCCATGGGCGGCGGTGGAGGCGGCGGAAACAAAATGATGAATTTTGGAAAAAGCAACGCCCATATGTCCACCGACAAAGACAAAAAAGTCCTGTTCCGCGATGTTGCGGGCTTAAAAGAGGAAAAAGAAGACCTTGTTGAGGTGGTCGATTTCCTGAAAGCACCGGAGAAATATACACAGGTCGGTGCGAGAATCCCGAAAGGAGTTCTTCTTGTGGGCCCTCCTGGAACCGGTAAAACCCTTCTGGCGAAAGCTGTTGCAGGAGAGGCAGGCGTGCCGTTCTTCAGCATTTCCGGATCGGATTTCGTGGAAATGTTCGTCGGCGTCGGCGCTTCCCGTGTCCGCGACTTGTTTGAGGAAGGAAAAAAACATGCGCCGTGTATCATCTTCATCGATGAGATCGACGCCGTGGCAAGACGAAGAGGCACCGGCATGGGCGGCGGCCACGATGAGAGAGAGCAGACATTAAACCAGCTTCTCGTTGAGATGGATGGTTTCGGCGTCAATGAGGGCATCATCGTGATGGCAGCGACGAACCGTGTCGATATCCTGGATCCGGCGATTCTCCGTCCGGGACGTTTTGACCGCCGCGTGGTTGTAGGACCGCCGGATGTCATGGGCCGTGAGGAAATCCTGAAAGTCCATGCAAAGAACAAACCGCTGGCCGAGGATGTGGATCTGAAGCAGATCGCGCAGACGACCGCAGGCTTCACCGGCGCAGAGCTGGAGAACCTGCTGAACGAGGCAGCGATTATGGCGGCAAAGGACCGCAGAAGATTTGTGCGCCAGTCCGATATCAAGTCTGCTTTCATCAAAGTGGGCATCGGTGCGGAGAAGCGCAGTAAAGTCATTTCGGATAAAGAAAAACGGATCACCGCATACCATGAGACAGGCCATGCGATCCTGTTCCATATGCTGCCGGATATGGAGGCGGTCTATACGATCTCCATTATCCCGACCGGTCCTGGCGCAGCGGGCTACACGATGCCGCAGCCGGAGAACGATGATATGTTCCAGACGAGAGGCAAAATGATGCAGTACATCACCGTATGCCTCGGCGGCCGTGTGGCAGAGGAGCTGATCTTCGACGATATCACAACGGGCGCATCCCAGGATATCAAACAGGCGACGGCTACCGCGCGTTCCATGATTACGAAGTACGGTATGTCTGAGAACCTTGGTCTTGTCGCTTACGATTCCGACTCGGATGAGGTCTTCATCGGCCGCGACTGGGGCCATACGAAGAGCTACAGCGAGAATGTAGCCGCAGCCATCGACGAGGAAGTCCGCCAGATGATCGAGAAATGCCACGATCAGGCGAAACAGATTATTCTGGAGCATTCCTATGTGCTGCATGAGTGTGCAAAGCAGCTGATGGAAAAAGAGAAGCTGAGCCGTGCTGAATTCGAAGCCATTTTTGAGCAGGAAGCACAGATGACAGGAACAGCACCGGAAGTTTCTGGAGAAATCTGATATCTTTTTATTTGCAATAGAAAACCTGCAGAGAACAAAAAAAGTTTTTTGCAGGTTTTTTTCTGTGATTTTACGGGCGTTTGTGCAAATTAAAACAGAAAATCCGAAACGCCGGAAAAATTCATCGTTATTTTGAATAAGAATCAAATGAAAAAAAATCGCGATTTGTGCAGACTTTTCGAGGGACGTATGGTACTATAATAACTGTAAAAACCCCCCAATACATTATATAGTTTTTGCTACACCCCATAAGAGAAATACCTTCTCCAAAAGAGCCAGCGTACCCCGCTGGCTCTTTTACTATATAAAAATCCAATAAACACAATCGTTACATGTGTTCAGAAAAAGGTTGTATTACATGGCGGTGTGGGGTAAAATATAAGGAATGAATGATTGAGAAAGACAGAGGCGTTAGTTCATGGATAAAACAAGAATGCAGCAGTATATGTCACAGATGCGGGCGATGTTCAACAAGCATGCGCTCTACAGCGATGAATCCCCGCAGTATCAGATTCCGTTTGAGCCGAACCCGGGCGACACGGTGAAGATCCGGTTCCGTACCCTGAAAAATAATGTAGATGCGGTTTATTTCATCAGCGGTTCCACCCGTGCACAGATGCAGGTCGGTTTGGTCCGGAACGGTTTTGATTATTACGAGATCGAGATTCCGGTCGGAAATGAGCCGATCCGCTATTTTTTTGAGATTCAGGCAGGCCGCGTGGTCTGTTATTACAACAAGCTCGGTGTCACAAGAGAGCTGCAGGAGATGTACTCTTTCGGCATTATCCCGGGCTTCCATACGCCGGACTGGGCGAAGGGCGCTGTCATGTATCAGATTTTTGTGGACCGCTTCTGCAACGGAGATCCGTCCAACGATGTGCTGACGGGAGAGTACAGCTACATCGGTGAGCAGGTCAACAAGGTGGATGACTGGAACCGCTTCCCGGAGCAGATGGATGTCCGCAATTTCTACGGCGGCGATCTGCAGGGCGTCATTGACAAGATGGATTATCTGCAGGATCTCGGTGTGCAGGTCATTTATCTGAATCCGGTGTTTGTTTCGCCGTCGAACCATAAGTATGATATTCAGGATTATGACTATATTGATCCGCATTTCGGAAAGATTGTCTCCGACGAAGGCGATCTGCTCTGGCCGGGCGACAAGGACAATACGCGGGCAACGCGGTATATTGACCGTGTGACGAACAAGGCGAACCTGGAGGCGAGCAATGAACTGTTTATCCACCTGGTGGAGGAGGCGCACAAGCGCGGCATGAAGGTGATTCTGGACGGCGTTTTCAACCACTGTGGTTCGTTTAACAAGTGGCTGGACCGCGAGCGGATTTATGAGGCCGGAAAGGGCTATGAGCCGGGCGCGTATGTGGCGCAGGACAGTCCGTATCACACGTTTTTTAAGTTTTATAATGAGCATAACTGGCCGTACAATGAGTTTTATGACGGCTGGTGGGGCCATGATACGCTGCCGAAGCTGAACTACGAGGGTTCGGAGAAGCTGATGGAGGATATTATGCGCATCGGCGCGAAGTGGGTTTCTCCGCCGTTTAATGCGGACGGCTGGCGGCTGGATGTGGCCGCTGACTTAGGACACAGCCCGGAGTTTAACCACAAGTTCTGGAAGGAGTTCCGGCGCGTTGTGAAGGAGGCGAATCCGGAGGCAATTATTCTGGCTGAGCACTACGGCGATGCGATGAGCTGGCTGCAGGGCGACGAGTGGGATACGGTGATGAACTATGATGCGTTTATGGAGCCGGTTTCCTGGTTCCTCACGGGTATGGAGAAGCACAGTGATGAGTTTAACCAGGGGCTTCTCGGAAACAGTGAGAGTTTTATCGGGGCGATGACGTATCATATGCCGGCGTTTTATGCGCCTTCGCTGTATACGGCGATGAATGAGCTGGATAATCATGATCATTCGCGGTTCCTCACGAGAACGAATCATCGTGTGGGGCGTGTGGCGAATGTTGGGCCGTATGCGGCTGCGGAGAATACGAATAAGGCGGTGCTGCGCGAGGCGGTTGTGATTCAGATGACGTGGCCGGGGGCGCCGACGCTGTATTATGGGGATGAGGCCGGCCAGGTCGGGTTTACGGATCCGGATAACCGGAGGACGTATCCCTGGGGACAGGAGGATCAGGAGCTGATCCGATTCTATAAAGAAATGATTGCGGTGCATCGGAGATTTCCGGTGCTGGCGATGGGATCGCTGAAATTTCTGTACCATGATTATAATGTGCTTTCTTATGGACGGTTTAATCAGGAGGAGCAGGTGATTGTGGTGATTAATAACCGAAATGAGAGGGTGCATGTGGAGATTCCGGTGTGGCTTACCGGGATTAACCGGAGTTCGGTAGCGAAGCTGACGCAGGTGTTTGCGACGGATGCGGTGGGATTTTCTTCGGAGGAGAAAGAAATCGAGGTACCGGCGGGCATACTGGAGATGGATTTGCTGCCGTTATCGGGAGTGGTACTGCATAGATGCGAGGAGTGACGGACGCCTCGCCGCCGCATCACGCAAGACTGAACGGGCGGCGGCGAGGCTGGTAGTGGGGGCGGGAGGTTGAAAAATAGAAATGGAAAAAGAGCTCCGATTCGTATGAATCAGAGCTCTTAATCGTGCCGCAAACCGGGATCGAACCGGTACGGGTATCACTACCCACGGGATTTTAAGTCCCGGGCGTCTGCCAGTTCCGCCACTGCGGCATATGGACGGAGATGGATTCGAACCATCGAAGCAAGTTGCAGCAGATTTACAGTCTGTCCCCTTTGGCCACTCGGGAATCCGTCCATGTATTTTATTTTGTGTCAGAATGACTTCCGACATTGAATGATTATACTGGATGTGGAGGGAAAATGCAAGGGTTTTTTTGAAAAAAATAGAAAAAAGTTGAAAGGGGGGAGCAGGTCGGGTATAATATCAAATATATGGGCTTCTATATTGAGTAAAAATGGAGGATATAGGGTAAGTATGATTAAGATTAAGGATTATGTCCGGGTGGGGTCGCTGGAGGAGGCGTATGAGCTGAATCAGAAGAGAAGCGCCTGTATCCTGGGCGGGATGCTCTGGACGAAGATGGGGCAGAGGCAGGTGCAGACGGCGATTGATTTGTCCGGGCTGGGACTGGATCAGATTGAAGAGTCCGAGGAGGAGTTTTCGATCGGATGTATGGTGACGCTGCGGCAGATGGAGGAGCATGAGGGGCTGAATGCTTATACCGACGGTGCGGCACGGGAGAGTGTGCGGAGTATTGTCGGGGTGCAGTTCCGGAATCTGGCTACGGTGGGAGGCAGTATTTTCGGCAGATTTGGATTTTCGGATGTGCTGACGCTGTTTCTGGCGCTGGATACGGAGGTGGAGCTGGTTCATGCGGGACGGATGCCGCTGGCGGAGTTTGCCTGTTCAAAGAGAGACAGGGATGTGCTGGTAAGGCTGATTGTGAAGAAGCATGAGGGTGTTACGGTTTATCAGAGTCATCGAAATTCCAGAACGGATTTCCCGGTGCTGACGTGTGCGGTACGGGTGGAAGACGGAAAAGGATGTGCGGTGCTTGGGGCAAGACCGGCGAAGGCGGCACGTGTAGAGCTTCCGGCGGAGCTGGCGGAAAAACTGGCGGCTGGAAAGGCATCTGCGGAGGAGCTGAAGGCGGCGGCTTCGGAGATTTCTGATCAGTTTACGTATGGCAGTAATATGCGCGGAAGTGCAGAGTATCGTCATCATCTGGGACGGGTGCTGCTGCGCAGATGTATGGAAGAAATTCAGAAGAAGGAGGAGCAGTGATGAAGATTTCGATGATCTTAAATGGAAAGAAGACGGAAGCGGAAATTGATGCAGACATGCTCCTGATCGATTTTGTGAGAAGCCAGGGATGCTGCAGTGTGAAGCGCGGCTGTGAGACGTCGAACTGCGGGCTGTGTACGGTTTTTCTGGAGGGAAAACCGGTGCTGTCGTGTTCGGTGCTTGCGGCGCGGGCGAATGGATGTAAGGTGGATACGCTGGAAGGCCTGCAGGAGGAAGCAGAAGAATTTGGTTCCTTTATTGCCGGGCAGGGCGCCGAGCAGTGCGGGTTCTGCAATCCGGGGATGATTATGAATGCGATTGCGCTGTTCCGGGAAAATCCGGATCCGAGTGAGGAAGAAATTAAAGAATATCTGGCGGGAAATCTCTGCCGCTGTTCCGGATATGAAGGACAGCTTCGGGGAATTTTGAATTTCCTTGCCTGGAAAAAGCAGCAGGGAGGTGCGTCATGAGCAGAGAAAATCATATCTATGAACCGGACTGGTCGGGAAGAACCGATCAGCTCTGCAGTGTGAATAAGCCGGTGATCAAAAAGGATGCCCTCGCGCTGGTAACCGGAAAGCCGGTTTATGTAGATGATCTGGCGCCGAAGGATTGTCTGATTGTCAAGGTACTGCGGAGTCCGCATGCCAATGCAATCGTAAAATCCGTGAAAAAGACGGCAGCAGAGCGTGTTCCGGGCATTGAGGCGATTTATACCTGGGAGGATGTGCCGAAACAGCGTTTTACAATGGCAGGACAGACCTACCCGGAACCAAGCCCGTATGACCGTCTGATCCTCGACCAGCATGTGCGCTACGTGGGAGATCCGGTGGCGATTATTGCCGGAAAAGATGAAAAATGCGTGGACCGTGCGCGGAAGCTCCTGAAAGTAGAGTACGAAGTGCTTCCGGCCATTCTGGATTTTCATCAGTCCAAGGATAATGAACTGCTGGTGCATCCGGAGGAAAGCTGGAAATCGCTCTGTCCGGTCGGTGCGGACAATCAGAGAAATCTCTGTGCAAGTGCGGAAGATCACAACGGAGATGTGGAAGCCGTGCTCGCAGAGTGCGATGAGGTCGTAGAGCATACGTATCATGTACGCGCAGCCCAGCAGGCGATGATGGAGACGTTCCGGACATACTGCTTTATGGATACCTACGGACGGCTGAATGTGCTGAGCTCGACCCAGATCGTTTACCATGCGCGCCGCATTCTGTCCAATGCACTCGGCATTCCGAAATCGAAGATCCGTGTTTCCAAGCCGAGAATCGGCGGCGGATTCGGAGCGAAGCAGACGGTGGTTGCCGAAATTTTCCCGGCGTTTGTAACCTGGAAAACCGGAAAACCGTCGAAAATGATCTTTACGAGAGAAGAGTCCCAGACAGCATCCACACCGCGCCATGAGATGGAAGTAACGATCCGTCTCGGTGCGATGAAGGACGGAAGAATCCGTGCGATCGATCTGTATACACTTTCCAACACGGGTGCATACGGCGAGCATGGACCGACAACGGTCGGCCTTTCCGGCCACAAATCGATTCCGATGTATGGATCTCTTGAGGCTTACCGGTTTGCGTATGATGTTGTGTATTCCAACGTAATGTCAGCCGGTGCTTACCGCGGATACGGTGCGACGCAGGGTATCTTTGCCGTAGAATCTGCTGTCAGTGAGATGGCAGCGCGTCTTGGCATCGATCCGATCCGGATCCGGGAGCAGAACATGGTCCGTGAGGGACAGTTCATGCCGGCTTACTATGGCGAAACGGCAAACAGCTGTGCGCTTGACCAGTGCGTGGAGCGTGCGAAAGAGATGATCGGCTGGGATGAGAAATATCCGTGCCGTGATATGGGAAATGGAAAGGTGCGCAGCGTCGGCATTGCAATGGCGATGCAGGGCTCCTGTATTTCCAATCTCGATGTCGGATCGGCAACGATCAAAGTCAACGACGACGGCGGCTATACGATGCTGATCGCAGCGGCCGATATGGGAACCGGCTGCGATACGATTCTGTCCCAGATGGCGGCAGAGTGTCTGGAGTGTGATGTGGATGACATTACCGTTGTCGGCGCAGATACCGATACGTCCCCGTATGACTCCGGTTCCTATGCATCGAGTACGACGTATATTACCGGAAAAGCGGTGGAAAAAGCCTGCATGACGCTTCGGAAACGAATCTGTGCCCTGGCGGCAGAGCGGATGAACGTGCCGGAAGATGAGACAGAATTTACCGGTACCGGCGTCGTGCATGAAAAGAGCGGAAGCAGCATGACGATGGAAGAAATCGCAACAGCGGCCATGTGCAATAACGGCATCGCGCTGGAAGCGACGGAAAGCAACTGCTCTCCGGTATCGCCGCCGCCTTATATGGCTGGTGCGGTCGAGATCGAGCTGGATAAAGAGACCGGCGAGGTCAGGATTCTCGATTATGCCGCCGTTGTCGACTGCGGAACCGTCATCAACCCGAACCTTGCGCGCGTACAGGTCGAGGGCGGTCTGGTGCAGGGCATCGGCATGACGCTGTTTGAAAATATCCAGTACACGGACAAGGGTCAGATGATCAATAATTCGTTTATGCAGTATAAAGTGCCGACCCGCCTCGATATGGGCAAGCTGCGCGTCGAGTTTCGGAGCAGCTACGAGCCGACCGGTCCGTTCGGTGCAAAATCGATCGGCGAGATCGTCATCAACACACCGGCTCCGGCGCTGGCACATGCAATCTACAATGCGACGGGTCTGTGGTTCCGCGAACTGCCGATCACGAGCGAGCAGATTGCAATGGGAATTGCGGAAAAAGAATGCGAGTAACGATACTTTATCTGGCAGCCGGGAACAGCAGACGGTTCGGGGAAAATAAGCTGCTCTATCCGCTGGATGGAAAGGCGGTGTACCGCCATCTGCTGGACCGGCTGGCCCAAATTGCCGGAAGGCATGAGAACTGGGAACTGCTGGTTGTGACGCAGTATGAAAGGATTCTGGAGGAGCTTGCGCCGCTGGTAAAAGCCGGGCGTCTGCAGACGATGTTTTCGCCGGACAGCGAAAAAGGAATTTCCTATACAATCCGCGCGGGAATCGAGGCGGCGGAGAAGCAAAATGCCGATGCCTGTGCGTGTTTTGCGGCGGATCAGCCGTACCTGAAGGAAGAGACGGCGGAGCGCTTTCTGGAATCCATGGAGATGCAGAAGGCTCCACTTGGCTGCGTTTTCTGCGGCGGCGAGAGCGGCAATCCGGCGTGGTTCTCAAAACCTTATTTTTCAGAACTAAAAGAACTTTCCGGTGACCGCGGCGGGAAAAAGGTGCTGAAACGGCACTGGGAATCGGTAATTCCGTTCCGGGTCGAAGCCGCGTGGGAATTAAAGGATCTGGACCGGAAAGAGGATCTCTGCTGCAGAGACACCGGCGGCTGCCATGAATAAAATTTGAGACAGTGCGAAATTTGATGGATTTGGACTTGCATTTCCAGTGAGAAGTAAGTACAATGGGTATAATAAAAATTCGGGAGGCTTCAAAAAAATGCAGTTATTGGAAGACAGAATCCGCAAAGACGGAAAAGTACGCGAGGGAAATGTCCTGAAGGTGGACAGCTTTTTAAATCATCAGATGGACGTCAATCTGTTCCGGGAAATCGGAAAAGAGTTTCAGCGTCGTTTTGCGGGAGAGGAGATCACGAAAATCCTGACCATCGAGGCATCTGGAATCGGAATTGCCTGTGTTGTGGCTGAAATTTTTAATGTTCCGGTTGTGTTTGCAAAGAAAACACAGACCAAAAATATCGCCGGCGATGTTTATACCACAAAAGTAGAATCTTTCACCCATGGAAGAGTTTATGATATCATTGTTTCCAAAGAATTTCTGGGAAAAGGAGACAAAGTTCTCCTGATCGATGATTTCCTGGCAAATGGAAAAGCGCTGGAAGGACTGGCAACCCTGGTACAGGATTCCGGTGCAGAGCTCGTAGGAGCAGGCGTTGTCATCGAAAAAGGGTTCCAGATCGGAGGAAAACTGCTGCGTGACCGCGGCATTCATCTGGAATCTCTTGCCATCGTCGATGGTATGGATGATAAAACCGGGGAAATTACTTTCCGGAAACAGTAAGGAGGCGTCAAAATGGCAAATCTGATTGCAAGAATTGCCGTTCTTCTGGTTCTGGCGGCCGCAGGAATGGTGCTGGCCGACAGAAAAGAAAAAATTGATCTCAGTGTGTCACTGCTGCTGTTTCTGGCGGCAGTCAATGTGACCTCTTTTTTCAGCCTGAAAGATAACAGGATTGTAGTTGTTATGATTCTGACGGTATATTTTCTGTTGTATGCAGGCGCAAAAGAGCTGCTGCGGAGACGGGCAGAGAAAAAAAGAAAATGAATGCAAACCGAACATCCGGGCAGGATCGCGCTGCAGAGCGATATTGCAGAAGAACTCCATATGGAAGGGGATGCCGCAAGAATCCACCAGCTCGTCTCCCTTCTTGTGGATAACGCCGTCAAATACACACCGGAGGGTGGAAAAATCCACATTTTCTGGCGAAAAAACGGCAAAAAAGCAGAATTTTCGGTGCAGAATACCTGCGATACCCTGCCGGAAGGTGATCTCAACCGCCTCTTTGACCGCTTCTACCGTGCGGATGCGTCACGGGCCAGGGAAAGCGGCGGCTATGGAATCGGCCTTTCCGTGGCAGCTGCAATTGTAAAGGCACATAAGGGAAAATCACCGCAGAGCGGACACGAGATGGCATCTGTTTTAAAGCAGTCTTTCCGGCAAAGGATGAAAGAAACACAATTCCGGAAAAATGGAAAAAATGACAGCAGAGCAGGAGAGGAAGACACACAAAAAAGCAGAAATCGAAGCTTTCAAGAGAGAAAAACAAACAAAGAAAACAAAGAAAACAAAGGAGGAATATATGATGTTTGATTGTGGTTTACAGAATATTTTTCCGGCTGAAAAACGGACAGTCCCGTTCCATCAACTGGGAAAACCGGAACGGAGAAAAAGGAAAAGGCGGCATGGCATCCAGCGATCTTGGTCCGTCCAGAAAAGGTTCCCCGTGCATCCCGAAAATAGAAGCAGGAGAGACCGTAACACTTGGTGAGATCCAGGGAGAAGGCATCATTCAGCACATCTGGATCACCGTCACAGACCGTACCAGTGAACGCAACCGTTATGTTCTGCGGGATCTTGTTCTGCGCATGTACTGGGACGATGAAGAATTCCCATCCGTTGAATGCCCGCTTGGCGATTTCTTCTGCTGCGGTTTCGGTGTTTCCTATCAGGTAAATTCCGTCCCGATTGCTGTCAATCCGACCCGTGGTTTCAACAGCTATTTCCCGATGCCGTTCCGTAAAAACGCCCGTATTACCATTGAAAATCAGTGTGATGAGCCGATTCCGGCCTTCTTTTATCAGATCGACTATTGCCTGACAACGGTTCCGGAAGATGCTGCCTATTTCCATGCCCAGTGGCGTCGTCAGCGTATCACGGAAAAGGCAAAAGACTACGTTGTCCTCGACAACATCAAAGGGAAAGGCCAGTACGTTGGAACTTATCTTGCACTGACCAGCCTCGAACGCTACTGGTACGGAGAAGGTGAGATGAAATTCTACATCGATGGAGACAAGGATTATCCAACCATCTGCGGAACCGGAACAGAAGATTATTTCGGCGGTGCCTGGAGCTTTGCAACACAGCAAAATGGCCAAACCGTCGAAAATCAGTACTGTACTCCGTATCTTGGCTATCCTTACTACTCTACCCACGATACCTTCCTTCATAATGATTACCACAATGATGATCAGATGCCACAGCGCAGCTTCTACCGCTGGCACCTTCTTGATCCTATCCTTTTTGAGAAGGATCTTAAGGTAACCCTTCAGCAGATTGGCGTCAGTCATGGAGGTCTTTTTGAACGTCAGGATGATGTCGCTACCACAGCTTACTGGTACCAGACGCATCCTCATGTACCATTCGCGCCACTCATGTCCAGAAAAGAGCGCTGGCCAAGATGATTTTTGACGCTTTTCCTATTTTATATGTTTCATGACTTTGCATATCGGCTACAAGAGTCCGTTCCGAACAAATCCGCTTCCAACGAATTTGTCCGGAAACGGCTCTTTCTTTTTTTATATGGTATTCAAAAAGCGATCCGGATTACAGAGGTCCGTCTTTTCACAAACCTTTCACATTTTCCGTCCATTCTTTAAGGTTCCTTTAAAGTTTCCTCATTATACTTAAAAATGTAAAAAACATTTCCGGAAGTAAATCAAACGAAAGGATCAATCGATTATGATGCAAAGCCAACAGATTCCCATGACCTTCCAACGGTATGAAACAAAATACATGCTTTCCCCGATCATGGCTCGCAAGCTTCGCAAGAGCCTTCCGGGTCATCTGCAGATGGATGAATACGGCCTTGATACCATCTGCAGCCTCTATTACGATACCCCGGATCACCAGCTCATCCGCCGTTCGCTGGAAAAACCCGTCTACAAAGAAAAACTGCGACTCCGCAGTTATGGTCCGGCCAAAGAGACCAGCCCCATCTACGTAGAACTAAAGAAAAAATATGAAGGAATCGTCTACAAACGCCGCGAGCGCATGATATTATCAGAAGCGGTTCCCTATCTTGCGGGAAAATCAGAACCGGGCTTTGACAGCCAGATTCTTCACGAAATCACCTGGTTTCGTAACTACTACCGGGGGCTTGCTCCCGCTATGTACATCGCCTACGACCGTATCGCCTGCTTCGGCACGGAAGACAGGAACTTTCGTGTCACCTTCGACACTAATATCCGATGGCGTACCGACAATCTGTGTCTTGACGGTCCAACGGAAGGAACCAGACTTTTAGAACCAGGCTGGTATCTCATGGAGGTGAAAACACCAGGTGCTGTGCCCCTATGGTTCAGCAAAATTCTGGATGATCTTGCAATCTATCCGGCATCATTTTCTAAATACGGCTTTGCCTATCAGATCGAAAATCAGAAAGCATCAGAAGAAAAAGCTTTCATACCATTCACAGATATCCGGCAAACCGTATCAAAAACAGCATTCCGTTAGCTGAATCAGGTAAGTCCTCTGCGGCCATTGCGAAAAGCAAGAAGCAGTGGGTGGACTTACAGCTTGCGAAAAGCCTTTTTCAAACATAATCTGCTTCACAAAAAAAGAAAATGTAACTATTCAGAGCCATGCAAAATAGAAGAAAAATCGCGAATCATGCTTGCATGAATGAGCGGTTTTTCTGGAACTTCATATGGCGAGAAGCAACATCGCGATGTAGCGTAAGCGGAATCGAGATGGGGCTCTGAATAGACAAGAAAATAAAAAAATTCTGGGAGGAATTTGCTATGCTTAACACAATATTCAGTTCCGTTTTTACAGAAACAATCGCCGCCTTCACCTTTGGTCAGTTCCTTGCCTGCACAGCAGTGTCTCTGATTCTGGGACTGTTGATCGCTGCTGTTTACAGGTACAAAAGTGAATGCACCAAAAGCTTTGCTGTCACGCTTGTTCTGATGCCTGTGATCGTACAGATGGTGATCATGCTCGTCAATGGAAATCTTGGAACCGGAGTCCCTTGATTATACCAGTGTTTTTGACGATATCTTTGCCAGGTATCTGACCCGTTGCGAGCTTGTACAGGTAAAAACCACGAATATGGGAAGTCTTTTCAAGCTGGAGTATCGCATCGTATTCCGCGAGGAAGGCGAAGAGAAAAACATGATTGACCAGCTCCGCTGCAGAAACGGAAACCTTGAAATCCTGTGCAGTCGTGCACAGACCGGAAGGGAGGAATTATAATGAATCGAAACAGAAATAAAAACAGAAAAAAAGAGACCGGCGCGGTCGTCAGTCTGTTTCTTGTATCATCGCTGGCCTTCGGCGGATGCGGCACAGCAGTGACATCTTCCAGCTCTGTAAATGCCGAATCTGCCCGTACAGAGTCAACCGGCGAAACATCTGCCGACAACGCGGCGACCACATCAGAGAGCATAGCTTCGGAAAATGCAATAGAAAGTGCCTCCGACATTGATTTCGATCTGGAACTGACCGAATCCACCATCGATACCGAATTCACAGACCGTGAGAAGAGCGGAAGCTATAAAGCATCAGAAGCCGTAAAAATTACACTTAATAAGACGACAGCTACCGTCTCCGGCAGCGGAGCCAAAGCAGACGGCAGCACAATTACCATTACGGAAGAAGGCGTTTACATCGTAAGCGGAACACTTGAGGATGGCCAGATTATCGTAGACGCATCCGATTTCGACAAGGTTCAGATCGTACTCGATGGAGTCCATATCAACTGTGAGACGAATGCTGCCATCTACGTTCGCGAAGCGGACAAAGTTTTCATCACGCTTGCTGAAAACAGCAGCAACACGCTTGGCGGTGGAAACGAGTACACTCAGATTGATGACAACACGGTAGACGGCGTTATCTTCTCCAAATCAGATCTTGTCTGCAACGGGACAGGAAGTCTGACCATCGAGGCAGACTACAAACACGGGATTGTATCCAAAGATGACCTTGTGATTACCGGCGGAACCTACAAAATCGTCGCTGCGGACAACGGGATCACAGCCAAAGATCAGATTAAAATTCTGAATGGAAGCTTTGACATTGATGCTGCAAACAGTGCGGTCAAAGCGAAGAATACGGATGACGCAGAGCTTGGAAATATCTATATTGCCGGTGGCGTTTTTACAGTTAAGGCAGAACAGGATGGATTCCATGCAACCGGCAGCATCGTTGTCGATGACGGAACCATCACCGTAAACTCCGGTGATGACGGTTTCCATGCGGAGCTCGACACCGTCATTCGTGGCGGAACGATCCTTGTTGAAAAAAGCAACGAAGGCCTGGAAGGAAAACGCGTCGTGGTCAACGGCGGTGACATTACCATAAACGCCAGCGACGATGGCATCAATGCCGCAAATTCCGGCGACGATGGCGCCAATGCTGCCGGTTCCGGTGACGATGACAGCAATGCCGCAAGCTCAAACGACGATAGCAGTGCTGTCGTAAACTCCGGTGATGATGGCAGCATATCCGGTGCGGCAGACGGAAAGGAACCTCCGCAAATGCCGCCTGATACAGAAAACGGCAGCGATATGCAGCCATCGCAGGACTTCGATCCGGAGAACGCTCCGTCTGGCGGAAATGCGCCGCAGGACTTCGATCCGGGGAACGCTCCGTCTGACGGCGATGCTCCACAGATGATGCAGAGAGGCCCCGGCGGCGGAGGCAACTCTGAGCTTTATATTAAAATTACCGGCGGAACCCTGACCGTATCCGCCGATGGTGATGGTCTTGATTCCAACGGCGGTCTTCTCGTGACCGGCGGAACTACGATCGTGTACGGGCCGACCAGCGATGGTGACAGTGCCCTCGATTACGACGGAAGTGCAATTGTGACCGGCGGAACCTTAGCTGCTATCGGCAGTGCCGGCATGACGGAAAGCTTCGACGAAGCTTCCACCCAGCCCGTTATCACCTATTACTGTACGGAAACCCAGTCCGCTGACACTACCATCACACTGACAGACAGCGATGGAAGTGCCCTCTTCACGGTCACACCCGAAAAAGCCTACGCCAGCATCGTTTTGACCTGCCCAGAAATGAAACTGGACGCAACGTATACTCTGGCTGCCGGTACCGACAACGAAGAGATCACCCTCACGGACATCATCACCACCGCCGGAACCCGGTCTGTTAAAACAATGAGCGATCCCGAAGGTGGAAAAATGCCAAATAACAGCGACAACAAAGGAACTCCGCCTTCAAAACCAAGCGACACGGCTGAGTGAACCGTTATAGTTCATTCAGCACCGGAACATTTGCTGTTCCGGTGCGTAAGAAAGTGATTCTACTCATGATTCTACCGTGGCTGTCTTCCTACTTCCAATTTGCCGTATTCTGTGCTAAAATAACCTCACAAGAAAAGAGGTAGAAAAATCATGTATGATAAACTGACCGAAAACGATATTAAAAAAATGCAGGAAGAAATCGACTACCGCAAACTGGTTGTCCGTCCAAAAGAACTCGAGGCTGTAAAAGAAGCCCGCGCTCAGGGCGATCTCAGCGAAAACTTTGAATACAAAGCTGCTAAACAGGACAAAAACCGCAACGAAAGCCGCATCCGCTATCTGGAAAAAATGATTAAAACCGCTCACGTTATTTCAGATACCTCAAAGGACGATGAAGTCGGCATCAACAATACCGTTCAGGTTTACATCGAAGAAGATGATGAGACAGAAACCTACAAACTTGTCACCACCGTTCGTGGTAATTCTCTCAAAGGATACGTCAGTATCGACTCGCCATTAGGAAAAGCCATTCTGGGTCATAAAGTCGGCGACCGCGTCACTGTAAAAGTAAGCGATGCCTATAGTTATGATCTCATCATCAAATCCATCGAAAACACTGCGGATACCGATGATGAACTCCGCAGCTATTAAAGGACAGAAAGAAAGGAAAATACCAGTCATGGAAAAAATTGCAAGCTTTACGATCGACCATATCAAACTTAAACCAGGCATTTACGTTTCAAGAAAAGACCACGTAGGTGACAGCATCATCACCACCTTCGACCTGAGAATGACCTCCCCAAATGATGAGCCCGTCATGAACACCGCCGAAGTCCACACCATCGAGCACCTCGGAGCCACCTTCCTCCGTAACCATGAGCAGTGGAAAGACAAAACTGTATACTTCGGCCCAATGGGCTGCCGCACCGGTTTCTACCTATTGCTGGCCGGAGATTACACCTCCAGAGACATCGTCCCGCTCGTCACCGAAATGTATGAATTCATCCGCGATTTCAAAGGCGAAGTTCCGGGCGCATCCCCGAAAGACTGCGGAAACTATCTGGACATGAACCTCTCCATGGCCAACTACCTCGGCAAAAAATACCTGGATGAAGTCCTGTACGGAATCGACGACTCCCGTCTCGTCTATCCAGAATAAACCATAAAAAATAACACAGGGGGAAAACAAAACATGAGAACCATGGAAAACGAAAATCTGCGCGTGCAGATCAGCGATCACGGCGCAGAACTTAGCAGCATCTACGATAAAGCGGCTGACCGTGAGGCAGTCTGGATCGGCGATCCGGCCTTCTGGAACCGCCACGCACCGGTCCTGTTCCCGTTCGTCGGAAAAGTAAACGGCGGCTTCTACACCCATAAAGGAGTCAAATACCCGATGGGCCAGCACGGTTTCGCCCGCGACAACGAATTCGAGTGCATCGAAAACACCGAAAACAAAACAGTACACCGCCTGGTATCGACCGAAGAAACAAAAAAAGTCTACCCGTTCGATTTTGCCTTCACCGTAACCCAGGAACTCTCCGGCAGAACCCTGACCATAACCTGGAACGTAGAAAACACCGGTGATGATGATATGTACTTCTCCGTCGGCGGACATCCTGCATTCATGATTCCGGAACAGTATGACATCGTCTTCAACAAAGGCCTGGAAAACCACACCGAGACCGAACTCGAATACGTCCTGATCGACCCGGAAACAGCAGGCGTCGATGTCGCACATCCGAGAAAACTGAAACTTCAGGACGGCAGAATCCCGTACACCAGAACCCTTTTCGACGAGGACGCCCTGATCTTCGACAACACCCAGGTCGAGCGCGTCGGCGTAGAAGTGGATGGAAAACCGTACGTCACTCTCACCTGCAAAGGCTTCCCGAGCGTCGGCGTATGGTCCAAGCCAAAAGCAGATGCCCCGTTCGTGTGCCTCGAGCCATGGATCGGCCGCTGCGACAACGTCGGCTTTGACGGCGAATTAAAAGACAAATACGGCGAACAGCACCTGAAAGCCGGTGAAACTTTCCAGGCAGGCTACACCATCACCATCGGAGAATAAGGACCCGAAAAAAAAGAAAAACCTCCGAAGTACAGCGAAAAGAACACGATTCCTGTACTTCGGGGGTTGAAATTTTACGGTTTCTTTACTATAATTAGCATCAAACCCAAAAAACGCATGTAGTTCATCATGCACAGAAGAAAAAACAGGAGGGAACGTTCTTGAAAAGAGAAACGGTTATCGTACTTGATTTTGGCGGTCAGTACAATCAGTTAATTGCAAGACGTGTACGTGAGTGCAACGTTTACTGTGAGATTTATTCTTACAAAACAGACATCGAAAAGATCAAAGAAATTCAGCCGAAAGGTATTATCTTCACCGGCGGCCCGAACAGCGCATATCTGCCGGATTCCCCGACTTATACAAAAGAAATTTTTGAACTTGGAATCCCGATCCTCGGCATCTGCTACGGATCACAGCTGATGATGCATCTGCTCGGCGGAAAAGTAGAAGTAGCACCGGTCAGAGAATATGGAAAAATTGAGGTAACTGTAGATACCAGTTCCGCACTGTTTGAGAACGTATCCGAAAAAACCATCTGCTGGATGAGCCACAACGACTACATCTCCAAAGCAGCTCCGGGATTCGAAATCATCGCCCATACGGATGACTGTCCGGTAGCAGCCGTTGCAAACGTAGAGAAAAACCTCTATGCAACTCAGTTTCATCCAGAAGTTCTGCACACCAAAGAAGGAAAGAAAATGCTTTCCAACTTTGTATACAATGTCTGCCGCTGCGCCGGCGACTGGCACATGGACTCCTTCGTAGAAGAATCCATCAAAGCTATCCGCGAAAAAGTAGGCGACGGAAAAGTCCTCTGCGCACTGTCCGGCGGAGTCGATTCCTCCGTAGCAGCTGTTATGCTTTCCAAAGCAGTCGGAAACCAGCTGACCTGCGTATTCGTAGATCACGGCCTGCTGCGTAAAAACGAGGGCGATGAAGTGGAAGCAGTCTTCGGACCGGACGGCCCATACGACCTGAATTTCATCCGCGTCAACGCACAGGAGCGTTTCTATGCAAAATTAAAAGGCGTAGAAGAGCCGGAGAGAAAACGTAAAATCATCGGCGAAGAGTTCATCCGCGTCTTCGAAGAAGAAGCAAAGAAAATTGGTGCTGTAGACTTCCTGGTACAGGGAACCATCTACCCAGACGTTGTAGAGAGCGGCGTCGGCGGAGAATCCACCGTCATCAAATCCCATCATAACGTCGGAGGACTGCCGGACTACGTAGATTTCAAAGAAATCATCGAGCCGCTGCGCAACCTCTTCAAAGACGAAGTAAGAAAAGCCGGCCTTGAGCTCGGCATCCCGGAATACCTTGTATTCCGTCAGCCATTCCCGGGCCCGGGACTTGGCATCCGTATCATCGGCGAAGTAACCGCCGAGAAAGTCAAAATGGTACAGGACGCCGACGCGATCTGGCGCGAAGAAATCGACAAAGCCGGAATCGCTCACGAAATCGGCCAGTACTTCGCAGCCCTGACCAACATGCGCTCCGTCGGAGTCATGGGAGATGAAAGAACCTACGATTACGCCATCGCCCTCCGCGCCGTCACCACCACCGATTTCATGACCGCCGAAAGCGCCGAAATCCCGTGGGATGTCATCGGAAGAACAACCAGTCGAATCGTAAACGAAGTCAAACACATCAACCGCGTCATGTACGATTGCACCGGAAAACCACCGGCAACGATCGAGTTTGAATAATGTACATGAGCCAAGAAATGCCGAATTTACGGCGTTCCTTGGCTCGTTTTTAGTTGAGTGACAATCAAATGACAATAATATTTGAAAACTGATTTAGAAGGAATAATTTCCGGGTAATCCATATCGATATATGCGGATGTTGTTAATCCAGCTAAGACAATTAGACTTTGAGGTATAGTTAAGGTTGTATCCGCCATTATAACGACCTGGAACTGAGATAATATTGTATCCTTTTTGTCTTAAATTTGTGATAATAAATCTTGGAACTCCTAATTGTTTTAAAGTAAGATTTCTGGTTGGATTTGTAGCCAACATGGTAATTACTTTGGTTTCGAGAATTTGTATTTCGGCTGCAGTCATATAGTGCCCTCCTTTGGTTGAGATTTGTTTAGGAGGAACATTTAAGAAAGATTTTACATAGGCATACAATTGATGTACATTCCCGTTAAAGAATTCATCTGCAATTGATTGAGGTGTATTGCAGTCACGTATTCGTTCTAAAATGGTGGAGAAAATTAGTTCTCGCTGAAATTGTTTATAGGTACGATTAAAAACGGCCTTGCAAATTCTAGTCAATTGCTTTGTCGAATAGCCTAGCGCTTTTGCTACTTCATGTTGTTTAGTTCTGTTATAAGCATAATAGATGATGTTCTTTGCGATTGTATTTTCCATTTGCATCCTCCGTATATATAGCATTATCTCATAGGGAAGAAAGATAGTCTTTGTCAAAAAGGGACATTTTATCTAATATTTGAAATCTGATGCCCCGTAAAGACAGATCAAAATATATGTTCATCGTATAGTTCCAAGTATTTGTTATTACTTTCGTGGTTTTCAATAATTGATATGATTGTATCGAAATATTTGTTTCCCAATGCCTTTCTGCTTTGTGTGGAATATATCCAAACAATGTGAAGCGGTTCAGCATATTCGTGAATGCCAAATCCACCCCACAGCAAGTCGCTAAAAGCATTCATATTACGACCTATTTTGAAGTCAATTTTAGAAGTTAATTTCTGTTCTATTTGGTCAAAAAAATCATTAAGCGTATGGATATCACGTCCATCAATGAATATCCACTTTTCAGCATTTGCATCAAGGATAGGATTTGTTATTTCAGTTACTATGAAAGTGCCTATTACTCTTGGACCTTCATATATATCCAAACACTTGTTGAGCCATAATATATTTGCATAATGTTTCGGTGAAATAAAAGTAATGGAAGCGGGGATAGATTTGTTCAAGGATACAGCACTATCAAAGCTAAGAACAGAGGTTGTCATACAGTTTTTTTTAATCATTGTGGTAGGACGAATGCCGGGAAAGATGGGGGTTATTCTACCAGTGTTTTTTAATATTCCTTTTGCATCTATATTGAGCATATAATTTCCGCCTTCCTATTTTTGGTGTAATCATACCATATCACCATATTTTCATTTTCAATATCTTGAATAACACTCAACAAGCAAGATTGATCAGTATCAAATTCAAATTGCAGTATATTGTATTTGTCTGGACGTTCTTGGAAGGTCCTGGTTACAATGGCTACTTCTTTCTTATGTATGTAGTCCTCGTATACTTAGTATTCTCGCCAAATGTTTCACCTATAATCAAATCGAAATCATTTACATCAAACTCTGGAAAAAATACATCTCCATCTTCGATATTCATATCTACTTCTGTAATGTACATTACATCAACAAAAGGGATAGCCTCTTTGTATACTCCATACCCTCCTGCTATATAAATATTTGAATTGTCAGAAAGTGCCAATGCTTCTGCCAAAGATGATACAGTAATTAGGTTTTCGCCTTCATATTTCATTGTCTTTGATACTATTATATTTTGGCGATTTGGAAGTGGATGACCAATTTCTTCATAAGATTTTCTTCCCATAACTACAATATTTCCGATTGTAAGTTCCTTAAAAAATTTTTGCTCACCTTTGATTTTCCAAGGAATCTCACCATTTCTACCAATAACATTATTTTTTGACCTTGCAACAATCAATCCAATCATTTTCTACCTCTAAAGTTTTTTATTTGTTTTTTTCGTAAACAAAAGATTCCCAAAAGGGGTTTGGGGAATTGCTTATAAATCTTCTTCTGCAAAGAATTCAAAGCTAACATTTTCTAATAGTGAATCTTTATAATCATCAAAGTGATTGAGACAGCAGTTTTGAATTTTCTCGATTTTTTCTTTGGGTGCAACTATGACTATCACAGATTTACAGTTACGGTCTGTATTAGATTTATAGTTTTCACACATATATTTAACATTCGTTATCAAATGTTCAAGTCTATTATTTGTAATATTAGTAATAGTCCAATATTTGATTTCAAAAATCAAGTCATTCTTGGTATGTTTTGAGAGAGCGATAATATCGTATTCGAGTCTGCCTATACGCAAGTTTTGTTTGAGAAGATATCTGCGAGAAAGCTTTTGGAAAAAATATTTGTAACATTTATCCTCTATTTGCATGTATCTTACAACTCTGTCGGATAAAACATTTGTTGAATTGTTTTGTTCTGTAGAGATTTCATTAGCTACTTTTTCAACAGTTTCTGAAGAACTTAATTGTGTGGCGTTAATCTTTTTGGTAATGGTATCAGATTTTATTTGCTCGTCAAGTTCTTTTTGAATGCTATACCATTTACAACAGCCAATAATTATTAAGACTAGACCTGTTACAATAAGTACAATGGAAACTACAGGCATAATTGTGGTTGTGAAATCTAATAATTTTAAATTATCATTCATCCTTTGAATTGAAATTTCGGATAGGTTATCGTAATCATTTTGGCTTATGAGTTTGTAGTTTGTGTTAAGTATATAAAGATATGCCAATACAGGTAGTGTGATAAGCAACATGCCTAGTGAAACGAGAAATTTGTAAAAACTATCGTATTGTAATTTATCCATAATTGTGTCCTTTCAGATTATTCTCTTTTCGGTTTCCTTTTCCTTTTCACATAAGAGAAATCCGGAAACAAGTCTTTTAACAATTCAGCAGCTTCTTCTACATCGTCATCTTCATTCATTTTTTGAACCAGTAGCTGGTCGTCATCATCAAGATTCAACGAAACAGTGTACTCTTTATTTGGGTCTATTGGGTTCATTGGGTATTTTACCTCTTTAAGATAATATTCCGTTTCTGATATTTCTCCATCTTCCAGTTTGTCTCGTAAACGTGCCCAATACTCAACCATCTTTCGGAAGTTATCAAGGTCTTCCTGTGGACGGGGACCGGCATTTGGAAGCCGCTCTTCAAATTTAAAGCAAACTTCTTCACCTTTCATAGTAGGGCGTAATCCATATGCCCATTCAATGTCAAACAGCACATGAAGTGCGCTGAATATATTTGCAACATCAGGGTCAGATAATGCATAAAAACTGACTCCTAGATTGTTTGCAATATTTAATAAAGTCGCTTCATCCGGATATCTGTTTCCAAGTTCATAGTTTCGGATGGTGGATTCGTTTAATCCACATTTATCTGCTAATTCCTTTTGCGTCATATCAGATGCAATTCTGAAGTTTCGAATCAAATAGCCTACCCGGCTGGTGAATTTCTCGCCCATCTTAACTGCTCCTTATTCGTGGAATGAGTGTTGTAGCATGCACGGAGACACGAGGTACAAATCATGCATCGTACATTAATACTAAATACGTTTTCTGCGAAGGCAAAAACTTGAAAAAACTTCAGTTTTCCTCGCTCGCGGGCGCGTTCTCATGGTGCTTTGCCGCTTGTTCATGTTTCGCATGTCAATCGGCAAAACTCCATGCTCACTTTTGCCTTCGCGTACATTATATCATTAACAGTACAAAAGTGAAATGTTTTTTGCTAAAAAGTATTGACAGTACAAAAATGAACTGTTAATATAATACACATCACAACCGTTCGAAAATGAACTGAATAATAAAAACAAAAGAGAGGAGGCATTAGCTTATGGAGAACAAGAGATTTTTGACAGCGCAGGATGTAATGGAAATGCTGGGAGTTTCACTATCGTATTCCTATAAACTGATACGACGGCTGAATGCGGAACTTGAGGCTGATGGATTCGTGACAATAAAAGGACGTGTCAGTACACAGTATTTTATGAAACGAATCTACGGGCTATCTACGGATAAGGAGGTGGGATAGATGGCAGTTATCAAGAATAATAGGACCGGAATGTGGGAGGTGAGAACTTATTATAAGGATTTGACCGGAGCAAGGAAACAGAAAACCAAGAGAGGCTTTGCCAAGAAGAGCGAAGCCCTTGAATGGGAGCGGAATTTCAAACTGAAAGAGGATCAGAGTATCAGTATGAGCTTCAAAAGTTTTGTGGATATTTATCTGACGGATTTAGAGCCAAGAATAAAGCGCAATACTTTTCTGACAAAGAAGCACATCATTGAGACAAAGATTCTGCCTTATTTCGGGAAGCGAAAACTGGATGATATTCGGACCTCGGATGTCATCCAGTGGCAAAATGAGATTATGAAGCTGAAAAAGGATAATGGGGAGTTGTTCTCCCCTACCTATCTGAAAACCATTCATAATCAGCTAAGTGCCATATTAAATCATGCGGTAAATATGTATGGTCTAAAGGATAATGTGGCACGAAAAGCCGGAACTATGGGCAAAGAAGAAAATAAGGAAATGGAGTTCTGGACACAGGAGGAATTTCAGGCATTTTTGGAGTGCGTGGCAGATAAGCCTATTTCCTATTATGCATTTGAAATACTTTATTGGACTGGTATTCGTGAAGGTGAGCTGCTTGCCTTGACACCGGGTGATTTCAATTTTGAAAAGAAAACGCTTTGGATAAACAAGTCATATCAGAGACTGGAAGGCAAAGATGTAATTACAGACCCGAAAACACCAAAGAGTAACAGAACAATTGTTATGCCGGATTTTCTTACTGTTGAGATGGAGGATTTCATAAGCAGTCTTTATGGAATAAGGGATGATGACAGAATTTTCACCATTTCAAAAAGTTATCTGCATCATGAAATGGATAGAGGTGCAAAGCTTGCAGGAGTGAAGAGAATCCGAATTCATGGATTACGACATTCTCATATTTCTCTGTTGATTAACTTGGGATTTTCAGCATTGGCAATAGGGGAAAGAGTCGGGCATGAGGCGGTTGATATCACATATCATTATGCACATTTATTTCCAACGGTGCAGACGGATATGGCAGCACAACTGGAAACAGAAAGGGAGGCGTTGGTCAATGTCAGAAAAGAATAGAGATGATAAAAACAGATGGCGTAATGTGACAATCGCATTTCGCATGTCGCCGGAGGAAAATGAAGAACTGAATAACAGAGTGAAGCTCAGTGGATTTCGTACCAAGCAGGATTATATTACCCAGAGTGTTCTTCATCAAAAGGTGGTTGCCACAGGCAATCCGTTGATGTTGGTACAATTCCGGCAGAACCTGCAAAGGATTGAGCATGAGCTTGAGAGGATAGAAAAGGCATCGGATATGGATGGGGAGTTACTTACTCCCATCCGTTCCATGCTGGAAATATTGGAAGGCTTCAAGGAACAACCGAGAACATTGGCGGATATGAAACACCTTACAGTACCAAATGAGGAATAACAGATATTTTATATAAAGGAAGTGACTGCTATGAGCGAAGAAACATTATTTGAAAAATTAGGTGTGAAATACATAGAAAAAGACGGCATTTTTTATCCGTTGATTACATTAGGTGGAGAGGAGAACAGTACAGATGTTGGCAAATATGGTCGTATGTGGATGGATTACATACAGAAGGAATATCCGCAGCGATACAGAAGTCTGCTACGATTTGGAGAATTACATGATAAAGCAACAGAGGTAAATGAAGTGGCTTATGAATTGCTGGAAGATATTGAAAATGAGTGGTTACATAAACATAAACCAAAGCAGTTGAATTCTTTTGTGGAAATGTATCAGCTACGAACTCAGGCAAGAATGATAGCAGAGGAAGTAGTTCTGCATGATGTGGTGGACTGTTTTCATTAGGGGATAAGCGAAGTTCTGTATCGGGGCTGTGGCTGGTAAATAATATGTCGCGTATCCGCGACTCATAAGCTCCCGAAAGGGAACTTTATCCGGCGGGGAGAGCCGTATAGCCACTCCGGCGAGGAGCGCAAAACCCGCTTGCGGGTCTGCATTTTTGATAGCGAAGCTGTCAAAAGTGCTTTTGCGTTACTTTTGACAAAAGTAACAAAACCTTCCCAGGGAAATCTGCTGTTTCGTGCCGTATCCGGCACTCATTACGGATAAGAAGGAGGTGCATATATACATACCAAAAGAGGAGGATTTTGACTATGGAAAGAACTATCAGTTTTATGAATGGGGAAGGTTCCATCGGGCACAACACGAGAAGATTTATAGCTGACAATGTAGATGCCAGCCGTACCAAGAATAATATCACTCTTATCCATGAGGATATTAAGCAGGCATATCACAAATTGTTTGACGAGGTACTTAAGGAATATAATGCAAAGCAGAAACGCAAGGATAGGCAGATTAAAAGTTATTATGATAAGATTTCAAGAAGCAAGCAGGAAAAATTATTTTATGAGGTTATCGTTCAGATAGGCAACAAGGATGATACCGGAGTAGGTAGTTATTCTGCAGAGGTTGCAACATGGGTGCTGAAGGATTATGTGAAAAAGTTCCAACTTCGAAATCCACAGCTTTATGTGATTGGTGCCTATATTCATTTGGATGAGGAAACACCACATTTGCATCTGAATTTTATCCCGTGGGTATCAGGCTGTAAGAGAGGATTGGAGACAAAGACAAGTCTTAAGGCTGCACTAGCGACAAGAGGATTTGTAAGTGAAGGAAAAGGCAATACCGAATGGAAGCAGTGGGCGGAGGCGGAGAAAGATGATATTGCCCTTATTATGAGCCGGTACGGAATTGACTGGAAAAAGAAAGATACACACAATAAGCATTTATCCGTACTGGATTATAAGAAGCAGGAACGGGCAAAAGAAGTGGCTGAACTTGAGGAGGAGATAGAGGGGGCACAAGTTGTACTGGAATTAAAAGAGGAACGGATTGAGTCTCTGGAGAAAGAAATTGAAAGTAAGCGAGATGGTTTTAGAAAAGAACAGTCTGAGGCTCAAAAGAAGCTGGATGATACCATAGTCGAAAATCAGAAATTGCAGTTGGAAACAACGGATTTACGCTTAAAGAATTTGGAATTAAGGCTGGAATATTATGAGAATGTAGATAAGCTCACAGATAAACAGAAGGAAATTGAGGTGGCGAAAAAAGAGGCTGACAAGTGGATGATGATTTCGGATACTGCAAAATTACAGACTGAACGGGCTGAATTTGAACTGGAAGAGGCGGAAAGGCTTAAGAAGGAACTGCTTGGTGCGGTCGATGGAGATGATTATCTGAAGGAGCAGGTGATAGAGCTGAGGTATCAGAACCAGATATTGCGGGAGGAGAATCGTAGCCTAAAGGACAAGCTGGAAAAGGCATATGAGTTTATGAAACAGTTTGTGATTGGTGGGATTAATCTGCTGGAGAAGTTTATGGAGTGGATCGGAGAGAAGATCAAGGATGTGAGGAGAGGAAGGTGATGTGAAAAATTCACAAAAAAGAAAGGAAATTAATGTGGAGAATTCATGAGAATTGTGGTAAAATTACCTTGGGATTTTGTCTTTATTTCTATGAATGGGAATGCTATTTTTAAGTAATATTGGAAATATGAGTCCAGATTATTGAACATATATGATATGTATAATGCTGTTAGATAGACAATTTTCTAATTACTTATTAAGGAAGTTAGTTATTATGCGAACAATGTTATTGAGCTTCAAGCCAGAATGGTACAATAAAATTATGGATGGTAGCAAGCTATTTGAGTATAGAAGAACATTTCCAAATGAAGAAATAATGGCATATATGTATGTTAGTTCTCCTGCGAAAATGATAGTTGGAAGGATTCATTTAGGTAAGAGAATTGATATTAACACATGGAGAGAACAATACAAGTCGGATAAAGGAGTGTGTGAAAGAATAGATGGTTTTCTTACAAGACATACTTACGCAATGCCAGTATTGTCTTTTCAGATGACAAAGGAAATAGAATTAGAAACACTTCGCAAGTTTAATCCCAATTTTGTATGTCCTCAAATGTATTATTATTTGGATAATTATCCAGAATTGTTTGATTTTATAAAGAAAAATGCAACTGACATTGGGGAATTGCACATTAATTCATTTGTGAATATTGGAAAAGATGAGATTTGCAGAAAAAAATATTAGGAGGTATGACATGGGTGATTTTGGTGAGGCAGAAAGACGAATATTAGGATTTATGTTAGAAGGGACAGAGTTTGTCTTTGAAGGAAAAGAATATGCAGTAGTTTTATCTGGGAAACCAACATGTCGTAAAGGAGAACCTAAAACAGACATTTATATTTTGGCAGAATCAGATGAGGGTGATATTGAAATTAAAATTTCTTATAAGAAAGAAAATGCTGATTTTATTGAAAATAAGATGAGTGCAGAACGTGCAGAACAATTATTTGGTGAAGATTGGATAGATATTATAGAACACTCTACTACAGCTATTCAGGATAAATTTTATGAGCGAATGCTGATTTATAAAAATGGATTTAGAAGAACTGAAAAGGGTTCAATTACCCTCGGATGGAAATTTGAGTTGCTTAATAAAAGTGGTGGAGACTTATCTGGGAAAATGTTACTTACAGATGAACAGGTAGTAGATGTTTATGCAGGAAGTAATCTTTCTCCAGATAAGAAAAATGCGAGCGTTTGTGGACAAATCATAAGAGATAGCGGTGTGGCTAACTACATATTGATGGATGAGAATGTTCATTCTGCGCAAGATGTAATAGATAAAATGATTCCTATAAGAGAATATGTAATGATGCACCCGGATATTTATTTTGCTTGTAAGGCTTTGAATTACAGAACTTTTGCTGAAAAATGGGATGGGAATAGACCGTTATCAGTTCAAGTAAATTGGGATGCAATTAATAATAGATTAGTTCCCGAACTTGTTTTTGACAAGCCATTAATAGTAAAAGGTGATGAGGTGGCTGAAAGACTTATTCATTATATGCGGAAATTAAATATTAGAACAACAGAAGATATTGATGAGGATAATTCGGGAACTGATAAAATAGTATAGAGGTGACAAACATGGCTGTTATTTTAGAAGAAAGAGGGCGTGGTAAATTTAAACCCGCTCCAGATTATAAAGTTGATGAAGTAAAAGAACTTCTAAATAAAAAAATTGAAGAAGAAAGACAGGCATTTGCAGATTGTAGTGAAGAGATTGAGTTTGATAAGCTTAACTATGATCCCAATAAGTGGAACCTGCTGTCACTATTTTCGGGATGCGGTGGTCTGGATTTGGGCTTCGAATTAGCAGGCTTAAAAGCAGTTATGGGCGAAGAAGTTATGGAAGTAGCATTTGCCGACAAAAAGGTCTTTGATGAAAATATCAATAATAATGTATTCAATACGATTTATGTAAACGATATATTTGATGAAGCAAGAGAAACCTATGCACAGAATGCAGGTAAGTATATATACATGGACAAGAGTGATATAAGAAAAATAAAGGAGTTTCCCAAGGCAGATATTGTATTAGGCGGTTTCCCTTGCCCGGGCTTTTCAGAGGCTGGACCGAGATTGGTTGATGATAAGAGAAACTTTTTATACTTACATTTTATTCGTTGCCTGATGCAGAGCAAACCAAAAATTTTTGTGGCTGAGAATGTAAAAGGAATGATGACTCTTGGAAAGGGTGAGGTTTTCAAGCAGATTGTTCAGGACTTTGCAGCAGCAGGATATACAATATATCACAAGCTTTTAAACTCGGCAGAATATGGTGTGCCACAGATAAGAGAACGAGTAATTTTGGTTGGTGTCAGGAATGATATAGACTTTGAATATGTTCATCCGGAACCTACACATGGGTATGGTATTGATGGATTGAAAGAGGTGGTAACACTTCGTGATGCTATTGGTGATTTAGAGGATGATCCGGGAGATTATTTTACAGGCTCGTATTCTACTATTTTTATGTCGCGTAATCGAAAAAAACTATGGTCACAACCAAGTTTTACGATTCAGGCATCAGGTAGACAGGCACCGATCCATCCAGCAGGAGCACCTATGGAACATGTTGGCAAGGATAGATATGTCTTTAGTGATGGGGAAGAGAATAATCGACGCCTATCAGTGAAGGAAATAGCAAGAATTCAGACATTTCCGGATTGGTATGAATTTAGCAGAGGAACAAGTAACAGAAATGATAATGCCAAACTTGATTTGGTGTATAAGCAGATAGGTAATGCAGTGCCGGTACGCTTAGCATTGGCTGTTGCGGAACCGATTGCGGAGTTTGCAAGGACACAATTAGAACAAGAAAAAGAAGATACAAAGTATGTGATTGTTCATGAAACGGAGAAAAGAATGATGGCATAGAAAAGTAATAATACATTTTGGATAGAAAGTGGTGATGACATGCAGGATTTTTCAAGTGTAAACATAAAAAATATGATTATTCATAATGTAGGAAATAAAGTAAAAGGTGAATCGCTAGATTTATCAACAGAAATATGTGATACTAATAATAAAGTAACAAATCAGTATCTGAAACAATTCTTTTTTTCAACATTTAAATTTGATATAACATACAGGTTTGTACATGAGACAGATATAGCAATGAATGAAATATATAATTATGTAAAACACATATTTGATAATTCAGATCAGTTTTATGAGCAATCTGTAAATATTGCTAAGCACCTGTATGAAGTGTCAGTGCATCCTAACATAAAAGCAGGAGAATTGTGTATAGTATATTTACAAAACTGCATAATAGATGATAATGTCACTGATGCTGTAGGAATTTATAAATCAGAATCTAAAGATTATTATTTGCAAGTTAATAGTACTGAAAATGGATATGATATTGAATGCCAACAGGGTATTAATCCTAAGAAATTGGATAAAGGATGTCTTATATTTAATTCATCAGATTCAAATTATAAAGTATGTGTTGTAGATAAAAATGTTAATGATGCCATGTATTGGAAAAAACTTTTTTGATGATTGAGGAAGAAAAAAATGAATATGTCAATACATCAAAGACATTGAAATCATGTAAAAGATATATTGCTAAAAATGAAGATTTAGAACCAAAAAAGAAATTGGAACTTATAAACAATTCTGTAGAGTATTTCGAAAATAATGATGAATTTGATTTGGAAAAATTTTCAGAAAAAGTATTTAATAATAAAGAAGAATCAGATAAGTTTAAAGTATATTTAGATTCATATGAGATAGATAATAAATTTAGTATATCGTCGAATGCTGTAACTAAAATTAAGAAAACAATAAAGAAGAGTATAAGATTAGATGATAATGTGGAGATTAAATTTAATGATACTGTAGATGATATTAATAATTTGATTGAGAAAGGTTACGATAAGGAAAAGAAAAAAAAGTATTATAAAATATATTATAATGATGAAGATTAGGAGGAGCAAATATAATGGCTGGTGGTGAAAAAGCGAAAAGCTCTGGTGAATACGGAGAACAAATTGTAAAAAATATTCTTGATATGATGGGATGGAATAATGCAAATAGTGGGGTGACGGTACCATGCGTACATAAAGAAAAACATAAAAGGGAAAATTCTAAAGAGTCTCAAAAGCATGGAATTGATTATGTCTATACATATAAATCTCAATTAAGAGATGCCACTAAGCAAGATGTTTTGGTAAGCGTTAAATGTAGAGATGGATATCCAGTAACAGATAGCGGAATAAAAAGTAAATTTAAAGAATTTGTATTAGATTTGGCATATGCGATGGAGTGCTATCCAGCATGCGAATTAGCAAAGAAAAAGATACCTAATACAGATAAGAAGGTTATATCGGGATTAATATTCTGGATTGACAGAAGTCGTGAAGATGGGAGAGAAAATGAAAGTGTTATAGACAAAATAGGAAATTTTTATATGAATCAAGAATGTGTGTATGAAACAATAGCATTGGTAGACAACAAAAGAGCACAATTCTTATATCAGTTGTTATCTTATGCTCATTCAAAATATGGTAAAGAAAACGTTGAGTTTTTTTATATTGACACGGGGTTGAATAATTCTAGCCTACAACGCGTATATAGAGGAAAAGAAATGCCATATGAGTATATTAACTCAAATGTTATTCCGTTAGCAATTAGCAATGGTGACGAAAAAAGATTGTTTATTGGTGTTGCTGAAGCTTTTTGTAAAGAGTATTTAGAACGCTTAATAGGATTAGCACAGGAACTAACTAGTACATGGACTGCAAAGGTTACAATAGCATTTCCAGATTATAACTCGTTTGAACATAAGGAAGTTGTTTTAATGGCAAAAAGTTCTTTTGAAAATGCTGATTTTGTAAAAAATATTGAGGTTATAACGTATAAACCAGATTTCAGAGATGAGGTGATTTAATAATGGAGGAAATAAATATAAAAACATTGCTTCCGGTTGGTGAAAAATTAAAACCTTTGTTAAGCAAATCATGTATAAGTGAGTCTGATTTAAAAGGGATTTTAGCAGAACGTGGAGTATTCATGGGCGACAATTCTAAACAAATGTCAATACCGCTTCTTACACTTTCAATTATAAGTCCTAAAGAGTTTGAAAAATTACAAGAGTTTCAAAAGACGAAAGAAGATAGTGTGAAATTTCGCACCTCAAAAATTGAATCATCGACAAATGAGAATTTAAATGATATAGTGCCACTTTCTTTGATTGAACCTCAAAAAATAATAGATGATTCAAGTAATTATACTGTTAATACGGATATGCAATTTACAATGAATTCTGAAAATAATCTTGTTCTTGAATACGAAATTTTACGAGAGGATATCACGAAAGATTGGGCAAATTGTGAGAGTAAATTTTCAGGAAGAGTTGAAATTGTAAAAGATGAAAAAACCAAAGAAATTACATTTAGAAATGAATTCACATCATCTGAAACAGAAGTAATTAATCGAAAAGTTGTTAAGGATGTAGTGAAACTTTTGAAGGACAAAGGTGCAGTAGCAACTTCTGATTATGCAACGGAGTTATCTGCTAAAGAATTCAATAATAATCAGCGATTTATGTTTATGTTGTCAATAGCTAATAACAGTCCAAATGGATTTTTAGAATTTGAAGCAGTGAAAAATATAGAAATAGGGCCAGATAGGGAATCAAAACAACCACTGCCTGATTCAGCAAAATGGATGAATGGGAGCGTAAAAAATATTATAATTAACAGTGAAAAAGGGGAAACATTAGAGAACGTAGAATACATTTCTGATCCATCATATCATGATGTACTAATACTTAGGCAGGTTCAAGCACAGTATAGATTCGAATTTGGAGAAATGAATGGGAGGTGCATTATTGAATATGGCTTTCCACATTATTTTAGAAAAAATGTAAAAGGTGATTCATTTGAATCGCGTTTGGCAAATATTTATTTTGGAAAAGCAAGCAAAAGTCAAAATGTAAAAAATGCAACTAGATTAATATTGGAAGAATTTGAAAAATTATATCAAATGCAATATCATTCGTGTTTGAAAAAATAAAATGGGTATAATTGCATTAAAGATTTACTGGTGAAGTGACAAGTTATTCTACTGACAACAAAATGACAATATAATCACCTAAAAATCCACGCAACAGGTACAATCTGGACAAAACTCCTGGATTTTCACCACCAAAATCAATACATTACACCACACAACAACTTTACAAAGAAGAGTTTGAATAACGGACAGAAATGCCGAAAGCCTGTATTTATGCGGGTTTCCGGCATTTATTTTATCGAATGGCTCTGGTTTGGCTCTATTTGTGAGAGCAATAATGGCAAGAAAATAGTAAACGGTAGAATACGAGCACCTTGACAAATAGCAGACCGCTTTTGCGGTCTGTTTATTTTCCGCTGGCTTTTTGCGGCTTTCTAATGTTTTCGGGCAACATATCTGACCATGGCAGAAGTTCTGCAAGAAAATCTGTGTTTTTGT
>ENA-OQBV01000022-OQBV01000022.1-human-gut-metagenome-genome-assembly--contig:-NODE-22-length-85590-cov-4.796239_pt1 | contig 85590 bp, 72 predicted proteins | sample MGYA00242750_ERZ504559 | MGnify/ENA primary metagenome ERZ504559 (study PRJEB26092, sample SAMD00036230) | human gut metagenome | host: Homo sapiens | study: EMG produced TPA metagenomics assembly of... | reverse complement strand
GGAGAAATGACATGGCAGAAACCTTCAACGTCGTGGTGGAAATTCCGCGCGGCTCCAAGACAAGTACGAAGTGGACCACGAGACCGGCCGCGTGTTCCTGGACCGCACCCTGTTCACTTCCATGGGTTACCCGGATGACTATGGCTACATCGACGGCACCTCTGGGCGAGGATGGCGATCCGCTCGACGCACTCGTCATGATCCCGAACTCCGTGTTCCCCGGGCTGCGTGGTGGAATGCCGCGCCGTTGGCCTGTACCACATGGTCGACGAGGCTGGCGGAGATGACAAGGTGCTGTGCGTGCCGGCTGACGTACGTTTCGACGGCATCAAGGATGTCGAAGACGTTTCCGAGTACCACAAGGCTGAAATCAAGCACTTCTTCGAGCAGTACAAGGCTCTGGAGCCGGGCAAGGAAGTGCTGCCGGGCGATTACTGGACCGGTGCCGCCAAGGCCGAGGAAGAAATCGTGGCCGCCCGCAAGCGCCTCGAAGAATCCGAGAAGTGATTTCCACGCCTTTCTAGATAGCTTTAGGTAGCAATCCAAGGAAAGCCCGTTGACGTACGCACTCGCACACGTCAACGGGCTTTTGCATACCTTCCAACGTCCAGATTCCGCCAGTCGCTGGAAGAATCCTCCCGCAAACCAGCCCCTCAGCGGGCAAAAACCTCCACTCACTGGAACAATCACCCCACTAACACGGCTTCCAGCGGACAAATTCCCCCAGTCACTGGAAGAAAATGCCCGCAAATCAACTTCTCAGCGGGCAGATTCCTCCACCGATTGGAGGAAAACGGACAAAACCATACCCTCCAAGTGTCCAGATTCCTCCAGCGAGTGGAAGAAACAGCCCGCAGACGGGATACACTCATACTGCACGCGCATATTCGCCGGGGCCGCTATAGTGGAACACGTAATTCACGGCATGCGAACAGTATTCGCAGAATTCAAAGCCCGCTGGCTGGCGCGGCAGTTCTATGTCGGTACCCCTAGGCGTAGGCGGACGTGAGACTCCGTCGAGGCCCATCCCGTGGGAAACCGGCGGGATGAACCTATATACCAGCTATGTTGATTCAAACATTACTTATTGCCGTTTCCGTATCGATGGACACATTCGCCGTTTCCATCGGCAAAGGTCTCACCGTCAAAAAACTACGCGGCCTCGACGCGTTCAAAACCGCCCTCTGGTTCGGCGGATTTCAGGCGCTTTTCCCACTGCTCGGCTATTTCGCCGCCTCCACGCTCAGCAAATACGTGACCGCCGTCGACCATTGGATCATTTTCGGCCTGCTCGCCCTCATCGGCGGCAACATGGTGCGTGAAGCATTCGAAGAGGATGAAGAGAACGCCAAGGAAACCGCTGATTTCGATTGGAAGCACATGCTTCCGCTCGCCGTGGCCTGCAGCATCGACGCATTCGCCGTCGGCGTCAGTTTCGCATTCATGTCGTTGAACATTTGGATTTCAGTGATCATCATCGGCATCACCACCGGCCTGTTCTCCGCAGCCGGTCTGTATATCGGTCGCGCGTTCGGCTCGCGCTGGCAGAAGCCCGCACAGATCGCAGGTGGCGTCGTGCTTATTCTGATCGGCGTGAAAGTATTGCTGGAACATCTCGGATTCCTCGCATAATAATCGCAAATCAGATATACAAATAAATATACAAACTTACAGTAAAAGCCCGTAATCGCACATGATTATGGGCTTTTACATTACCGCTTACCGCAAATACTTGCGATTATTTTCCTGCGCTTTCGCGTTTTCTCGCGATTGCAGGAATCACACTATTAGAACATGACGGTCGCGTACGATGCGATACCGACCACAATTCCGGAAATCATAACCGGCAGCAGCGCAATGCCGATCCACGGATTCTTGGATTGCGGATCGGGATCGGCATCACGATTCCACCAATACGAACACGCGTCAAGCGCGATAATCAGCAACAACGCCACAATCACCGCAACAGCCCACGCCGTCGTCGAGCCATAATCGGTGGAAGCCGCGTTTTCGCCGGAACGAATCGGCAGCAGCGTCGATAGGAAGCACCAGCCCGCGCTGCCAATCATGGCAACGCCTTCCACAACATTGTGCGACAGCGAACGAATCAGATGCGTACGGTTCTCACGCGCCATCTGACGCCCGAACGAAACCACAATCAGCAGGATCAGCAGACCGCCGACGCCGGCGATCCAGCCTTCCTGCATCCAAAACGTGTCTTCGTCACCCAAACCGGCAGGGAAAATCGCACGTCCGAGCATCATCGTCGTGGCACACACCACGGAAAGCAAGCCCGCAATCACGGAAATCGCATGCCCCGCAACACCATCGCGGAACGGGTTGAACACGGCAAGCAGCGCAATCATCGCCACGGAAGCCACAACCGTGAACGACACGATTGCGGGCTCTTCCGCATTCCCATAGGAAATGCCGGGAATCAGAGCAAGCACAACCAGCACCACATATGCGGCGATTTGGACGGCAAACACCTTGCCGAACGAGGCTTTCTGAGCCGACTTGACGGCAACTTTTTCAGAGGCGGTCATTTCGTCCCCTTTTCATGATTTTCCATAATGTGGTCATTACGTATGCGATACCATTAAATGTAGCCGCAAGTGTCCACATAGTTCAGATAAAATTAATGAAACGCCGACAACACACAACAAGAGTACAATCGCGGCAACGATACAAAACCAGTACAAGAGACAAAGGGAGCTAACGTGACGGATCTGACGCTTATGACGTTCGCTAGCGACCCAGCTACCGTGCTTCCTTCTCTGGCGCTGCTTTCCCACCGCGTACGCGTGCTACCAATGGACGCGGCAAGTCTGGTGAAAATGCCGGAAAACACCATTCTTTTTCTGGATGCGCGAGATGATCTGGCCACGGCGAAAACATTGTGCCGCCTGATTCATGCATCCGGACTGTCCACGCCGATCGTGCTCGTCCTCACCGAGGGTGGCTTCACCGTGGTCAATTCGCAGTGGGGCATCGCCGACGTGGTGGTGGCGTCCGCTTCCCCGGCCGAAGTTGAGGGGCGTCTTCGCTTGGTATCCGAGCGCGGCAACTCGCCGGTCAATGCGGTTTCCGGTTCCGGAGAATCGGGCGTGCAGAACGAAGACGGCATGATCCACTCCGGAGACCTGGTGGTGGACACCAACGGCTATACGGCAAGTCTGCATGGGCATCCGATCGACTTGGCATACAAGGAGTTCGAGCTTCTCAAGTACCTCGTGCAGCATCCGGGACGCGTGTTCACCCGCGCGCAGCTGCTGCAGGAAGTGTGGGGGCTACGACTATTACGGCGGCACCCGCACCGTCGACGTGCATATCCGTCGTCTTCGCGCCAAGCTGGGCGGCGAATACGAGCATGTGATCGGTACCGTGCCGCAATGTCGGCTATCGTTTTGATCCTCCGGAAGAAGAGGAAGGCGAGGCGGCAGCCAAGGACGCCGCAGCCCACAACGCTTCGAGCGAAAACTGATTGTCGCACTATTCGCATTGCTGGCATTGCCTGCGATTTGCGATGCTTGCGATTGCCACGATACTTGCGATCTGACTGTCGGCTATCTCACTTTCGTACGCGCGATTGCATATTCATGCGACGGTAGACTGGTGCCATGCCCCGGGAATCGAAACAAGCGCGACTGTCACGCATGCATCAGGAATACGCCGTATTGTGCGAGGAGATTCCGCATCCGAAATGCGCGCTGAATTTTTCAAACCCGTTTGAGCTGCTGGTGGCGACCGTGCTAAGCGCGCAAACCACCGACAAACGCGTGAATATGGTCACACCGGAATTATTCGGCGAATATCCGGGACCGGCCGCACTTGCGAGCGCCAATCCCGAACACGTGGAAAGCATCATTCATTCCATCGGATTTCATCATACGAAGGCAAAGAACATCATCGGACTTTCTTACGCATTGTGCGAACGGTTCGACGGCGAGGTGCCGCAAACCATGGATGCTTTGACAAGTCTGCCCGGGGTCGGGCGCAAAACCGCGAACGTGGTGCTTGGCAATGCTTTTGGCGTGCCGGGATTCCCTGTCGACACGCATGTGATCCGTGTGACCGGGCGGCTGCGCTGGCGTTCGGACTGGGCGAGCGGCTCCCCCGACCCCAAAGCCATCGAACGAGAGATCACCGCCTGCTTCCCGCCCGAAGAGTGGACGGACCTGTCTCACAGGCTGATATTGCATGGTCGTGCCATATGCCATGCGCGCAAGCCCGACTGCCTCAACTGCCCCCTTAACGACACCTGTCCGAGCGCATTCGCAGCGTAACGCGCATGCCCGCTGTAGCCTGTGCCAACTAGACTCAGCACCATGGAAGACACCATGGAAGAAGAAAACGGGCGGGAAGCCAAGCTGAAAGCCGAAATCACGCGATGGCTGATCTTTTTCGGCGTCGCCATCATGCTCAGCGTCATGACCTGGCTGGGCTGGTCGCTGACGAACCGCAAAAATCCGATTACCTCCTTCACCACGCTCGTTTCCGACTCCTCCGTGGCCATCGGCATTCAGGGCAGCGCGCCGGAATCGCTCGACATCCGCACCGAACAGGGCACCACGCTGGAGCAGGCGCTGCTCGAAAACGTGTACGAAACCCTGGTGTCACGCAGCGAAACCAACAAACTGCAGCCGTCAATCGCGAAATCATGGCAGATTTCCGACGACGGACTGACCTACACGTTCACACTCAACAGCAACATGACCTTCGCCAACGGCCATAAACTCGACTCGTCCGACGTGGTCTGGTCGCTGCAAAACGTCATCAACAACAATTACGTGGGATCCGACCAACTTGGTAGTCTCAAGGAAATCACCAATCCCGACGAAAAAACGGTGGTCATCACCCTCAATCAGCCGCATCCGTGCCTTCTGCGCGCGTTGAGCGGGCGTGCCGGCATTGTTTACGATGAGGAAAGCACGGCGAATTACGGCAAGAAAGCCGTGGGATCGGGACCGTTCACCGTGGAAGCCTCGTCGAAAACACAGATCGTGCTGCAGCGCAACGACTCGTATTGGGGCACCAAAGCCGCCGCATCGCAAATAACGCTGTATTACTACGCTTCCGAAGATTCGCTGGTCAGCGCCATGGAAGCCAAGAAAATCAGCATGGCATTGCCGTTGAGCGCGTCTGCCGCCGATGAGCTCAACCAGCAAAGCGGCATCAACTCCGACAGCGGCATCAGCTTCGACAAAGTGATGCTCGCCTTCAATAACGGCACCGAAAGCCCGTTCTCCGACGAGCAGATCCGCAAAATGACGAGATACGCCATCGACGCGCAGACCATCGCCAAAGACGCTCCGGACGCCTATTCGCCGCTCGGAGGCCCGATAAGCCCGCTGGAAGACGGGTATGAGGATCTGAGCGAACTGTTCCCCTACAATCTTGAGCAGGGCCAGCAGATGCGCAGCTATTTCGGCGCATACTATATCGCCGATATCGATCTGCTGGTGCCCAAGGAATATGAGCAGATCGGCAACACCGTGAAATCGGCGATCGAACAGCTCAATATCGGCGTCAATCTGGAAGTGCTCGATTCCGCGGCGCAAGTCACGGAACGCATGAACGCGGGCACCTACAATATCGCGCTCACCACCATGAGCGGCGAAAACGATGCGAGCGTATTCACCGACGGCCAAAGCGTGTTCCATTATGAGAACGGCGATGTGCAGCAGGCATATGCGGACGCGATGGCGGCCACCAATGATGACGATTATCAGGCACGCATGCGCACGTATGCACGCGCCGTCAGCGAAAACGCGGCAAGCGACTGGCTGTACACGCGCAAGAATTTCATGGCGGTAAGCGACCAATTGCAGGGATATCCGAAAAATCTGACCGACCGTCTGCTGCCGTTGAGCAGAGTGAAGTTGCAGTGATTTTCCCGCGATTGTCAATCAATCGCCGAACACTGCGGACAATCCGTGTGTTGCGCTGATTTTCTTGCGATTTCGGCATTCGGCTGCAGTTCCGTAAGTTGTCACATTCGCTTTCTAGACTAGCGTTTATGACTGAAAGCCAAGATACTACCATCAACGCGAACCTCACGCCGCTGCCCGACAAGGTCGGCGTGGACGGTCTCGAAGACAAGTGGCGCGAAGTCTGGGACGAAAGCGAAGTCTACAAGTTCCAGGGCACCCGCGACCGCAAGGCCGTGTATTCCATCGACACCCCGCCGCCCACCGTTTCCGGCCACCTGCACGTGGGCCACGTGTTCTCGTACACGCATACCGATGTGATCGCGCGATTCAAGCGCATGAACGGCTACGACGTGTTCTACCCGATGGGCTGGGATGACAACGGCCTGCCAACCGAACGCCGTGTGCAGAACTATTACGGCGTGCGTGTGGACACCTCCCTCAAGTACGATCCTGATTTCGTGCCGCCGTTCGAAGGCACCGATGGCAAGAAGATCGACGCCAAGGATCAGGTTCCGATCTCCCGTAAGAACTTCATCGAACTGTGCGAGAAGCTCACCGCCCAGGATGAGAAGCAGTTCGAGGCGCTGTGGCGTTCCCTCGGCCTGTCCATCGACTGGACGCAGACCTACCACACCATCGGCGAGCACCCGCAGCGCGTGGCCCAGAAGGCGTTCCTGCGCAATCTGGCCCGCGGCGAAGCGTATCAGAAAGACGCTCCGGGCCTGTGGGATGTGACCTTCCAGACCGCAGTGGCCCAGGCCGAGCTGGAATCCCGCGAATATCCGGGCTTCTACCACAAGGTGGCGTTCCGCTTCGAAGACGGCACTCCGATCTACATCGAAACCACCCGTCCGGAACTGCTGGCAGCCTGCGGCGCACTGATCGCGCACCCGGATGACGAGCGTTACAAGCCGTATTTCGGCCAGTACGTCTACTCCCCGCTGTTCCACGTGAAGGTGCCGATTCTGGCGCACAAGGCCGCGGAAATGGACAAGGGCGCAGGTATCGCCATGTGCTGTACGTTCGGTGACGTGACCGACGTTGAGTGGTGGCGTGATCTGAACCTGCCGCTGCGTTCCATCATCCAGCGCAACGGACGCATCGTGATGGACACCCCGGACTGGATCGAAGACGAGGAAGGCAAGCGCGTCTTCCAGGAAACCGCCGGCAAGACGACATTCTCCGCACGCAAGATCATCGTCGACGCACTGCGCGAATCCGGCGATCTTGACGGCGAACCGACTCCGACCAAGCGTATGACGAACTTCTACGAGAAGGGTGACAAGCCGCTCGAAATCGTCACTTCCCGCCAGTGGTACCTCAAGAACGGCGGCACCGATCAGAAGCTGAACGCCGAACTGATCGAACGCGGTCGCGAACTGAACTTCCATCCTGATTTCATGCGCGTGCGTTACGAAAACTGGGTGAACGGCCTGAATGGCGATTGGCTGATCTCCCGTCAGCGCTTCTTCGGCGTGCCGTTCCCGCTGTGGTATCCGGTGAAGGAAGATGGCACCGCCGATTACGATCATCCGATCGTGCCGAGCGAGGACCGCTTGCCGATCGATCCGACCGACGATGTGCCGGAAGGCTACAGCGAGGACCAGCGCGACGTGCCCGGTGGCTTCACCGCCGAACCTGACATCATGGATACGTGGGCGACCTCGTCGCTCACCCCGCAGATCGTGACCCGCTGGGAAGAGCCAGGCGAAGAGAACCAGGCGATTTTCAACGCCACCTTCCCGATGGATCTGCGTCCGCAGGGTCAGGACATCATCCGCACCTGGCTGTTCTCCACCGTGGATCGCGCGCATCTCGAGAACAAGTGTCTGCCGTGGGCCAATGCCACCCTGTCTGGATGGATTCTTGATCCGGATCACAAGAAGATGTCGAAGTCCAAGGGCAACGTAGTTGTGCCAGACAAGCCGATCAAGCAGTTCGGCGCCGACGCGGTGCGTTATTGGGCCGCTGCGGCACGTTTGGGCCTGGATGCCACCTACGACGAAGGCCAGATGAAGATCGGCCGCCGTTTGGCCATCAAGCTGCTCAACGCCACCAAGTTCGCACTGGCCATCGGCCGTGAGGATGAGAACCACCATGTGGGCGCTCCGGCAACCGCAAGCTGGAACCCTGCCGACGTGACCGAGCCGCTGGACCGCGCAGCCATGGCCAAGATGGCCCTCGTAGTGCGCGAAGCCACCGAAAGCCTCAACAACTACGAGCATTCCAAGGCTTTGGAAGTCATCGAAAACTACTTCTGGCAGTTCTGCGACGATTACATCGAGCTGGTCAAGAACCGTGCATACGGCACCGCAGACTCCACCGGCCATGTGCCGAGCGAGAAGGCCGTGAAGTCCGCTCGCACCGCGCTGGGACTGGGCTTGGATGCCTTCGCACGCCTGCTGGCACCGTACCTGCCGTACGCCACCGAAGAAGTGTGGAGCTGGATGCATGAGGGCGAAGGCTCCGTGCACCACGCCGCATGGCCGAAGGCTGAAACGTACGATGCGGCCGCAGCAGCCGTCTCCCCGGAGCTGCTCACCCATGCCGGTGAAGCTCTGGCCGCGCTGCGTGGCATCAAGTCGAAGGCCAAGGTTTCGATGAAGACCCCGATCCTTTCCGTGCAGCTGGGCGTTTCCGATGAAGCGCGCGAATCCATCGAAAGCGCATTGGGCGATATCGCCGAGGCCGGTCGCGTGGTCGGACGCATCTCCTTCATGGGAGCGGCCGCCGCACTGAAGGCCGTCAAGGAAACCGCCGAAGCAGCCAAGGAAGCCGTCAAGGAGGCCAAGGCTGATGCCGAAGCCGCCATCGACGTGATTGTGGCCGACAGCGAACTTGGAGAGCCGCCGGCTAAAAAGCCGAAGAACTAATGGCAACTGTAGGTGAAACCGGCAGCCTTCGTGGCAAAGCCGTTCACTTCACCTACAGACAGTCCACAGGACTGTCTGCTTAACGGCTCAGCCGGCTAAAAAAGCCTAAGAGGGGATCTTCCACGATTGGAAGGCCCCCTCTTTGTGTATCTGGATCCTATGTTTATACATTTTTATAAAACGGGAACTGCAAGCAGATATTGAGATTGCGCGGCCTTAGCAGGCTGCGATTGCACAGGCATATCCGGATACAGCTTCTGCAAAGCCTGCTGCAATATTTCGGCAGCGGCCGCAATTTCAACGGTCTCGTCAATCAAATCGCTATTATCAGGCACAATCAACGTGCGATTTCCGGAACCAGCAATGCCGTATGCTGCAATCGGCAACGCACTTGTCATCAACATTTCGGAAGATGCGGTTTTTCCTGTTGTTCCAGTATTTTCAGATGCGGAATCTACCGAATCGCCATCGCTGGATTTCTTTGATTCCACTCCCCCGACTTTCGCAACGTTCTTCGACGTGGTATCGGCAGCCGCGCCAAATGACGATCGCAGGCCGCCCGCGTAGCTCATCACATCATCCATGCTGATGGCGTTCTTGTCGTCCACCAAGCTGGCCGCAGTATCGTCGGAAGCGTTCTGCTGATTGGCCGCATCCGCCTGCGCGCGTTCCTCTTTGCGTTGGGCCTTGATACGCGCCCGCTCGGCACGGCCCGCAAGCGACGTCTCCGAAGCCGAGGCAAGTCCCATAGACCCCTTCAACGTAACTTCCGAACCATCGACAGTATCGTCGGAACTGGTCGAATCATCACCTGCATCAAGCTGATCCGCAAAACGAAGCACGATCTGGTGGAACGCACTGGCCTGACCCGTGTGCTCGCTCGCATCCGCCAACGCCTGCATCGCATCGTCAACCTTGCTTGAAGCCGACTTCAGCTTCTCATTGCCGTCAATGCTGTTGCGCACATCCGCAATCGCCTGAGATTCCAAGTTTTGCGCCGAACCTGCGGAAGCCTCCAATTCCTTAAGCCGAGCGGTGTACGCGTCGGTGAAATCCATGGAATACGGAATCATCGCCGAAGAAAGCTGCGACTGGCCGGCACTGTAATCCTTGGCGCCACGCTGCTGCTCCTCGCCCGCACGCTTGTTGAGTTCCGCCACCAAACCGGATGTGCCACGCTGTTCGATGGTGCGAATCACCTCGTTCACCGCGTCGGCGGCACCCGTATGTCGGTATGCGGCGCTCACATCGTTGACCGCGTTGGCCAGATCGACCACGGACTGCGCCACCGCAGTATCGCCGTTCAATTCGGCCGCGGTGCCGAGAATGGCGGTAAGTTGCGTGGTATCGCCAATCGATCCGGAAAGATGCGTCGTATACGAGCCGACGTACGCGTCGATATACCCGTTGAACGCCTGCTCATGTTCCTGCTCACGCTGGGCGATGGTCGTTTCGGCAAGCTCCTTTTCATGATCGCGCAGTTGTTCGAGCTGCGCGATGAGCTCATGGTTGCGTTGCGATCCGACATTCGTCAAACCATCCACCAATGTGGATGCGCGATCGGTCAAACTGGTGAGATTGCCATAGCAGCCAGTTCTTTCGGAATCGCAGGCAACAGCGGCGACAGACAGCGAACTCATGGTGAAGTTTTTCGCAGTCACATACGTATGAATCGTAAGATCCTCACCCGGCTTGCCTACCGCAGCGACCAATGTCGACGAATTGCCGGCAGACACAAGCACGCCTTCGTCTGAGGTCGCGTCATTGCCGACGCGGTTGGGAATGGTGAACGCGACGATCGGCGTCAGATCAGCCGTTTCCTCCGGTCGTTCCGATTTCAGATCGATGCGGATGCCGACCACGCCCGATGCACCGGAAATCTTGGATGCGCTGACGGTCGGACCGTCCAAAGTAAAGGTCGCCGTTATATCCCACGGCAGTTCCACACGCTCTTGCGGCACGCGCTGCGAAGACGTCGCGCCCTCATCTGCATTCATGTCCGTATCAGTTGCAGAAGCGGCGTCACTCGTCAAATACAAGCGGCCCGGCTCATCAACGGACTCATATGCGCTCATCACATCGTGCGAGGCCACCGCCGAGACGTACTCGCCGTTCCGACGCACCGCATCAACCACATTCGAAACCCCGACCGCGCATACGGGAGCCGCCGAAACCAGCGTTACCGCAATGGACGCAGCCAGCATGTGCCGCAGATGGACACTCGCCACACGCATATCACGCTCACCACGCGTGCTATCGGCATGATGGGCACAAGATGCACGAAACGCAACAGAACGACGCATGCCGAGCCTCTCAATCGCAATCAAAACAACGTTCCAAAGCAATCAATGTAGCGCGCGGCATGCCCCGGCAAGAAACGATTTCGCGGAAAACAGACAGGTCAGGCGAATACGTCGAGCACACCCGGATCGACGCCGTTCTCGGCGATGCGCTTATGCCTGCGCTTGGCTTCGGTCACCACGAATTCGCGATACATTTCGGCGATGTCGGGATCCAACCCGGCATCGACAGCAATGCGGTGCAACCGTTCGATCTGGTAATCCTCACGCTTGTAATCGGCCGGCGCGAAACCCGCGCGGGCTTTCAGCACACCCACTTGGGACGTGTATTTGAAGCGTTCCGCCAGTAGGGAAACGATGGCCGTGTCGACATTGTCGATCGACTGGCGCAATGCAGCGATTTTCGCCACGGCATCGGCGACCTCGGGATTGCTTTGCGCGGTGCCCGCATCGATGACGGTTTCGGTTTCATGCTCTTCTTCTGGCCGAAGCCAGTCATGTTCGCTATCGCTCATGCGTACAAGACTACCGCGCGCATGTCACTTGGAGAAGTACCGTTGCAGCACAATCGTGGTTTCCGTGCTCACCGGCACCGTTTGGTGGATGACGTTCAGCAGATCCTCAAGCTTGCTTGGCGAGGCTGCGCGCACGGTCAGCATGTAGCTGGGTGACCCAGCCACGGAATCGCACGACATGATGCCTTCGATATCCTGCAATTTGGCGGGAATCTCGGCTTCCTTGGAATAATCGATCGGCGTGACCGCAATGTAGGCACGTACGGCGAGGCCACGCTTTTCATCGTCGATAACGGCCTTGTAGCCGAGAATCACATTACGACGTTCCAGTTTCTGCACGCGCGATTGCACCGCGGAAATCGACAGTCCCGTAGCGTCCGAAAGCTGAGACAGCGTAGCGCGGCCGTCTTTCTCCAGCATGCTGAGAATGGTCTCGTCGATATCGTCGAATTGGCCCACGCTCGCATGCGTGGTGTCGGGTTCGTTGCCATTGCCTGTCATAGATGCCCCTTTCCAACAAGCATTCTGCATCAGTCCGGTAGGACCGACTCCCCTATGCAGCTCACGTTTCCGTCCATTACCATACCCACCCCAACACACAATCCGTCAACTGCATTTTCGTAACATTTCCAACGAATTTCGATTTTCAATCATTTTTCTCCTATTTTTTTCATATACCCCCTATATAGCAATACTATTTTCGTCTTTTTACTTTCGATTTCGTATTTTTCGTGCGTCGATTTTTACATACCGTATGTCCACAACGTGATCATCCACATTGCCGAATCGTGCGGAACTTTCGAAAAAACAATCGAAACGCATTCGAAAGTAGTTGAAAACTGCAAAACGGAAAAACAGCCGAACAGAAAGACAGCCGAACGAAACAAAAGGGCCGCATGGCGATTGTCATACGACCCTTGGATACGTAACCGCAGATTGCGATTACCTGCGATTAGCTGTTGCCGTTATTCGCGGTATTGCCGCTCTGCTGGATCAGCGACGCCATGAAATCACGGTTGGTCGCGGTCTTCTTCAGACGCGGCACAAGCGTCTGGTAAGCCTGCTCAGGCTCCAGACCGCCAAGCAGACGACGCAGACGGTAGATGATCGGCAGCTCCTGCGGATCGGTGATGAGTTCCTCGCGACGGGTGCCGGAAGCGTTCACGTCGATGGCCGGGAACAGGCGCTTGTCTGCCAGTTCGCGGCTCAGGCGCAGCTCCATGTTGCCGGTGCCCTTGAACTCCTCGAAAATCACCTCGTCCATCTTGGAGCCGGTTTCCACCAGTGCGGAGGAGATGATGGTCAGAGAGCCGCCGTTTTCGATGTTACGAGCGGCACCGAAGAACTTCTTCGGTGGGTACAGCGCCTGGGCATCCACACCACCGGAAAGAATACGGCCGGAAGCCGGAGCGGCGATGTTGTAGGCACGGGCCAGACGGGTCATGGAATCAAGCAGCACCACCACGTCCTGGCCAAGCTCCACGAGACGCTTCGCGCGTTCGATGGCGAGTTCGGCGACGGTGGTGTGGTCGGAGGCCGGACGGTCGAAGGTGGAGGAAATGACCTCGCCCTGCACCGTACGTTCCATATCGGTGACCTCTTCCGGACGTTCGTCCACGAGCACGACCATCAGGTGGACTTCCGGATTGTTGGTGGCGATCGCGTTGGCGATGTTCTGCAGGGTGATGGTCTTGCCGGCCTTCGGCGGAGACACGATCAGGCCACGCTGGCCCTTGCCGATCGGCGCCACGATGTCGATGAGGCGGCCGGTGAGCTTGTTCGGCGCGGTTTCCTGCTTCAGACGCTCCTGCGGATACAGCGGAGTGAGCTTGTTGAACTGCGGACGGTTCTGTGCGGCCTCCACGGTCATGCCGTTGATGGAGTCGATGGACTGCAGCGGCACGAACTTCTGACGCTGGTTGCGGCGGTCGCCCTCACGCGGGGTACGGATGGAACCGTGCACGGCATCACCCTTGCGCAGCCCATACTTCTTGACCTGGCCCATGGAAACGTACACGTCGTTCGGACCCGGCAAATAGCCGGAGGTACGCACGAAAGCGTAGGAATCGAGCACGTCGACGATGCCCGCGACAGGCACGAGATCCTCTTTCGGCTCCTCGTGACGCTGTTCGCGTTCAACATTGCGATCCGTGCGCTCGTTGCGCTCGACGCGATCGTTACGCTCGTTGCGATCATTGTTACGGTCGCCGGTACGGCCACGACGCTCGTCACGCTCGTCATAATCGCGGTCACGGCCACGCAGGCGACGGCCACGACGATCCACGCGGTCACCCCTATCGCTGACGCGACCGCGACCACGACGCGCGAAATCACCGTCTTCAGCCTCGTCACGACGTTCGTCATCATCACTGCCCTGCGAAGGCAACGTGGCGAGAATGTCATCAAGATCGCGCACAACGTCCTCATCCTTCGGCCCTTCCACCGCACGACGGCGACGGCGCGGCTCAACGTCGGACGCATCATCCTTACGATGGCGACGACGATCATCCTGCTTCGGCGAAGCATCGTCCAATCCCAGTTCGGCCAGCAGATCGGTGGCAGCGTCCGCATCACGGCGGCGACGGCGCTTCGGAGCCTCATCGATGCTGTCCAGGGCGTTCACCGCGGCCATGACATCGGCCGCCTCCTCGCTCGTCGGAGCCTCAGCCTGCTTGCGACGGTCAGCACGCTCGGTGCGCTCGGCACGTTCCGTCTGTTCGGAGCGCTCCGCACGCTCAGCGCTATCAGCACGTCCGGCAAGGGTCTTCCTAACGGTTTTGGCCGTCTGCTTTTCGGACTGCTCAGCCTCGTTGGCTTTGCTTTCGGCAGCCTCGTTGGACTTGCCGGATTCCTCAGCCGTGTTCGCCGCGACCTCAGCGTCTGCGGTTTGGGCTTCAGCAGGAGCCACCGGAGCGGCCGGTGCAGCGGACTTCGGAGCTCGCACGGTCACACCGGCAGGCGCTTCACCGCCGGAACGAGCGGCCTGAAGCGTCGCGATAAGTTCCGGCTTACGCATAGTGGAGGTGCCACGAAGGCCCATCTGCTTGGCGAGCTCCTTGAGCTCAGGCAGTTTCATGTCTTCAAGATTCGGGCTGGTTGCCACTGGTTTTTGCCTTTCCCCTAGCTTTCGCAAACACACGCCTGCAACAGCTGTAAAAAGAGATACGGAAATTTCCGCCACTGAAAGTCCGCCGCGAAATATCACGGTTTCCGAACTTCCCTAACCATACAACGTCATCCAGACCAACGCAACGTAGGCGTGCCAACGTATTCATGCCAATCAAGCATTCAAGTCAATGACAAATCGCAAATCACAATGCGAAAGACCCGCCATGCGATCACATGACGGGTCTTTCGCTTTACCACATGCTTTACAGCAACAGGTGCAGGTCTTGCCGGAACCTACTTTTCCTCGTGATAGCTCTTGTCGGTATTGACGGACCATACGTTCTTCTTGGACGTCTTGCCGTTCTTGATATTGCCGACGGCCTCGATTGCGGTGGCCATGGAATGATCCATGTTGTTGTAACGATGCTGGCCGTTGCGGCCGACGCAATACAGATTGCCGAAGGAATCGAGGTATTCCACGAGCTCAGGCATGCGATCGTAGGTGTCGAAATATGCCGGATACGCCTTCTTCACGCGCTCACGATGGGAGTCGATCACGTCTTGCGGACCGTTGATGATCTGCATGCGCGTAAGCTCCTGGATGGCGAACTTCTTCGCTTCCTCGTCAGACATGTTCCAGAAGGAATCGCCTTCTTCGCAGAAGTATTCAAGACCGATCCACACGGTGTTGTCAACGTCCTTGACCAGGTACGGGCTCCAGTTGTTGAAGATCTGCAAACGGCCGACCTTGTAGCCCGGATCCTGCACGTAAATCCAGCAATCAGGCACGATCGGCGGGTTGCCGAGGGTGGGAATGTCGGTGGTGTTCGACAGGCGCAGGTGCTTGACGAGCAGACCAACGGTCACGAAGTCGCGGTACGGCAGGCCGTTGGCGATTTCGGTCATGTCCTTCGGCGCGGGCTGGCTGGAAGCGTCCACGGCGTTGATGAGATCCTTGACGGGCATGGAGGAGATGAAGTCGTCCGCGGCCATTTCGGTGCGGTTGCCTTCGGAATCCTCATATACCACGGATGCGATCTTGCCGTCGGCCTGGCGAATCTCCACCACGTTCGCGTCGGTGATGACCTTCACGCCCGCGGCCTCGCAGTTGGCCTCGACGGTTTCCCACAGCTGGCCCGGACCATACTTCGGATACCAGAATTCCTCAATCAGCGAGGTTTCAACCTCAGCATTGCTGCGCTTCTTCGGCAGGAGCTTCTGGAACGCGTTCTTCAGCACGCCCATAATGCTCAGGCCCTTGACGCGCTGCGCACCCCAATCGGCGGAAATCTGGGACGGATGGCGACCCCACAGCTTCTCGGTGTACCCCTCGAAGAACATGGAATACAGCTTGCGGCCGAAACGATTGATGTAGAAGTTCTCCAGATTGTCTTCCGGCAGCTTGTGCACCATGGACTTCAGGTAGCTGAAGCCGGCAACAAGCGTAAGCTTCGGACCCATGGCCTTCAACGTGTTGGCGCTCAGGGAAATCGGGTAGTCAAAGAAGTGGCGGTTCCAGTAAATACGAGACACGCGATGACGCTTAAGCATCACCTTGTCTTCGACTTCCGGATCCGGTCCGCCCGGTTCCATATCGTGCTCGCGACCGAGCTTCTTGTCATCATAGCTTGGCGCGCCCTGCAGCGGCAGGACCCCCTTCCACCAATCCATGATGCGTTCGTCCTTCGAGAAGAAACGATGGCCGCCAATATCCATACGGTTGCCATCATGCTTGACGGTGCGGGAGATGCCGCCGAATTCGCGGGTCGCTTCCAACACAGTCACGTCGTAGTTCTCGGAGCCACCGTCCTTGACGAGCTCCCAAGCGGCAGTCAGGCCTGCAGGGCCACCGCCGATAATCACCACGGATTGCTTTTGCGTCACTTTGAGGTCTCCTTATGAAAACAAAAATCCCTGATAGTCTACCCGAGGGTAGGGAAACGAACACCGCAACTTGTGCGAATGCTTACAAAATCAAGCCAAGTCAGCCGGATATACGGCTATCGCATCATGCAAAACGCAATCATCAAACCGGCCGATGCACGACCCGACTGCGCGGCCAAAGCGCGCAACCACATTACGCAATCCAACTACGCGCCCAGCAACCGCACAACTGGCAACCGCGTGACCGGCAACTGCGCAACTAGATGGAATCAGGAATGTCAATATCGGTTTTCTGCACTTCCTCAACATTGACATCCTTGAACGTGACGATACGCACGTTCTTGACGAAACGACTGGAACGATAGACGTCCCACACCCAAGCATCAGTCAGGCGCACGTCGAAATACACGTCCTGGCCTGCGGAACGCACATTGAAATCGACTTTATTCGCCAAATAAAAGCGACGTTCCGTTTCAACAACATACGTAAACAGCTTGATTACGTCGCGATACTCCTTATACAGAGCCAGTTCCGCGTCGGTTTCGTAATTATCGAGATCCTCGGCGCTCATCACTTACCTTCCGTATCGCGCTTGCGACCACGACCAAGCGTGCGCCACCAAGCTTCCTTCGACGTCTTACGCTCGCCCGCCGTGTACGGCCAGCTGTTTTCGGCATCGGCATCGCCAGTAACGGACTTGCGATCATCATGCTCGCTTTGTCGCGCAGGTTCCGCGCCTTCCGCGTCCTTCCGCACAGCCTCGGCCACGTCACCAGCACCATCGGAAGAAGCTTTCTGCACGGATTGCGCAGCTGCCACGGCATCGTTGACATCCGTACCTTCCGCATCATGCTTCGAAGCATTCTTCTCATTCAGTCGGATGGCAATGGAATGCTCGCGCGCGCTCAACGCTTCCTTGACGCCCGGATTATCTTCGATCACATGCATGCCGAACGCGTCAAGCGAACGGATCGGGTCGAACTCGTCAACCAGCGTGTCCATAACGATCAGATCCTGGTAACGGTTCTGCGAAGCGTTCCACAAGGCGTCGCGCGAACGACCGGACGGCACGAATCCCAACGACTGGTACACGGACACGGAACGCGTGTTCTGCTCGGGCACGGCAACCCAAATGCGATGCATGCCAAGGCCTGCCGGTTCCGGCGCAAGTCCGTACGTCATCACGCGCGGCATGATGTCACGCGAATAGCCACGGCCGCGGTAATCCTTGCCAAGCACCACCTGAATGCGCGCGGAACGAGCCCAACCGTCAATATCGATCAGGAAAATCATGCCAATCACATTGTCGGAATTCGCGGCATCGATCTCGCCATCGCCATCATGGTCGGCTTCGGTGATGATGGACCATGCGATCGTGCGACGCGACTCCGGATCCCCCACACCGGATTCGGTCGGCGTTTCGCCTTGGGACCATGCCACGGAACGACGCACCCACGCATGCACCGCGCCACGCTCGGCAACCCGATCCTTGCCGGTGATTCCGGAAGCGCCGATGTACGCCCCAATGGCGTCCATACGTTCAAGATCTTCGATCACGGACGGACGCAGATGCACCATCTCGCCCTTGATAGACGGAATGACGATGAGATCCGGCAATTCACGCGACTGCTGGTCCAACTGCTCCTGTGTCGCAGCCTCAACTTGTTCTGGCATTATTCCTGTCCCCTACATCATTGCAGGCACGACCGTCGCCGCACCCATACCGAGGGTATTGTACCCGACTGTATGTCAGCTGTGAATCCGCGCGGCGGCAATCGCTGTACATATTCCTCTACCAGCATAACCTGATGTTGAAGGACATGTCGGCAATCGTAAGAAAATGCGCTTCGCGATTATGCATTCTCTTTCTTTGAAATCCCTTTTCCGGAATAACGAAAAGAAAACGCACGTCCCAAGCTTTTTGGAACGTGCGTTTTCCTGCGATTCAACAATCGGCTGTAATCGTCAGCAATCGTTGTAAACGTTACTTGATCTTGCTCATCACGATCTTGGTGACGGCCTTTGCGTCAGCCTGACCGCGAGTGGCGCGCATGACGGCACCAATGATGGCGCCCATCGGCTTCATATTGCCGCTCTTGAGCTTTTCAACGATGTCAGGATTGGCTGCGAGAGCCTCATCCACGGCCTTTTCGAGAGCGCCGTCATCAGACACGACCTGGAAGCCATGCTTCTTGACGACCTCATCCGGAGTGCCTTCGCCAGCAAGCACACCGGCGACGGTCTGCTTGGCCAGCTTGTCGTTGAGCTTGCCATCGGCGATCAGCTTCTCAACCTCAGCAACATCGGCCGGAGCGATCGGCAGCTCTTCGAGGCTCACGCCCTTGTTGTTGGCTTCACGGCTCAGCTCGCCCAGCCACCACTTCTTGGCACCTGCGGCGGTGGCACCAGCCTTGACGGTCTCCTCAAGCAGATCCAGAGCGTCGGCGTTGAGCACGTCACGCATCTCCAAATCGTTGAAGCCCCACTCGCCCTTCAGGCGGTTGCGGCGCTCGCGCGGCATTTCCGGCATCTGAGCCTTCATCTCTTCGATGTGCTCCTTGGTGATGTGCAGCATCACCAGATCCGGATCCGGGAAGTAGCGGTAATCGTCGGCATCGGACTTCACGCGGCCGCCTGCGGTGGTCTGCGAAGCCTCATCCCAGTGGCGGGTTTCCTGCAGAATCTCGCCGCCTTCGCTCAGAATGGCCGCCTGACGGCGAATCTCATACTGAATGGTCTTTTCAATACCGCGGAACGAGTTCACGTTCTTGGTTTCGGAACGGGTGCCGAACGGATCGGACGGGCTGTTGCGCAGCGACACGTTCACGTCGGCACGCATGTTGCCCTGCTCCATGCGAGCGTGGGAAATATTAAGCGCACGCACGATGTCGCGGATGGCGCGCATGTAGGCACCGGCGATTTCCGGAGCACGATCGCCTGCGCCAACGATCGGCTTGGTCACGATTTCGATCAGCGGAACGCCTGCACGGTTGTAGTCGACCAGGGAGTGGTCAGCGCCTTCGATACGGCCGTCAGCGCCACCGACGTGGGTGTTCTTGCCTGCGTCGTCTTCGATGTGGGCGCGTTCGATCGGCACACGGAACACGGTGCCGTCTTCAAGTTCCACATCAAGATAGCCGTTGCCGTTGGTCGGCTTGTCATACTGCGAGATCTGGTAATCGCGCGGCATGTCCGGGTAGAAGTAGTTCTTACGCGCGAACTGGCTCCACTCGGCAATTTCGCAATGCAGGGCAAGACCCAGCTTGATGGCGTAATCGACTGCGGTCTTGTTGACCACCGGCAGAGAACCCGGCAGACCAAGGCTCACCGGGGTGAGCTGGCTGTTCGGATCGCCACCGAACGAGACTTCGGCCGGGCAGAACAGCTTCGTGGTGGTGCTCAGCTCAACATGGGTTTCCAGACCGATGACCGGATCGAACTTCTTGACGGCATCGGCGTACTTCATCAACTTTTCAGCCATTTTGTTTTCTTTCCTCCGATGCTTCCTACTTGTTCAAGCCGTCGAGCCACGGGGTCTTCAGGGACTGCCAGATCGGACCGTTCCAGTCTTCCTCGAGAGCCGCCTCAAGTGCCGCGGCAGGCTTGTACATGGCCTCGTCACGCTGCTGCGGAGCGAGGAACTGGAAGCCAACCGGCAAGCCGTCGTCGCTCAGACCAGCAGGAATGCTCATGGCCGGAACGCCTGCAAGGTTGGCCGGAATGGTGGTGATATCGATGGCATACATGGCCATCGGATCCTCGGTCTTCTCACCGAACTTGAATGCGGTGACCGGGCTGGTCGGGCCAACAAGCACGTCGACCTTCTCGAAAGCCTTCTTGAAATCGTCGATGATCAGGGTGCGCACCTTCTGTGCGGAACCGTACCATGCATCGTAATAACCGGCGGACAGGGCATACGTGCCAAGAATGATACGACGCTTGACCTCGTCTCCGAAACCGGCTTCACGAGTGTAGGCCATCATGTTGGCGGCGGTCTGAGGAACACCCGCCGGCGGCATGACGCGCAGACCGTAACGCATGCCATCGTAACGAGCCAGGTTGGAGCTGACCTCGGACGGCATGATGATGTAGTACGCACCGAGGGAGTACGGCAGGTGAGGCAGAGACACCTCGGTGATCTCAGCACCCATTTCCTCGAGCTTCTTGACGCCTTCATTGAAACGTGCCATAACGCCCGGCTGGAAACCTTCGCCGCCGAGCTCCTTGATCAGACCGACCTTGAGGCCCTTCAGATCACGCTTCATGCCTGCGCGGGCGGCCGCCACCATCGGGCGAGGGCCTTCCGGAATGGACGTGGAATCGCGCTTGTCGTGGCCGCCGATCACTTCCTGCAGCAGAGCCGCGTCGAGCACAGTACGGGAGCATGGGCCGATCTGGTCGAGCGAGGAAGCCATGGCGATTGCGCCGAAACGAGAGACACCGCCGTAGGTCGGCTTGACACCGACGGTACCGGTCAGCGAGCCCGGCTGACGGATGGAGCCACCGGTGTCGGTACCCAGGGCGAGCGGGGCTTCGAACGCTGCCACTGCAGCTGCGGAACCACCGCCGGAACCGCCCGGAACACGTTCGGTATCCCACGGATTGTGTGTGGTCTGGTAGGCGGAATGCTCGGTGGACGAACCCTGAGCGAACTCATCGAGGTTGGTCTTGCCCAGCAGCGGCATGCCTGCAGCCTTGAGCTTCTCGATGACGGTAGCGTCGTACGGAGGCACCCAGCCTTCGAGGATCTTGGAGGCTGCGGTGGTTTCGATGCCCTTGGTGACGATCATGTCTTTGATGGCGATCGGCACGCCGGCAAGTTCCGGCAGCTGTGCCTTTTCCTCATCGGACTTGGCATCGAAGGCGTCGGCCTGTTCGAGAGCCTGATCGCCGGACACCTTCAGGAAAGCCTTGATGCTCGGCTCGGCGGCCTCGATGACTTCGAGATGCGCTTCAACCAGTTCACGGCTGGAAACTTCCTTGGCCTTGATCTTAGCCGCCATCTCGGCGGCGGAAAGCTTGACGAGTTCGCTCATGTCACTCCTCCCCCAGAATGCGCGGTGCAACAAACATGCCGGCCTCGGAAACCGGGGCTCCTGCGGTCGCCTCTTCCTGAGTCAGCGGGGTTTCCGGCACATCCGGGCGCAGGTAGGCTTCCAGCGGAATCGGGTTCGCGGTTGGTTCCACATCGTCGGTAGCGACTTCCTGGACCTTGTTGATGGATTCTGCGATGACGTTCAGATCGCCCTGCAGACGGGTGATCTCCTCGTCAGTAAGTGCAATTCGGGCCAAATCGCCCAGATGCACGATTTCTTCTTTGGTGAAAGTAGGCATGTCCCTAACATTAACGCGTCTGTGTGACGAGCGCCCGCCCATTTCGCCTCGCCCGGCAACCCCACACTGCATGCCGCCCGGCAGCCCCACACGCTAACCGCAACAGCCCGCCGCACCAACACCCCAGCTCTGTCAGAGTCCCAAATCCCCCACCCACTGGAACAAAAGGACGCCAAACGCTGTTTCACCGGGCAAATCCCTCCAGACACTGGAGGATTCTTCCCGCCAACAAGCCATCCACAGTCCAAAACCTCCATCCACAGTCCAAAACCTCCATCCACAGTCCCAAAACCTCCACTCACTGGAACAATCCGGGCCCAAACCAGCCTCTCATCGTCCCGATTCGTCCACCCGCTGGAAGAATCTTCCCGCTGAACGCTCTGCTGGAGTCCGGATTCCTCCAGAAGATGGAAGGATCCTCCCGCGGAAGGCCCCACTAGAGGCCAAAATCCTCCAGTCATTGGAACAAAACGGACACTAAAAGCAATACAACCGTCTAAAAACCTCCAGCCACTGGATGAATTCTCCCACTAGCGCTTCGTCAGAGCCCCTATTCCTCCACCCAATGGAAGAATTCTCCCGCAAGCCAGCCATCCACAGTCCCAATACCTCCACCCAATGGAGGAATCTGGACTCTGAACGGCATCCCAATACTTAAAAATATCCAACCAATAGAAGAAAACAACAAAAATTCACACAAAACAAGCGGATACAAGCACTTATCTGCAAAACAACCACCCAGTTATCCACAAAACCTGTAAGTTATCCACAGACACGCCCGAAACAGCATCCTCTATCCACATTTGCCGATCGCACTTCCATAGCAGAGCCACAACAAGGTAACGTCAAATCATGAAAGCATATCCTCAAATCGATGCGCTGCTCGATCAAACAGAAAATGCGCAACGATGCGCACACAGCAGTGACCCTCTCATCCAGAAGGGACTATATCGCAGATACCGCGCGGGAGATTTGGCGCGCCCATACCCAGGGCTATTCGCCCGTGCCGAATATTGGAATCAGCTGAACGAGCCCGAACAATCGTTGCACGCGGCCCGAACCCTCAGCAGGCTCCACCCCAACTGGGTTTTCGCAGGAATAACAGCCGCCGCAGCCCACGGATTCGACCACCCGCGATTCCTGCACCGGCAAGGACTGACCATAACATTGCCCAATCACGGATCATACCGGCCGCACGACAAACTCAATATCATCTACAGCCCATATCCCAGAGAAAATGCGGTACTCGCAAACGGAATCCATGTCACTAATCCCCCTCGTACCTTATTGGACTGTGGACGGACGTTAGAGTTCATCTATTCCCTGCCGATTTTCGATGATGCAGCAGCAGACGGAATCGAAGAAAAGCAGATCTTGCAGGAATGCGCACGCACGACACTCGATTGCTCGCGCATCTTCAAATTGTTGAGATATACCGACGCAGGAAGTGAAAATGGCGGTGAATCTTTTGCTCGGGCAGTCATGATTGAAAACGGTTTTGCGGTTCCTCAATTGCAAGTCTCCTTCGCCGACTCGCTTACGGGAAAACAATTTAGGGTCGATTTTTTATGGCGCACAACCGATGGACGTATTATTGTCGGAGAACTTGACGGCACAGCAAAATACGTTGATCCGAAAATGACTGATCGTAGGAGCATCCAGGAGACCGTTCAGGCCGAGCGAGAACGCGAGCAAGCGCTTTTTCGCGCAGGAGTTACGGAAATTGTCAGATTAACTTTTGACGATGCAGTCCAGCAAAAACCGCTGATTGCGAAACTGCGGCGTGCTGGGGTTCCTTGCGTTTCATAGGGTAATCATCTGCGGGAAGATTCCTCCAGTAAGTGGAGGAATCGGAACGTTGAGAAGCTCGCCACCGGCGAAGATTCCTCCAGAGGGTGGAGAAATCTAGACTCTAGCAGGGCACTCAGCGGAAAGATTGCTCCAGTGGGTGGAGGTTTTGGGTCTCTGGTGAGGCTTTCAGAGGGAAGATTCCTCCAGCGACTGGAAGAATCAGGACTCTGACAGGCTTGTTAGCGGGAAGATTGCTCCAGTAAGTGGAGGAATCTTCCCGCAGAACACCGTACTAAAGTCCCAACCTCGCCAGTCACTGAAGGACTCACCCCGCCAGACGCCCCACAGGAGACCCAAAACCTCCACCCACTGGAACAATCATCCCGCTGACAGAACTCCAATCGTCCCGATTCTTCCAGTCACTGGAGGATTTTGGACGATAGGAGATGGAGGTTAGAGCTGGGGAGCGGCGTGCTGGGAGATCCATGCGTGCATGGAAACGGCGGCCGCAGCTCCGGCATTGATGGAACGCACCGAACCGAACTGGGAGATGTAAACCACATCGTCGGCCAACTCAAGCGCTTTTTCGGACAATCCCGGGCCTTCCGCGCCAAACAGCATGAGGCAACGCTTCGGAAAACGGTACGTTTCCATCGGCACCGCACCCGGAATAATATCAAGCGCAATAACCCGCGCCGCCTTCAACTCGGCAATACGCTGATCAATCGCAGCCAATTGCGCCATGCAGGTAGGCTCGAATCCATTCCCAACGCCGCTTGCATCCGAAGCATCCGTCGAAATGCCAGATGGAGCGCATCCAGCAACACGGCCTTCAGCCAACAAAGCATCGCTTACGCCGGCATCGTTTCCAGCTTCCACATTTTTTCCCGCGCTTTCATGCATACGAAATGCGATGGCGGCCGCCTGCGATTGCGCCGCCGCGATTTCTCCGGCAATGCGCAGCTTCCAGCATTCGACAAGTTCGGTTATGGAAGGGTGGTTTTCGACGTGCTGGTACAGCTCCGTCATCAGCGACCCCTTGCGATTCCACTTGTGCGGTCCGACGATATGCACACGTTTCGCTTGGAATGCGTTCGCCGTGCGCACCATGGATCCGATGTTGAAATCGTGCGTCCAGTTTTCCACGGCGACTTCGAAATCATGGCGACCGCGAGCGTCAAGATCGGCTTTGATGGCCGCGACCGCCCAGTAGCGATACTGGTCAAGCACGTTGCGACGATCGCCCTCGTCAAGCAAAGACGAGTCGAATCGGCGATCATAATTTACAGATTGCGGATCATCCGGACGAGGCTCACCCGGATGTGTTTCGGCCCACGGCCCTACACCCACCTCGCGAAAGACCGGCTCGCCAGACGCTTTCGCTGCAATATCAATGGGATGAGGCTGATGCACGCGATTCCTCCTTACGAACCTCGTATCGCCAATGGCTGGTCAACAGGATACCTAGTGAAGCTCCGATTCCTTGAACACTTCAACGAACGGCAGCTCGGATTCAGACCCATCCACCGGATTGATGACCTTGATCGTCGGCTCGGTCATGTCAACGCCGCCGATCAGCGAAGCGATGGCAAGCACCTCGGCGCCCTCGTTCTTCACCACGGAGAAATCAAGGCTCAACTCATTGCCATTGCGCAAGGTAACCAAAGAGGACGTCTGTACATACGACTTTTCAGACAGCCAGGAATCCAGCAACACCACGCGCTTACCCGCGATCGACGGTCCCTTAATGGACGGATACACGAAATCCATCACAAAACCGTTGAGATTCTCACCGCGCGAAGCGGCCGCCTGAATCATGGCGGACACCAGCGGAACCGCGGCCGCGGTCAACGCGCCCACGGCGTCGAAATCATCCACGGAATAGCCGGATTCTTCCAACGCGTCCAGCAGAATATGCCCGACAATCGAAGCGCCACGATGATCGAACAATACAGAGGAAAGCTCCGAGAACGGCTTGTCGGCCATCTCTGCCTGCAACAGCGACTTCAGCTGGTCACGCGGCTCAAGCATGGCGAAATCGATGTCGCTATGCTCAGGAGCATCGGCAGGCACAGCAACCGGATTGGTCTTACGGAAAGTCTTCTCTTCGATCATACTCCCAGCCTACCGTTTCTACTCGTCAAACCTTACTTATGCCGACACGTATTTAGTCAGATATCACTGTTCACTGGTTTCAGGGGCGGTGAGTTCGCGGACATCGGCCTTTTCTGGCGCGATCATGTTCACGGCTTCGATGATTCTGCTCTGGTCGACGCGCTGCAGCTTTCGCGCGGTGACGAGCACGCGCGACTCCAGCGACGAGGCGAACGCATTGTAGGCACCGACCGTTTTGGTGATGGCGGACCCCAGCTTGGTGGCGCGATCGCCCAACACCGCGAACCGTTCATACAATTCGCGGGACAGGTCGAACAGCATTTTCGCGTCATCGGTCAGGCTTTGCTGCTGCCACGCGTATGCCACGGATTTCAGCACCGCCCATAGGGTAATCGGCGAGGTCAAAGCCACCTTGCGTGCAAACGCGTCATCCATCAGCGTCGGGTCAGTTTCCAAAGCCGCCTGCAGCAGGGATTCGTTGGGGATGAAGGCGATCACAAAATCGGGGGCATCGTCGAACGCGTTCCAATAGGCCTTGTCGCCCAAGGTCTTCACATGTTCACGCACTGCCTTGGCATGCGCATGCAGCAGCTCCGACTTTCGCGTCAGCTCCTCGGGCGTGGCGGTATCGGGAATCTCGCACGCCTTCTGATAATCGGCGTACGGAGCCTTGGCATCGATTGGAATGGTTTTGCCGCCCGGCATATGGATGATCATATCCGGACGCTGCGTACGCCCGTCCGCATCAGTAACGACCACCTGCGTGTCAAAATCCACATGTTCCAGCAGTCCCGCGGATTCCACGATGTTCCTCAGCTGCGCCTCACCCCACGCACCACGCACCTTGTTGTTGCGCAACGCGGACGACAGGGCGTTGGTTTCGCGGTCAAGACGAGCCTGCTGCTCGCCAAGGCCTTTGAGCTGCTCGCCAAGCGCACCCATTTCCCGCTTGCGACCCTCTTCGATCTGCGAAACCTTCTGCTGCAGGGCGTCAAGATTCTTCTGCACGGGCGCGAGCGCGGACAATACCTTGCTCTGCTCCTGCAGTTTTCGCTCGTTTTCGGCCTGCTTGCGTTCCGCTTCGGCCGCGGCACGCTCACGCTCCCGCTCCACACGTTCCTGTTCGGCCCGCTGGGCCTGCGCGAGCTGCGATTTGAGATAGGTCAACTGTTGGGCCAACCCTTCCGCCTGCGTGCGGTATTGGGTCACCGCCGTGGACAATTCGCTGATTTCCTGCCGATCAGCTTCGATCTGCGCTTTCGCCTCGTTAAGATCAGCGGTTTTCGCATCACGGGCCATTTCCTGCCCTTTGGAACGGCCCGCAAAAAAGCCGGCCGCGGCTCCAAGCGCGGCCACAACCACCAGAAGAATCACCACAAACACAGGATTGTCGAACATATGTTCTATATAACAGCATGACCAAGACATCTTGGAAGATCAAAGTTCGCAAGACATCCATGCCCAGCTGCATTATGCTTGGAGCCGAAAGCATGCTCACGAACATGCGGCAACGCGAGCACGCTGAATATTCGAGAGGCATTCAAGAGGCAATCCGGGGGTTCGGAAACACATGGGATTCGATTTGTTTATGACGGTGGCGGCGATTGTTGCGGCGGCCGTGGCCACTTGGGCCATCCTCAGGCTATTCCTAAGCGAAAACGATGACATAGCCCCCTCCCACCAACGCATCACCGATGACAAGCCCGCCAAGAATCACACCGAAAATCACACCGAAAATCCAGACGAGGCAGCCGGCGCAACACACCGAAGCGACATCGCCAAGAGTCTCGCCATCGCAACCATACTGACCGCCCCCACATTCACCGTAACCATGCTGACATTCGGCGGCATCACACTTCCCCACTGGCTGACCAATCCATGGCTGCACGCCATCATCGCCACGCCGGTCATGTTCTACTGCGCCGCGCCGATGCACAATCGTGGCACCGCCGCCCTGAAAAGCCACACGCCCAACGCGGATTCGCTGCTGTCGCTCGCCATGACCATCGTGTACGTCTACAGTCTGCTGGCGTGCGTGGTGTCGTGGATTTTCCCCGCGGGGTCACGCAATCAGTATTTCGCTTTCGCAAGCATGGTCGCAGTGCTATCGCTTGCGATTTCGCTGATCGCGCAACGCCCCATGGCAAAGAAAGCATCGGAAGGCGATATTCCGACCGCACAATCGCAAGAAAAGCAAGAAATACAATCTCAAGAAACGCAAGAAACACAGCAAAGCATGGATACGCTTATCCAGGCCAGCATCACATATGAGATTCGCACGCGGGTAACGCAGATTACCGCGACCGTGACGATGGTCATCGCGGTGTGGACGTTCGCTTTGTGGCTGATTTTCGGGCTTCAGCCGAAGCTTGCGATCGCCGTGTTGATCGGTGCGACGGTTTTGACGGTCGCAGGCTTGGTTTTGCAGGCATACGACCGCCAACCGTCACGGTAAAACGGTTTTCGCAAAAGAAAATCGCGCAATCGCACGAAAAATGGGCGGACCCGCATGTGCGCAGTCCGCCCACCGTCAACGGTTAGACCGTTTTCGCGACTCGGCCAATCAACAGTCAGTCAGGCCAAACCGATCAGCCGAATGACTCCGACCGTCACTTAGCCTCTGCCGAAAAAATCGTCGTCAATCTGCCCCGGTGCCCACGAGGAAAGCTCCAAATGGTCGCCGCCGGTCTGATCCACAAGCACGGTGTCGCCGTCGTGCACTTCGCCGGCCAGCAGCATGCGCGCCAACTGGTCGCCGACTTCGGTTTGTACCAAACGACGCAGCGGGCGAGCGCCATACGCCGGGTCGTAACCGGTGTTGGCGAGCCAATCGCGCGCCGAATCGGTAACATCCAGCTTGATGCGGCGATCCGCCAAGCGGGCCGAAACCTGCGCCACCTGAATGTCCACGATGCCGCCGAGCTCTTCGCGCGTAAGCGGGTGGAACATAACCAGTTCATCCAAGCGGTTGATGAATTCCGGCTTGAACTGCATATGCACGGCGTCCATCACGGCCTTCTTCTTGGCTTCGTCATCCAGTTCGGTGTTCACCAGGAACTGCGAGCCAAGGTTGGAGGTCATGATCAGAATCGTGTTCTTGAAGTCCACGGTCCTGCCCTGCCCGTCGGTCAAACGGCCGTCGTCGAGCACCTGCAACAGCACGTCGAATACTTCAGGATTGGCCTTTTCAACCTCATCGAACAGCACCACCGAATATGGGCGGCGACGCACGGCCTCAGTCAGCTGGCCACCCTCCTCATAGCCGATGTAGCCCGGCGCAGCACCGATCAGACGAGACACGGAGGCCTTCTCCATGTACTCGCTCATGTCAATGCGCACCATGGCCTTTTCATCGTCGAACAGGAAGTCGGCGAGCGCCTTGGCGAGCTCGGTCTTGCCCACGCCGGTCGGGCCGAGGAACAGGAACGAGCCGGTTGGGCGGTTCGGGTCGGAAATGCCCGCACGCGAACGACGTACCGCATCGGAAACCGCTTGAATGGCTTCCTTCTGGCCGATCACACGTTTGCCGAGATAGTCTTCCATGGTCAGCAGCTTCTCGTTTTCGCCTTGCATGAGGCGTCCGACGGGAATGCCCGTCCAGTCGGACACGATTTCGGCCACGGAGTCGGCGTCAACGCGGTCCGGCACCATCGGAATATCGCCACCCAAGCCACCGTCAGCACCGCCTGCCGCACTGTTCTTGGCCGCAGCCTCGTTTTGTTCGGCTTGCGCGATCTCCTTCTGGATGGCCGGAATTTCGCCATAGTTGATGGCGGAGGATTTCGCCAAATCGCCTTCGCGTTCATACCGTTCGGCTTGGGTGCGTAGTTCGTCGAGCTTCTTGCGCAGGTCGCCGATGCGGTTGTGTCCGTTCTTTTCGGCGTCCCAGCGTGCTTTCAGACCGTTGAGTTTCTCGCTTTTGTCGGCGATTTCCTTGTTGAGGTCGTCGAGACGTTCCTTGGCGCTTTCATCAAGCTCGTTTTCCGCTTTCTGCGCGTCGGCATCGTCTTTCGGATTGCCAAGCAGGTACGATTTTTCCATCTTGAGACGGTCGACCTGACGCTGCAGTTCGTCGATTTCCTCAGGCGAGGAGTCGAGTTCCATGCGCAGGTGCGATGCGGCCTCGTCAACCAGATCGATGGCTTTGTCCGGCAGCTGACGGCCGGAAATATACCGGTTCGACAGCGTCGCCGCGGCCACGAGCGCATCGTCTCCGATGGTCACCTTGTGGTGGGCCTCGTATTTCGGTGCGATGCCACGCAGGATGGCGATGGTGTCTTCCACGCTCGGCTCTCCTACGAACACCTGCTGGAAACGGCGTTCCAATGCCGGATCCTTTCGATGTTCTCACGGTATTCGTCGAGTGTGGTGGCACCGATCAGACGCAGTTCGCCTCGCGCGAGCATGGGTTTGAGCATGTTGCCCGCGTCCATGGATCCTTCGGCCGCGCCCGCGCCGACGATGGTATGGATCTCATCGATGAACGTGATGATCTGCCCCGTCTGCGTTCTTGATTTCCTGCAGCACGCTCTTCAGGCGTTCCTCGAACTCGCCACGGTATTTCGAACCTGCCACCATGGAGCCCAGATCAAGCGAGATGAGCTTCTTGTTTTGCAGGGTGGTCGGCACATCGCCGGCGACGATACGCTGCGCAAGGCCTTCCACCACGGCGGTTTTGCCCACGCCAGGCTCGCCGATCAGCACCGGATTGTTCTTGGTGCGGCGGCTCAGGATCTGGATGACTCGGCGGATTTCCTGATCGCGGCCGATCACGGGGTCGAGCTTGCCTTCTTTCGCGGCTGCCGTCAGGTCGGTCGAATACTTTTCGAGGGCTTTGTAGGAGCCTTCGGCGTCGGGACTGGTCACTTTCGCGCCTCCTCGGATCGTTGGCACGGCTTTGCGTAGCGCGTCGGCGGTCACGCCGTATTGTTCCATGATTTGCGCGCTCTGATTCGGCTTTGCCGCCGCGATGGCGATGAGCAGATGTTCGGTGGATACGTATTCGTCGCCCATCTGCTGCATTTCCTTGCCGGCTTGCGCAAGTACTGCGGATAGTTGCCTGCTGACTTGCGGTTGCGCGGTGGTCGATCCACTGGCGCTTGGCAGCGCGTCCTGCGCTTGGTGCACGGCGGCGCTGATGTTTTGCGCGTTGCCGCCCGCGGCTTCGATCAGACCGCGGATCACGCCGTTTTCCTGGCGCAGCAGCGCATCAAGCAGGTGCAGGGTTTCGACTTGCGCGTTGCCTGCTGCCGACGCGTTCTGTACGGCGTCGGAAATGGCTTCCTGCGCCATTGTGGTGAACTTCTGTTCCATATCATCCTCCATGGTTCGCGCCGATCGTTCGTTTTTCGCACGGTCGCGTCGACGCATATGTCGTTGTCTGATATGCTCAACCGACTTCACCACCATTCTATTCCCAAAAGTTGAGCCTGCAACACTCAACTTTTGTTCACTAAACGGGAAATCGCGAACAACGCAGCACAAAGGCCGTCACCCACGAAAGGTGACGGCCTTCATATCTTCAATATGTCAATCAGCAATCGGCAATCAGCCGCGCACCACCACGTTGCGCAGGCTGCCGATGCCTTCGACGTGCACGATCGCCTCGTCGCCCGGATCAAGATGGCCGGAAGCGTTCGGCGTGCCCGTCAGAATCACGTCGCCCGGCAGCAGCGTCGTGAAGCTGGAAATCGCCGCGATCTGCTCCGGAATGCCGTGAATCAGATTCGCCGTGGTGCCGGAAGCCAGCTCGACATCCTCACCGTTCAGCGTGAAGGAGATCTTCGCGTCCTTCCAATCCAAATCGTCGCGGGTCACGATCCACGGGCCGAGCGGGCAGGAGGTGTCGAAGCCTTTCGCACGCGTCCACATCGGGTCAAGTCCCTGCAGGTCACGCAATGTCACATCGTTCACGCAAGTGAAGCCGAGCACGTAATCCATGGCCTGTTCGACCGTCACGTTCTTGGCGATGCGCCCCATCACCACGGCCACTTCCGGCTCGAAATTCATATCGTTCGAGTACGACGGGATCACGATCGGATCGTCCGGGCCGATCACCGACGTGCTCGGCTTGGAGAAGATCACCATGTCTTCCGGAGCGTGCTTGATGTCGGAATGGCCTGCTTCATGCATGAACTGCGCGTGCGCCTCGTAATTCTTGGCCAGCCCGTATACCTTCGACGGGATCACCGGAGAGAGCAGACGAACGCCATCGCCATCCACCGGAAAACGCTCGCCGGTCGGCTTCACACCGGCACCGGCCAGAGGGTGCCCCTCAAGCGCTACGAGATAGTCCTTGCCGTCGCTTTCGTCGGTCTGCACGAAAGCGTATTGCGGTACATCATTATGCGAAAAACGTGCGATTCTCATGCTTGCCAGTCTACCCGCAACAATCGTCGAATCGTCCATATCATCGACATGCAACGCCCGACAATCAAAAAACATCGAAAAAAAAAATCGGGCCATCACATCATGCGAAGGCCCGTCACAGGAAGAAAACGTCAGATAAAAGCACGCTCGCCGAAAATCGCGGTGCCGACGCGCACGATGGTGGATCCTTCCGCAACCGCAAGTTCCATGTCGCCGGTCATGCCCATCGACAGTTCGCGGCAGGATTGCGTGCCCGGCTCGCCGGATTCGAGAATATGGTCGCGGGTTTTGCGCAGGTGCTCGAATCCCTTGCGGATGGCGGTTTCGTCGTCGACATGCGCGCCGATGGTCATCAGCCCCTGCAATTCAAGTCCGTCCAATGTACCGATTTTTTGCGCGATGCGGATGGCATGCGAGGGATCGCAGCCGGATTTCGACGCCTCACCCGATTCGTTGACTTCCAGCAGCACGCCCACGGTGATGCCGCGCGCCACGGCCCTGCGCGAGATTTTCTCCGCCAAGTCAAGGGAATCAACCGATTCGATGGTGTTGACGACCGGCAGCACTTTGCCGATCTTATTGCTTTGCAGCTGGCCGATCAGATGGAACGGAATATGCTCACCCGCAATAGTGGAAGCGCCGGCATCGTCGGCAACGCCCAACGTGAATCCGCGCTCCTCGCAACGTGCCATCAATCCTTCGGCCTTCGCCATCACTTCCTGCGGACGATTCTCGCCGATCATACGCACGCCAGCGTCGATCGCAGCCATGATCTCACCCACGTCGCGCGTTTTCGTGGCGGCAAGCAGGCGTACGGAACCTGCGTCACGCCCGGCATGCTGCTCCGCCGATGCGATGCGGTCCAGCACACGGTGCACGCCATCGGCGATCTGCACGGCACGCACACCGTCGATCACCTCATTGGCAAGATTCTTATGGTCCATATATGCAGTCATGTTCAGCCTCTTGCGTTCAATCCCAACTACCTCTACCAGAGTAAGAAGAAGCCCGTACGACGGTCTGAAGTGAAGCGATAAAGCGACCGATATCCGTACGGGCTAATAAAACAGACGGCAGTAGAAGGGGGAACTTCAAAGACTCCGTCCGACAGCAACTATATGCAAGATTTACTAAACACGCGCCGAAAAAACTTTTTTCTTAAAAAAAATTTTCTCAGCGAACTCAAATTCAGCCTTGCGATTCGTCTAATTTGCGTTCCAAAGCATCAACGCGTTCCTTCAACGCAAGCACCTGACACGTCAGCGATCGAATCTGCCCCAACTGCACAGTCACCAATCGTTCCCTGGTGTCGGAAGACAAGGCGCCCGTCGTGGAATTGCTTCTTGCGGCCGCCATAATATCCAGATCCACTTTCCAACGTGCGATATTACGTTCCACACGCTTGCGCCCGATGATCGCAGGGCTCAACCCAGCCGACGTGAAAATCGTGCTCGGCCGCTCGCCATCCAAATATCGGCGCATGCAACTGATCTGAAAATCACGCGAATACGTGATCCGATTTTCCGTAACCGACTCAACCGCCGGCAACGCACGAAGATACTCGACCTCCGTGTTACTAAACTGCCTTTTCGTCATATCGACCCCATTCATCCGACAAAACGGAATACCATTCTCGTGCTCGTAGATTACCATCACAAACGAACGCGCCCGAACGGCATATACTACCACTTTAACGTAAGGCTATGGGGGCTCACGCCACCTGAATCGCCCTACGCTAAACCTAGCTAAACCCCAACGGGTACAGTTGCGTACTGCCACAGTCAACCCACCAAAGGAGCAGCCATGACCGGCCGATTCGCACCAACCCCATCAGGACGCATGCACATCGGCAACGTTTACGCCATGCTCGGAGCATGGCTTTCCGCCCGCAAATCGGGTGATTCCATACGGCTGCGCATCGAAGACATCGACGAGCCACGAGTGGTTCCCGGCGCCGCCGAAACCATGATGCGCGATCTCGAATGGCTTGGTCTCGGTTGGGATGACGAACCGGTATTCCAGTCGTCGCGACACGCCCTATACCAGGAAGCGCTTGAGCTTCTCAGCAAGCTAAGCTTTGACGAAATCAGCGATATTATCAGTACTGGTTCCAACGATTCCAAGCCCTGCAGCACTACAGCAGGCAACGAAGCAGCCACCTCTGAGGCAACACCGCTCATCTACCCCTGCTTCTGCTCGCGCGCCGACATCCGCGCCGCCTCTGCGCCACAGGAAGGCGATCGTTTCACCGTGTACCCAGGAACATGCCGACGCCTCATCGCCAGCGAACCGCAGCGTGCGAAACAACGCCTCGCCAACAACGACCGCCACTCGATGCGCATCGCCACCGCCGACACCACCATCACCTTCCACGACGAAGTATTCGGCACCCAGCAATACAACCTCGCCCACGACATCGGCGACATCATCGTGCGCCGCTCGGACGGCATCTACTCCTACCAGCTGGCCGTCACCGTGGACGACCTCGACATGGGCATCACCGACATTGTGCGCGGCCGTGATCTGCTTCGCTCCAACGCTTTGCAAATCTACATTCGCAAAGCCCTTATCAACGCGGGATTCAAGCCTTCCGAACCGACACAGCCCTTCCATCCTGCCGACGGTTCCAATAAACCTGACGATGTGACCATCTCATACGCGCATCTGCCCCTCATCGACAACGCAGCCGGCCAACGCCTTGCCAAACGCGAGCGCTCGCTCGATCTCGGCATACTCACGGCACACGGCGCCACCGCGCAACAGATCATCGGCTATTGCGCATGGCTGCTCGGATTGCAGGGAGACCTGAAACACACCAAACCGCAGCCTATGAGCGCCGACGAAGCGCTTGGCGTATTCAGTTGGGATGCCGTTCGCGCCAACACGTCAGACCGCACGCTCGATCAAGGCGAGTTCAACGCATATTTCGGACTGTAGGCCCTATTCTGCAGTTTTATTCTGCAGTTTTATTCTGCAGCTCTATTCCGCAATCGCGTTCAGCCAATCCATAATTCCGAATCAAGCGGATATTCGTTGATCGCACAGCCATCCAAAAATATGGACTGCTCCTGCATAAGCGGTGCCGCTTGGCCAGCCCCCGCGCACGTCATCTCATTGTCGATATGCCCCAACCGGTGCCCGACCTCATGATTGATCACCATCGTGCGATATCGCGCCAAGTCGCCGCCTCCCGACATCCACACGTCCGTGCCGGAATTCCAACGATCATCGTTGATAATCACATTGTTGCCCACACGGCAGCTGTATTGCTCCGAACATACCGACGAGAACGTCGGCAAGGTCGACGCTTGGGCGAGCACGATATTGAAATCGCAATTGCCGTCCGTAGAAGGTTCGAAAATCGCGCCTGCGCGCCCATCCATGTTCGCTGTTCAGAATATGAAACACGGCATTCGAAAAATCTTCGACTGATCCGACTTCACCATTGGTGACCACACAGTAATGATATTGCACCATGCCATATCCGCTGTTTTGCGCCGTTTGCTGCGCTTTCGCAAGTATTTCGCTTTTCTGATCGTCCATCAGCGCGGCCGACTGCTCGCGAAGCGCTTTGGTGACGGCGTCTTCCTGCGGTTCCGCCGTTTCCTCCGCTGAGGCCTTTGCGTCTTTCGTTTCCGACGATTCCTAGGTTTTCTTCTCTGATTGCTGCGATTTCTTTTCGGATTTCGCGGATTGATCCGTTTTTTCTGAATGTGTTCCGGAATTGCCGATCTGCGCCGTTTTCGCATGTCCGTTCAGTACCGCATTGACCAGCACGGCATGCACGCTGCACGACGTACATGACACGATGACGCATAATGCAAGAATCCAAGCCACGACGCTTCTGCGGATGCGGAACGCTTCCGTCCGTTCCCGTCGGCTCATGGTGGCGGCCGCTTTCGGATCGAGCGCACGCAGAATGGTACGAATTCGCTTCAATCCGGCCTCCTTATAACCCTGCCGTCACGCAGGTGGCAGCATATCTCTTCCGCGGCAACACTACCAGCCAACAGTAGGCATGCAAAAAGCCCGCTTCCCCCGTACCGGAAATTTTCCGAGGAAAACAGGCTTTATGCAACAGTTCTCATATATCAAACGCAACTTATGCGACGGTCAGGCAAACAAGTCACGAATGATTGAATGCGATCAGGCGAACAACTTGAACACGAACGCACCCACGATAGCGCCCAGAATCGGGGCGACAACCGGAATCCAAGCCTCGCCCCAGCGGGAGGAGCCCTTGGACGGGATCGGCAGGATGGCGTGCAGCAGTCGCGGCATGAGATCACGGGCCGGGTTCAGGCCAGGACCGGTCGGACCACCCATGGAGGTCACGAGACCCCACACAATGAAACCAACCACGATGGAAGCGGCAGCGTGATCCGCTTCGCCCCACGGCATGGACAGGCAGCACAGGGCGCCGAACACGAGCACGAGGGTGCCGAAGAACTCGTTGACGAAGTAGTTGATGCGGTCGTTGTGGGCGTCGGTGGTGCAGAAGGTGCCGAGGATGGCGTTGGCGTCTTCGGTGTCCTTATAGTGCGGGTAGTAGGTGATGTACACCACGAGCTGACCTGCGGCGGCACCAAGCAGCTGGGCGATGATGTACGGCAGCACCAGATTCCAGTCGAACAGGCCGTTCACTGCCTGGGCGATGGTCATGGCCGGGTTGATGTGCGCGCCGGAAACGCCACCGAACATGAGCACCGGGAACATTACGCCGAAGCCATAGCCCATGGCGATGTTCAGCCAGCCTGCATGATGGCCCTTGGTGTTCTTCAGTTCAACGTTCGCGACAGCGCCGTTGCCGAAGATCATCAGAATGGCGGTACCGAAGAATTCGGCCGCAAGTTTGACAAAAGTCGAGTATTCCACTGCTGTTTCCTCTATTGCTTCTTCTCTGTAAGAATCAGATTGATGTCAATTCCGCTCTCGGCGGACAACAGCGTCTAACACTACTCCCCACACTGGAAGTCGAGCACAAAAAGGCTTGACAGGCCGTCGGCTTGCCGGACAGTCATACAGAAATCGGAAAACAAAAAAGCCTTGGAACCGAAGTTCCAAAGCTTTATCTGTGCCCCCTCAGGGATTCGAACCCTGGACACGCTGATTAAGAGTCAGCTGCTCTAACCAACTGAGCTAAAGGGGCGTTGGTCTTGCGAGGTTTTGTTCTCGCTGAGCACGAGAAGTAAATATACTCAGAATCGAGAAGAATGCAACTTTCGGCGTGTCGCGGTTGTAAAACCGCTATTTTTCAACGATTTCGACAGATTACGAAAATCGCAGAAAACGCGATTCAACCATCATATTTCCTACCTAAAGAGCACAATCAAGGCAGGAAATCACAATTTCTTCACAAATTCAGTTCCTTGCAATCCAGTTGCCCCAAACGCTCCCGCTAATTCATTTGCACAGCCATGCATGAAAACTGACGGTAAATCGCTCTTCTTGAGTGAATCAGCATGCTTCACGCAACACCCACTTAAGGATTGAGCTTAGGTTGCTTCCAAGCACCGTTTCCGCACGAGAGAAGGAAAGTAACGACCATGACGTGCCCAAGTTGCGACAAACCAACTAATGACGGTGGCTACAACTGATCAAATATGAAAATCCCCCTGCATAGCTGTTTTCAGCTGGTGCAGGGGGATTTTCCATGCTTAAGCTCAGACGTATCTCAGTCTGAAGTCATTCGCCGTAACCGCAATGAATGCAGCCATAGCGAATGGGGCCGAATCACTCAGCGACAACCTTCACGGTGAAGGAAGCGGAGATTTCCGGGTGCAGAGCGACGGTCGCAGCGAACTCGCCGGTGGTCTTGATCGGATCCACGGTGATGTTCTTCGGGTTGACGGCAGCCTTGGAAGACAGCGCGATGGCGATCTTGTCGGCGGAGATGCCACCGAACAGCTTGCCGGACTCGGAGACCTTGGCGGCGATTTCGACGACGGAACCCTCGATGAGTTCCTTGGCGGCAACAGCCTCTTCGCGAGTGGCGACGGCCTTGGCCAGACGAGCGCGCTTCATGGCCTCGATCTGGGCGGCAGCGTTCTTGGACCAAGCAAAGCCGAGGCCCTGCGGAATCAGGTAGTTACGAGCGTAACCGGCCTTGACGGTCACGACGTCGCCCGGGTGACCCAGGTGATTGACGGACTTGGTAAGAATAACCTTAGCTTCAGCCATTGTTCAAACCTCTCTCAGATCAGCGACCGGAAGTGGCGTACGGCAGCAGAGCCATCTCGCGGGCATTCTTGATAGCCTTGGCGAGCTCGCGCTGTTCCTGCACGGAAACACCGGTGATACGACGGGAACGAATCTTGCCGCGATCGGAGATGAACTTGCGCAGCAGGGCAACGTCCTTGTAATCGATCTCGGTGACCTTGGCGGCCTTCAGTGGATTCGGCTTCTTCTTAAACGGCTTGACCGGCGGCTGCGGCCTCTTGCGTGACATCTTGATGTTCTCCTTAAAATCTGGAAATCGCTTTTCTTGTAAGCTGCTTTAAGCTGCGATCCGAGTCGGATCAGAATTCCGGTTCGTCGCTGTTTCCGCCGAACTCGGAGGAACCGAACGAACCGAACGATGAGGAACCGGAATTATCCGAATTGCCCCACGGATCCGATGCCGGAGCAGGCTGCACGGCGGGCGCGGCATTGGCTGGAGCGGTAGCCCCACCCTGATAGCCAGCGCCACCGGAATACCCGGCACCGCCCTGATATCCACCGGCATTGCCGGCGAAGCCACCGTTGTTGAACCCGCCGTTGCCGCCAGCGAAAGCATTGCCGCCACGATTGCCGGCAAAATTACCACCGTTGGCACTGGAGGTTCGGGTGACCTGGGCGGTCGCATAGCGCAGGGACGGACCGATCTCATCGACCTGAAGCTCGACGACCGTGCGCTGGGAACCATCGTTCGCCTGGTAGGAACGCTGCTGCAAACGGCCTTGCGCGATCACACGCATGCCCTTGCTCAGGCTCTGCGCGCAATGTTCGGCCATGTCGCGCCACGCGGAGCAGCGCATGAACAAAGCCTGACCATCTTCAAACTGGCCCGTATTACGGTTCCAGGTGCGCGGAGTGGAGGCAATCGTGAAGCTGGCCACGGACGAGCCGTTGCCAACCGTACGGATTTCGGGATCAGCCGTGAGGTTACCCACCACAGTGATAATCGTTTCGCCTGCCATCGTTACCTACTTACTTTGCAGCTATTGTTTTGCAGCTTGAAAAGCTGGAATTACTTACTTGCGAAGAATCTTCGTACGGATGACGGATTCGTTCAGGTTCAGCAGACGATCGAGTTCGTCGCTGGTGGCCGGCTCAGCGGAGTAGTTGACCACAACGTAATTGCCTTCGGTCTTACCGGCGATCTCGTAGGCAAGCTTGCGACGGCCCCAGATGTCGATGTTCTCGACAGCACCGCCTTCCTTGGTGACAGTTTCCAGATACTGCTCGGTCAGCTTCTTCAGACCGCGCTCATCCAGCTCAGGATCGGCAATGAACATCAGTTCGTACTTATGCGCAGACATCACCCACCTCCTTCGGACTATCGGCCATGGACCTTCCATGGCAGGAGTGTGTATGCGTACTGCCTTCACGCATCTATATATGAAAGGTATAAAGATACAGTTCAGACAACCTGTTCAGCATAGCCCTTCTGCTGGACGAGCGGCAATTACGCACGTTCTGTGGTGCAGGCGCGTCATGGGCACCCGCATTGTTATATTGAATACGGCTATTTTTGTACGGTTGGTACCGTATTTACGCGACTCTAGATTTGTGGAAGGCGAAGCATGTCGGCGATTCTCGAAGGCACCCCGGATAAGAAATTGGCTTTGGTGACGGGTCGTGCGTACCCTGAGCAGGCCCATGAAACCGCGAAATACCTGGGAATCGACGTACTTGAGACCACGGCTTACGATTTCGCCAACGGCGAGATGTATGTGCGTTACACCGAGCCGGTGCGTGGCGCCGATGCGTTCGTGATGCAGGCGCACACCGAGCCGATCAACAAGTGGATTATGGAGCAGCTCATTATGGTTGACGCCATGAAGCGCGCTTCCGCCCGTTCCATTACCGTGGTCGCGCCGTTCCTTGGCTATTCGCGCCAGGATAAGAAGCATCAGGGCCGCGAGCCCATCACCGCCCGACTGATTTTCGACCTGTTCCGCGCAGCCGGCGCCGACCGTATTATGACGGTCGATCTGCATGCCGCCCAGGAGCAGGGTTTCTTCGATGGACCGGTCGACCATCTCACCGCCACTCCGGTGCTGCTTGACTACGTGCGCAACAACATGCCGCTTGAGAACACCACCATCGTGTCTCCGGATGCCGGCCGCATCAAGGTTTCCGAACAGTGGGCTGCGAAGCTGGGCAATCTGCCGCTCGCGTTCATTCACAAGACCCGTGACACCACCCGCCCGAACCATGCCGAAGCGCATGGCATTATCGGCGAGGTCGAAGGTCACGACTGCGTGGTGGTCGACGACATGATCGACACCGCGGGCACCATCTGCGAGGCCGTGCGCACACTGAACAACGCTGGTGCGAAGTCCGTGACGCTGGTTGCCACGCATGGCCTGCTGTCCGGCCCGGCCGTGGAACGCCTGAGAAATTGCGGTGCCAAGGAAATCGTGCTCACCGACACCGTGCCCGTTCCGGAAGAGAAGCGCTTGCCGAACATGACCGTGCTGTCCGTGGCTCCGCTGTTGGCCGCCGGCATCCGTTCCGTGTTCGAATCCGGATCCGTTTCCACGCTGCTCAACGGCCTGCCCGAAGACATGCGTCCCCGCAATATCTACGCCTGATTCGCGCAATCTTTTCAACGTAACAAAAACTCGCCCCCATCCGGTCGGCGAGTTTTTTAATGTCAGATCTTCCCAAAAACGGGGTGCCGCATCCTACGTCGGTAGGATGCGGCACCCCGCGTATCAAGAGAGAAAAGAGAAATCTGGCTAGCGTCCGATAGGCATCCTCGCTTCCGTTATTTGGCGAATGCTTCGCGGATTTGCGCGGCATTGCCGTAGGAGGCCTGCGCACCATACCCTGTGGCGGCGTATGCCGAAACATACGAGGCAAGCTCGGCCGCTTCGGAAAGCGCCATGCCCGAGGCAAGACCGGCCAGCACCGTGCCCATGAAGGAGTCGCCGCAGCCGGTGGTGTCCACCGCGTTCACACGCACGGGGGCAATGCGCTGGATCGGCGTTGCCGAAGTGGAATCCAATACCACGGAACCATCGCCGCCGAGCGTCACGATCGCCTGTTCGAAACCGAATCCACGCATTGCTTCCAGCGCATGATTCCAATCGAAACCGTCCCAATCGTCGTTTTCCGGCTCGTCAATGCCGAGCAGCTGCACCATCTCATGCTCGTTGACGAGCAGAATATCGGATGCTTCCACCAGTTCGGCCGGCAGCGACGGGGTGAACGGCGAATCGTTGAGCAGCACTTTCACGCCCGCTTCATGGCACATGCGCGCGGCGGCCGTCACCGTTTCGATCGGGCTTTCCAAGCACAGGCCAAGTACGGAAGACCGTGCCAGCGCATCGCGCACGGATTCCACATAATCCACGGTGACCTGTGCGTTCGATCCCGGCGAGTACACGATGGTGTTTTCGCCGGTTGCGTCCACGGTAATCACGGTTGTGCCGGATGGTCCGAGCACGCGGCGAACATGCGTGGTGTTCACGCCCGCCTCGCCCAGAGCGCCGAGTAGGAAGTCGGCGTTGGAATCGGAGCCGACCGCGCCGAACATCTGCACGGTTGCGCCGATGCGCGCTGCGGCGGCCGCCTGGTTGCCGGATTTTCCGCCCGGCAGCAGCTGCAGCGGACCGCCGGTGATGGTCTCCCCCGGCCCTGGCAGACGCTGTGCGGTGACGGTGTAGTCCGCGTTCATCGAGCCGATTACGGACACTGTGCCGTGGATGCGGTCCAATGCGGAGAGAACTTCAGTCGCGCTCATCTTTACCTTCCTTACATCAAAAGAAGATTTATGAAAATGGAGATTTGCGAAATAGTGTTGTTCAGTAATCGCAATTATCGCAAATCCCCATTTTTATTATATTGAGGATGTAATGTGCGATTACTTTGCCGATTCCTCGGTTTCCAGCGCATGGTTGCCTTCGTAGATCTTCTTCTTGAAGACGAAGAACACGATCAGGCCAAGCAGTGCGGTACCGGCGGCGACCAGCAGCAGGTTGGCATAGTTGGCGGCAGTGCCGGTTGCGCCGGTAATGGAGCCGCCTGCGAGGGCGTTGGAGCCGAGCAGGCTGCCGATGATGGCGATGCCGATGGACGGGGAAACGTTCATGGCCAGATCGTTCATGCCGACGCCACGGCCGGATTCGTCCTTTTCAATGGTGCCCAGCACGGTGGAGACCACCGGGGAGTACATGAGGCCGCAGCCTGCGTAGAACACACATGCGCACAGGGTCAGCACCACGAAACCGGAGTTCACGCAGAATGCCGCACCGGTCCAGCCGAGGAACATGAGGGTGCCTGCGGTCACGATGCCGGCCTTGATTCCGATCTTGCGGATGATCATGCCGGAGCAGGTGCCCACCACGGCGGCGACCACGAAGGCCCACACAATGTGCAGGGAGACCTGGGTGGTGGTCATGCCGTAGATGTTGGTGCCGATGGCGTTGAAGATCGGGCTCAGTGCGTAGTTCACGAAGTAGAACACGAGGATCAGGCAGATGGCGCGCAGCCAGCGGGTGTTCTTGAAGAACGCCGGGGTGATGAACGGGTTGGAGGCCTTGTTGATGTAGAAGGCGAATGCCACGAACAGCAGCAGGGAGACCACGAGCATCCACCATGCCATGTACGAGAAGAACAGGGTGAGGAATGCGGTGGCGAAGCCGAAGATCACGAAGCCGAATGCGTCAACCTTCTGGCCGTTGCCGCTCTTGGACGGCAGGGTCTTGAGCAGGATCGGCAGGAACAGGATGGTGACGGACGGGATCAGGAACAGGAACTGCCATGCGATGGAGCTGAGCATGCCGGCTGCGAACACGCCGATGGATGCGGAAAGCTGGTATGCGGCAGTGAACAGACCGAAGAAGATGACCTTCAAATCGTTACGCAGGTACTTGGTGGCCACCACCAGGAAGGCGGAACCTGCCACCTGTTCGCCTGCGGTCTGCAGCACGCGTGCGATGATCACGGTCCACAGGTTTGCGGCGAAGAAGTAGTTTGCCACGAAACCGAAGATGGAGCCGACGAACAGCGTCACGAGACCGACGGTCACAAGCTTACGCAGGGAGACGAAATCGCCCAGGGAACCGTAGATGAAGCACACGATGCCGAGCACGATGCTCGGAAATGCGGTGATCAGGGACGCCTGGTTCGGTGCGCCGACGTCGGCGCCGACCTGCTGGAACACCAGGTTGAAGCCCTGCAGGCACAGGGTGCCGAGCACGAAGGTGATCAGCAGCGGGATCAGGGCGCGGATGGCCATCTTGTTGCTGGTCACCGGATCATCGAACGGATCGGCGGATGCGGTGCCGGTCACGGCGGTTGTGTTGTTAGACATAATAAAAATCCTTGATTCTCTCGAATTGCGCGATATGCGATACGCGATTGCTTGGCCGGTTACGCTTATTCAGCCTTGGCTGCGAGGCCGGAGATGCGGGTCATGAATTCGTTCAGGAAGCGCGGCACGTCGACGCCGACGGCAACCTTCATGGTCTTGGCCGGGTCATTCAGGCGGGTTTCGTCGCCGATGGTGCGTCCGCGGGTCGGGCCTTCCACGTCGACCTTCATATTGATGTCGAGGGTGGTGACGAGGGTCGGGTCCACTGCCACGCCAACGGCGAGCGGATCGTGCAGGCCGCAGCCGCCCAGATGCGGGGACGTGGTTTCGTAAGCCTTGATGTAGAAGTCGGTCATGTCGGCCAGGAACTTGCCGGCCTTGGTGCCGAGGTCGCGCCACTGCTGGGTTTCCTTGTAGGTGAGCAGGGTCTGCAGGGTCACGTCGAGACCGATCATGGTGGTCGGCGCCCCGGAACGGAACAGGTAGTCGGCGGCTTCCGGATCCTGCGAAATGTTGGCTTCCATGCAGGCGTTGCAGTTGCCGGGCACGGTCAGTGCGCCACCCATGAGCACGATCTGGCCGATTTCGTCCTTGATTTCCGGTGCTTTCTTCAGTGCGGCTTCGATGTTGGTCATCGGGCCGGTCGGCACGTAGACGAGATCCTTGCCATAGGTCTTCACTGCGTCGATGATGAAGTCTACCGCGGATTCGGTTTCGACGGAGCGGTTGGAATCAGGGATTTCCACATCGCCGATGCCGTTGTCGCCGTGGATGAACGCGGAGATCGGCAGTACTTCGAAGTGATCGGTGGTGCTGGAGTGCGGCAAACCCTGATACACCTTGACTTCCGGGTGGCCGAGCAGGTCGGTCACGGCCAGTGCGTTGCGCACACCCTGCTCGACGAGCACGTTGCCGTAGGTGCCGGTGATGCCGATCAGCTCGACTTCCGGGCTTCCCAGAGCATACGAAATGGCAAGCGCGTCATCAACGCCGGTATCAAGATCAAGAATCATCTTTTTCATGTGTGTGCCTTTCCTCTTTGACGGCCTGACGACGGTCCGCCACCATACGGGTGCGTCGTCAGTTATACATCGAGCGCATTCTCGATTGTGTTGTGTTGACAAGATTTATGATAAAGCGTTTTATCAAGAACGCAAATTCTTCACCTATACACGGCGTGTTGCCTGTATTCCCAACGATTACAGCATATTGGAGATGCTTACGTCACCACATACCGAGATTGATCTGCACCACCCGTTTTGCACCAGTCTGCAGCATCTAAAAATGGCGGTTTACGCGCAGGCCGCCTGCACCAGTTTCGGCGTAAGCACTTCAACCTGCGGATCGGAAAGCCACGGACGGGCATCCCCTGATTCCGTACCGGACTTGGCACGAACCGCAACATCAATCCGCTTACGCAACATACCCCAACAAGCGGCGGCCAAATCAGTCACGCTCTGCTCAACGGTGGTCATACGCCAACCAAGACCGAATCGTTTGAGAATATTGTCGTAACCAATCACCTGCATATCCTCAGTAACATGCAACCCACGCTCCGCCATACGCTGACGGAAGCCAAGCGCCATCACATCGTTGCAGCAGAACACGGCCGTCGCCCCGCCATCGATGATCTGATTCGCGGCACGATAGCCGCTATCGAAACGGTAATCACCCTCAACACACAGCGAAGAATCAAAATGCTTCCCCGACTGCTCGATGGCATCCACAAAACCACGACGACGCTCCGCGGCACTCGACTCCGCAATATCGCCGGTGACAATGCCAATACGAGTATGACCACCTTCCAACAGATACTGGGCAGCCAAACGACCACCAAGATAGTTGTCAAAACCGACGGCATCGCACCAGCCGCACTGCGTCAAACGGTCGATCAGCACCACCGGGCACGACACGAGCGCCACATCCTCACACAGCTGCTCAACAGCACTCCCAACACACGACTCACGCGCCGGGATCAACATCACCCCATCCACCCCACGGGCAGGAAGACGCTGCAACAACTCATGCTCCGCAGCACGCGAATCATCGGAATTGGCCACAATCAGCGAATACCCCTGCGCGGCGCACTCATCCTCCACACACTTGGCAAGCGCCGCGAAAAACAGGTTCTCAATATCAGGCACGATCAGCGCAACCAGCTGGGACTGCTTGGTCACCAAGCTACGCGCGCTCTGATTCGGCACATAATTCAGCTTCTTCGCCGCGTCGGCAATGGCCTTACGCTTCTCCTCAGACACGCGAGCCGGCCGATTATTCAACACCAGCGAAACCGTCGTCACAGACACCCCCGCAGCAGCGGCCACATCCTTCAACGTCGCACGATACGCCATTCAAACCCCTTAAAACGTTTCTCCTTCCAGCATAAATGCCACGCACTCCTGACGCGCCCAGCACCCCCATCCACAAACAAATTCCTTTCATAGCAAAATAATCCACATTATTTCCAGTGGTAAATCGTTTTTCGGAAGTGTTTTTTGTATACTCGCAACGTTTTGCCCGAAATGAGAACCGCACAAGAAGAAAGGAACCAGCAATGCAGCCAACCACGCAGAAAAACAATGCGAAACAGCGCAAGACCATCGCCATCGTCGCCGTGATAGCAGTGGTTGCCATCGCGCTCGCAGCCGTTGCCATCATCGCAGTCGCCAATAAGCGCGAAATGACGCAAGCCGCCAGCGACACCTGCACGTTGAACGCGAAGGCGCTCGCCACGCATCAGCAAAACTTCGAAGAGGCTCAGAAAGAAGCCGAAGATGCGGCAAAACTCACCGTGGACGACGTGGCCGACGGCACCACGCTGGAAACCCTGAAGGATGCGATCACGCTGGCCGAAGCCGTGGAAAACGCGCCAACATGCCCCGCGAACGGCAATGCCAGCGACTTCACCAAGGCGACAGACGATATTCGCACGTACGCCGACAACCTGCGCAACATCACCAACGAACTCGACGCGGCCGCCAAGTCGGTGATCGCCAGCCAGGAACTCAAACTCGAGTCCGCCAAGTAAGCCGTCCGAGCCAGACGAGCCGACAGGGCGCCGCCCCTAGCTCCGCCACCCCTGCGTTCAACGGGGCCAAGTTGCGTTTTCAAACAACTTTGGCCTCGTTAAAGATGACTTTCGCAACGTTTTCACAACCCGATAACCGCCCATACCGCAAATCGATACCCCCTTTCACAAAAACCACGAAAGAGCTTATTAACGGGGGTCAAAGTTGCGTTTTGGACGACTTCACCCCCGTACAAGCGCTTTCGCACCGTATCTGGCTTATATATGACAGATTCGACAGTCCGACCGGAGACATCTCGCTTATATATGGCAGGTCATTCCGGAAAGACCGCAGTTAGAGGGTACACAATTACCCCCTAAGTTGCTTGTTGTAAAAACCAACTGCCATATATAAGCGAAATACGTCCGGACGAACCCCAAAATCTGCCATATATAAGCGAGATAGCACCCACCAAACGCTATGAGAGGTCGAGATCTCCGTCCGCGCGTAGAAACTCCATCAGGTTGAGATGTCTTACGCCGTCGCGCTGCATTGGCAGCGGGTCCAAACTAAACAGGTATTTCGGATACCCGTCAGCCAGCTTCGTGAACGGACGGAATTCACGCTCCTCAACATTAGGATCCTGCACACTCATCGACACCTGCACATAGGCGTACCGCTCCCGCTTACGCACAATGAAGTCGCACTCCAGCTTACCAATAATGCCCACGCTCACCTCGTAACCTTTCGACCTCAAATGCACGTACAGCGCATTTTCCAAGGCTGGGCCGTAGCTCATCCGCGTATCGGTGTTACGCGCGAATCGTATACCAGGATCCGCAAGATAGTACTTCTCCCCTCCTCTCAACGACCTGCGCGAACGCAAATCGAATCGCGGGCATTTGTAAAGAATCTTCGCGTTCTCCAGCAGTCGGACATAGTTCGCAAGAGTCTCACGTTTGACCGTCACGCCTTCGCTGCGTTTCAAATATTCGACGATTCCCGACAGATTCGTGGGAGCGGCATAGTTGTTGATGAGATAGTCCTGCACGCGTTGGAAAGTATCGCGGTGACGCACCACTTTGCGAGCGGCTATGTCTTTGCTGAAAATCTGCCCTATGACATCTTGGATATACATGGCTTTCGCATCAAGATCCTCATATTCCAGCGCCTTCGGGAACCCTCCATAGATGAGATATTCTTGGAAAACCTGCGATTCCGGCTTTTTGGGAAGTCCAAGATACTCGCGCATGCCGAGATATTCGTTGAACGATAGGGTGAACATTTCCAGCTCAATATAGCGGCCTGTCAATTTGGTGGCAAGCTCGCCGGATAGCAGGTATGAATTGGATCCGGTGATGAAAATCGAGCAGTCGCCTTCTTCACGCCATCCGTTGACGATGGTCTCATACCCCTTCACGTTCTGTATTTCGTCGATGAACAGGTAACGCATTGAAGCTGACTTGCCCAGGCTATGTTCAATGACTGCATCAAGCTTTTCCGGAGTGTTCACGTCTTGGTATTCTCGACGGTCAAGATTGATGTAGCAAATATCGCCTTCCGAGACGCCACGTTCCCGCAGCTCATCCATGACGCTGCACAGCAGACTCGATTTTCCACAACGGCGAATGCCGGTGACCACCTTGATGAGTCCCGCATCGTCATAGAACGGACGAAGCTTGGCTAGATAATGCTCTCGACGATACATTTGCATGTTTTACTCCATCATCACGGTTTTAACGGTGGTAAAAGTACCCAAAAGAACAACTTTGCCCCGTTAAAATCTTATTTTACACGCTCAACGACAGATTTTCATACCCTCTATATCACCTTCAAACGCTCCTATTGCCTGTTTACAGCAATTTAACGGGGTCAAAGTTATCCAAAAACACAACTTTGACCCCGTTAAACATACTTTCGCACCGTATCTGGCTTATATATGGCAGATTCGGCAGCCCAACCGGAGGCATTTCCTGACGAAGTCGGCTACTTGCAACACGTTATTTCCCAATCGCCACTTGCCGAACCCAATTACCAAGCTGCGTCGCATCCACCATGACGCACCGTCACAAACGTTCCCGTCCGACGCGCTTTACTGGCCTTGGGCGCGGTAGCGGGCTTCGGTGGCGGCTTTGGCGGGCTCCCACCAGGCGCGGTTGGCAGCATACCAAGCGATGGTTGCTTGCAAACCGGCTTCGAAATCGGTGCGCACAGGCTTCCATCCAAGTTCGGTACGCAGCTTGCTGGAGTCAATCACGTAACGCCGATCATGCCCAGGGCGGTCACGCACCCAGTCGAACGCATCTTCGGCACATCCCATAAGCCGCAGGATCATACGCATCACGGCAATGTTGCTCATTTCACCATCCGCGCCGATCAGGTATGTTTCGCCGATCCGCCCGCGTGTAAGAATCTTCCACACCGCAGAAGAGTGGTCTTCCGTATGGATCCAGTCGCGCACGTTCTCGCCTGTGCCATATAGTTTCGGACGCACGCCCTCCATGATGGAAGTGATCTGGCGTGGAATGAATTTTTCCACATGCTGGTACGGCCCGTAATTGTTGGAACAGTTGGAAATCGTGGCGCGAAGCCCGTACGTGCGAACCCAGGCACGCACCAGCTGGTCGGATGCCGCTTTTGACGCGCTGTACGGACTTGACGGCTTATATGGCGTGCTTTCGGTGAATTTGCATGGATCGTCGAGCGCAAGGTCGCCGTACACTTCGTCGGTGCTGATGTGATGGAATCGCACGTCATGCTTGCGCGCCGCCTCAAGCAGGTGGAACGTACCCTCCACATTCGTTGTGATGAAGGGTTCAGGATTGGCGATGGAGTTGTCGTTATGCGATTCGGCCGCGAAATGCACGATCGCGTCATGCCCGGGCACGATACGTTCCAGTAGTGCAGCATCGCAAATGTCACCTTGCACGAGTTCGACTTGCGATTGCGGAAGACCGGCGATATTCTGCGGATTTCCGGCATAGGTCAGCTTGTCGAGCACGGTTATGCGCACGTCAGGATGGTTGTGTGCCACGTAGCGCACGAAATTGGCTCCGATAAACCCACATCCGCCGGTCACAATGATGTTGCGCGGCTTGAAAATCTCACTACTCACCATTTCAGGGTACCGGCAGGGTTGCATAGCCATAAAGCGATTCCACAAACTGGCTTATATATGGCAGATTCGGCAGCCCAACCGGTGGTATCTCAGTTACCCTTGATTTAGTGTATAAATAGCACTTCGCTTACCCTTGATTTAGTGTATAAATAGCACTTCGCTTACCCTTGATTTGGTGTATAGTTGAGCATGTTATTACCCTTGATTTGGTGTATTTACGGCGGTGAGACATGGAGATTTTCGAACGAAAAGTATACGAAAAACTGGCTTCCTGGAAGGAATCCTCCCAAGGAAGCACGGCCCTGCTTATCGAGGGCGCGCGACGCGTCGGGAAAAGCACCATCGCAGAGGAATTCGGACGACGGAACTATGCGTCGTATATGCTCGTCGACTTCTCGAAAGCCCCTGATGACGTGCTGGACTACTTCGTCGACCTGCGCAACGACCTCGACGCGTTCTTCATGTACCTGTCATCCTTCTACGGAGTGGAACTGCACAGGAGGGATAGCCTCATCATTTTCGACGAGGTGCAACTGTATCCGAAGGCCCGCGAGGCCATCAAGCAGCTGGTGGCTGACGGGCGTTACGACTATATCGAGACGGGCTCGCTCGTCTCCATCCGCGAAAACGTCAAGGACATCCTCATTCCATCAGAGGAGGAGTCGATCCGCCTGAATCCCATGGATTTCGATGAATTCCTCTGGGCTTTGGGAGAAAAGCCACTGTCCACGCTCATCGCGGACTCGTTCAAGAAGCGCAGGCCGCTCCCCGATTCGCTGCACAGGAAGGCCATGCGGCTATTCCGTGAATACATGCTGGTCGGAGGCATGCCCCAGGCTGTGTCGAAGTACGTCGAGACCCATGATTTCAGCAAAGTCGACAACGTCAAACGGAACATCCTCCGACTGTACAGGCAAGACATCTCCAAACATGGCGGCAGCGACCGGATACGCATCACGCGCATCTTCGACAACCTGGTGGGCCAGCTTTCCAAGAAAGAGAAGAAGTTCAACATCACATCGCTGGGAAAGGCAGCGAAGACCCGCGATTACGAGGACGCCTTCTTCTGGCTTTCCGACGCGTTCATCACCAACGACTGTTTCAATTCCACTGATCCGAGCGTGGGGCTAAGCATTAGCGAGGACCATTCGACGGTCAAATGCTACGCCGCCGACACCGGACTTCTCACCACTCTCGCCCTGGCCGACTCGGAACAGACCGGAAGCAACCTATACCGGGACATCCTCCTGGAACGCATCGAAATCAACGAGGGCATGCTCGCGGAGAACGTCGTCGCACAGCTTCTCCGGGCCAACGGGCACCGGCTGTTCTTCTACTCGCGCAGCGACCGCGACGACCCGTCGAACCGTATGGAGATCGACTTCCTCATTGTCGAACCGTATGAGAACGCGGCGATGAAGTACAGGGTCAGCCCCATCGAGGTCAAGTCATCGAAACGCTACCGCACGGTCTCGCTGGACAAGTTCAAGACGAAATTCGACAAGAAGGTCGGCACCAGATACGTGCTGCATCCGAAACCGCTGGTCGTGGAAAATGATGTGGTCAAGCTGCCGATCTACATGGCAGGACTGCTATAGAAGGCTTCACGCAGACAGCGCTTTTTAGTGCACTACCAGCGAATGACGCCCAACACTTGCGAGCGCATATGTTGTCCACCTTGAACACATCTGTTTGCTGCCCGTCACCCAGTTAACCTTCCAGCTACCTTTCAGACATCTACGAGATACCCGTTCGTCCACAGCTGAACACTAAAATGTATCCGGTTTAATTGTACAGAGCCTCCAATTATAAGGGGGCTATCTTTTTGAAGGATGCGACGATGCCTATTTTTTCGCCTGACCGTCATGCTCACGTTCCTTCATACGTAAAACTTACTAAGCAGCCGATTGCGGGTGGAATATATCGCCCTCTTGCGAATGACGAAGACAGCAACGCTTGCGCCCCATCCGCCCTTTCAGGTCACCATAGTTCAAAACTGTATACGCAGAAGTCGGCAATTCACGCCACCTCCGACAACACAAGCGTTTTCATTCCCAAAGTCGATGCGCCCCATCTGCCAAAAACGACTGACGACAAGTCCATTAACGAAGCTGCGAACAACAGTACCCATCCAGCCCCCCTATCTGCTGAAATTCAGCTCACGCAAACTGACGAACATCCTCTGATGCAGGCCTTTGAAGTCTGTAAGCAAGCAGCACACACCACAGCAAAAGCGCTATCCGCAACAGGGCACGCAGTCGCAAAAGCTGTCAACGCCACCGGCCACGCCATCCGCACAACTGCCACAGCAGTAAAAACCGCATGGCATACCTTCGTTAACTTCAAAGCCGTACAGCTCATCATCAAATTCTTCAAGAAAGTATATGCACTCTGGAAGAAACGTATGAAGTTCTCATACGCCTTCTACACCATTGTGTTCTTCCTGCTCACTTCAGCGGAAGTCATTTTCCTTCAATGGGGAATGTATTCCGAGCCCGAATATGAAAAGGGCACTGAAATTGACGAAACGACGAAAGTCCTTCAAAGCGTTGGCGGACAAGTCACCAGATTCATCAGTCAAATGTGGCTTGAGCAGAAAAGCGTCTGTCTCGTCAGTTTTATAGGACTGTCTTTAATCTATCTTGCGTTAATTTTTGTAACGAACCGATTCTGGATTGCCACTCTTGTTTTTGGCGTTGCCCTTACTGCTTTTGGAGTCGCCAACAGCATCAAAGTCCAGCTGCGAAATGAACCGATCATTCCCGCTGATTTGACATTCATTTCAGGCGGTGACACCGGCAGCATCATGTCATTCGTACCGAAATCCAGCCAAGCGTTCGTTAATGGCGCAATTACTTTCGTAATTTGGTTCGCAATTATCATCTTCGCTCTTTTTGTTCTGGATGGCCGCAGACGTTTCATTTATTGCTCATGGAGACATCCCATTGCCAACATCAAAAACATCATTGGCAATGTTTTCCGCATACTCGCAGCAATACTCAGCGTTGTGCTACTGAGCACTTATGTCATAGGTTTAGGCACGCCCGGCTCAGGCACCTACAAATGGGCTAAAGATAATGGATATGAACCCCAATTATGGAATGCCATAGGTGATGCTCAAGCCAATAATCCGGCCACCACATTCCTTAGCCTGTCAAAGGTCAAGGCCATGGATAAACCCGACAACTACAGTCAAAAAACCATGCAGTCTCTCGCTAAGAAATATGCGCAAGAGGCACAAGCCATCAATCAGACTCGATCAGGTGAACTTACGGACAATACCGTCATCATGATTTTGTCTGAAACTTTTTCTGACCCCACTCGTGTTCCGGGCGTTTCTTTCAGTCTCGATCCGATACCGAACATCCGTAATATCAAAAACACGACCACTTCAGGACTTATGCTGTCTCCTGGTTACGGCGGTGGCACCGCGAATATCGAATATCAGGCTTTGACCGGATTGAATCTTGCGAATTTCAATGATTCTTTGATTGTGCCATACCAGCAATTGGTGCCGAGCCAGAATAATCCCTACTCCTTCAACCAGATTTGGATGGAAAAGTACGGGAAGAATGCTTCCACTGCGGTGCATCCGTTCCAGCAAAGCATGTATTTAAGGAACATTAATTACAGGAAGTTCGGCTTCTCATACCTTTACACGCTTGATAGCAAGGTTCCTCTGGAACATACCGGTTGTATCGATCGTTCGCCTTATGTGAGTGACAGCGAAGCGTATCAGAGTATTCTTGACCTGCTCGACAAGCAACAAGATTCGAATTCCTCGCAGTTCCTGCAACTCGTCACCATGCAGAACCATATGCCCTATGGCGATTACTATGACAATAACGAGTTTTCAGATGCCGATATTTCAGAAGATTTATCTGATGGAGAGCGTTGGAATATCAACACTTACACCAAAGGCATTAACTGGACCGACCAGGAAACTGCGGATTTTCTTAATCAGCTCGACCAAATAGACAAGCCAATCACCGTTATTTTCTATGGAGATCATCTGCCCGGTATCTACGACACAGCAGACATGGATAAGAACAATAAAACCGTTTTACATGAAACGGATTATTTCATTTGGTCAAATTCCGTTTCACCTTCTCATGACACGAAGGTGAATCCCGTAACTGCCGCATACACGTCATCCAACTATTTCATGCCGCTGGCTGCGGAACACATGAACGCCAAGGTATCGCCGTATCTTGCAATGCTTACGGAATTGCAACAAGAAATTCCTGCAATGAGTCGTGTGATTGGTGCCAACGGCGGTATCGGGCAAGGCAAGGCGACGTACTTGGACCATGCTGGCAACAACATCAAAGCCACAGCTTTGAGCGCTAAGGCAAAGAGACTGCTCAAAGATTACAAACTAGTTCAATATGACCAGACCGTGGGCAAGAATTACCTTGAGGACTTGGATTTTACACAGGTCCCATAGGAATCGGGAAAAATAAGGCTGCACAGGAAACCTCTGCGCAGCCTTATTTTTATGCGTATCGTCACTTCTTGAGAAGGGGTTCGACCTGTTCCTCGTACGCGGTCAACGCGGTGTCGATCACATTGTGCATGTCGTAGTACTTGTACGTGCCCAAACGGCCGCCGAACACCGTCTTCGGCTCGGCCTTCGCGAGCTCCTCGTACCTCGCGTACAGCGCCTTGTCGGCCTCGGTGTTGATCGGATAGTACGGCTCGTCGCCGCGCTCGGCGAAACGGCTGTACTCCTCCCACACCACGGTCCTGTCGGGATTCTGCGAGGCGGCGCGCTCCGGATTGAAGTTCTTGAACTCGATCGCGCGCGTGTACGGCACGTCCGCGTCGGAGAAGTTCATCACTGGGCAGCCGAAATGGTCGCCCTCGTCGTAGCGGACCTCCTTGAAGTCGACCGTGCGCCACTTGAGCTCGCCCAGCGAGTAGTCGAAATAGCGGTCGACCGGACCCGTATACACCACCGGCACGCCGGCCGCGGCCAAAGCCGCCTTGTTGTAAGGCTGGGACCCGTCGAAGAAGTCGGTCTCCAGGGTCACATGGATGCGCGGATCGTCGATCATGCGCTCCATCCACGCGGTGTAGCCGTCGGCCGGCAGGCCCTCCCACGTGTCCTTGAAATAACGGTTGTCGTAGTTGAAGCGCACCGGCAGGCGGTTGATGATGCCCGCTGGCAGGTCCTTCGGATCGGTCTGCCACTGCTTGCCCGTGTAGTTCTTGATGAACGCCTCGTACAGGGGGCGGCCGATCAGCGAAATGCCCTTGTCGTTGAGGTTCTGGGGATCCTTGCCCGCCAGCTCGCCGGCCTGCTCGGCCACGAGCGCCTTGGCTTCGGCGGGCGTGTAGTGCGCGCGGAAGAACTGGTTGATGGTGCCCAGGTTGATCGGCAGGGGGTAGACCTCGCCGTCGTGCGTGGCGTACACGCGGTGCACGTAGTTCGTGAACGAGGTGAACCTGTTCACGTAGTCCCACACGCGCTTGTTGGACGTGTGGAACAGGTGGGCGCCGTACTTGTGGATCTCCGCGCCGGTCTCCTCGTCCATGTAGCTGTACGCGTTGCCGCCGATGTGGTCGCGCACGTCGATGATCTCCACGCGCACGCCGAGCCTCTCCACGGCCTGCTGGGCCACGGTCAGGCCGAACAGGCCCGCGCCCACGACCACCAGATCGGGATATTCCACCGCTTCAGTCATAAGAACAACCTTCCGAAACAGTCAGTTCAATTGCAAATGCACACTGCCAATGTGCGTTTCGCGTTCATGATACTCGCATACCACGAATGAACGCAGCCGATCCATACTCCGAGTTATTCATCTCCAAAGATTCTTGCCCACGTCTCCATGGAGGTAATCCCATAAGACTGGTATTGGGCAGACAATCGCTTCCAATTCTTCAGAATCTTGCGTGTAAGCCGATATCCTTCCATCATGCTCTTACGGAAACGTTTGTTGTCTCGCTTTAGCCATGCCACCCCATTACCATCTGGCGTGGTCACCAATGCTGAATTGACATGGTCAAAGGCAAGCCAAGTCCAGGCAGCATCGCGTGCGGGGATGGCCGCATCCGGACGAGTGGCTTTATCGGGATTGGCCTTCTTGATAAAGCTCTTCGCGATAAGGCCGACAGCCGCCTTGTACCGGCTTTTCATAGTCGATGGATGGTTCTTTGGCGGTTCAACCTCGCCAGCTGGCTCAGGGAACTCCTCAAAACTCTCCTTGGACTGAGCATCGGGATATTTTGCTCGCAGTTCACGCACTTCGCCAAGTTTCGTCGGCAAGCAATCTACAAGGTACTGTGGGCCTCGAAGAATATCCCTTAGCGCCATATGATGCAATGCCATGGCGGAGTACACAAACCGAAGCCCGAGACTGGCATCACCATACAAGGTCTCCACCAACATGCGAGGCGGCCTATCCGGATACGTCAACAATGCCGCGAGCCAACGGTTACGCTCAGTAAAGTATTCCTCCCACGAACGTGCTGGATCCTTGTCATGCCATGCTTGGTGCCATACGGCCATGCCTGGCAGGCAGACTGTGGGAAATCCTGCTTTCTTGGCACGAAGACCATATTCAATGTCATCGAATTTGATGAACACTGGCATGGAGAGACCGATTTTCTTCACAACCGCAATCGGAATCAGACACATCCACCACCCATTGAAGTCTTCATCGATGCGCTGATGACGATCCGGAGAGTCACGGAGCGGTTCCACAGAGAAATCATGGTTGTACCCCATGCTCTTGGACGGATACATCCACATTCGTTGCGCATTGATCCGCTCACCTTGCGTATACAACATGGTGCGATTATCCAAATGGAACATGCCGCCGCCGACAAGAACTGGTCGCACCGTGTAATCAGAGAATTGGATTGCACGCAGAATCGATTCCGGTTCGCTGATGGCATCATCGTCCAACAGCAGCACAAAATCACTATCACCGGCCTTAGCCGTTTCATACATGCCTCGGGAGAATCCTCCAGAACCACCCAAGTTCGCTTGCTGAATGTATGTAAGCTGTTCGCCTAGATTAGCGGCAACCTCATCAAAGTCCTTCTGATCCTTAACTAAGTCGCTGCCTTGATCCGTGCAATACACTGTATCCAAACGTTCGCGCAATGCCGAAGCACCGGCGATAGTACGCAATTGATCCATACAATATGAGGCGCGATTAAAGGTCGTGATGGCGATAGACAGGGTTGTCTCATGCTTAGCGGTACGCGCCTCACGGGGTACAGACCATGTAGCATCAGCAATGGTCACGGAACCATCAAGCGATTCCGCATCGAACCAGAAGTAACCACCATCCATAAGACCTGTCATCGGCACGTCTATGCATACACGAGTTTCAGACTCCGAAGCCGTTGTCGTCTTCGTCGAAACCGGATAAATCAGTCCACGACCTGTGGAACGGAATACGCTGATTTTGGAGTTTCCCTGAACTGTCGCTTCGAATCGCACCGTTTTTACACTGGTCCAACGGCGCCAATATGCAGCGGGGAATGCATTGAAGAATGCGCATCCAGACATGTGACCACGATTTTTCAAGGTTATAGAGGTACGCCCCGCAATTTCAAACGAATCGCAGGACACTCCTGCAGACGACCCGGCATTGCGAAGCAAGCGTTGCAATGTGGACTGATTCATGGAGCCGAATTCCAAACGGCGCATGTCAATACGGGAGTCCAGCGTGGTCTCCGCAACATGCGGACGAGTCCAATCAAGCGCATACAGCGGGAGAGTTTGCTCAGCGTCCTTGACCGGATACACAACACGCATAACCGTTTCCCAGGTGTTGTTTGCCCCGGCATTCTTCATAGAAGCCTTCTGATTCATGCATCCTCTCCTATCACCATGTGCGTTCATCTACTCATCGTAGTGGCTGCCTCGCACTTTGGACAATCCGTCTGCATAGTCAGTGCACAGGATTTGCTCGAATCCGAATAACCGTACGACGCCGGTTTTTTATATGACATTCCCGTCCTAAAATCAGAAGCGCGTACGTACATCAGTACAAAGGAGATGATGATCATGATTCTCAGAAAGAAAATCATTCGAAGCATCGCAGCCATAACCGCAACTCTTTCGATGCTTGCCTTACCCATTGCCTCAGCCAATGCGGAAGAGATCGTCTCACCGCCATATTCCGAATACACTGGCTGGGTTGTTCAGGATGGTGAGCATTATTGGTTCGATTCCGGTACCATGGCACGTTTAAAGGAAATCTACGATCCGAGCAGTAATGCCTGGTACTGGCTCGACGCAGATGGAACAATGGCACGCAACAAAGATGTTTATCAGCGTTCCAATGGTGGTAAATGGGTTAGGTACGATTCCAATGGCCATATGATCAAGGGCGAGGATTACCGATATGGCGGCTGGTATTATTTTGACCAGACAACCGGCGCTATGGCCAAAGGTATGAAGTATATCGGATCCAATGGCGGCAAATGGGTGTATTACGACTGGACGACCGGCAAGATGGCGCACGGCGAGCAGTATGTGAACTATGACGCGCAGCATACCGGCTGGTACCTGTTCGATCAGTACACCGGTGCCATGTTCCACGGCGATACCTATATCCGATCCAATGGCGGCAAATGGGTTCGCTATGACCGAGTGACAGGAAAGATGGTCAAGGGCTTGCATTATCAGGATGGAGCCTACTATTACTTCGACCAGACCACTGGCGCCATGGCGCATGGACGCGTGTGGGTGCCCGAATGGAACTCATATGCGACCTTTGATTCCGTCTCTGGCCGCTATGTTAGCAAGGATTCAGGCAATAACAATCCGGGAAATACCGGAGGAGAAAACATCCGTGGTCGATTCTGCAAGAAGAGCGAAAAGGGCCAGCAGCGTATCGATGGCGACGGTACACTTATCGTCTGCGAATGCCGCAACGGGAACAACACCCCGCATTGGTATGCCAAGTAGATAACAACCACCGTATGATTCCGTATGATTCTTGGAAGAATCCGGAGATACCTCCGCTTTCTTCCAAGAATCATTTCCATTGAATTACATACGTAATCGCTATAGCGATATATGAAAATGCCGTTAAAGCCGCCACAGAAATAGCTAATACTCTGCGATTGATATTTTCATCCCTAATAAAGTTGGGGAACAACAGCGCAGCAAGCGGCAATACCGGTATGAAATACCTGTTCTGCAATCCCGAAGCATATACATCTACATTTCCAACCCATGTGATTGACATTGCCACACACGATAATACGTAATACAGAACTATAATTAATACTATTAATCCAACCTGCAATTTATTTATATTTTTATAGCTCATATGCACAATCAGAAGCATCATAATAGCGATAAGCACTGGAGCCATAACGATTAAAGGCAACTGAATTTCTTCCGTTCCTGTAAAGAACTGAAGATTTCTTCTTGAATTCACCAATTGCCCATTAATCTTCTCAGTATCAAAATCCATAGGCTCGAACAACGACCGGCCGATAAGCGGAAATATTTTCCAGGAAGATTGCAGTAACTGCCCCTCAAGCTCGTGTGTCTTCTCCAATGGAACACGATTCGGGGCAACCGCTATCTGCGAGGTCTTCGCCCGCCAAAGCCACATGGAGACAAAAGCAGTGAGAGCAGGAAGCGCCAAGGTGATCTTTTTTACGCATCCGTGAGCCTTAGGAATCAAGAACAATACAAATAATGCGATGATGAAACAGGTAATCTTGACTTGTCCGAGCAGAGCTCCCATCATGCAGAGCAGAGCAATATGCCAGTATTGCAACATGTCATCCCGTTGATACAAACACAGAACAACCGCAATGAACAGCAGACAATAGCTGTTGGTGACGGCATCAGCTGTCGGGAATATCATTGAAAAAAATGTGGTAGGAAGAATCGCTATAGCCAGAATGATATTGACATAAGATTTGGCTACCCATATTGCCACGGCAATAATAGTGGCCGAGCAGATCAATGTTGCCACACTCGATACGCGAAAATTCCCGCGCACAATAAGACTGGGGAAATAGACAAAGGGAGCATTCACCGCAGTGTTGTTGAAGGTTATTATCTTCCCGTGGTCACGGTAAACCACCCAATCATGGTATTCATCAGAAAATACCGGAATTATATTCCCCGCTCTGATTTGCAGGATTCTGGCCCAATGCGCCATTGCATCGTTAAAACAATGCTGTTTGCCACAGAAAATAAGAATGCACCCTGTTGTGATTGTGCCGATCCAGTACAGCAAGGAAATATAACCAGAGGCATGAGGCTCCACATGTTTCAGGTCACGTTGACGCTTCCCCGAATAATGCCGCGGCAAAACAGCCTCCCCCTACTATGAAAAACTGGTTTTGATGCAATCACAACCAGTAATCGCATCAAAACCAGTCTATCTCACGCTGCAAAACTCAGCCGCGGCCAGTGGTCGAATCGAACCAGTGCCAGTCATTCCATTCAGGAACCCAGACCCGCCCCTTCTGCATAGCGCCGGTGGTCTTGTCGAAGTAGTACCACGAGTTATCGTGGCGATCTAGTCCCTTGACCATTTTTCCGGTGGAGAAATCATACCTAACCCATTTTCCACCGTTGGAGCGGACATAGGTGTCGCCGTGGAACATGGCACCGGTGTGCTGGTCGAACAGGTACCAGCCGGTATGCTGCGCGTCATAGTTCACATACTGCTCGCCGTGCGCCATCTTGCCGGTCGTCCAGTCGTAATACACCCATTTCCCGCCGTTGGAGGAAACGTGTTTCATGCCCTTGGTCATTGCGCCGGTCGTTTGATCGAAGTAGTACCAGGCGCCATATCGGTAATCCTCGCCCTTGATCATATGACCGTTCTTGTCATACCTGACCCACTTGCTGCCCGCAGGGATATACACGTCCTTGTTCACAGCAAGGGAACCGTCTTTATCAAACCAGTACCACGCATCACTTGCAGGATCGTATACCTCTTTGGAGACAGCTTTCACACCATTGTCATACCAGTAATGCTTACCGCTTTCCGTTACCCAACCATTTGCTCCAGGCTTATATTCGCCATAGCCTGCATGAATTCTTGCATTCCAGACGATTCTCTTCGCCACCGGATCAGTAACGGTTACCACTGTTCCATGACGATTAGGAATGCTGCGTCCATCAACGTTGGTCGTGGTAATACGGCGAGTACTATGCCATCCGCTGGCCAAACTCGACGACTGCGTAACGAAAGTGCCGGCAGTTCCATCAGCCTTACCATACGGATAGTCCTTGAGCTTATCAGTATAGAAGAAGTACTGCCCGTTGTAATACGTCAGGGACGGACCTTCATAACCGGTCACGACATTATCGTTCACCAAACGCCATGCCTTAGGATTCCCAGCCTGAGACAGATCGCCGATGGAATAAATCTGATTGGTGACACCATTCTTCTTGATGCTGAGGTAGTACACACCGTCCTTTTCGAACAATGACGGGTCAAGCCAGTTGCTGGTCTTCGTATCAGGAAGCTTGATCGGATTCAAACTGCCGTAGCTTAGCTTCGGTTGAGCTCCCGGATCGACTGCGGGATCCGCTCCAGGCTGCAACCCTGACACCTTGACGATGTAGGGATACATATAATCCTTCTGCGCATTGCCGTGAAAATCGCCATAGTATCCGAGGGTGGTCACGATCCACATATCGCCGTGGCTGTCAACGAACCCGTCGGTTCCCGCGGAATCGTACTGGCCGTCCTTAAGACCATTGGTATAAGGCATTACCGAAGGAGCAAGGTTCGTTGGACTGCCGCTGTTAGGGTAGCTCCAGTTCACCAAATCCTTGGAATATCCCATCATCGGGGTAAAACGCCATCCCAAGTTCTGCTGCTTCTGCACATAGCCGCCAAGAATCCAGAATGTACCATCTTTATAGGTAATACTCGGATCATGAATAGCGTTGACGTAGTTCGGCTTCCCCGAGACATGCGCACTGCCATTGCCGTCAGCCTTATACGCCGTACTGATCTGCTGGAAATCAGCGCCGTTATACGACATATACACCGTATCGGAGCGGTCTGAATCACTGTTCCAGAAAACGCCGACCTCCATATCCGGGTAGTCCGTTTCGGCAGCGGATGCCACCTGGACCCCGAGTGAAGCTGCCATAGACAAAGCGCCTAGCAACGCAATGCAACTCTGTATTTTTCTTCTCATTTGCTTGTCCATTCTTAAAGGACTATTACTTCCCTCAAAGTTCCTCGTAAATGCAACTTACGCAGAATTCATCCGATTTGCTTAATCATAAGCGCACGGTCGCTCAATAACGCATATTCACGGTTCCTGTCATCACGAATCACGAAGCTGCAAGCATTATCGTCAAGCGCAACGCCGACCGCATCGGTCGTATTGAGATTGTTCGGACTTGGCGTACGAAGCGATGTAATCAGACGGAATTCTCCATTATTAAACAAATTGAGCGGCATCTCGAAATGTACAGTCTGATGACCATGTTTGCCCATCTTCAGCACCTTTGAGCCGGTGTCATAAGTGATTCCGCCACGACGGATATCATGCAATGCAATAGCGAGATAGAAATCCCCTGGCTCATCATACTGATATTCCACGTCGAACTTAAAAGTATCCGCGCTGGTACACACTTTAGGAGAAACCGCAATGGTTTTCAGCAATGGGCACCGTTCATTCAAACCATTTGGATAGCCGCCACGTTCCTCTTGACGTTTTCGTTCAGCCTTTTCCTCAGCTTCAAGATTGGCCAAGGTATACTGTTGCGATACAGTTTCCGGATCACCAATAGCTTCCACTTTGCCATCGGCAATCATCATTGCTCTTGAACAATATTTCTTAACAGAATTCATATCGTGAGTAACGAGAATGACTGTTTTGGTCGGATCTTTCTTGATTTCCGTAAAGAAATCGTCGCATTTGCGTTGGAATGCCTCATCGCCAACAGCAAGGACCTCGTCAAGGACCAATATGTCTCCCTGTGCCTTAATCGCCACAGAAAAAGCAAGGCGGACCTGCATACCGGAAGAATAATTCTTCAGTTTCTGATCCATGAACTCTTCGAGTTCAGCGAATTCGACGATGTCGTCGTACATCGCATCGACTTCTTCATGCGTGAATCCCAGAAGAGAGCCATTTAGATACACATTCTCGCGACCAGTGAGTTCAGGATTGAATCCCACTCCCAGTTCGATAAAAGGAACCAGTTTGCCAGAAACAGTGATAGAACCATTTTCCGGATAGTAAATCTGCGAAATAAGTTTCAGCAGGGTGGATTTGCCTCCACCGTTACGGCCGACGATGCCGAAGAACTCACCTTGATGAACCTCAAAACTGATATCTTTGAGAACTTCCTGCTTCTTATACCCCTTGATGCCTCTGGCCCAATTGATAAAAGCCTGCTTAAGACCGGTAGCCTGCTCCGTCGGCAACTTAAAGCACTTGGAAACATGGCTCGCAGACAGAACTACCGGATTCTTAGAGTAATCAACCTTTTTGATGGTGTTTTCTTCAGACATTACATAACCTCCGCGAATTTGCGGCTATTACGACGAAATAGCGTTATGCCAAGCCACAGCAAGACAACGGTCAGAATAAGGGGAAGCAAACGAACACCCCAATTGTTGAATTGATTCCAAATAGTCGGCTGGGTGTCAGGAGCGATGAAATTATGACGAATGTCCTGGATTGCCTGCGCGAACGGATTGATGAGTTCCAGCCTGGCAATATCAGCCAACAATCCACCGCGATTGGTGACATATGTCAATGGGTAAATAATCGGCATACCATAGAAGATCAACTGCTGAAGGACATCCCAGATATGGGCAATATCACGGAAGTACACGTACATCGTTGCCATAAGTAATGTGATGGCAAGCGTCACCGCATAAAGCTCAATAATGCTTAGAGGAAGCAGCACAACTCTCCAAGTGAAATGGACCCTCGCGATAAGAGCAAAAATCAGCACGACGATAAGATTGATGGCGTAACTAATCAGCGCACCAACTGTCGCCGAAACCACCACTATGTAGTTAGGGAAATGAATCTTACGAAGCAAATCGCCTCGGTCGACCACGGATCGCAATCCAACGTTCGTCGATTCGGTAACAAACTGCCACGAGCTGATTCCCAGCAGCAGAACGACCGGATATGTAGACGTACCATCCGACATCCGCAGGAATTTGCCGAATACCACATACATCACGCAGAACATCATCAAAGGCTTAAGCACCGACCATGCGATGCCCAAGAAAGATCCCTGATAACGGAGCTTAAAATCCGTCTTCACCAAACCTTGCAGGACGGTCCATGCGTACCCGTATCTGTCCCGCATACTCTTCACCAACTGTTTCACAAGTTGTATCTTATCAGTGACTGTTCTTCAATTGTCCACAGCTGCCAAATACCTGAAATTCCATTACATCAGGCATCGCGCATGATGCTCAATGTTCGTTCAATACCTTCCCTGATGGAATATCTCATGTTCCATCCCAGAGATTGCAGCTTTCGGCCATCCATAAGCGCTATGGATGCAGTGGAGTACCCTTTCGTCTCCAGTGAATCGGGAAGTTCATATCTTAATCCAACTCCACACTGCGAAGCAATCAAGGAAGCCAAATCCTTCAGCCGGTAGTCCGAAGCAGGTGCCGCGATATTGTAGGCTTCTCCCGTCTCACCTTCAAGCAGGCAGTACAATAGCCCAGCAACGGTATCGGCGACGTACGCGTATGAAAACAGTTGCTCACCCTTGCTTTTTAGGACAATATCTTCTTTCGAAAGCCCTTTATGAATGAACTGAGAAAGCGCTTTGCTGTCATCTTTATGCAGAGTCGGACCATATGAACGAGCTATGCGAGGAATAACAAAATCGATTCCATATTGCTCGAAATAAGCACGGCAAAGCGACTCCCCCAAACGCTTAGCTTCCGGATAGCCTGCACGAAGTGTATTCGAATCGATATATCCACAGTATTTTTCGTCAAAACGCTCTGTGTCCCCGCGATTCTGTCCGTAAATCTCCACAGACGAAGCGAAAATAAATCTGCTTCCCCTCTGCCCTAACTGAGACTCACGAGAATATTCAAGAAGATTCTGCAAACCAATCACATTGGACGTAATGGTCGAAACAGGTTCAGCAGCATACGCTCGGGGATGTGTTGTACTAGCAAGATGAATGACGATATCTGACGGATAAGATGGATGGGCCCCTGGCTCAGACACATCCATCTGTACAAAACTAAAATGCGACTCATCGAAATAAGGGAATCTGTTCTGAGCTCGACTCTTGTTACGCCCGATTGCAATGATCCTGCAATCAAAATGCGGATCTTCGTTCTTCTTCATCAGGACATCTATCAGGAAAGTACCGATCATTCCTGTTGCACCAGAAATAGCGATGGTTCTACCTGTCAACTTGTCCCAATGAATCGGAAGATTCGCACAATATGCCAGATCTTCTTGATAAAGAGGGGACTTAAAACGGTCGGGCACGATTGACTCCTCGTTTTATTTCAACCAAGTATCCTCGTCAGCAGTGATATAAGCTTTGAATAGCTCCAGATCGCCCTTGGTCGTCAACTTGATATTCTTATCGGATCCTTTAGCGAAGTGCAAGGTCTCTCCAAGATCCACCATCATCGTATTCGTATAGCTGGAGCCATAGATACCAATATGCTCATCAAAAGCCTTACGATATGCAGCACGCAATTTCCCATATCGATAAGCCTGCGGGGTAGAAACACGACGCAATTGTTCTCTTGGCACATACTGCTTCGTAGTTGATGTGTTTTCTTGGTTAATCACAAAAATCTGCTCGTTATACGGCAATGAAGTCACGGCATTACCATATTTATTGCAAACCGCTATCACATCAGTCAAAACATCAGCATCTATTAATGGACGAATGCCATCATGAATAATGACATTATCCTTCTCACTGATTTTATCGACGAGATGTTCAACACCATTCCTGATGGATTCCTGTACGCTTGAACCACCACGCACAATCCACTTGAGTTTATCGATATTAAATTGCTTAGCGTACGCTTCCACCATGGTTTCCCATCCTTCAATGCACACCACCTCAATGGCATCGATGTCGGGATGTCGCTGGAAACTTTCCAATGTGTAAATCAGAACGGGCTTATCAAATACATTAATGAACTGTTTTGGTATGTCCTGTCCCATCCTAGTGCCAGATCCACCCGCAACCACAATTGCAACGTTCTTAATGGATTTTACTTGGTCCATCCTAAAATTCCTTGAGACTTATCGCTTGATATATTCTTCAATAACCTGCTCATCAAGTTGGGCAAGCATTTTCCGATCCACGTGTTCAAAATGCAAACCGATGTCGTTCGGCAAGGCATATATATTACCGTAGGCCTGCGTCAGCAAGTACATATAATTTGCCGGTACCGGATATCTTCTACTTTCAAATTGCTGAGAATCTAACGGGTAGATTTCATCCAAGCCGCTTATCCACTCGAATCCACTCGGATGATCCATATTGTCATATGCTCGGATAATGCCAGCCGCCTTTTCCCGAGAACACACTATTCCAGTCTTCCGCATCTGATTAAGCTGAGCATCAAAAACATCAGTGATAAGTTTCCCAGCTTCTGTTTCCGCCGAAACATAGACGTTATTATCCCAAGCAGCACGAATATGCGAATTTGATTCAGCTTGTTCGATGGCAGTTTTCCGGTATTCCTGCACTTTGACGAACATATCATGACTGACATCAGCCACCCAATCGAATGGGAACAAATCAATAAAGCCCGGGACACGAGTATCACGTGGGGCAAAACGAATTTGTCTGCAATGCACAATACGGTCCCAAACAACGGTGATTCGATACTCTGAATCACCGGCGAGAACTTTTTGTAGTCGTTCCAAATCATCACGCATGATGCCCAAATCAAGGTCATCATCCCATGGGATAAATCCGTGATGCCTTACAGAGCCAAGCAAGGTTCCGCCGACCAGCCAGTACTGATTAATCCCATTTCGTCTACAGATTTCCGCAAAATCGCAAAGCATTCGATTGAGAACAGTTTGCAGTAGTTTGAGGTTGCCCTCAGGCTCAGGTAATCCAAGGAAAAACCTTTTGCGCGTTTCTAAATCAGTCTCGCTGGGAAGACGATATTGCGCCCAGAAACGGATATCATCCTTCGCACGCTCTGCAATCTGCGCACGCTGCATTTCATTGAGGCTCCTGCAAGAATCCTCGTTGATTCTCTGCATGCCAGATATGGCATCACGAATCTCATGCAAAATCATCTCTTGCGCCTGCAAAGCATCACGTAGACGATTATTCTCATTTTCCAAGGAGTCAATTCGTCCCATCAGCTTCTGCATAGAACGCTCAGACGGCCAGAAAAGCCTTTCACGCAGGCGCCTTGCCAGAGATACCATAATCTTCTTCCTTCATTCAGTATTAAAGCAAAATAATACCGCATATGCTCTTATGAGCATATGCGGCTAGGCTTAGCGGATTATCTCAAATTAATCCATCTTGAGATAATTCTTCCAATACTCAACCGATGTCAATTCCGCACGCGCAGCAGCATATTCTTTACGAAGTCGATTAATATTCGCCTTGTAATATTTGAGATCACGCATATAACGCTTCTTAATCTTCTGATAGCGCTGGACATCCTTAGTTCGAATGGTTCCTTTGCGGTTATACCAGTCCAAAACTACGAGCTTATGCTTGCCACGAATCGCTCCAGCAGGATATAGCCATCCCTGCAGCGGAATCACCGCGTATCCAGCACCGTCTTTCTTGATGTATCTCTGATTATTATCAGTAATCAGATCTTCAAGACGTTCCGCCAAACTACGCGACTTGTCTCCATCGATAAGCTGCCTGTCAACGTTCTTGATGCTGAAACCAGCGAGTTCAGGATCTTGGTCAGCTCGCGACTGGAGAGTTTCGAAATCTACAAGCTGTTCCTTGTTGCGGTTTGCCGCCATAAAGCTTTGTTCCGACTGCCCTGGCTTCTTGATGAAGGACGGGCCCTTCAAGAAATCTTCAAACGCATCCAAGCACAACTCCGCGTTTTCATAGCCGAATTTCTTCAACTCAAGACGGATATTATTGTGTAGTTCACGCATAAAGTCAGCGCCAGGAGCCATGCCACAAGTCGCTTGGGCAATCATAGTGTTACGGGTAGTCTGGTAACGTTCCACCGCCGCGTTATAACGCTCAAAGAACGACATATGCCACACGCAGAGGCTATTCATAGTAATGAAGCCAGTCTTGCAACGAATGCCATACTCAGCATCATCGCAACGGACAAACACCGGCAGAGGCAATCCGTTCTTCTCAATAACGGAAATCGGAATGCAGCAGTACCACCATGCAGCATACATATTGTTCCGCTGCCACTTGGTAGGCGTATACATCTCGTTGTAAATAAGATCTTCGAACAGCGTCAGACGCAACTGCGGCTTGCAACCGGCAAAAGTGCCCTGCTGGGTCATGTTGCCGATGTCTTCCCACTGATCCTCGCCAATCTCGTAGTTCAGCATTGCACCGCTAATCATATCTTCACGATGTTCAGGCTTGAGAATACGCAGCAGATTGTAAGTACGCTTGATGCTTTCGGGAGAAACTGCAACATCATCATCCATAAGCAAGATATTCGTAGCCTTTGGCGTCTGCTCCATCGCAGTAATCATGCCGCGGGTGAAACCTCCAGCTCCGCCAACATTATCGTTAGGAATGACCTGGACACGGTCTCCGTTCAGCTTTTCAGCATCCAGGGTACGCCCATTGTCCATCACATACATATGGAAATGTTCTGCAATTGAATCACCGGAATTGATGATCTGATCCTTGACCAAACCGATGTTACGTTCGATGAACGCTTCCTTCTTGAAAGTGGTGGTGGACAGCACCAACTCGACGTCATTCAGCTCTCCATCGATATCGAGCTCATAGTAACTATTCCTGATTGCAACAGAACCATCAGTCTTTACAATAAAGCCCACGACCACCATGTCGTCGCTGACCGTCAAAGGCAAATCCACAATCTGCCAGTCAGCCGAAGCCTCCAGTTTTCTTGAGGTTCCTTCGACTGGAATCGGATTGTGTGCGAAAGCATCGCCCATGGTCTGAATTACTTCACAAGATGCACCCTTAAGCTCAAGATGAAGAGAGAATCCTTTCGCACGCGTGTAGCGCTTCAATTTCATTACCGACAAGGAATTGAAGTATGTGCTGAAATCGAACATTCCAGCGTTATACATTTCCCATTCGCCAAGCTGCTCATCGAAGACAACAGGCTGATCTGAACGACAGTATAAAGCTGGATAGGTAACGGAGCGAGGATTCGTCTCCAACAAGATGTTCGCGAATTTCATTGAGATCATGGTCTCTAGGTTACCGCCATCCCTTGAAGAGAATCAAAACATGAACATTGTTCTCCAACAGATATGCACGTTTTTGTTTATCTCGTTTCAACAGCTAGATTCCACGCGTTGCGTTTAGCCAGCTGCGGATAGAACCATTCCCTAATTACCGGAACATAATAAAGCAAGAATGCACCACAGAGGTCGATCGGCAGACGGACGATGAAGCTCAGCAGAACCAACGGGACCTGGGGAAACGCCATACGCAGCGCCCCAAGATACATCTGCCAAGGCAATACGTTATCTTCAATCAAGTGCACGCACAAAATAGCAAGACTCGCCTGGCCAATACTGCTTAACACGCTTCCCAGCGCCGGAACTCGATCAATCAATTGCGAAATACCAATAACGCACAGTGTTCCCGCGATACTACCAATTACAGCCAGGACCGGTCGCGAACCATAGTTATTGATGGCCATGCTCATACCGCCGAAGAACATGATATCAACCGCCCAAACAACAAATGCGATGGCCCATATGCAGGGGAAACGCTTCACAAAGCCAAGTACATCATATTTCTTGGCAAGATATCCCAAATACAGGAATGCTGCCGCGCACATTCCCGGCTGGATACTCCAGGGCAGCAACACATAGTGCGAGGAAATATAGCCAATAGCAAAGCACAGCACCACCCAAACCGGGGTGTAAGGAAGTCTTGCGAGACAATGCAGCAACAATCGAGCCCAGAATAGTGCGAGCAAGAACCAGATCGCACCGATTCTCAGGTCTACTCGCCAGAGCGTCAGATTCGAAATATCGCCGCTTCCATATATCGCGGCCATGCCCCATTGCCGAAGGGCAATCGCCCGACTCTCATGATCGAGCGTCGCCATGCAGGTCACGCCGACAAGCACGCATAATGCCGTCACCACGTAGGTGAGCAGCAGCTGTTTTGCTTCCTTCATCCAACGGAATCGTCTGTCTGGATGCATGAAATACCCGGACAGGATGAAGAAAAGCGGCATATGGAATGAAAAACAGATGGACAGAACAACCTGGGCCGTGCGATGGGGCGCAAATAGGTTCGTTTCAATAGCACTGTGTCCCAGTATCACAGCCAAAATGGCTATGCCCTTGGCAATATCGAAAAATCTAATACGCTGCATACCCTCTCAAGTCTCCTATTGGCACGTTCTTCCTACCGCTTTCCAAACGTTTTATCGGATGTTTACAGGCCGAGCAATTGCTGCAATGCACGCCACACCGCAACCTGACCCATACGATTCGGGTGGATGCCATCCTTATACAACGCCTGCTGTGGTATTCCCGTCGAACGCCCTACCGTACGGAATGCCGAATACATTGAAGCGAAGTGCCAACCATGCTGCCGGCAAATATCCTGCAATACCGTATTTTCCTGCCCCATGGTGAGGGATCTGGGATCGGATAACGTATCGATGTTCGCGAACACATATACGTTATCGTCCCCGTATCGTACGGCAACGCGATTCAGATAGCTTTCCGCTTCACGCTTGAAATCATCGCTATTCGAAAGCCTCAATCGGTCGTTCGCTCCAAGCAGCACGATAGCGGCATCCTCATGTCCGAGGGTCGCATCGCCGATGGAGTTATAGCCCGAATAGGAGCCCTTGCCCGGCGCACTGGCATTGGTCATGAATACACCGCGCGACTCCAGATAACGCCTTAGGCTGTTGGCGGCCATATCCGTCTGATGGGACGGCTCATAATAGGTGACTCCCTCAAGCTGGAACAGCTCACGAGACGTACATGGATACGTGTTCGCCGCGCCCACTCCGGCAGCGATACTGTCTCCAAGAAGGCGAACGGAACGGTACCTGCCCGACTTGATTTTGTTACCAAATGCTCCAGCAGCGGCTCCGACGTAATCACTCGGTATGACAGACGAACGCCGCGTATCGAGAGCACCGGTGCGATTATCGAAATAGTAGGTGGCGTTATTCACGTTCTGCTGGCCGTACAGCATCTTGCCGCTCGGCCAGCTGTAGCATACCGTTTTCCCACCCAGCCCCTGCCAACCGTACTGTACTGCGCCGGTATGAGCGTCCAACAGGTACCACGCGCCGTCAATGGGATGTTCCCCATATAACATCCAACCCATCCGGCGATCGTAGAATACCCACTTCTGAGATTTCGACAGGTATACAAAGCCATACTGCATAGCACCTGTCGATTCATCGAAGTCATACCAATGCCCATTGATCAGCTGTTCCCCGTACAGCATCTGGCCGGAGGCATGGTCGTAGTACACCCATTTATGTTGTGGCGAGTTGAAATAGAAGCCATAGGACATCGCGCCGATGTTCTCGTCGAAATGATACCAGCCGGCGTGGCTCTGGTCGTAGTTCACGTAGCGTTCCCCGTAGAGCATCTTCCCCGTGGTCAGGTCATAGTAGACCCATTTGCCGCCATTGGAGGGAACGTGCGTTATGCCCTTCGCCATCGCACCAGTGGTGGTGTCGAAATAGTACCAGGCACCATAGCGGTAATCCTCGCCCTTGACCATATGACCGGCAGCATCATAGCGAACCCATTTACCACCATTGGATTGAAGATATACGTCCTTGTTACGGGCTACGGAACCATTCGCATCTATCCAATACCAATTCTTATCTTTAGCATCGTATATTTCTTTGGAACAGACCTGTTGACTATTTTCGTAATAATGTTCCTTCTTCGAATCCCAACCATTGGCCGGATGAGCGTTGGCATCAGCTTCGGAGAAAGGATCTGAATCGATGGCTCCTTCCTCTGCGTAAGCGTAAGACGTATTGTTGAAACCAGCGCCTAGCAAAAAAATCAAGACCACGCAAAATCCGAAAAGCACTAGGATTTTCAACCAAAAATCCAGTTTTTTTCTCATCGGAGTTCCTAGAAGCTCTTCTTCTCTTCCCACAGTTGCCCCTATCCGCGTATCTTCTGCTTCTTATTGCCGACAAAATCAATCATCTGCTGGACGCCATATGCCGCCATCGGAATAAGCAGCAGGAAAAAGGGCAAAGTGTAGATACTTTTTGCTTCCCAGAAAAGATAGCAGAGAAAACTCCCGATGAACGACGCACAAAGCAAAACCCTGGTAAAGACTTGAGCTGCATCATCTCCAATAAACTTTTCCTTGATCAACAAACGAAGAAGACCAATCAAGCCAATGAACGCCAATAAATATGTGACAGTTTGAGCAACATTTTCATATCGAAGTAACATATCCGAGCCATTGCCGATAAGGAAGAACGAGCTCAAACCGGCAAAATGCTTTGAGGATTCGCCCAACTCCGAATATAGTGATGTCATAAATGTTGGTTCAGCCCATTCTGACGCAAGCTTACCAGCAAAGAAATGCATCCCGTTTCCCGGATTATGCAGGAATTCTGAGAGTCGTCCTTGAACGAACTCTCTGGAAATCTGGGATTGAAGAGAATAATCATTACCTGTATTTTCAAATGCATCTAAGGCAAATCTGCTCCACCATCCAGGCGGCATATTATCGGGATGCCCTAATCCAAGAGCAATCCATGAAAGCATCGGCATGCCTTTGCCAAAGTCCTGGCCAGTCCAAGACTGCACTAACGCAACTGGAAGTTTGGAAATGATAAACGATGCCAAAACGGAAGGCAAAGAGACCAATAATTGCCAAATACGGCGATTATGCCAAACCGCAAAAACAACAGCAAGAAGCGCGGCAAGAACCACTATCTGATATGTCGATTTGAAAACAATGCCGATACCGCAGACAAGGAAACCACCAACAATCGCAAGAGCGCTGGACCATGTCTTCCTCATGCGGAAGCCTTCCGCGATAATCCAAGCACCACAAATCGTAATGAAGAACCCGACGGCATTGGGATACACGAAAGCCGCGAACATCATAAGAGGAACGCATGTTGCAATCAGAACGGTGAATGCGCCATGGCCCTTTTATTCAACCCGAGCATGCCGCCTAAGCGCCACAAAACCGCGACCAATGCAGCAACCGCCAAGGCACTGACAATCTGAAAGGCGAGAATATTGTTCGATCCAAACAAGGCAAATACCAACAGATACCACAGCATCGGCCCACTTTGGAACGGATAATAGGAGAAATATGCGTGGGCGCTTGGAATACCTCGTGCAATACATTCCCTCTGCACGCTACCAGCCGAACAATAGTCAGCACCAAATTGGCTGATATCACCTTTAAGCAAGACATCCGCAGCATCCATCAGACTCCGCGAATCCGGATATGTATACGTTACCAAACTCAATGAAGTGAGCCAGATGATCTGCAGTACTATCGTATATACCAACAATGCAGCAAAAACCCAGCGGCGTGGCAACTTCGAAAAGCCTAGCGCAAGCAAGACAAACAGAGCACATAACATGACCGTGCCCAGCACAAATGCAATGGACGGCATGCCAAAGTGGTAGTCAACCTGCTCTGTGATACTTCCGAGCTGCGAATTGGCTCTCTTAAACGTAACTGTAAAGAGAATCGACAATACAAACAATACCGCGACAATGGCGGTCTGAAATCCCAAAGCAAGTACAACGAGCCATCTCGGTAGCACACGTTTGAAGAATGCCCATTTTTCAGGCACAATATCCGGCTTATTCACTCGGTAATAGTCCTTATCTTTCCCGAAAAGACAAACTACCCGCTCAGAGCGTCGTCTCGACAATATAGCGAGGACGAGCCTTGACCTCTAAATAAATTTTTGCTATGTACTCACCAATAATACCGAGTGCCAGCAAAATAAAGCCGCCCAGAATCCACAGGGAACACATCATTGATCCCCAACCCGCAACGGCATGCCCCGAGAAAACGGAAATAAGGGTATAAATCAACATGACGATTCCAACGAACACCGAGAACAGACCCAGACCGGTGATCATGGTCAGCGGCTTTGTCGAGAAGGAAGTCACGCCTTCAATCGCAAAGGAAACCATCTTTTTCAACGGGTACTTGGATTCCCCGGCCACTCGGGTTCCGCGTTTGTAATAAACCTTTGCTGTTTTAAATCCGAGAGAAGGAACCAGACCGCGTAGGAACAAATTCGATTCCTTGTATTGCGATAAAGCCTGCAATGCGGCACGGCTCATCAATCGGTAATCGGCATGATCTGGCACCGTTTCCGTTCCAAGCCATTTCATCAGGGAATAAAAAGCATGGGCGGTGCCACGCTTGAATGCAGTATCGGTTTCACGGTTATCGCGCACGCCATAGACGATTTCCGCGCCCCGAAGGTATTCCTGCACCATGTCATCGACCGCATTGGGATCGTCCTGCAAGTCAGCATCCATAGAAACAACAGCGTCGACATTCATACTCAATGCATGCATTAAGCCAGCAAAAAGAGCATTCTGGTGGCCTCTATTGTGAGCTAGTTTTACACCACGGAATAAGGAGGGATCTTTCTCATGCAGCGACGTAATCACATCCCAAGTCTTGTCATGGGACCCATCATCGACAAAAATAACAAAGCTATCTCGTGCAACAGCCTGCGAATTCTCAAGCTGAATCATCTTTTTCTTCAAAACATCCGCAGTCATATGCAATGCGGCTTCTTCGTTAAAACAAGGAATCACAAAAGCCAGTGTCGGTTCACGTCTCATCTGAACTCCACGCTTGTTCGTTTCCATATCATGAGTCATGTCTAACAGTGTATGTCATGCTATCAACGCAAATAGTCAAACCCTGCCCACAGCTTCATCACGTATCTTCAAAGGCCTCCTTGCATAGCGGTACTGCCACACCTCTAGACATACACCAAAAGCTCCAACGAGTGACTTGCAAAACAAGCTTTTGTCATGGCAATAGCTGTAATTGACCTCGAACAATGAGAAGAAAAAAGCAATAATGTTTCAACGGAGAAAAATCCTAATCGGTTTTCTAACCATTACAATGCTACAGGGGATTATTTAACCGGCAATCGCACTGGGCAGCGAGCCTGGCGCAATGCAAGCGCCTTCTAATAATCAAACTGCCGAACCGGTTCAGAATCCAAATAGTACCCAGAGGTATGATTCTAATGCAATCGATTCAGAGGCCAATGGTGCCGCGCAATCTTCTGATTCAGTGTACGAATCAACACAACTGAAAAAAAATAATTCAATCCAGCCAACAGAACAGGAATGACAGCCAACCCGACTCTTCCGAATCGAACAGGAATAACGGCAGCGCTAGTTCCAACGAATCGACTAAAACAGGACACAACCTGAAAACGGTTGGGATCAGGATAAGGAGCACTACTACGAAAATGGCACTATGGCCATCAGCAAGGACGTGTTCATTCCAAGTTCTCCGACAAACCGCAAAGACGGAATCTGGGTCCGTTTTGATGAAACCGGTAATTTACGTTTCCGAATCATTCAGCGAATTCAAAGCACGAAAATCAGCCATGACAGGCAACACAGTCGCCATTGTGAAAGCGGCTGGAAAATTCACCATTTTCCAGCCGAATCAATCAAGCAGTATAACTGAGTCTGAAATGTAAATCAGGAATCAACCTCGGCCTGTGACACTATCGAAATAATGCCATGCTTGCCATTGTGGAACCCACGTGTTTCCGTGAGCCATAGCTCCTGTAACTGGATCGAAGTAGTACCATAGACCATTCTGTTTCTGCAAACCTTTTACCATTTTGCCGGTTTTCTGATCATAACGGACCCATTTACCGCCATTCGAACGTATAAAAATATCACCTGTACATCTTGCACCAGTAATGTTGTCAAATAGATACCAGCCAGAATGCTCTTTATCAAAATTAAGATACGCTTCGCCATGCGCCATTTTGCCGGTGACCATGTCGTAGTATACCCATTTGTTCCCGTTGGACAGATATGTCATCCCTTTACTCATCGCACCGGTCGTAAAGTCGAAGTTGTACCAGACGCCGTATCGGAAATCCTCACCTTTAATCATATGCCCATTCGAATCGTAACGAACCCATTTACCGCCGTTCGAACGCAGATAAACATCCTTATCGTGCGCCATGGTTCCGTCTGAATCAATCCAATACCAGGCATTACTCTCAGGATCGTAAATTTCCTTGCTACGCGCTAGAGAACCATCTGAATCCCGCCAATACTTTGGCCATTTTGGTAACCCAATGCCCGCCATTCACATACTCCTTATTCCCGAACGCATTCATGTCCACATTGCCGCTGATGCCGTCCACCTTGCCGGAGCTGTGTATTGCCATCCGCGACTGTTGGTCGGGAACGAGTCGAATCCCATGCGAGCGCCGTACTGCGCCACCCACGTGGTTTTGGCGTAAATGTCGGCATGTTTCAGCGGTCCTTGCAGGTAGCTGGTGTACGAGTAAACGCCAAGATTCTTGTATCCGGCGGACTGTAGTGCGCTGTACCAATTGTTGACGATATTGTTGTACACGTTCGGGTCGGTGGGTGGCTGATGCCCCTCCCAGGTCCACTTTTCCAGGTCGTAGTACACGGGGTACGCCAAGTCGCTCGGATTCACACCGAATTGCTTGAGTTTGGCGACCACGTCGGTACCTTCTTCTTTGGCGAGCGCCGGAGTGTCCGCGTAGGAATACCAGTAGATGCCGAACGGGATGCCAAGTCTCTTGCATTCGGAAATGTTACGTTGCGCTTTCTTGTCGGCATTGTTGCCTTCGCCGTAGCCGAGGCGGATGATCGCGCCTTCCACGCCGTCGGCTTTCGCTTTGGCCCAATCGATGTCGCCTTGCCATCCGGAAACGTCGATCACGCCTTTGGCTTGCTGCACGAACAGGTTGTTCTGATAATCGAAAAAAGCTTTCGAATTGTTGTAGGTGCCCCAGTGCGCGCCGTATTCATTGCTTTCGAATTTGGAGAGCATGTACGTTCGCGTCGGCTACAGCATTTTTGACATCTTCCGCACTTACCGGAATGAAGGATTCGCCGTTGGTTTTGGCGAGCGGATCCGGCTGCTGATCTTTCGTGCCGACCAATGTTGGATCGGTCACGATTTCGCCAGTTTCGATGTTCTTGACCTCACCTTCGGGGGTGGCAGCCAGGTCTTCCGAAATCACGGTGGCATCGTCGGAAATCTCGTCACTGACGGCATCCGGAAGTTTCGCATTCGGATTGTCGGGCATGCTGTCTTGCGATTGCTGGCCGCCCGTCTGATCATCCGGCTGATCGTCAGACTGCATAACAACACCATTATCTGCAGTAACGGAACCGCTTTGCGCAACAGCATCCTCAATCGCAATATCCTGCAATGCGTAAGCCGGCGCAACCGCAACGGAAGCAGTCAACGCAACCGCAGACAGCGCAGTCGCAATCTTCACAACATGATGTGGCGAAACCATTCGTCAGCCTCTCTTGAATACAGTCATCAACCCCAAATATTCGGCGCAAACGCCCTAATCGTCAACTCTAACCGCACCCCGCAACCCCGTCCATCCCCAACTCCAAAATCATCCCAATCCCCACATCTCACGCATTACACACTGATAAGAATCGACTAGCTCGTTAGGGGCACCGATATGGCATCATCCATTTCCTTATCTCCTTTCCAGCATTCTCGCTGACCTTCCCATCACGCTTCGTAGAGGGACCATTTCCAGGAGGGGAGTACGTGGATCGTGCCAGTGGAATCGGGAAGTTCGATGGTTTCTCCCTCGTTAAGCGTGAGAATCAGGCCGGAATCAACGTTGGTACGTTGCATAACCGCTTGCAGAGAGCCGATTTCTCGCGCCCTGGTTTTCTCATTTCCCATATTGGCACATACTTGAATAAGCCCATACGGTTCCGTAGCAAGAGCATCGCTGATAAGAAAGTCAACTTTCTCCTGTTTGGACGTCGGCATAGTGTACGAAGTGATTGTTTCCGTACGCCTACCGGAAGTTCGTCTCTGCAGTTCGCAGAAAATCGCAGTTTCCAGTCGTTTTCCAATATCTTGCTGGTTGGCGCGTGACACCGCGTAAACCATACCCTGATCGACGGCATACATTTTCGGTACCGCAGTACTACCCGGCTTGAGCATGGTGGAATACTCCTCAAGCTGATACACCAAAAATGCCTGCTTGAACAGCTCGAGTAACGTATTCGCCTTATCCCAATAGATTTTCCAGCCGACCGCTCGCAACGTTTCCACAAGACCATTGGTAGACAGCTCGCAGGCCGTATTGCGCAGCAAAAACAGCGCTATCTGCGTGGCGAGAGTAATGTTTTCACGACCAAGACGCTCGGCAACGTCACGCGCAACCACGTCCCGCACGTAACCTTGGAGCGTTTCAATACGATCAGCTTCAACCATACGTTGCACTGCAGGGAAGCCGCCAATAGTTAGGTAATCGTTGTAGGCAGCTTCAAACCGGGTGACCTCTCGCGGCGAAAACACGGCATCGGCAAGAGTGCTGCCCGCTGTAGGCGTTTCGATTCCCCGAAAGTCGCAGAATTCACGGAAAGACAGTGGCGCCATGGCATGCGGATGCGATCTTCCTCGGAAATTCGTTGCGATTTCTTCGCTGGACAGTTTCGAAGACGATCCAGTAATGACTAGCGTCACAGCTTCATGTTCGGCTATGCGCTGGCAGAATCCCTGCCAATTGGCGCATTCTTGCACTTCGTCAAGGAAGAGGTAGCAGCCATGGTCACGAGAGTCGGGATATTGCCGCCAGTATTCCGTAACAATATCGTTGAGCACGGTGTCTTGCATTGGTTGCAGACGATCGTCAGCGAAGTTGAAATAGAAAATATCATTACGCGAGACGCCGTTTTGTAACAAATCATGAATTTTCTGGAAAAGATAGAACGTTTTGCCGCAACGTCGGATGCCAGTGATGATGTGCACAGCATTGAACACTGCCGGCTGCGGCAGCTCGCGTATGATTTCGATGCGGCGTGACGGCGTAGGAATGTCAAACTGCATGGACTCACGAACCAGCATGGCATACGATTCACATGGATTATCCGGCACCATAAGTTCTTCCTTTCGCCGTCCGTTGCGAAACACCCAACAATCCCAGCATAACACTTCTCAAAAATTTTAAGAAGTTACCACCAACACTTCTAAAAATTTTTAAGAAGTTACCACAGACGAATAAAACTCCAGAGAATACCTGAATGCATTAACGACTACAACACGAGTGTGGGAAATCGGGGAAGGACGGGTATCGTACGCTGTATATTGGCATTTCAGGTGGACTCTCGGAACGTGATTCAATTGCCCTGAATCGGGAGCTGTCACCGGGGAGTACAGAATAGTAGGCAGATTCTGGAGGGGTTATGGCACGGCACGGCAAGAAGCCAAGCGAGGAAAGTACCTCGTCACACACACCGAGAACACTTGCCGGAAGCGCAACGACCTGCACTTCTGCCGACAGTAGTGACGCCGCTGCCAGCGGTATCGCTGTTAACAGCTCGACCGTCAGCAGCGCATTTGCCAGCGATGCCGATGGCAATACCGGGAATACGCTTGTCGGCAACGCTTCCAACGAAGTCGAAGCAACCGAAGTCGAAACCAACGCAACCAGTACCAACGCAACCGGAGAGCGCACAATCAGCAGCAGCAACACGGCTGAAACCAGCAACCGGCAATCACACGAATCCAGCGAATCCCGCCAGCCGCACGACCTATTCGACGCGGCCATAGCGCAAGGCATCAGCGACGGCGACGCTTGGACGGACCAGCGCGTAAAGCACATCTACCGCCAGATCATCATCGCCGTAGTCGTCGTAGTCGTTGTTCTGGGCGCGGTCTTCGGATTCACAGGCGTGCGCGCATCGCAGCAAATGCGCGACCTGGCCGCACTCAACGACTGCAAGGAAGCCGTCACGGCCATGAACACCTCCTATCCAAGGCGTTCCAGCTGAAGGCGAAGATCTCCGAAGCGTTCACCAGCTTCGACGGGTCCTACGATCTCGACAAGCTTGCCGAACTGCACCAGACGGAAGTTACCGCGCCGAAAACGCTGAGCTGCGCCGCCGACACTTCCGCTACCATCAGCAAAGCCAACGCCGCAAAAGCCGAGTACGACAAGCAGGCCAAGCAGTTCAAGCAGGCTTTGCAGAAGAGCGACGAATCCGCGGCCACCGATGGCGGTGACGGAACCGACAATAGCGCTGACGGAACGGCCGGCGACGACGGAACGGACGAAGCCACAGACACGGAGGGCGATGCTGGAGTTGCCGGCGACGCGGGCGCCACGGACGGCACCGTCGACTAATCCGGCGCAGCCGACGCGACCGACGCAACGCTGGACGATCAATTCCTCCAGTAAATCAACCAATCGCAACGCTGCCAACCAACCAGCCGATCAAGCCGGCCAATCAAGCCAACCAGGCCTGTCAACCAAGCCGGTCATTAGCCTCACCATCTTTACGTTTCTCCCAACTCTTCCATACCCCTTTTCCGCATACCCAACGTTTCTTTTGATTTTAGAATCAAAAGAAAAGCAAAAGAGAGTCACATGGCAGGCAAAAGAAGAAACGTTGAAATTCCGCCATTTTCAAGACTTCACGGCTATAAAATGCAGTAACAAGTCAAAAGAAAAGTGCAAGACTAGGGAAAGACCAAACGAACGGAAAGGAGGCTCTCATGAGCTGGACAGCGGCAAATGGTCGAGAGATCACCGATGAGATGATCGATCGCTGGCGCAAATCCTACGAACAAGGCGAATTTCCTGAAGACGAACGAACAGTGGGTGGCGTGATTATGGGACGTCCACCGCTCTCGACCGATAAAAGTCCGGCCCATGGGACGCCATCATGAAGAGATGACAGAAATGGGCAGAGCCTGACGGATGACCATATTTGTGCGCATCGCAGCAAGAATGACTAGGCTTTAATGTGCTTGCTCCGTTAAACAAACGCTGCAAGCGTTGCATTGCGGACGCAGAAGGGGAGCCATCTTGAAGAAGAAACGACTGGCACGCGTGATTATTGCCGCGGTAGTGACCACGGCAATTCTGGTGGCGATCATTGTTGGTTGTGGACCGAAATGGGGCGACGGTTCAGCAAACGTCAACGGCAGTAATTCCAATAGCAGCAACAGCGCATCAGATAATGTCTCCAGCAACGACAACGCCACGCAATCCAACAACAATTATGCGACCCGCATCACCGTGAAACTCCCCTCCTACTATTTGGAGAACATGGTTTTCCAACGTGGGAAAACGCTGGTAGTCAAAGGAACGGCCACCACTTCACAACGCGGAAAAGTTGTTGACCCAACGCAACTGATTACAACGATTTCCCAAGGAAAGAAATCAGCATCAGCACAAGCTAAAATTTCCAAAAATGGCGATTTCACCTGCACCTTACCTAAACAAAAAGCAAGTCTTAAACCATATTCATTAACGATTTTATACAACGAAACCACTTTGTTGACTCTGAAAAACGTGTATGTTGGCGACGTATTTATTGCTGCCGGACAGTCGAATATGGAATTGAATTATTCGCAATATTATGAGGGTTCAGGCAACTCCTACAATTTCGGCGGAGGTCTGATAACGACCGACGATCTGCCGAAACAGCTTTCCGACAACAACGTACACTTCGTTGCGAGCGCCAATTCCTCGAAAGGTACGGATTTTCCGTTACGCGACGTGAATGAGCAGGCTGGCACCTGGCTTGAGGCGACCGCCGATAATTCGCAGCATTTCAGTTATCTGGCGCAGCAGTTTGCCATGCAGCTTCGTGCCGCGCATCCGAACGTGCCGATCGGCATTATTCAAACCGCATGGGGTGGCACGCCGATTCGACGTCACGTGCAGGGCGGTGATATTTATGCGAATCATATTGCACCTTTGGAAGGGTTCCACGTGGCGGGCGTGCTGTGGTATCAGGGATGCAATGATTCCACGAACGAGGCAACCGCGCTGGCGTACGAGTCGCAGATGACGCTGCTGATCAACCAATATCGTGAAGTGTTCGATCAGGATGATCTGCCGTTCCTGTATGTGCAATTGGCACGCTGGCCTGGCTACCAGTACACGCAAAACGTGCGATTCGCGCAGTTGAACACGTTGAGCAATGCCGGATTACGCAATGCTTCCAACGTTGCAATGACGGTGTCGCTTGATACGGACAAGGGCACTTCAACGTTGATACATCCGCTTGGCAAAGATATTCTCGGCGCGCGCATGGCAGCGCAATATCTGGCGATGTCGGAAGGCAAGACCATTCCCAACGGGCCGCTTATCGCGCATGCGAAGCATGCTTCCGATGGCACGATCGTATTGTCGTTCCAGAACGGCACCGCAACCGGTTTGCAGGCGGAAAAGCCCAATTATTCGAAGACTGCGAGCGCGACCGTACCCGATTATGATGCGAATCCGGACGCGACCTCCTTTGAATGGTATTTCCAACGTTGCAACGCCGACTTCCACGCCATTGCAAGGTTTTGAAATTGCCGACGATTCCGGAAAGTGGGTTTCAGCAACGGTAACGATTAAGGGTGATCAGATTGTGCTGAGTGCCGCCGATGGAAGCTCGAATTGCAACGCGGTAACTCAAGTGCGTTACTGGTGGAGTGGAAATCCGGTTATTTCCAGTCTGCTGTATAACGATCTCGGATTGCCTGCAAGTCCGTTTATTGCTGTTGTTGAGTAATACGGCAGATTGATAATCGGGCATTATCCGGCTGCGACGACTAATCGATAAGCGGACTGTAATTAGGTTAGAATCAGGCCTGTTTCATCGAACTTAAGTCGAAAGCAATGTCGACGGTCAAAATCGACGATCAATCGACGTAGTGCGGGGCGCTGGACGCTATGCGGGGCGTTATGGAGCCGCTATTGCCGTTGCCGTCGGTACTACCGTCTGCATCGAAATCTTGCGATTTACGAAGCGAGCCGGCAGCCAGCGAACGTATGGATCGAACGGAACGGCCAATCTGCGCCTGTTTTTCCTGAGCATCCGACTGTATTGCGGGAATCGTGCCCGTCACAGGGCGAATGCGGCCGGTCGCAGTGGGAATGAAGCTTGGCGGCAACACCTGCGTGGTAACGGCACCCGGCGATGACACATGGTAGTGGGCCATCGAAGCCAGGGAATCGCGGGTATCGAGTTCACGCTGCATATCTAGCTCATCGTCGAACTCAGCCATCGCTGCCCTCCCTCTCTTCAAGCAATCTCTGCCGGTAATCTCTCCACTGGCAACGGTCATCGTTCCGAGCGTAACGCAAGGTAGCATACCGTTACGAACGAAATCAGCGATATGCGCAACTCCCCCACTGTTTCGCAACTTTTCCGTTGCACGTGCCGCAGCGAGCCACGCCAGCGAGCTATTGAAAACCCGCCGTTTTGGCATAAAAAAAGGCTTCCGAAATCATCCGGAAGCCCTACTGGCGGAGAATACGAGATTCGAACTCGTGAGGCTGTTACACCAACACGCTTTCCAAGCGTGCGCCATAGACCACTAGGCGAATTCTCCAATTATGCAACGTCTCACAGTGTCTATCCGCGAAACGCAACTTGATTAGGATACAACAGTTTCTTCCAAACCCCAAATCGGCGTGTCGCAACGTCCCAGATCGCCCACTCACTGGAGGAATCCGTACACGTGAGGACTTCCCCGCGCACCAAATTCTCCACCCTCTGGGACAATTCACCCGCCAACGCACCTCTCAGCGTCCCAGATCGCCCACTCACTGGAGGAATCAGCCCGCTGCCAAGACTCTCACAGTCCGAATTCCTCCAGTGGCTGGAACAATCAGTACGCCCATAGGCCTTCTACAGTCCGAAAACCTCCACCCACTGGAGGAAAACACCCGCGTACCGGCCTCCAAACGTCCTGAAACCTCCACCCACTGGAGGAATTGATACGTTGGTATGCTTCCCAGCATCCGGATTCTCCCACCCACTGGAGGAATCTGCCCGCACATACACCCCCGAATTGTCCAGATTCTTCCAGCGAGTGGAGGGATCCGGACACGAACTCACGTACCGTGAGCACAGCAGCTATCGTTTGGACGCGAAGGCACGCAGGTCGGCGAGCATGGCAGTGAGCATCGGGCGGACCGAACCGAACTTATCAAGCAGCGATCCCGAAACCGGAGCACTAGCCGCTCCCAGCAACGCGCCAGGCAGCAACACCACGCCTGCGGCAAGCACAGACGCGCCGAATCCCAGTTGCGAAGCGTTCGGAATCATATAGCCGTAACCGATCGTCACAAACTGCAGCAGCACATACGCAAGCAAATGCCAACGGAATTTCACGCTCCGCAACACGGTCAGACGAACCAGCGGCAAGAACGCACGATGCGACACCCATGCGAACACTAGCAAAGCGGCCATGGCAATCAGCAGCAGAACCACTGCAATCACACATTGCGTAGTCGCGGAAGTATCCCCATTACTCACTGCGGTAACGGCGGATCCGCCACGGTCGAGCGCAAACACGAAACAGACGAATCCGACTGCTAGGCAAAGCACATGCAGCGGATTGATATGCGCCTCTTCGGTAGGGGTGACCTGATGAATCGTTTTAAGGCCGCACACCAGCGAAACAAACAGGAACGGCAGCAGAATCACGAAAATCCAACGCCACGGCATGAACGTACCGACAAGACCGCCCACAAGTCGGTCCGAGTGCCGGCGCCACGGCCACCACCATGCCTCCAACGCCCATCAGCATGCCGATTTTGCTTTTCGGAGACTGTTCAAGAATGATATTGAACATCAACGGAAGCGCGATTCCCGTGCCCGCTCCCTGTAGTATTCGCGCGGTCATCAGCATAGGAAAGTTCAACGTGCAAGCTGCCATCAGGCAGCCGGTGATGCAGAGCACGATTGCGGTAAGGAAGATGGTACTCAACTTCAGTTTGCGCTTGAAATAGCTTGAGAGCGGCGTGACAAGCGCTACCGTAAGCAGATAGCCGGTCTCAGCCATTGAACAGTGGACGTGTCGACGTGGAATTCCGCCATTAATCCAGGGAAAAGCACGTTGGTGAGGGTTTCCGTAAGGATGCCAATGAAGGCCATGATTCCAGTTGACAGAATGGCAAGAATAAGATTGATGGAGATGTTCTCGTCATCTTGCGTTGCCGTGTTATTGTTTCGCGCAATGGACTGTGACATGGATTTGCGGCCGTTCCCGGCCTTCCCTTTCTTGGCCCGGCTTTGCTGAGCCACCATTCCGTTATACCGGGCAGTTTGTCGGAATGGCGATTATTTGCCCAGAAATACAAAAAGATCCTTGGGAGCGGAGCGCTCTACCAAGGATCTTCATATTATTAAGTTGAATGTTGTGGATTGGGAGCCTCCCGCGCGCCGCGGGAAACAAGAACCAAAAGACAAAAAATGGACCTTCCGGGAACCCCGATGGGGCTCGACCAGAAGGTCCATACGTTGAATGCGGCGGCGTGCTACTCTCCCACACCCTCTCGAGTGCAGTACCATCGCCGCGACCAGGCCTTAGCTTCCGGGTTC